>Ga0222663_1000003_pt1 | contig 366711 bp, 349 predicted proteins | sample AntAcemetagen602_FD_179852 | JGI IMG/M metagenome (GOLD analysis project Ga0222663, IMG submission 179852) | Saline water microbial communities from Ace Lake, Antarctica - #602 | ecosystem: Environmental > Aquatic > Non-marine Saline and Alkaline > Saline | place: Antarctica: Ace Lake... | reverse complement strand
GTTGTTGTCGGAGACGTTACCAACAATGCCTACCTTGGCCCTTGGTTATGGAAAGCTGCTGTTGAGAAGGCTGGTAGCTTCGATATCGACAAGATAAAGGCAGTGAACGGATCGGGTATTGAAATATGCGAACGCGCAGCTATCTGTCGTCAACCTCTTGGTGTTGGCTAATTCGGTGAAAACGTCTTTTTCGTGGGATGCGTTTCTGCTTGATCCGATGGTGTTCATCCTCTGGTTCTCATTGGCAGCGTCACTGATTTTCTGGGGTCGCGGGGCGTATTGCGGCTGGCTGTGTCCGTTCGGCGCGTTGCAGGAATTAACCAACCGACTTGCCAAGCTTTGTCGCATTCCCCAGGTCGTTGTCCCGTGGGGGCTTCACGAAAGGCTGTGGCCGCTCAAGTACATCCTATTTCTGGGCTTGTTCGGCGTTTCTCTGGTGTCTTTGCCGCTGTCTGAACAGCTTGCCGAGGTCGAGCCATTCAAAACGGCGATCATTCTTAAGTTCCAGCGGGCCTGGCCGTTCGTTGTATTCGCACTGGCGACGTTGGCGATCGGCTTATTCATCGAGCGATTCTACTGCCGTTATGTTTGCCCACTCGGTGCAGCGCTCGCCATTCCCGGTCGCTTGCGCATGTTTGCGTGGCTGAAACGCTATCACGAATGCGGCAATCCCTGTCAGACCTGCCACAATGAATGCATGGTCCAAGCGATCCATCCAACCGGTGAGATCAATCCAAACGAATGCCTGTATTGCCTGCACTGCCAGGTTCGCTACCAGGACACTGACGTTTGTCCCGTTTGCATTAAGCAGCACCGCCGGCGCCAAAGGTTGGCCGGCCTCAATCCCGATGTGGATACCAAATCCGCATCGGCTTCCGCCCATGGGGCGACAACACAAGGAGAGTTGTTATGAAACGCGACGATAGCGACAAAAACGGCGTATCGCGCCGTGACGTGCTTGGCGGATCGGTGAAGGGCGCGGCACTGGCCGGTGCCGTTGCCGCTGGCGGTGTTGGTGGTGGCGCATTGGTTGGCGGAACGACCCCAGCCCGTGCCGCCATGAGCGCCAACGCCGTTGAACCTGGGCAACTAGATGACTATTACGGTTTCTGGTCTTCGGGGCAGGCAGGGGAATTGCGCATCATGGGTGTACCATCCATGCGCGAATTGATGAGGGTGCCGGTGTTCAATCGCTGCTCAGCGACTGGATGGGGCGATACCAACGAATCGCTGAAGATACTGACCGAAGGGCTGCTTCCAGAAACCAAACGATTCCTGGAATCTCGTGGCTTAAAGACATACGTCAACGGGGATCTTCATCACCCGCACATGTCTTTTACCGACGGCACTTACGATGGGCGTTATTTGTTCATGAACGACAAGGCGAACACGCGCGTCGCCCGTGTGCGCTGCGATGTGATGAAATGCGATAAGATTATCGAAATTCCAAATGCGTCGGATATTCATGGGCTGCGCCCGCAGAAATTTCCGCGAACAGGCTACGTCTTTGCCAACGGTGAACATCGCATTCCGTTGCCCAATGATGGGATGATCTTGGACGAGCCAGAAAAATACGTGTCCATTTTCACCGCCATCGACGGCGATACGATGAAGATTGCTTGGCAGGTTATCGTCAACGGTAACTTGGATAACTGTGATGCGGACTACCAGGGAAAGTTCGCCTTCTCGACCTCGTACAATTCCGAAGAAGGTGTAACCCTGGCTGAGATGACTGAGTCCGAGACGGATCACGTCGTGATCTTCAACATTGCACGCATTGAGGCTGCCGTGAAGGCGGGTGACTACAAGACCTATAATGGTGTGCCAGTCCTGAACGGTCGTAAGGGATCAAAGTTGACAACCTACGTACCGATCCCGAACAGCCCACATGGATGCAACACCGCGCCGGATGGTCGCTATGTGGTGATCAACGGCAAACTATCGCCGACGGTCTCGGTCATTGACGTTACCAAGGTTGATGCCTTGTTCGATGGCGCCGAGCCGCGCTCGTGTATCGTCGCGGAACCCGAGCTTGGACTGGGGCCGCTGCACACAGCATTCGACGGTAAGGGCAACGCCTATACTACGCTCTTCCTCGACAGCCAGATATGCAAATGGAACATCGAGCGCGCGGTTCGCAATTTTGCCGGAGAGAGCGTTGATCCAATCATTGCCAAAACGGACGTTCAGTATCAACCGGGCCATAACCACTCCTCAATGGGCGAGACAAAAGAGGCCGATGGCAAATGGTTGGTATCGCTCAACAAGTTCTCGAAGGACCGTTTCATCAACGTCGGCCCACTGAAGCCTGAGAACGAGCAATTGATGGATATCACCGTCGAAAAACCTGTGGTTGTGCACGATGGCCCCACGTTCGCGGAGCCACATGATTGCATCATCGTCCGTCGGTCCATGGTAAACCCAGCCAGTATTTGGACGCGCGATGACCCGATGTGGGAGGATGCCCGAAAACAGGCCGCTGCCGACGGCTTGTTACTTGAAGATGGAGCGGACGAGCCAATCCGTGACGGTAACAAAGTGCGGGTATACATGTGGTCGGCAGCCCCCAATTTCTCGCTCGAAAAGTTCACGGTGCGCGAAGGGGATGAGGTGACGATCTATGTTACCAACATTGATGATATCGATGATCTTACGCACGGTTTTACGCTCGGCAATCATGGCATCTCCATGGAAGTTGGTCCGCAGGCGACGGCATCTGTCACCTTTATCGCAAGCCGTCCCGGCGTTCACTGGTACTATTGTCAGTGGTTCTGCCATGCGCTTCACATGGAAATGCGCGGTAGAATGTTCGTCGAACCGCGTTCAACCTAAGGCGGGGGAAGCCTTTATGCATCGCTTCGGGCTTATGGTTGGAATCTTGAGCGTTTCATGTGCCGTCATCGTATCCGATGCATCGGCGGTCAGTGGAGCATCTGTTCCGGCGAAGCCTGGAGCGGCGCAGGCGGCCATCGATAAGGCACCGAATGGGGGCGTCGTGTTTCTTGAAACGGGTGATCATGCTGGATGCTTGACCATCGATCACCCGATCACATTGACTGGAGCCGAGGGTGCCCTAGTTTCAGGTTGTGGCCATGGGTCCGTTGTAAAAGTTGCAGCAGCCGATGTTACGGTGCGAGGCCTGACGATCACGGGATCAGGATCGTCGGCAGAGCATCGTGACTCGGGTGTTCGGCTTGCACCCACTGCCCGCAGAGCGGTCGTCGATAGCAACAGAATCATAGGTAATCTTGTTGGTGTCGATATCCATGGCGCGCCGGACGCTGTGGTCATCGGAAATGTGATCGAGGGCCGCCGTGGTCATCGAATGAATGATCGTGGAAACGGTGTATACGTTTGGAACGCACCTGGCAGCCGTGTCGAAAATAATGACATACGCTGGGGGCGTGACGGCATCTTCGTCAACACCTCCACCCGGAATGTTTTTGCTGGAAACCACCTTCGAGATCTGCGGTTTGCTGTACATTCGATGTACGCCAACGACAGCGATTTCCGCGCAAACGTATCCACAGGCAATCATTTGGGATACGCGATCATGTTTTCGAAACGCGTGACCATCCGCGATAACGTTTCCGATCACGACCGCGACCATGGGCTCATGCTAAACTACACCAACGACAGCATGGTTATTGGCAATCAGATCACCGCGACGGCAGGGAAATGCGTTTTTATTTACAATGCGCACAAAAACCGACTGACCGGGAACCGGTTCCAAGGCTGCGCAATTGGTATTCACTTCACTGCCGGGTCTGAACGCAATTCTATTTTTGGAAACGACTTTATCGCAAATCGTGAACAGGTGAAGTACGTCGGCTCGCGCGAAATTGAATGGAGCACCAATGGCCGTGGAAATTTCTGGTCCGACCATGTCGCTTACGATCTAGATGGCGACGGCCTCGCCGAGACTGTCTATCGACCGAATGACGTGATTGACCGCGTATTGTGGAAGCAGCCACTTGCGAAGCTACTGCTCGGCTCACCTGCAATCCAACTTGTGCGGTGGTCGCAGTCGTTGTTTCCGGCATTTTATCCGGGTGGTGTTATCGACTCCCATCCATTGATGAAGCCCGAGGTCAGATCGCCAACTCCCCCGCAAGGAAACAAGTTATGACAGCGCTTGTCCTCAATGCGGTGACGAAACGTTTTGGCCCGCATGAGGCCGTGTCTGCGGTCGGTACGAGCGTCGCGCGCGGCGAATGCGTCGCATTGCTCGGCCACAATGGTGCGGGAAAGACGACCTTGATCCGTCTGGTTCTTGGGCTGACTGCAACGGATAGTGGCCGGATTGACGTGCTTGGGCATGCGCCAGGCTCAGCGTTAGCGCGGCGGGCGACGACGTATATGCCGGAATCCATCGCGTTTCATCCGTTGCTAACGGGGCGGGAACAACTCCGCATTTTCGCCCGTCTGAAGGGGGAAGATGCACGCACGGCTGACGCCATGCTTGAGCGCGTCGATCTCGACCGCGACGCTGACCGACGTATAGGCACCTATTCGAAAGGCATGCGCCAAAAGGTGGGATTGGCCCAGGCCTTCATTGGCGAACCAGGCCTTTTATTATTGGATGAGCCGACAAGCGGCCTTGATCCCGTCGCGCGATGGTCGTTCTACGGCATGGTCCGCGAGGCGACGGAACGGGGCGCAGCCGTTGTCTTGTCCTCCCATGCGCTGACCGAGGTTGAGTCACAAACGGACCGCATCGTCATGCTGCGCAAGGGACGTCTGGTTGCGGACGGTAATCTTAAGGCGTTGCGGGACGAGGCAGCGCTTCCTACCTGCGTTCGCATTGCGGCCCGCAGTGGCGACGCAGATGCGCTTCATGCAGTGTTCGGAGGTCGTCGGGTCAATGGCCGATCAATCGAGTTGATGTGCTTGGACTCAGAAAAGATAGAGCTAATTGCCAACGTGACCGCACGGGCCGATCTCGTTGACGACGTCGAGGTTCATGCCCCCAGTCTTGACGATCTCTATCGTCACTACAGCCATGAGGAGGCTTGATCCGATGAGCGCAACACTCTGTATCGCCGGGATGGAGTTGCGGATCGCTTGCCGCAACATGTGGGTTGCGACGGCGATCGTCGTCGCGGTCCTGTTTGCGACGGTTCTTGCAGGGGTCGGCGATTCCACATCCGAGGCGTTGGACACCGATAGGTTAGGCGTCGTCATTTCCGGACTTACGACCCTTTCGGTCTACTTCGTGCCTCTGATTGCATTGCTTGTCGCCTTTGACGCCATTTCTGGCGAGCGAGAGCGTGGCACGCTCGCGCTAATGTTCTCTTATCCAATTGGGCGTGGGCAGTTTCTCCTAGGAAAGTTCGTCGCCCACCTGGCCGTTCTGGGCATAGCTATCGGGGCCGGATTTCTGGTGGCGGGCTGCGTGACGGCAATCGGACAAGGCGTCTCGGCGGCAAGCCTTTACGCCATGGTACGACTGTACATAAGCGCCTTGGCGCTCGGCGCAACGTTCCTTGCGGTTGGATATGTTGTCTCGGCGTTAACGCGGTTTTCATCAGCGGCATCCGGCATTGCCATCGGTCTTTGGATTGTTGTCGTCGTGCTCTATGACCTCGCCCTATTGGCTGGGCTTGTTCTCGACAACGGCGGGGTTTTCACAACGTCACTGTTTCCATGGTTGCTGGCCGCCAACCCGGCTGATGCATTTCGTACCTACAATCTACTTGCAAGCGATCTGGCCGAGGGCGCGTCTGGACTGATCGGCACTCTCGAAAGCACCCCTGCATGGTTGACCGGCGCGTCGCTCATCGTCTGGCCCGTTGTCGCCTTGGGTGTGGCGTGGCGTATAATCATTCGGAGGGAACCATGAAAGCATTTCTGGCCGCCTTGGCAATCGCAACGACGCTCTCGGCATGCGGCGACGAGCGCACGACCGCCGATAAGCCTGCACCCGTTGCCATCAGTGAAGAAGCATTAGGTCACTATTGTCAGATGAACCTGATCAGTCATCCTGGTCCAAAGGCGCAAATTCATCTGGCCGGTAACGAGGCTCCGATCTGGTTTTCGCAGGTGCGTGATGGCATCGCTTATATTAAGGCCGGTGAACGCACGTCCGACATCCTTGTGGTCTACGTCAATGACATGGGTGCCGCCAAGACATGGGCCGCACCGGGTGCGGATACATGGATCGTTGCAGATGCCGCAACGTTTGTCGTCGGTTCCAACGCTGTCGGCGGTATGGGTGCACCGGAAATTGTTCCATTCGGGCGGCTTGAAGATGCAACTGTATTTGCGAATGCGCACGGTGGTTATGTCTCACGCCTAGCAGAAATCCCAGTGAATGCGGTGCTGGGACCTGTTGACGCTGCGGCTGGGCTGATGGACGATCCGTCATGATCGCGCGACGCCGGTTTTTTAGAATTGTAGCAGGTGCGGGTCTCTTGGCTGGGTCCGCATGGTCGAAGGGGGTTGGGGCTACCGGACCCGTGCATCGGTGGCGTGGCACAGCATTGGGCGCTTCGGCGCAGATCATTCTTGCCGATGACCGGGCTGCGGACTTAATGATCCTTGTTCGCGCTGAAATCGAACGCCTTGAGGCGATTTTTAGTCTCTACCGCCCAGACAGCGTTCTTTCGCGTCTGAACCACGAAGGGCGGTTTGATCGCCCACCATCTGAATTGGTCGTACTCTTGTCGATGTGCGACGCGCTGTATGTGCGAACAAACGGATACTTCGATCCAACAGTCCAAAGCCTTTGGCAGCTTTATGCTGAATGCTATGCTCATGGACAATCTCCATCGATGATAGAGATCACCAACACACATTCCCTAACGGGATGGCCGCGCGTCTCAGTGTCGATGCGGTCTGTCCAACTGCCTCCTGGTATGGGGTTGACCTTAAATGGAATTGCACAGGGCTTTATTTCTGACCGGATTGCCGATCTTTTGAAGAGCGAAGGTGTTGGGGATGCGTTAATTGACGCTGGCGAAATTCGTGCAGAAGGCACCACACCGAATGGATCGCCCTGGCGTGTTGGTATTGCCGAACCAGGATCGCCGGGCCGGATGCGATCTTATCTTGCCTTAAGCGACAAGGCGTTGGCAACGTCAGAACCGATGGGAAGCACTTTCGATAAGGCCGGTCAGGTGGGGCATATCATCAACCCCCGTACCGGGCGGCCCGGCGGACAGTGGCGTCAGATATCCGTCATGGCACCCAGCGCTGCATTGGCAGACGGTCTATCGACGGCTTTCTGCCTGATGCCGCAGGACGCGATCAAACGGGCATCAAGCGGTGTCGAGGTCTTGCTGGCCTAACACACGACGTCATCTGCTTTGGGTTCAGGCCTCATCAAACCCTCGCGCCAAGACGATGAGAAAATTAATGTCATTTGGATTGTCCCTTATCTGGCGGGATAAAAAGGACCGGGCTGTCGTCCGGGCTGCTTTCGATATAAAGTGATTGGCTGGGAAAGGCGAAAGCGCTTCCTGCACCCTCAACGATTTCCTTGATGGCGTAGGCCAGACTTTCCTTGATTTCAAGCCACTCGCCCCAATTGGTGGTCCGGGTGAAGCAATACAACATAATATCGATGGAACTGTCAGAAAAACTGTCGATACGCACAAACATCACCGCCTCAGGCGGCCCAACAAAGGCGTCGTCAGCCATCACATAGGCTTCGATACCGTCGCGAATGGTCCGTAACTGATCGACAGTGGTGCGGTATTCGACGCCGATTTTCCAGTAAATGCGCCGGTGGGTCATATCGGAAAAATTAGTCACCGCCGAATCTGACAGTTTGGTATTGGGAACAAATACGGGTGCCTTGTCGAAGCGGCGCACCAGCGTCGATCTAAAACCAATACTTTCGACCGTACCTTCGACGATACCGTCGACCAGTATCCAGTCACCGTTATTAAAACGCTTCTCGGCGATTATCAGGATTCCAGCGATGAGGTTCTTAAACAGGTCCTGTGCGCCAAGAGCGACGGCAACGCCAAACAGCCCCATACCAGCAAGGATAGGGCCGACCTCAATGCCCCAAATTTGCAGAATTGTCGCCACCCCAATAAATATAAACAGCACCTTGATGGTCTTTATCAGCCACTCAACCATGGCCACAGTAAAATACCGTTCCAGCTTCTTGAGGTACTGGCTAAACGGGTCTGCAAGCCGGTACAGGGTCCAAAAAAAGGTATAGGCAATAAGCGAGCGAATAAAATAACCGCTAATAATCGCGAGAGTGCCAGACGGTTGAAGGTACTCGATGACAAAAAATGTGCCGATAACGATGGGAATGAAACGAATTGGGTTTTGCAGCGCCTCTATGGCCCTGTCATCAACGTCGGTATCTGTCCGCTGTGCCAGCTTTTTCAGAAACGATAGGAAGAAGCGGGTGAACAGGCGCCGGAAAACCAAAAACACGGCGAAAATTCCGACTGCCGTGATCAAACGGCCGATATCGATCCCAAAAACGCCAGTTTGCCAGACGTCGACGGTCAGTTGCCAAAAATCGTTTAGTGTTTGTAACGGATTGCCCAAGGCGAAACCTCCTCAAATGTACCGCCACTATCGAAAACTTGGGCTCCTGATACAGGTTCTATTCTAATTACAGGTTCTATACCAACGTATCGATCACCTCAGCCCCAACAATCTATCTGGCCTGAGATTGGCTTGTCCGCTTATGGCTACAAGCAGACTACTTCTAACCATTATATGAAAGTCTGTTCGTCAGTGGTGAGCGAAAGTTGAAAGCACGGGTTCAGCCTTCATTGACCGCGGCCATGGGCTCGAGATCACCGGTTTTAATGCTTTTCAGCAAGGCTCATATTTGATCTTTCATCGCCATTGTTGCCCCCGTTTATCTCACCCCCAGGGAGTCCCATCGCACATTAAACATTGGGGCATCTCATATTCACTAGTCGTCAAAGCTCTGAAATGAACAATGAAAAAAGTTCTGACTGAGAGGAAATCCCAAGCTTTGCATAAATGTTCTTTCGGTGAATTTTTACTGTTCCTGTCTTGATCCCGCAGTGCCGACCAATGGACTCCGAAGAATGACCTTCTAAAACCATGCGAACAATCTCGCACTCCCGTGGGGTCAGTAAGTCTTTGCCAAAATTTTCGAAGGCACTTGAGACCCGACTTCCGACGTTTGGTTGATCAACCTCACCAACACTGTAATGGTCATAGATCTCGGAAGCGGCTCGCCATTGGTTGGTCGTCGCGGCGGAGACGACCGGTTCAATTCGTTGCAACTTTTTCATATCACGATCACTGAACGCCGGGCTAGAGTCCGCCCGCATCAGTGAAATAGTGAGTTGCCTTTCAATCGGTAAACTAATCAGAAAGGCTATTTCTTCAGAAAGGCCTGTTCGCCTGTAGTACGAACGAAAGTACTCTGAATGGTAAAAGCGGTCAGGCGCAATATCTCGCATCCGATAAAGCCCAGATTGGTAATTATCAGCGCAAATTTTGAAGAACGGATCTAACAGGTATGGTCCGTCTTGATAATCTTCTACAAATACGATGCGTTGCTCAGGTGTAAACGTATCAAAGGGGCAGACAGGTCGTTCGCCACGGCCATAGACGAACCAGACAGAGAAGTCGAACGGCACAACATGGCGCAAAGCCGTTACCAATGTCTGCGGATAGGTGGAAGTTCCTTGTGCTCTAACAACCATCGCAAGTTGATCGTGCCAAAGCCGTGAATCGATCTTCAGAATGGGTGATGCTTCATAAGCCATGGTTCCAGGTAATATATCCCCGAATTGTGATAACGGGCACTATATACCACGGGGGATATATACAGCGTAGCTATTTTCGCTCACTCTTTGTCACATAAGCGGATGGTCATGAGGCACTATGAATGACCAAGACCATCATAGGAGTGTTACACCGGGCGATGGAACAAAGCGGTACGTCAGGCATTCCGGATATCAGTTTTGATCGTGTGACAAAGCGATATGGTGATGTTGTCGCGGTTGATCAGCTTGATCTGCGCGTTGAGAAGGGGGAGTTCTTCAGCTTTCTTGGCCCGTCTGGCTGCGGCAAGACAACGTCGCTAAGGATGATTGCAGGATTTGAGCAACCGACGGAGGGCGACGTGCTGATCGGCGGCATTTCCGTGGTTGGTACGCCGCCGCATAAACGACCAGTTAACATGGTATTCCAACAGTATGCCTTGTTTCCGCACATGAACGTCGCGGACAACATCGGTTTTGGCCTTCGTCAAGTGTCGCCCAAACCATCGAAATCAGAGGTAACAAATCGCGTTGATGCAACTCTGGAACTCGTCCAGCTCGCTGAATACGGTAATCGACGCGTTTGGGAACTCTCTGGCGGCCAACAACAACGTGTGGCGCTGGCAAGAGCTCTGATCAATCGGCCGACTGTGCTATTGCTGGATGAACCACTCGCTGCACTAGACCGCAAGCTTCGGCGGGATATGCAAATTGAGTTGCAAAACCTACAGCGCGATGTCGGCATCACGTTCATCCTTGTGACCCACGACCAGGAAGAAGCGCTGTCGATGAGTGATCGTATTTGCATCATGCGCGATGGCCGCGCCGTGCAGACGGGCAGCCCACGGGATTTATACGACCAACCCGTCAACCGATATGTCGCTGATTTTGTCGGCAAATCTAACTTTATCGTTGGCAAAGTAGCGACAGCGAATGGCCAGTCGGTCACGATTAAAAGTAATGCCGGGCACATCATCATCTGTCGCACAAATATGAACACAACTCAGCACTCAGTCGGCAGTGCCGTTAGCGTCGCTGTGCGTCCAGAATTAATTGCAATAGGTGGGGGTGATGCCAGTTCAGCCTCTCTAGGCACCGACGTGGTTTTTGGCGGACAGATCCGCAACCGCATATTTCTCGGTGAGCACACAGAGTACTTGGTTTCCACTACAGACTTAGGCGACATCCTTGTGTTGTCGCCTAAGCATATTGAAACCACACGTGGCAGTTTTGACCGTGGGGAAAATGTCACCATCGGATGGAAAAACGAAACCGCGTTGGCACTTGCGGATACTTGACCATCTCTCGTTACCCATCGATCGGTCGGAATCGGTGGGGCCATCAATGAAATGGATCAACTCAACAAGGAGGTTAGGGAAATGAGTAAGAACGATAAAGACAACATGCCAATCACTCGGCAGAATTTCATGAAGGAATTGCGCCGCTACCAAAACGGATCAGTTTCGCGCCGGCACTTTCTTGGAGTGACCGGATTGGGCGCAGCAATGGCCGTCATGGGTGCAGCAGTGCCGGGTTTGAAACCCCGCGATGCCTTTGCGGGTGACATTGGTGATAGGGTCGTTCTCGCAACGTGGCCGAACTATCACAATCCTGCAAATTTCGAAGCATTCACTGAAATGACAGGCGCACACGTGCAGATGAATGTGTTCGGCTCGAACGAAGAAATGTTGGCCAAGTTACAAGCTGGCGGCAGCAGCTGGGACGTATTCGTCCCAACCAATTATACGATCACAACCTACGTTGGTGAAGATCTGATTGAGCCACTGGATCTGAGTAAATTACCAAACTACGACGCAGGCGCTTTCAATCCGCGGTTCTCCGACGCAGGCACAGTTGACGGCAAACTTTATGCCGTGCCCAAAAATTGGGGCACAACAGGTTTCGTGATGAACACCAAGCATAGCGGTGGCAAGGCCTTTACGACCTGGAAAGAGTTTTGGGATGAAACCCGCGATAGCTTCTCGGGTCGTACAATGGTGCATGACTACCAACTCACAACAATTGGTAATGCCCTGGTGTACTTTGGTTACTCGTTTAACTCGGTCAAAGAAAACGAGCTTGCCGATGCCGAAAAACTGCTGATTGACGTCAAGCCACATCTATACGCCATCAACAGCGATTATCAGCCACCGCTGCGCAATGGTGATGCATGGATGTCCATGTGTTGGACCGGTGACGGCAAGCAATTGAACACCGATATTCCGGAAATGACCTACGTGCTTGGGAAAGAAGGCGGCGAAATCTGGAGTGATTATTATGCTGTACCGCGCGGAGCACCCCATCGCGATGCCGGTTATGCACTGATCAACTTCTTGATTGATCCAGCCGTCAACGCCAAAGAGGTTATGGTGCACGGTTATCCGGTTGCCGACAGCAATACGAACGCAATGCTACCCAAAGAGCTGTTGGAAGACCCAATTCTTTATCCCGCTCAAGAATTGATGAACGCACTTGAGTTCGGTGCGGCTGCAACCTTAACCGATCCTAACCGGGCGGAACTTATGGCTCGCTTTAAATCTGCCTAAGGTGAGTAACTGGTAACGTAGCGCGGGGAGGCGAGTTGATGGCCAAAAAACTACCAGACCGCTGGATCAACAGATTGATGTTGTTGCCAGCGAGCCTGTGGTTTGGCGTCATGCTTGTCCTCCCCTTGCTCGTTGTCGTTATCTTCAGTTTTGGCGAGCGTGGCGCGGTCGGCGGATATGTCCCTGCCTTTACGTTTGCTCAATATGCAAATTTGCCAGCGCGCTTTACGGCATTTCAAAACACCTTGATGCTGGCACCCGTCGGCACAATTGCAGCGCTGTTGGTTGCCTATCCGCTTGCCTATTATTTGGCCGTTAAAGCCAATCCAAAGTACAGAGTATTGCTTCTAATTCTGGTCATCGTCCCGTTTTGGACCAGCATTCTTATCCGAACCTACGCATGGATATTTATCCTCGGTGGGCGCGGTGTTCCACAGATACTGGAGCTGATGGGTTTCGGTGAAATCAGGATGATGAATACACCATTCTCGGTTTTGGTCGGCATTATTTACGGATACATGCCGCTCATGGTGTTCCCGATATACGTCAGCCTTGAAAAACTTGATAAAGGACTTCTTGAGGCGGCAAGCGATCTCGGTTCAACACCAATAAGAACCTTTCTTCAGGTCACGTTGCCATTGTCTCTTCCCGGTGTCGCAACCGGTTGTATGCTCGTTTTTATCCTGCTGATGGGTGAGTTCCTTATCCCGGCACTTCTGGGTGGTGGTAAAGTTTTCTTTGTCGGCAATGCACTCGTTGATTTGTTCTTACAATCGCGAAATTGGGCGTATGGCTCCGCTGTGGCGACGACGCTCGTGATCGTCATGCTCGTTGTTGTCACCGTCTACATGCGCCTGATGAAGCGTGTATCGGCGCAGCGCGACGATGTGTCGCTGCTCTAAGAGGTAAGATATGCGATTCTATGCCATAGCCGTTTATCTATTCTTGTATATTCCAATTGGAATCATCGTCCTATTCAGTTTCAACGCTGGCCGTCATGCTAGCGATTTTCAAGGCTTCTCGGTCAAGTGGTATGGCATAGCGCTTAATAATCCTTTTGTTGTTGAGGCGCTTTTGAACAGTCTACTGGTGGCGTTTTGCACAGCGGTTTTCGCCAGCACGTTTGGCACGATGGCAGCCTTGGCGCTGCAAAATGTCAAAGGCCGACTAAGGGCCTTTTATGACGGGATGATCTACGTCTCAATTATGATACCTGGGATCGTTATTGGCATTGCAACGTTGATAGCGCTCGTTACTTTGTTTGGCTTTCTCAATCCGTTGCTCGCGACTCTCTGGCCGGCAGACGCTACGCCGCCTCGTCTTAATTTAGGGTATGGATCGCTAATTGCAGCGCATACCCTGTTCACGATGTCGCTTGTGATCATTATTGTTCGGGCGCGAATTGCTGGCATGGATCGGGCGTTGATTGAAGCCGCCGCTGATCTTTATGCAACACCCTGGGGCGCGTTTCGGCAGGTCACATTGCCGCAATTGTTCCCAGGCATCCTGGCTGGGTTTTTACTGAGCTTCACGTTCAGCTTCGATGATTTTATCATCGCCTTTTTTGTCGCCGGATCAGAAACTACCCTGCCAATATATGTTTTTTCTTCGATCCGGCGGGGGGTTACACCCGAGATTAACGCGATTGGGACAATGGTTTTGATCGTTTCCTTATCATTGTTAATTGTGGCGCAATTTCTACTCAGAACTGAACGAAAAAAATAACGTGTCCGAGACGTTGAGCTAGGAAAGCAATCAGTGATCGATATCGAATGTGTATGGCCTGCTGAGGCGTTATTGGGCGAGGCACCCTACTGGCATGCAGAGGAAGAGGCGGTGTACTGGGTTGATATCGATGGCCGTAAGGTGTTCAGGTATGACCCTTGTTCAGGCCGCCGACACGTCGTTGAGCAAGATCACGAAGTCGGCTGCCTTGTGCCGCGTAAGGGGGGCGGGTTCATCGCTGGCATTGATGCTGGCCTAGCGTGGATTAACTCTGATCTCATGGTCGCAGACGTTTTTGCGAGCCCTGAAAAAGATAACCCACGGACACGGTTTAATGACGGCAAATGCGATCGTCGTGGTCGTTTCTGGGTTGCCAGTGCTGATCGTAATGAAACAGAGGCCATTGCCGCCCTTTATGTCGTGGATGTTTCTGGCGAAATCACAAAGGTGATGTCGGACGTCATTGTTGGCAATGGTATGGGATGGAGTCCCGACAATCGTACGATGTACTTCACCGAAACAGGGCGTGGGACAATTCATGCATTTGATTACGATATTGAGACCGGAACAATAGGTAATCAACAGGTCTTTGCGACGGTTCCAGAAGCAAAAGGCTATCCTGATGGGCTGACTGTCGATGCGGACGGCTTTGTCTGGAGCGCACATTGGAGCGGATGGCGAGTAACCCGTTACACTCCTGACGGGTTAATCGACCAAGAAATTCTTTTGCCCGTGCCTTGTGTCACGAGTTTAACCTTTGGTGGCGACAGTCTTGACCGCCTGTTTATAACAACAGCCCGTATAGGACTGAATGATCAACAACTTAAAGAAGCCCCTTTGTCTGGGGGGCTGTTTGCTGTTGATGTGGGTATTCAAGGAATTTCAGAAACCGAGTTTGCGGGCTGACGCTTCCTTTGAATCCAATCGGCACCGACTTCGAACTTCGAATAGGCTAAGAGGAGAATATTAGATAGCACAAATGCGCATGCATTTTAGACAGCGTAATGCAACAAAAGCGTTTCACGATTAGCTTTGAAATAACTCACTTAAGGTATCTTGCTGTCGTGCATAAAACATCCTGATCGTTGCCTTGCTCAGCATGTGCCAAAGCGGAATGTCGACAACAAAGTGGACCGGCATCAGCATTTAGCGCAAGGCTAAGCGGGGCCAAGGCAGCAAAGTCTCTAACCGATAGGCCGCCGGCACGGCAAAGCCGTATTGAAAAACAATCCGCAGTTTGTCGTTTGCCATGGTTCGCGTACCGTGTTGTTGCTCAGATGCAAAAAATGCCCAAAGGCCGCGCTCTTCAATAGGGACTGTCATATTACCAATATTGGGATTGGCCATTTCACTGTTTTTTGAAACCATAACATTACAGCGCAGATGCCGATGCTTTTTATCTTGATAAAATTCATAGTAGTCGCGATGGCGATTGATAAATCCACCTGGTTCAATGAATGACACAATCCAACCTAGATAGGGGTCAATTTGATAACCCTTAAGCTCGAAGGCCTCGATAACGCGGTCGCCGACCTTTTGCATAATTTCGTCACACAGATCGGTTCCATTGATTTTCTTGAACCATCGGCTCTCGCCGCGCGGGTTTGCCTCCAAGATTCCCGCATCACGATATTCGTAGGCCTTCGCTTCGAGATGATCACGCTCTTGGCGGGACACGAAATTTTTTAGCGTTTTCACATCCATCTTAACGATCCTGATTTTAGGTTTGCAACGGGCCTACGGTTGAATAGTTCACACTGTACATATTCACTTATTCATCCTTATGAACGGCAATCACTGACCAAAGGCAAGATCGAATAGAAGTAAATCAACCAATACTAGACACCTACGACAGGCAAGGTCCTTCAGTCAGGCCGTTGGCTTTTAAACAATTGCATCCGCGTCGATGACAAAATTCTTGTAAAGATTTCCGATGGTTTTAGGCTGGCCAAAATGCTGAATCTTAGGTGAGATTGTGCGATGCCCGTGGACGGATCCGAGCCACGACAACCTCGCCGAATTTCCATCAATGACTGTGATCAGTTGGCAATAATCGGGGACATCGCGCAACAACGATTCAATATGGCGTTCAGCATTGTCATTCCCAAGAAATCTCGCCCGTTGGGCAGGCTGTTACCTTGGTTTGTTCACTGCCGAGTGGTCATTGTGCAAGCTATCGCTTGCTGCTCTTACGCTGATTTCTGGTTGGCGGTGCTGTCGATCCCCGAAGAATCAAGTTCGCCTCTAGCTCTGTTTGGTCGGGGACGGCTTCGCCATTCAAGCGTGCCAACAGATAGTCCGCTGCCCTTCGTCCCATTTCTTCGGACGGAACATGCATCGTGGTTATGGCCGGGTGAATATGTTGTGACATGGGAAGGTCATCAAATCCGACAATTGAGATATCATTGGGAACCTTCAAACCGCTTGCTTGGCATTCCAACAGCGCCCCATAGGCAAGAATGTCGTTGCCGCAAATGATGGCTGTTGGCGGCTCTTTAACAGCCAAGAGCCGTTTGGTGTACTGACGAGACGTCGTAAGGTCATAGATCGTTTCATACAGCATCGAGTCTGGTACATTGATGCCGTGCTTTTTTAGGATATGAAGAATGCCCTTCAGCCGGTCACGCGCCCGGTCGTTATCGCGGGTAATGCCAGAGATGATTCCAAACCGCGTGTGGCCGATATCCAGCAAATACGACGCCTGGCGAACGGCGGCATTAAAGTTATCAAACCCGACACAAGGGTGTTCAGATTTCTCAACATATGACCATGTGTTTACATACGGCATTTTCATCTGCTGAAGTCGCTCGTACAATCGGTCATGATGGTCAGATCCAATCAACATCATCGCATCGACACCACGCGCAATGAGACTCTCGCCCTGAGTGCGTTCTTCATCTAAGGAATAATCTGAACTGGCAATCAGCAGTGTGTAGCCAGCGGCTTGTAAATGCTTTTGGAAAGCCTGAATGCCTTTGGCAAAGATGGCATTATCCAATGTTGGGACAATCGCACCAATTGTACGAGACCGCTGAGAGGCCAGGGCCTGGGCCGCGCCGTGTGGGATGTATCCGAGTTCTGCAATGGATGCTGCAATGCGCGTTCGGCGTTCCTCGCGCACCAAAGTGGGGTTGGTAAGATAACGCGACACTGTTGCCGTTGAGACGCCAGCGTGATTGGCAACGTCCTGAAGCGTGATCATCGATGTTCGATCTTTACGAAAGCGCTTACGTGCCACTCACTTGCCTCCTAAAACGCGCCTGTTTTGTGTTCAAGTTACTCAAAAATCATACAATAACAGGCCAATTTGAGTATTAAATTTCGATACTAAAGAAATATTATCTTGACATCAAATAGCGAATCATCGCAGGTTTAATCATAAATGTAAGCGCTTACAAAAAAATAAGAGCGTGATGTGGGAGAAAAAAATGTCGGATCAATCAGAGCTTCAGGCTGTGAAATCACCAGCGCCGGGACGTGGATACTTGCTCGCCTCGCTGGCCTGCGCCATCGCGTTTGCGGCCAATGTTGTTTATGGAAAAATCGCCATTTCACAGGGGGCGACAACAACACCAGGCTTCGGCGATGTTGGTGAATTTCTTGTGCTGTTCGTTACCGTCGCGTTCTTCATTGCCGCCTGTGTTTCTCGTGAACGCGCTAAGGCGAAATCAGAACCATCTAAATAATCTTAAAAAAACTGGGAGAGAAATATGACGATTCGTAAGAATGAAAAGGACGGTCTCGCATCCATGGAGCGGCGACGTTTCTTAGATATGACAACTAAGTTTGGTTTTACGGCTGCGGTTATCGCGGGAGCAGGTGGCCTCCTTTGGAGTTCTGAGGCTTCTGCGCAAATGGCGAAAGAAGAAAAAGACCGCGAAAAAGCGGCTGATCACATCATGACGATTGGCACGGCTTATATTCTTGGGGCAACGCGTAGCTATCCGATCATGCAATTGGATTTCAAAGAGAACATTCAAAACGCGACAAACGGCAAAGTGTACGTCAAGTTGGCTCCTGGTGGGCAGCTCGGCGCTGGCGGCGCACTGGTACAGAAAGTACAAAACGGTACGATCCAAGCAGCCCAGCATTCGCTATCAAATTTTGCACCGTTTTCACCCGTGGTAGACCTTATCAACCTTCCGTATTTCTGTGGTGCCAACCAAAAGTTTGTCAATCTTGTGACGTCTGATACCTGGAAATCAACGGTTCACCCGCAGGTCGAGGCAAAAGGTTTCAAGCCACTTTTCTACATTGTGATTGATCCCCGCGTCGTTGCCGTTCGCAAAGGCGGTGATGGGCCGGTTAAGACCCCAGAGGATATGGCCGGCGTCAAATTTCGGGTTCCTGGCTCGAAAATGCTACAGCAATATTATCGGATGATTGGGGCCAACCCAACGCCAGTTGCGTGGGGCGAAACACCGTCAGCCATTAAGCAAGGCGTTGCTGACGCTTTGGACCCATCTGTTGGCGCGCTGCATGTGTTTGGCTTCAAAGACATCCTGTCATGGGTAACGTTCTCCCAAGCCGTGCCGGATAGTCAGGTTTATTCCTGTAATGCTGAATGGTACAACGGGTTGCCTATGGACGTTCGCGAAGGCATCGACTTCGCGTCTGAAATGACCTTCCACCAGAATCTTGCCAAGGTTCCATCATCGCGTGCTTACGCCATGGCGGAAATGGGCAAAGCTGGCGTTCAATTCTATTCGCCAAAGGCGGATGAAATGGCACAGTGGATTGCCGCTGGCGGCCATCAACGCTCGGAATGGGATGGCTTTAAGACCGAACTTGCGGGTTCAATTGGTGCCTTCGACAAACTTGACGAAGCAGCCAGTACCAGAGGTCAGCTTTACGTCCACGACGCCTAAGAGTTCGTCGTTAGGTGAGGCGCCGGATCAACTTTGATCCGGCGACCCGACCTCGCGACGAAGATTTCATGAATAGTCAGTGATGCTGGTGAGGCCGTTCATGCTTTGCCAAAGGGGGACACCATGAGTGAACGTAAATCGTTCTGGAAGTCGCTTGACGACAATGCCGAGCGTTGGTTGTTGCTTGGGTTCTACGGGATGATCGTGGCAACCATTGTTGTCGAGGTCTTTCGGCGCTTTGTACTGTCGTATTCTTCGATTTGGGGAGAAGAAATTGCGCGATATGCCTTTATCTATTTGGCTTGGGTCGGTGCGTCGATTGCAGTAAAGGATCGGGCGCATATTCGAATTGATGTGATCCTTCACTACCTCTCGGAACGGGGCAAAGCATTGGTCTACCTGTTTGGTGACTTGTGTATGCTCGGTCTGGCGATAATTGCTCTTTATACGGCGATCGAGTCCCTTCAAATCTCAATGAAATTTGGGTCTGTGACGCATGGTCTTCGGATCAGCTTGGCGTGGTTCCTCGCCGCTGTGCCGCTGGGCTTCACATTAATGTCATACCGCTTGTGCCAATCGATATGGCGCGATTTCGGCGATCTTCGCCGGGGCCGCCCCGTATACGAAGGCGCAAAGATGTTCGACTGAGGGGATAGATCATGCTTTGGCAAACAATGCAGCAGACGACCATTGAACTGGGCTGGGAATTTTATGGCCCCGTCTTGATGATGGTCGGTTTAATTGCGATGGCGGTTCCCGTTTGGGCGGCGCTTGGTATCGGCTCGGTCGTGATGTTGTTGGCGACAGATGCACTGCCGGTTTCACTTTTGGGTGAATCTTTATTTGATGGCATCGACCACTTTGCGCTGATCGCTGTTCCGTTGTTTATTTTAACCGGTGATGTGCTGGTTCGGACAGGTTTATCCAACAAGCTATTGGATGTTGCCGGCGCGACGACCAGTGGTTTCCGTGCCGGTCTTGGCACCTCGACAGTCCTAGGCTGTGGCTTCTTCGCCTGTATTTCAGGGTCCGACGCGGCAGGGGCTGCCGCTGTTGGCCGGATGACGATTCACAAGTTGGTGGAAAAAGGGTATCCGCGTCCTTACGCCTGTGCCCTGGTGGCATCTGGTGCTTGCACAGGCATTCTGATACCGCCCTCAATTGCCTATATCATCATGGGCCTAATCTTGGGTATTTCCGCCTCAACCTTGTTCATAGCGGCTGCCATTCCCGGCGTGATGATCATGGTTTCCATCATGGTCACCAACATGGTGATGAACAGAATCTATAACTTTGAGGGTGAAAAGGTTGGTTTTGACTTTGGTCACTGGCGTCGCACTGTTTGGGATGGGCGTTATGCCCTGTTGGTACCCATCATCATCCTTGGCGGAATATACTCTGGTATATTCACCCCCACGGAAGCTGCCGCTGTGGCCGTCACGACAACGATCACGATTGGCCTGCTGCAACGGACACTCAGCTTGGCTGATTTTCCAAAGATGTTGATTGGGTCGGCCAAAGTGAATGGCGTGATCTTGCCAATTATTGCGTTGTCTTTGCCGCTGGCGCAGACGTTAGCCGCCCTGGGCGTGCCGCAAGGTTTTGCCTATTCGGTAACGTCGATGACCGACAATCCATATCTCATCATTCTATTGATTATTGGCATTCTGATTGCGGCTGGGTGCATCATGGAAACGACACCCAACATCGTGATCTTGTCGCCGATCTTGTTGCCACTGGCCCTGGAAGCCGGGATGAACGAGATTCAATTCTGCATCATGATGGTCACGGCGCTGGGCGTTGGCTTCATTACCCCACCGTTGGGCCTGAACCTGTTCGTGATATCGGGAATAACCGGAGAATCGGTGCTCAGAATAGCCTCTCAGGTGGGACCGTATGTGATCGGAATGCTTATTGTGGTTCTGATGGTCGCCTACATTCCATCCTTATCTTTGGTCTTTTTACCTGATAGTTACTGACGTTTGGAGAACCTAGGACAATGTCCGTTCAATACCTAAAGAAAGCCGAAAAAACTGCTGCCACTGGCGAGCAAGATGTCCGTAACCTCGTGCAAAACATCTTGAACGACATCGAAAGTGGCGGTGACGACAAAGCCCGCGAGTACGCAGCAAAGTTTGACAAGTGGGAAGGTGATATCGTCGTTTCCAAAGACGACATTGCTGCGGCGTCAGCAAAAGTTTCGGCACAGTTGAAAGACGATATTCAGTTCGCACACGATCAGGTGCGAACCTTCGCAGAAGCTCAGAAGGCGTCGATCCAAGATGCATCGGTTGAGTTGCGTCCTGGTGTCATTGCGGGGCAGCGCCACATTCCGATGACCGCGGCTGGGTGTTACGTGCCAGGTGGCCGGTATTCGCACGTCGCTTCGGCGATTATGTCTGCGACCACGGCAAAGGTAGCGGGTGTCAAAAACATTATTGCGTGCTCACCACCAAAGCCAGGTGAAGGGGTCAATCCAGCAATCCTTTATACGCTTGATCTTTGTGGTGCTGATACGGTGCTTGCTCTGGGCGGTGTGCAGGGTGTGGCGGCTATGGCTTTCGGTCTGTTCGGCTGTGCACCAGCAGATATTCTTGTTGGTCCAGGCAACCAATTCGTTGCTGAAGCAAAGCGCATTTTATTTGGCCGAGTTGGCATCGATATGTTTGCCGGACCGTCGGAAATCATGGTGATTGCTGATGCCACAGCAGACCCAGAAATTGTTGCCTGGGATTTGGTTGGTCAAGCAGAGCACGGGTATAATTCACCGGCGTGGTTGATTGCCTTGGATGCGGATTTAGCCAAGAAAGTCATGGAACTCGTGCCGTCAATGATTGCAGAATTACCTGATGTGAATCGCACCAATGCAGAAGCGGCATGGCGTGACTACGGCGAGGTTATTCTCGTTGATACCGTTGAAGAGGCGGTTCGTGTTTCCGACGACTATGCGTCTGAGCACCTTGAAATCCAATGCGCCGACTTGGATTGGTGGCTCAGTAATCTCTCAAACTACGGCTCCCTATTCTTAGGCGAGGAGACGACGGTTGCCTTTGGTGATAAAACTTCAGGCCCAAACCACATTTTGCCAACAAAGGGCGCTGCCCGATATACGGGTGGTCTATCGGTTGGTAAATTTATGAAGACGGTGACATGGCAACGAATGACCCGCGAGGCCAACCGCGATATAGCCCAAGTCACGGCGCGTATCTCTCGTCTCGAAGGGATGGAAGGCCACGCCAGAACGGCCGATGTTCGTCTTGAGAAGTGGTTTCCCAATGAAAAATTCAATCTGTCCGCGAACGATTGATGAGAGAGCAACTACCAACCTTGTTTAATCTGACCAACCGTCGCGCCTGCGTAACGGGGGCAAGCTCTGGCATTGGCCAAGTGTTGGCGACCGGGTTGGCGAGAGCAGGGGCTTTGGTAACAGGCATTGCACGCCGTCAGGATGCGTTAGCTGACTGGCAGAAGACCTGCGAAGCGGACGATTTGTCTGTTCACACGATGTCGGCTGACCTTCGTGATCCGGCACAGATGGATGCGGTTGCAGCGGCTGTGACAGAACAGTCCGGTGCGCCGGATATTCTCATCAATGCGGCTGGCCTTAATCCCCGGCGATCGGCAGATCAAATCACCCCGGAAGAATGGCAAGAAACGTTGGACCTCAATCTTTCAACGCCGTTTTTTCTGGCTCGCGCCTTTGTGCCAGCAATGCGGGAAAAGAAGTGGGGGCGGATCATCAACATCGCATCTTTGCAGTCCGAACGAGCCTTTCCAAACGGCATTGCTTATGGCGCATCAAAGGGTGGCATCACGCAAGTCACACGGGCGATGGCAGAGGCGTGGTCAGGTGATGGCATCAATTGTAACGCCATTGCACCGGGATTCTTTCCAACGGCATTGACCGGCCCCGTTTTTGAGGACGATGACGCTGTTGCGCGTCTCGCGGCGCAGACCTGTGTTGGTCGGAATGGGGATTTAGAAGATCTTATCGGCCCAACCATTTTCTTGGCATCATCAGCATCGGACTATGTAACCGGGCAAGTTTTGTATGTAGATGGTGGGTTTACGGCGAAGTGAGAAAATCATGAAAGCACTTGTCTATACAGGCCCTGAAAAAATTGAGTATCGCGATGCCCCCGAGCCAACGCGGCAAGCGGGCGACATCTATGTAAAAGTGGAAGCGGTTGGCATCTGTGGATCAGACATGCATGCCTATTTGGGCCATGATGACCGTCGGATCGCCCCGCTTATCTTGGGTCACGAAGCGGCAGGCACGGTCTTGGATGGCGCATGGCAGGGTCAACGGGTCGTGATCAATCCCCTGGTTACATGCGGACAATGCGCACGATGCCTCTCAGGTCGATCAAACCTATGTGCCAAGCGTGAGATTATTTCCATGGCACCGCGCCAAGGGGCCTTTGCGGACTTCATCGCTATTCCTGAACGCAACCTCATTTCCGTACCTGATGGCATGGATATGGCAACGGCGGCACTCGCTGAACCCATCGCAACGGGATGGCATGCAGTCACCAAAGCAGCCGCAGCGGCAGATCGCCCCTTGGCCGAATGCCGGGCCTTGGTCTTTGGTGGCGGCGCTGTTGGAATGGCTACGGCCTTATCGCTAAGAGCGCAGGGTTGCCTTGATCTCCACATTGCAGAGACAAACCCGATGCGCCGCGAGACAGCAATACGGGCCGACATCGGCACTGTATATGATCCACTTTCCGATGCGGGACCGGACGACAACTCAATTGATGTTGTGATTGATTGTGTCGGCGCAAAGCCAACCCGAATGGCTGGCATTGCCGCTGTCTGCCCTGGCGGTGTCATTGTTCATGTTGGATTATCAGATGGCGCAGACGGCATGGACGTGCGCAAGTTAACCCTGCAAGAGGTGACGTTTATCGGGACCTACACCTACACGATGCAAGATTTTTACGCGACGATTGCCGCCATGCATTCCGGTGCACTTGGTGATTTGTCGTGGTTTGAAGAACGTGATCTTTCAGACGGTACAGCGGCGTTTCAGGATTTGTTCGCCGGTCGCACGGCTGCGGCAAAGATCGTGCTTCGCCCCAATCATGACACCTAATTATACAACCACCTTAGACCTAACCAGAGGAGAATACCGTGAGCACCCCACATTTTATTGTTCATGACGAAGCTGACACCGTCGGTGTTATCGTTGTGGAAGGCGTTACCAGTGGCATGGAGCTCACCGGCTGGATCATGGAAAATGACAGCCGGTTTCAGCTCAACTCGAAAGCAGACATTCCCTTGGGCCACAAGATTGCCCTTGGCGAAATCAAGTCTGGCGACACGATCATTAAGTACGGTCACGACATCGGTAAAGCTGTCGCTGATATCACCGCTGGCGAGCACGCCCATGTTCAAAACGTCAAGACGAAGAAGTGGTAAGAGCAATGTCGAATCATAAATTCAACGGCTATCGCCGTGACAATGGCCGGGTCGGCGTTCGCAACCATGTTGTGATTTTGCCTCTCGATGACCTTTCCAATGCGGCCTGTGAAAAGGTTGCTAACAATATTGATGGCTGCCTGGCGCTGCCTCACCATTATGGACGTTTGCAGTTCGGTGAGGACCTAGACCTACATTTTCGTACCCTTATTGGCACTGGGTGTAACCCGAATGTTGCGGCGGTCATCGTCATTGGTATTGAGCCGAAATGGACAGGCCGCGTTGTTGACGGCATCCGTGCAACCGGCAAACCTGTCGAAGGGTTTGCGATTGAAGGCCACGGCGAAATCAAGATCGTTGCTGATGCCTCTCGGAAAGCCATGGAAATGGTGCAATGGGCAACAGAATTGCAGCGTGAACCGTGTGACATGTCAGAGCTTTGGATTTCAACCAAGTGCGGTGAATCCGACACCACCTCTGGGTTGGCGTCATGCCCAACAGTTGGCAACTTAATCGACAAGATGGACGACATTGGTGCGTATACTTGCTTTGGCGAAACGTCCGAATTGACTGGTGCAGAACACGTGTGCGCCGAACGCGGAGCCACGCCAGAAATCGGGCAGAAGTTCTTAGATACCTGGCAAGCGTATATGGATGAGGTGATTGAACCACATAAAACCTCTGACCTATCCGAAAGCCAGCCGACCGCCGGAAACATTGCTGGCGGGCTTACAACCATTGAAGAAAAGGCCTTTGGCAATCTGCAAAAGATTGGCAAGACGACAAAGTTCATCGATGTTCTTGAACCCGCCGAAGCCCCTGCGAAGGGCGCTGGCTTGTACTTTATGGATACGTCATCGGCTGCGGCGGAATGTGTCACGCTCCAGGCGGCGGCTGGTTTTGTTGTCCACCTGTTCCCCACGGGACAAGGCAACATTATTGGCAACCCGATTGAGCCCGTGATTAAGCTGACAGCGAACCCTAAAACAGTGCGGGAAATGGGCGAGCACGTTGATCTTGATTGCTCAGCCATCTTGCGCGGTGAGATGGATCTTGACCAAGCAGGCGATGCCTTGATTGATATTACCCGGCGCACCTGCAATGGGCGGCTGACAGCAGCCGAAGCCTTGAAGCATCGCGAGTATGTTATGACAAAACTGTATCGTAGCGCCTGATGAATGGGGTTCAGAGGTTGGCACGGTGTCACCTCTGAACCCGTTTTCCGCCAACCGTTAAGGAGCCGCCATGTATAAAAAAATTATCGTCGCCCTGGGCCTGAGCCATGGACACGGCATCACGGCTTTGGATGTTGCGCGTCAACTCGCGTCAGCGGATGCGGAAATTATTGCGCTTCATGTCATCGAGCCTGTTGCCGGGTTTGCCAGTTATTATCTGCCACCGGACCATGAGGCCGAAGCCCGTAAGTCTGTTTCAACGGCTATTGCGGAACGGGTAGGCGGGGCAGAAGACGTGAAGACCGTGCTGCTTTCTGGCCATGCCGGGCGCACCATAACCGAGTATGCGGGGTCTGTTTCTGCCGACTGCATCATTGTTGGATCGCATAAACCGGGGCTGCAAGATTATCTGCTTGGATCGACAGCCGCGCGAGTCGTCCGTCACGCGTCTTGCTCGGTGCATGTTCTGCGGTGACGGCGGTCGCACAGCCTACTTATCTGTCACCGAAGCTGGTGCATGAAGATAAGGGGCGTCGTGGCCATCGTTCCAAACGCGGTAACGCGGCAATGTGTCTGACGTTTCGAACCACGATATACGCTCTCCATGGTGAACGTGATATTCTGGTTTGAACGCACCCGGGTTGTCTAAGGTGCTGATTAAAATTTCGACAAGCGGGCCGTCGTCGCCGCCATCGCCTTCCCAGGTTAAGGGTGTTCCGCACTGATCGCAAAATGCTCTGCCGACACCGGGAGACGATTCATAAACTTTTGGCGCGTGCGTCTCATAGCTAACTTGATCCCGACGAAACCCAACAAGTGCAACGACAGGTGCGCCTGTATGTTTGCGACAGCTCGAACAGTGACAATAGATGGTGGATAGCGGCAGGCCGGAAACCTGGTATCGGATTGCACCGCACAGGCATCCGCCGGTTGCCTTATTTGATGGTGTACTCACGCGTTCTCCTTTCGTCCTTAATCGGCAAGTGTTAATGTTAGCTACTCTACACGACAAACAACCATTGGCGATGGCTAATCAACAATGTCAGTTGGATGATTATGTACCCGCTGCGTACTGCCCGACCATTAGGTTCATGAGACCGTGGGCAATTTCAACGTCCCGGTAGGTTTCAACGTCAGCAAACCGTTCAAAAAATGGATAAAATGTAAAATCAAAAAGGCCAACGGTATGATCACTCCAGAAAGGTTGGCCATTCTTAACCTGAGATAAGCCATCGTTGTTCATGATTGTGAGATGGTCTAACAGATCATTCCGCAAATTATCTCGCGCGGTTCCAATGGGTGTTTTCAACAAATTGAAATATGTTGGCATGAACCGTGTGTTGCAGAAATCAATCCAAAACTGTGCTCTAGCCCTTAACCCTGGCTCTTTTGGAAGAAGGGGGGTTCAGGGACCGTCTCTTCAAGATATTCACAGATCATGCTGCTTTCATAAATTGAGTTGCCACCATGTCTGATTTCAGCGACATGCGCTAACGCCCAGGTCATTCGTCATCTACGGCCTATAAGGCCGCCTTGCTCGCCATGCCGTGTTTCGGCATAACGGTAAGATATTATACAAAAAAGGCGGTCATTGTGACCTATTTTTACTTTGTGTTTATTGCGCTTACGGGTGCGATGGTTGCCGATATCCCATCGTGGGTTTTGATCGACTAAAGTGCCCCGAGATAGCGGAAAGGCAAACCATTGACCGGTCTAGAAATCATTGAATTGGCCGGTGTGGGGCTTGTTGTTGGCACTCTCATTGGATGTGTGGGCATCGGTGGTGTGCTTTTGGTGCCCAGCCTTGCGTACTTGTTTGGCGTTCCGGTTCACACAGCCATTCCGGTTGCGATGGTGGCGTATGTTTTAAGCGGTGCGGTCGGGGCAACGCTTTATGCCCGAAAGGGATCAATCCAATGGAAGCCGGCTCTTTGGATTATCGCAGGCGCAGCCCCCGCCGCTTTTGGCGGGGCTTTGGCCGTTTCAGTCACACCGGGTAAATGGCTCGAAGTCTTGATCGCCACCCTGATTGTGTTTGCGGGCATCAATGCCCTGCGCAAAACCAAGTCGTTATCTGTCGCCACGGCGCCGACCATGGGGGCAGCATCGCTTTCTGGAATTGGTGCCGTCACCGGCGTCGGGTCCGCCATGACAGGGACGGGCGGCCCGTTGGTTCTTGTGCCGATTACGGTCTGGTTGGGATTCCCAGCAATAACGGCAGTGGGGTTTAGCCAAGCCGTTCAGATGCCTATTGCCCTATCGGCGACCGTTGGCAATTTGATGTATGGATCGATTGATTGGCGGTTGGCGGCTGTTCTAGCACCGGCGCTGATAGGCGGCACGGTTATGGGGGCTAAATTGGCTCACGCTGTGCCAGCCGAAACCCTTCGCAAAATTCTGGCCTGTGTTCTGGTTTTGGTCGGGTGTTTTTTGCTCGGCCGGTTTGTGTTTGCCTCATAAGGTGACCACTGTCAGCGCACCAGTTGAAAGTAAATGCCGGATAGCGGCGGCAGTGTAATCTGTATCGATTGGTCATGACCGTTCGCGCTGATTGGCTCGCTATCGACGCCACCCATGTTGCCGCGATTGCCGCCGCCATAGGGGGCTGCGTCCGTGTTTAGCACTTCGGCCCAATGGCCTGCGGCAGGAACGCCTAATCGCCAGTCCGCGCGCTCAACAGGGGTCATGTTAAAGACACATACAATGGGCGCTGCGGTGCCTTCACCAAAGCGTGCCCAGGCATAGACGGATGTGTCTGCCGCATCGCCAATTAACCAGGAAAATCCGTCAGGTCGGCAGTCGCGCTGGTGCAGGGCGGGCAAGTTTTTGTAGATACCATTTAGGTCACGCACCAAAGTTTGAATGCCGCTATGGTGCGGGTCCATGGTCAAGCCCCAGGGCAATTCGTCATCGTGGTTCCATTCAGTTGGTTGTGCCAACTCACCACCCATAAACAGTAGCTTCTTGCCCGGATGCGCCCACATGAAGGCGTAGTAGGCCCGAAGGTTGGCGTGTTTCTCCCACTCGTTGCCGGGCATCCGCCCCAGCAACGATCCTTTTCCGTGCACAACTTCGTCATGGCTAAGCGGCAGGATGAAGTTTTCTGAAAAGGCGTAATGCAATCCGAAAGTCATTTTATGATGCTCATAAGATCGATGGATTGGATCCGCACTCATGTACGATAACGTATCGTTCATCCAACCCATATTCCATTTGAACCCAAAACCCAAACCACCCGAATCAACGGGTCTGGAAACACCGGGCCATGCGGTTGATTCTTCGGCAATGGTCATGATGGAAGCGTCTTCGCCATAGGCCAGCGTGTTCATGTCTTGCAGGAACGATATGGCCTCTAAATTTTCTCGTCCGCCTAAATGATTTGGAACCCACTCTCCGGTTTCACGGCTGTAATCCCGATACAGCATAGATGCCACCGCATCGACGCGCAGACCGTCAATGCGATATTCCTTCAGCCAGTAAAGGGCGTTGGCAATCAAGAAATTGCGAACCTCGTTCCGGCCATAATTATAAATCAGCGTGTTCCAATCTTGATGGAATCCTTCGCGTGGGTCTGCGTGCTCGTACAGGTGCGTGCCATCGAATTGCGCAAGGCCGTGCGCGTCGGTGGGGAAGTGGCCGGGCACCCAGTCAATAATCAAGCCCAGGTCTGCTTGATGGCAGGCTGTCACGAAATCGCGGAACTCATTTGGGGTGCCGTGGCGAATGGTTGGGGCATACAGGCCCACCGGCTGGTATCCCCATGATCCTTCAAAAGGGTATTCGGAAATCGGCATGACTTCGATATGCGTAAAGCCCATGTCCTTCACGTAGGGTACCAGTTCAGCGGCCAATTCATGATATGACAAGGAACGGTTGCCCTCATCGTGTCGTCGCCGCCAGCTTGGTAAATGAACTTCGTAGATCGAGATCGGGGCATCAGTTTTATGGCAAGCATCGCGCTTTGCCATCCAATCCGCATCAGTCCAATTATAGTCAGAAATATCCCTAACAATCGACGCGGTCTCTGGCGGATGTTCAGAACCAAACCCGACGGGGTCAGCCTTTAAGGTGACGACGCCGTCTTGCCCGCGCACCGCGAATTTGTAGCAATCCCCCTCTGCCAAGCCGGGCATAAAAATTTCCCAAACACCACTGGTGCCCCGGGGGCGCATACCATGGCGGCGCGCATCCCAGGCATTGAAATCACCAACGAGCGAGACCCGCATTGCCGCCGGTGCCCAAACGGCAAAGGCAACCCCAGCGACAGCGTCCATTGTTTTTGGATGGGCACCTAAAACACGCCACAGCGTTTGGTGCGTGCCTTCCGAAATGTAGTGTTCGTCGTCCGCTGTCAGAATCGGGGCAAACCGATAGGGGTCCTCCAGCAGCCATACGTCATCGCCGCGCTGGGCGCGCAGGTGGTAGGTCTCAATGGGGCCATCGAGGTGGGCTTCAAAGAGGCCCGCCTCGTGCAGCGGAGATAACGTGACGATGGTTGTTACCGTCTTTGCGTCAACAGCCTGAAGGCTTTCGGCATCAAAGACCAAGGCCCGCAAAACCCACCCATCGCCAACGGGTTGAACACCCAATACAGAGAAGGCATTGCTATGGAGGCCATCGACAATCGCATTGATCGTGCTGTCATCTATCGTGGCCGCTGGTTTTCTCAAAAGGCGGGGTCCACCCGCCAGATGTCATGCGCATAGCTGCGGATGGTTCGATCAGAAGAAAACCATCCCATAGACGCCGTGTTCATAATGGCTCGGTGCGTCCAGGTCGGCTTATCCAACCAGGCGGCATCTACGGTGCGCTGTGTGTCATGGTAGGCCTGAAAATCAGCGGCGACTAAGAACCAATCATGCAAAGAAATGTTCTCAACCAATCCACTGAACCGACCGGCATCGTCTGGTGAAAAGACGCCGGAACTGATCTGATGGATCACTTCTGACAAGGCAGGGCTGGCATGGATGGCATCGTGCGGCACGTACCCATCAATCCGCAACTGCGCAACATCGGGCGCCGTCAGGCCAAAGATGAATATGTTGTCGTCACCAACATGGTCCTTGATCTCAACATTGGCGCCATCCAGCGTGCCAATGGTCACGGCGCCATTCATCGCGAATTTCATGTTACCGGTACCAGACGCTTCCATACCCGCCGTTGAAATTTGCTCTGACAAATCGGCGGCCGGAATCAACATCTCTGCCTTCGAAACGTTATAGTTTGGAACGTAGACCACGGTCAGCCGGCCCGCTGTGTCCGGGTCATTGTTAATAGTGTTCGCAATGTCGTTAATCAGCTTAATGATTTGCTTGGCCATGGCGTAACCAGGGGCAGCTTTGCCACCAAAAATCCGTACCCGTGCAGGCCAGTCTTTCTCTGGATTGCGTTTCATTGCATTCCAAAGAGCGACGACCTCTAGAATGTTCATGAGCTGGCGTTTGTATTCGTGAATCCGTTTGATCTGGATATCAAACATCGCGTCTGGGTTCAGTGTTAGGCCCAAGACGTCTTTTACAGAAACAGCCAGGCGTTCTTTGTTCGCGCGTTTAACAGCGCGAAACTGCTCTTGGAAGGCGGCATCCTTTGCAAAGCTTTTGAGGCCCGAGAGCTTATCCAAATCGCGCTCCCAGCCGTCTCCGATAGACTCGGTAATCAAATGGCTTAGGCCCGGGTTGCAGCCCCGTAACCAACGACGCGGCGTTACACCATTGGTTTGATTGATAATTTTTTCTGGATGCAGCGTGTGTAAATCTTCAAAAACTGTCTTCTTCATCAGATCCGTGTGCAAACCGGAAACACCATTCACCCGATTGGCAGAGATAAAGGCCAAGCTGCCCATCTGAACATTACCGTTTTCAATGATGCAGCACGCCGGAGACCGTGTGCGACCTGTGGCCGCAATCTCTTGGCGGTGAACGGCGTCAATCTGTTCGATAATTTGCATATGGCGCGGCAGGGTTTCGGCAACCAAATCGACGGACCATTTCTCCAGCGCCTCTGGTAACAGGGTGTGGTTGGTATAATTTAGGGTGCCACGGGCGACTTGGAAGGCATCGTCGAATGAAAGGCTATGCTCGTCTATCAGGATGCGCACCAATTCTGGTGCCGCGATGGCAGGATGGGTGTCATTCAGTTGAATGGCCGCTTTGTTCGGTAAATCACGAAGGTCGTCATTGGCACGCAAGAAGCGGGCAATCAAATCGCGCAACGATGCGGCAGTGAAAAAGAATTCCTGCTTCAAACGCAAGCGCCGACCAGCGGGCGTCGTGTCGTCTGGGTACAGCACCCGGCTGATGGTTTCTGCCAAGATGTTTGATGCGGCGGCGCCAATGAAGTCACCCCGATTGAAGGGTTCGAGATCAAACACATCCTTTGACTGTGCGGACCACAACCGCAGCGTATTGACCCACTTGCCTTGCCAGCCAGGGATCGGCGTATCATAGGCGCGGGCGCGGACAATTTCTGACGGGTGCCAATAATGACGCCCCTCACCATCGATGGAGACGTGACCGCCAAAACCAATTTCCATGGATGCATTCAGCCGTTCGAACTCCCACGCATGGCCTTGGGTGAGCCAGTCTTCCGCCTCTTCGATCTGCCAGCCGTTATCAAAACGCTGTTTGAACAAACCGTGGTGGTACCGAATGCCATACCCAAATGCGGGAACGCCCACTGTCGATAAGCTATCTAAGAAACAGGCGGCCAATCGACCTAGGCCACCATTCCCCAAAGCCGCATCGGGCTCGTCCGCGACGACCAAATCATAATCAACGTTGAAGGCCGCCAGGGCTTTGCGGGCGGCTTCTTCCAGGCCCAAATTCATCACCGCGTCTTCCAACAGACGACCGATTAAAAATTCCAGGGACAGATAATACACCCGTTTAGACGCATTCTGAGCGGTTTGTTGCCCGGTTCTGAACCAAGGTTCGACAACGCGGTCGCGAATCGCGTGCGATAAGGCGATGCGCCAGTTTGAAAGCCGCGCATTATCAACGGATTCACCCACCGTGAACATCAAATGGCGGCGAATATCTTCTTGCAAATCAGAGGCTTGCAGGCGGGCGGGGGCGTCAATACCGTTCATGGGGTCTGGGTGTCCAAAGTCAACTTAAGAGAATCGATGGTTAGGTTATCACGTCCGGTGTGGAGCGGCCCGTTCGTTGCGAAATTCCGGCAATGGCGTCAACCGCCGATGCTAACGGTCCCAGCCCCGTTTGCACGTCTGCCTGTAACGCCGTGGGATCGTCTTCAAACCTTTCTAAATAAACACGAAGCGTGGCCCCGACTGTGCCGGTGCCGGAAAGTCTTAGCACGGCGCGTTCCCCTGATTCAAAGAACAATCGAATGCCTTGTTTTGCCGCTTTCGAGCCATCAACCGGGTCGGTATAGGAAAAATCATCAGCACGTTGAACAGTCAGTCCTGATTCAGTGTGTCCAGGCAGCTCTGCTAGGCGTCCGCGAAGGTCCTGCATCAAGGTCTCTGCAATTGATTTATCGACGACCTCATAATCATGGCGGCTGTAATAATCGCGGCCCATGGCCTGCCAGTGGGCGTTCAGAGTATCGGCGACACTGTCGCGGCGAACGGCCAGAATATTTAGCCACAACAGAACAGCCCACAGGCCGTCTTTCTCGCGAACATGGTTTGATCCGGTCCCGGCGCTTTCTTCGCCACAGATCGTGACAGAGCCAGCGTCCAACAGAGTGCCAAAGAATTTCCAGCCCGTTGGTGTTTCAAAGAGCGGAATGCCCAATGATGCTGCGACTCGGTCCGCTGCCCGGCTGGTCGGCATGGATCGGGCAATACCGGATAACCCCTGTTTATACCCAGGCGCGAGATGTGCATTGGCGGCCAAAACAGCCAAACTATCAGAGGGTGTTACATACAGCCCGCGCCCAACAATCATGTTGCGATCCCCATCCCCATCACTTGCGGCACCAAAATCAGGGGCCATATCGCTCATCATCGCTTGCATCAATTCTGGGGCGTAGGTTGGGTTGGGGTCTGGATGGCCGCCGCCAAAGTCTGGCAAGGGTGTGCCATTGATGACGCTCCCTTTTGGTGCGCCGAGGTCCGCTTCCAACAGTTGTTTGGCATAAGGCCCGGTGACGGCATGCATCGCGTCGAACATAACCGTGAAACCAGAGGCAAAGAGACTGCGGATGGCGTCAAAATCAAACAGCGTGTGCATCAGGTCTGCGTAAAGCGTGACGCTATCAAACACCGTTACGCTCATGTCACCGATGGCATGATCACCCAACGCGCTTAGATCAAGATCAGGCGCGTCAGTGAAAATTTTATAAGATTTGATAGTCGTGCTTTTCTCATAGATGGCGTCGGTGATGCTTTCAGGGGCGGGGCCGCCCGCACCGATGTTGTACTTCAGTCCAAAGTCACCATCCGGACCACCAGGATTGTGGCTGGCTGACAAAATAATGCCACCGTCGGCACCGAGTTTCCGAATGGCGGCAGACGCAGCGGGCGTGGATAGCAAACCATCTTGACCGACCCAAACCTGGGCTGCGCCATTGGCGGCGGCCATGCGCAGAATAATCTGAATGGCTGTGTCGTTATAGAAACGGCCATCACCACCCAGCACCAGCGTCTTGCCGGTCATGCCGCCGATGCCATTGAAAACGGATTGAACGTAGTTTTCTAAATAGGGCGTGGCAGAAAACGTTTTAGTCTGGGCGCGTAGGCCCGACGTGCCGGGCTTCTGGTTGGCAATGGGCTGTGTTGTGATGGTTTTAATCTGCATGCATTAGACCTCTGATTTAGGGATCGGGCTGCTGGCCCGGCGATTGCCAAAAATAGTAGATACCTGCTGGAGGGCAATGCTGTTTTCCAAGGCATCCACCCGGATGGTGTTTTTCACCCGCCAGTTTGGATATTCGTCAATAGTACCAGGCATGTTCGGTTGCACGGCTTGGTCGGTTATATCATCCAACTGAACGGCCCGCAGGATTGTAGCCCCCCCGGCGAGGGCACCATGAACAGCAGGGCCAATGTGGTTTATCGTGTCTTCTGCCGTTACGTCGCCGTCCATCCCGGTCATGCGTTGAAGACGATACCGATCACCGAAGCGTTCTTGATGCTGGTGGACGTGTGCCGCATCATCAATTTGGCCAATGCGCCGCCGTTCGTCGCAGTCGCGCCCTTGCCAGAACCCCCGCAGGGTTGGCGTGTCGTGAGTTCCGAAGGACGCTAGTGAGTCACGTCGAAAATCTTGGGGATGGCGAAACTCTTGATCGTCCCACCGTTCAAACTGCATCACTGAACAGCCATACAATCCCATGTCTCGCATCTGATCGCGAAAACCATCGGGCACCACGCCCAAGTCTTCGCCAATTACCACGCAATTTGCGCGGTTTGCCTCGATGCGGATAATCGCCATCAAGGCATCAAACGGATAGCGGACATAACCGCCTGCGATGGCGGCGTCTTCCGGAACCCAGAAGCAGCGTTGCAACCCAATGACATGATCAATGCGGATCATGCCCGCATGGCGGATAACCGCCTTGATGGTGTCAATGAACGGTCGAAAATCGGCGTCACACAAAACGTGCGGGTTAAAGGGGGCTAATCCCCACATCTGACCGCTCGCATTAAAATAATCCGGTGGCACGCCCAGCGAAGCGCCGGTGGCAAAGAGGCCCGGGTTGGCCCAGGTTTCCGCGCCGTCTGGCCGCACACCGACGGCCAAGTCCGTGTATAAGCCCAGCATCATTCCTGCGCTTTTTGCAGTGACTTGCGCGTTCGCTAGTTGGGTTTCAGCAATCCATTGTGTGTAGGCATGCACACGCAGGTCGTCCGCGTGTTCAGCCGCAAAGGCCAGGGCGGCAGGTGTCGCGGGGCTTTGTAGGGCAGAGGGCCATGCTTTCCAACTGGGTCCATAGATTTCGGATATCGCCTCATACAAACAAAAATCATTAAGCGCTTTGCCACGGCAGGCCCGAAAGGCATCAAAGGCTTCGTGACGCGACAGATCACTCGCCATGGCTTTTAAGATAGGCGCGAGGATGGAACCCACGTCTACGTAATCAATCAGTTCTGCCATCCGTAAGGCTTCAATTGCCACATGATTCGCTTCGTAAAGGCGGCGCGCGGTATCTGACGTTTGAAATTCGGGCACCTGATCCAGAGCAATGTGCCGTGCGTCAAAGAACAATCGGTGAGACGGCGAATAGGGGCTATAAATATCCGATGCCGCGCCCAATGCATGCACTGGATTGATGCCAACAAAGTCAGCACCGTGATGGCCCAGCGTTGTCGCCAGCGTGGCGAGGTCGTGGTAGTCGCCAAGGCCGACATTTCGGTCACTGCGCAAGGCATAAAGGGCGGCCGTCACGCCCCATGCATCGTCATGCCCGGTTACGTCTTTCACCGATGGCGCATGAAGCGGTGCCGACACAATCAAACATCGATCAGCACCAACGGTCAGCGTGTGATAACCCGTAGGTAGTGCAGGGAGGGTCATAGAATCAGAGGCGCAACCTGCATGTACCGTGCCGTCTTCGCAGGTCACGGACCAGTTGCCAGCATGGGATAGGGGTGTGGCGACATTTGCCTCAACCACCAAATAACGTGGCACACTCTGATCAGTTCCTTCGATCGCCGCCAGATAATCAACCAAGTCGTTGTCAGTGGTGCTCTGGCCCATGCCGTTGAGCAATGCGCGTTGTGTTTCGGGCGATGTGTGGTGATGCGTGCCTGTAAGATCATACCAATTGGCAACAACGCCTAAGTGGTCGGCAACGCGGCGCAGCAGATCGTCGGTCATGACGCACCTGTGTAAACACAGATGGATGCAGCGCGAATGGTTTGCCGCTGATCATTAATGGGCATCTCAGGTTGATCAGGCGCATCGGTTGTCAGCGACACTTGCCAGCGTGTTCCGTCATTCGGTAAATCCAGCAATCCTTCTTCATTCCCACCATTGATGGCGATCAGCACATCATCATCGGCCGTTCGTAGACGAACCGCGACTTGCGAAAATTCAGCATTCTCCCAATCGAGTCCGTGTGTAGTTTCGAACGCGATCCAGTCTACAGTCAAATCGCCTTGGTCATTGATTGGCTCGCCATGAAGAAAGTGGGGTTGCCGGAGCGCGGCGTGTTCACGTCGTAGCGCAATAAGGCGTTGGGTGAAGTGTAGTAAGGCGGTGTCAGCCAAAGTCCAATTGACCCAGGTGATCGGATTGTCTTGGCAATAGGCATTGTTGTTGCCGTTCTGCGAGTGCCCCACCTCATCGCCCGCCCAGATCATTGGAACGCCCTGTGACAGGAAAAGGGTACTGAGTAGGTTTCGGCATCGCTTTTGACGTGCTGCCAAAATCAAAGGATCATCAGTGCTGCCTTCAACGCCGCTGTTGCTGGAATGGTTGCCATCGTGGCCGTCGTGGTTGTTTTCCCCGTTCGCTTCGTTGTGTTTTTCAGCGTGGCTAACGGTATCGCGCAATGTGAAGCCATCATGGGCGGTGATGAAGTTCAGGGATGCTGTTGGGGCTCTGCCGCTGTGATCGAATTTATCGGCTGAACCCATCAGGCGCGCAGCCACACCTGGCAAGGTTCCCACGTCGCCGCGCCAGAAACGCCGCACATCATCGCGGTACTGATCATTCCATTCTGAAAACCCCGTGGGAAAATTTCCCACCTGATAGCCGCCGGGGCCAATGTCCCACGGCTCGGCAATCAGCTTTACACCCTGTAAAATCGGGTCCTGCATCAGGTCTTTGAGGAAGCCAGATTGGGCGTCAAAGAGGTCGTTCGCATCGCGCCCCAAGATGGGAGCTAAATCAAACCGGAACCCATCAATGTGAAACTCGTCAACCCAATAGCGCAGACTATCGATCACCAAACGCGATACGATGGGCTGTGAGAGATCAACCGTATTGCCGCACCCCGTATCGTTGATGTAATCGCCATTGGGGGCGTGCCGATAGTATGTCGCGTTGTCCAAGCCCCGGAAATGCAGGGTCGGTCCGGCATCATCGGCTTCAGCCGTGTGGTTGTAAACAACGTCGAGAATCGCTTCGATGCCAGCACCGTGCAGGGCCTTAATGGCCGCCTTCAGGCCTGTGGGGCCGTTCAGCCCCATGTATCGCGATTCCGGAACGAAGTAGCCAACCGTATTGTAACCCCAATAGTTGCAGAGGCCTCGGGCCTCTAAAAACGCATCATCAATGAAGGCGTGAATGGGCAAAAGTTCGATGGCTGTGATGCCGAGCAATGTCAGATGGTCTAAGACCGCGGCACAGCCCAGGGCTTCATAGGTGCCGCGCAAATGTTCTGGCACGCCGGGATGCAACATGGTCAGGCCTTTGACATGAGCTTCATAGATCACGGTCTCAGACCAGGGGGTTTTTAGTGGCTCGTCGCCAGACCAATCAAAAGCATCGTCACACGATGTGACCACAGATTTCAGCATGAAAGGGGCGCTGTCTTTATCGTTGTGATCCGACAACGCCACACCGTGTTTTATAGTGCCCGTGAACGCCCGGGCGTAAGGATCCAGCAACAGTTTGGCTGGATTGAATCTGTGACCGTGCTTTGGTGCATACGGACCATGCGCGCGAAAACCGTAGGGCGTGCCGATTGGCAAACTTGGAACAAATCCCTGCCAGATATCATCCACGCAGTCAGGCAGCGGCATCGTCGCAATTTCTATACCCGACTCATCAAACAGGCAAAGATCGATGCGCTCGGCATGTTTGGACGCCACAGCAAAATAAACACCGTCATCCGTTGCAACAGCACCCAGAGGTGGGTTCTTTCGAGGCACAGAAAAAATCGTATGGTTCACGCCGTGTTGGCCTGACGGTCTTGGATGGCTTGATCATATAACGATGCATAGGCACTGGCGGACTCATCCCAAGAAACAGGATGTCGCATGGCCCGCACCACCAGTCGACGCCAGGCTTTTTTGTCTGCATATAGGCCCAGCATGCGATCGACGGTGGACAAAAGGGCTGGCACCGTTGTGGGATGAAACTGGAACCCTGTCGCGCAATTGGCTGCGAGGGCAGCCGGGTTGGCATCAATGATCGTATCAGCAAGGCCGCCGGTTCTGGCGACAAGGGGAATGGTGCCGTACCGAAGCCCACACAGTTGCGTGAGGCCGCACGGTTCAAACCGTGAGGGCACAACAATGGCGTCTGCACCTGCGTGTATGCGCCGCGCAAGGGCGGCATCATATCCAATCCGAACACTGATGTGTTTGGGGTGCGCCGTAGCTGCGCGGGTATAGGCTTCTTCTAAATCACGGTCGCCACTGCCCAGCACGGCGAGGCGAACATCCCGCTCGATTAAACCGGGTAAGGCGTCGAGCAAAACGTCGAGGCCCTTCTGCGGTGTCATGCGACTGATGACACACAGCAAAGGTTTATCTTTGCCCCGGGGCAATCCCACTTCATTCAGCAGGGCTGTCTTGTTTTTCACGCGGGTTGATGTCTTCGCCGCTGAATAAGGGGCGACGAGGGCCGTGTCGGTGGCCGGGTCCCAGGCGGTGATATCGATCCCGTTTAGAATACCGACCATATCTGATCCGCGCGCGATGACCACATCGTCCAGGCCCATTCCGAAGTTGGGTCCTTTCAACTCGTCGGCATACGCCGGGCTGACGGTCGTCACGCGCCCCGCACCAGTAATGCCCGCTTTCAAAAAACTGACTTGCCCATAGTGATTGTAGTGGCCATCTGCGAAGCCGGTCTTTGGAAGACCCAGCGTGGTGCGCATGATGCCAGGGAACAATCCTTGATAGGCGATGTTGTGGATCGTCATCACCGAGGCCGCGTTGGCCTTCATCGTATTGAGATAAACAGGCGCTAGCCCGGTATGCCAATCATGAACGTGCAAAATATCCGGAGCCCACCCGTCAACACCATTTGCGGCAATGTGAGCTGCGATCCAAGAAAGTCCTGCAAATCGAAGGGCGTTATCGGGCCAGTCCGTTCCATCTTCGCGGACATAGGGATTGCCCGTTCTGGCGAACAGGTGGGGCGCATCCAGCAAGATCAGTGATAAGCCATCTGCCTGCCCCGAACGTAGCGTCACTGCACCGCCAAAGATGTCATCGAAGGTGGCGATGGTTTTAAAACTCGACCAATCCAGATTTAGGTTCCCATAGGCTGGAAGCAAGACGCGCGTATCGATACCTTGAGATACTAGGGCTTTCGGCAAAGCCCCAACCACATCGGCGAGGCCGCCGGTCTTGATAAACGGCTCACATTCCGCCGCTGCAAAAAGCACTCGCATGATCATTCCCCTGCCTGGTTCCGCCCGCTTAGGTGTTGAGAGCGTCAATCATGGCCTGAGTAATCAAAGTAACGCCGCCTTCCGTGCGGCGAAAGCGTTTCGCGTCGTCTTCTGGGTCTTCACCGACAATAAGCCCGGCGGGTATTTCAACGCCGCGATCTAAGACCACGTTGGTCAGGCGCGCCCGCCTGTGAATGGTTGAATAGGGCAAGGCCACAACGCGGTTCAACTCGCTATACGAATGGGTGCGAACGCCCGTGAACAACAAGCTCTGGTTCACGTGACTCCCTGAAATGATGCATCCACCAGACACCAAAGAGCTCACGGCAGAGCCGCGACGCTCGCTTTCATCGTGGATGAATTTTGCTGGTGGCGTGAGTTCGGAATAGGTCCAAATCGGCCAACCTTGATCGAATAAATCAAGTTCAGGTTCGAAATCGGTGAGGTCTAGGTTGGCTTGCCAAAAACTATCGACTGTTCCGACGTCGCGCCAATACGGGCGTTTTTCATGACCGGAAACGATGCAGCTATCGGAATACCGATGCGCCATGGCTTTGCCACCTTGAACGATCTTTGGGATGATGTTCTTGCCAAAGTCATGGTTGGAATTGGGGTCTGCGGCGTCTTCTTTTAAAAGTTCGGCGAGGCGTTTGGTTTCAAACACATAGATACCCATAGACGCCAACGACATATCAGGGTGTCCTGGAATCGCGGGAGGATCGGCAGGTTTTTCGACAAATTCAAGAATGTTGCCCGCGTCATCCGTATGCATGACACCAAAGCCGGTGGCATCAATGCGCGGCACTTCAATGCAGCCTACTGTCACGTCTGCGCCGCTTTCCACATGCTGGCGTAACATGATGCTGTAATCTTGTTTATAGATATGATCGCCCGCCAAGATGACGACATACTTCGTTTTGTAACCTTCGATGATGTCCAAGTTTTGGAACACAGCGTCCGCCGTGCCCAAATACCATTGATCATCGCCATCATTGCGCTGGCTGGCCGGCAAAATGTCCAACATCTCGTTTCTTTCGGCGCGGAAAAATGTCCAACCCCGCTGTAGATGTCTTATCAACGAGTGAGCCTTGTATTGGGTCGCAACACCAATTTTTCGAATGCCAGAATTCACGACATTCGACAGCGTAAAATCAATAATGCGACTTTTGCCACCGAAATAGACAGCAGGCTTGGTGCGCTTTTCCGTCAACTCCATCAGCCGTGATCCGCGACCACCGGCCAAGACGAAAGCAAAGCAATCGCGGGTGATCTCGGCTGTGCTGGCGCGGCGTTCCGCTGGGCTCGCTTGCGGTTGGATGATACGTCTCCCGTATTTTTTATGTTTCTTAAGTTTATGTGTACCACGTTGCGATGATGAACGCGTTATTCAAGTTGGCGTTTGCGGGTTCTCAGATTATCAGGCGTTGGTTCGGGTCCTGCTCACCGCATCACGCCAACCGGTGAGGCGCGTCTGCCGCTCGGCTTCTGCCATTAAGGGTTCAAACCGCCTTTCCAGGTGCCAAGCGTTAGCAAAACCCTCTTGATCGGGCCATACACCGGCACGGTACCCTGCCAACCAGGCGGCACCCAACGCGGTTGTTTCCAAAACATCGGGGCGATCAACAGGGGCTGCTAGTAAGTCGGCCAGCCGTTGCATGGTCCAGTCGCTGGCAACCATGCCGCCATCAACCCGCAAAATAACATCATCGCGGGCCTCTGATTGCCAATCGGCGTGCATCGCTTCTATCAAGTCAGCGGTTTGGAAGCAGACGGATTCGAGAGCAGCGCGAGCAAAGTCATTGGGGCTGGTGGCGCGGGTTAGCCCAAAAATGGCCCCGCGTGCATTCGGATCCCAATGCGGTGCGCCCAAGCCAGTAAAGGCGGGCACAAGATAGATGCCGGGTTCGTCATTGGCATCTGCGGCCAGGGGGCCAGATTGGGCCGCGTCACTAATAAGGCCCAAACCATCGCGCAACCACTGCACGGCAGCGCCAGCGATGAAGATAGAGCCCTCCAGAGCATAGGTCGCTTTGCCATCGAGTTGGTAGGCAACCGTGGTCAGCAGTCGATTGTGAGAGGCAACGGCGGTTGCGCCGGTATTCAGCAGGGCAAAGCATCCTGTGCCGTAGGTTGATTTCATCATGCCCGGCTTAAAACAAGCATTACCGATGGTCGCCGCTTGTTGATCGCCCGCGACGCCTAAGATCGGCACAGCGGCACCGATGGTTTCGGCGTCGGTGATGCCAAAGTCGTCGGCGCAGTTCATAACCAATGGCAGCATGGATGCGGGAACGTCCAACAGGGCCAAAATATCGGCGTCCCATCCCCCTGTATGGATGTTGTAGAGCAGGGTTCGTGACGCATTGGTGGCATCGGTCACGTGCCGCTTACCGCCCGTTAAATGCCAAATGAGGAAGCTATCGATTGTACCGAAGGCCAGCTTACCGTCTTCGGCGCGAGCGCGGGCCCCATCGACGGTATCCAGAATCCATTTGACCTTGGTGCCAGAGAAATAGGGGTCCAGCAGCAGGCCGGTCTTAGCTGTAACCATCGCTTCATGGCCATTGGCCTTTAATCCATCGCACATGTCGGCGGTGCGTCGATCTTGCCAAACGATGGCGTTGTGAAGGGCTTTGCCGGTTTCCCGATCCCAAACAACCGTGGTTTCCCGTTGATTGGTGATGCCAATGGCAGCCAAGTCCGACGCCTTAACATTCGCATTGTGCAAGGCGGTTTTGATGGTCGCAAAGACGGTTGATAAAATGTCATTGGGGTTGTGCTCGACCCAACCTGACTGGGGGAAGTGTTGAGCGAATTCTTGTTGGCTGGAGCCGCGCACCCGAAAATCTGAATCGAAGACAATGGCGCGGGACGACGTGGTCCCTTGATCGATGGCCAAAACATACCCTGACATTCTTGTCTTTCTCCCAATGCTTGTTTGCTGGTTTTGCTTGCGCGTAATGTAACACAGATCGCTGCCGTGGTTCATGCCAGTCGTCGGCAGTTACTACCAATTCCGTGATTGGCTGGAGTTGCGAGAGGTGCGACGCGGCGGTTAAGCCGCGCCACGCCCCCCCCCCCCCCCCCCTGAAATTACTTATCCGCTTCGTGCACGGTGACAATCTCACTCAGTTCGCTAATTTCCCGGTGACATTCGATGATGTGACCGTGGCCATTTGTGTCTTCGCGCTGTGGCGGATCAATCTTGTCACAGGTGCCTTCAATGCCAACCGAGCATCGATCAAAGAACGGGCAGCCAATCTCGGTTATGGTGACGCCGCGCGAAATGGCCGCCAGTGATTCTTGGCTTTCCATGTTGTCTTCCAGCCAGCCCACCCGCATCTCCGGCACGGACGAGATGAGCAACCGGGTATAGGGGTGGAAGGGCGGCGACAGGACCTGATCCGTTGGGCCTTTTTCGGCCACGCGCCCGGCATACAGCACAACGATTTCATCGGCGAATGAGGCCACAGTTGAAAGATCGTGACTGATGAAAACGAAAGAAACGCCGGTGTTTTTGCGCAGGCGTTTCAGCAGATCAATGACGTTCGCACCGACAATGCTATCCAGCGCAGACGTCACTTCGTCACACAGCATGACGTCCGGTTCAGCCGCCAGCGAGCGGGCCAAGTTCACCCGTTGTTTTTGGCCCCCGGAAAGTTCGCCGGGGTAACGCGCGGCGAATTCTGGCCGAAGGTCTACCAGTTCCAAGAGGGCGGCCACCTTGTCACGTTTTTCTTGGCCTTTAATGCCGTGGCACAATTCCAGCGGTCGACCCAAAATCTCTGAAATCTTATGCTTCGGATTCAGTGCCGTGTCGGCCATCTGATAAACGAACTGAACCTTTTGCAGTTCCAGCTTTGAGCGTTGTCGGAACGACCCCCTAATTTCTTTTCCTTCCAACTCAATGGATCCATCAGCGGGTGGAAGTAAGCCAGCCATAACGCGGGCAAGCGTGGACTTGCCGCAGCCCGATTCACCAATCACACCGATGGTGTTGCCGCGCTCAATCGTGACATTCACATCTCGCAGGATAGTAACCAGCGGACGCCCGGCTGCTCCTTTGCCATAACCGGCGGTGACGTGTTTAACTTCTAGGGCCGGAACGGCGCGGCCATGGTCGCCCGTGTCGTCATCCGTCTGCCCCGCCGCTGGCGTGGGGCGAACCGCTGCCATCAGGCGCTTGGTATACGGATGTTTTGGGTTGTTGATAATGGTATCAACTGGGCCTTTTTCTTGAATCTCACCATGATACAGCACAACAATGTAATCAGCGATTTGGGCAACAACAGCCAGATCGTGGGTGACGTAAATCGCCGCAGCGCCTTCTTCTTTGATGACCTTTTTAAAGGCTTTCAACACCTCAATTTGGGTCGTCACGTCCAACGCCGTTGTCGGTTCATCTAAAACCAAAAGGTCTGGATCACCACACAACGCCATCGCTGCCATCAGCCGTTGCAACTGACCGCCTGACACTTGGTGCGGGTAGCGACTGCCGATGGTTTCAGGATCGGGCAGCTCAAGCGCGTAGTATAATTCCAAAGCCCGTTTATTGGCTTCTTCCTGCGTTTTGGTGCCGTGCAGAACCGGGGCTTCGGTCACTTGTTCATTGATTCGCAGCGATGGATTAAAGGTCGCTGCCGCACTTTGGGCGAGGTAGGCAACTTTCTCTCCGCGAATCGGGCGAAGCTCGCCCGTCTCCATCTTTGTCAGGTCTTGTCCCAACAAGATGGCTTCGCCGCCGGCAAACTTTAGACCGGGCTTACAATAACCCAACGCAGCCAGTGAAATGGTTGTTTTGCCTGATCCAGATTCACCAATCAGCGCGACAACACTGCCTCGCGGCACCTTGATGTCAACGCCCTTAACGATGGGCAGATCATCGGTGCCGTCATCCCGGATGGCATGAATTTGAAGGTTCTTGGTTTCAAAAACGATATCTTCACTCATGACTTACATCCGCTTCGTGAATTTGCCGCCCGCATGGGCAGAGATGTCATCAACAACCAAATTGATGCCAACCGTTAAGGTCGCAATGGCAATGGCCGGAGCCAGAACAGGGATGATTGAGCCACCATATGATTGGAAGGCTCCCAAGTTCTCACGCACCATAGATCCCCAGTCCGCTTGCGGCGGCTGCACACCCAATCCCAAAAAGCTGAGGCTTGAGATGAACAAGATCACGTAGATCAGGCGCAGACCAAAGTCCGAGATCAGCGGCATGGCCGCATTTGGCCAAATTTCCTTGGTGACAATCCACCAAATACTCTCCCCGCGCACTTTTGCGGCTTCGACGTAATCCATCACCATGATTTCCATGCCAATAGATCGGGCCAATCGGAAAACAATACTGGTGTAGATAAACCCGGCCGTGAGGATGAGCACCGGTATCGATGACCCCACAGCGGCAACAACAACAAGGCCGAGCATGATGGTCGGTAGACTGAGAAACGCGTCGTTGATGCGACTGACCACCATATCGACGTTAGGGCCAGCGACGATGGCACCAATCCCCAAAACAACGCCCAAGAAGTAGGCCATCACCGTTGCTGTGAAGGAAATACCAAGTGTTCGCCCCGCCCCATACATAACGCGGCTGAGAATATCGCGGTCATCTACGTCGGTGCCTAACAAGGCACCGGCTTGCGGATGCTGATACTCACTATAGGCATCGGGGAATGGCAGGTCATTTTCACCATACGGCGCTAAGAACGGTCCGGTTAGGGCAACAAAGACCCAAAATATGACCATGGCGAACCCAACCCGGCCCGAGATCGAAAACTTAAACTTCGCACTCGGTGGCGAATCCTGAAGCTCTTCAAATGCCACGTTTTCATCAAATGGCGCGACGTAATGTTCGTCTTGTATGGTTTTATAGTCGGTCATTTTGGATGCCTCAGGCGTGGGTTGGATACAATGGCGGCAATGTCGGCGATCAACATCAAGAACACGTATGTTGTGCAGAAGATCATGCCGAGACCCTGGACCAGAACGAAGTCGCGGGTTTGCACACCTTGAACAATCAGGGTTGCCAAGCCAGAGTAAGCAAAGAACACCTCAATCACGATCACGCCCGTCACCAGGTACGCCAGGTTAAGCGCCACAACGTTCACGATGGGGCCGATCGCATTCAGCAGGGCATGCCGTAAAATAATCCGTTTGCGGGGCACACCTTTTAGAATGGCCATTTCAATGTAAGGCGAACTCATCACATTCAACACGGCGGCGCGGGTCATCCGAATAAGCTGCGAGGCAATGACGAAACACAGCGCCGTAATCGGCAGGGCGAAGTGGGAGACCAACTCGAAGAAGCCCATGCCGTCAGTGCTGCCGACAACCACGGCATTACCGATGCCCAGGGCGAACACGAAGATCAGCACCATCAGCGTTGCGGTAAAGAATTCTGGTGCAGCCACAAGGGTTACGGAAACCAACGTCAATACCCGGTCATACAAGGTTCCAGGGAACATCGCGGCCATAACCCCCAGGGCCAATGAAATGGGTACCCCGATGGCGGCGGTCAGCACACTAACGATCACCGTGTTCTGATAACGGTCAGCGATCAAGTTAACGATTGGCACATCACTGGACAGCGATGTTCCCAAGTTGCCTTGCAGGAAATTCGTTAGCCAAACCCAGTATTGTTGCCACAACGGCAAATCTAGCCCGAGACGTGCCCGAAGCGCTGCAACGTTTTCTGGCGTTGCTTCTTGACCCAAACGTATCTGCGCTGCATCGCCCGGCAACACCTTGGTGCCGAGAAAAATAATGATGGAGACTGCGATAATGGTCACCAGACCGATTCCGAGTCTCCTTAAGATCATCGTGTACATATATGCCCCCAATTTCCGGTCAACGCATCGTGCCATTTTGGCTTTTTCGCGACCGAGTCACCTGTTCAAAAATCAGGCTAACGTTGGATACCCCCGAGAATCCAGCCTTTCCTCGTAATTTTTCTGACCGTTTCGTTTCATCTTCCACCAAAAGGCGTGATTACCGGTGTCATGGCTGATGCAGAGCGTCTATCCTCGGGATGGCGTAAGAAAATTGAAGAGGGTCTGTTAAGAGATGTCGAAACAAACCGTTGCCATTGCGGGGCTCGGCGCGATTGGGGCTGCGGTTGCCAAGGCTTTGTTAGCTGGTGCAATTCCAGAAATGACATTGGTCGCCGCGTCTGCTCGGGACGTTGACAAAGCCCGCGCCACGTTAGGCGCGGCAGGCGCCGCCATTCCCCTCGTTGCGCCTGGTGATCTTGCCGCCTTGGCCGATATCGTTGTCGAAGCCATGCCCGCCGCTGCGTTTGATGACGTTGCCTGGCCAACCATCGAGCAGGGTAAGACGTTGATGGCTCTCAGCGTCGGATGCCTTTTGGATCGACAAAGTTTAATAGACCGTGCCAAGGAAACCGGGGCGACGATCATTGCACCAACGGGGGCAATCTTGGGTTTGGATGCCATTCGCGCCGCTGCGGAAGGCGAGATTGAAAGTGCCCTTGTCGAAACGCGCAAGCCGCCGAAGGGGCTGGTTGGCGCGCCGTATTTGATTGAAAACAACATCAACGTAGAGGGCATTACCGAACCGCTTTGCATCTTTGAAGGCGCTGTTCGTGATGCGGTGAAAGCCTTTCCAGCCAATGTGAATGTGTCTGCCGCCGTTAGTTTGGCAGGGATCGGGCCGGACAAAACGCGCATTAAGTTATGGGCCGACCCCGGCGTTACGCGAAATACGCACACGGTCACCGTTGTCGCCGATAGCACGCGCTTCACCATGACCATCGAAGGGGTGCCAAGCCCCGATAACCCCCGCACGGGCATGCTAACGCCAAACAGTGCTTTGGCGGCATTGCGGCGGTTGGGTGCCACATTAGTGATAGGCACGTAACAGAGTGTCTCCCTTGAAATAACTGCTAGGCACCGCATATTGCCATCATGTGAAAAATTCTTGAGGAGACAGGCCGTGAGCGACCGTATTTGGACGATTTATTTATCTGGTGAAATTCATTCCGATTGGCGTGAGCGCATCACCCAAGGCATTGCCGAGCATGATTTGCCGGTTGAAATCTTTGCACCGATCACCATTCACGAAGACTCGGATGACTGCGGCGTTGCCATTTTTGGTGCCGAGCCGAACAAGATTTGGCATGACCGCAAAGGTGCGACGCTGAATTCAATTCGCACGCAAACCATGATCGAAGACGCCGATATTGTCGTTGTTCGCTTTGGTGAGAAATACAAACAATGGAATGCCGCTTTTGATGCGGGCTATGCCTCGGCGCTGGGTAAGCCGATCATTACGTTGCATCCACCCGAACACGATCACCCTTTAAAAGAAGTCGATGCAGCGGCAAAGGCTGTGGCCCGCGAACCGGAACAAGTGGTGCAGGCGTTGGCTTATATCATTCGCGGCACCATGCCATCCGTTCGGGCTGACGCGGCGGCGGCGGAGTAACGGCACTCTAGAGGTCATTTTTTTAATGACGGTCGATCATTATCGCGGTCGGCCGGGGCCACGCTGATAGAGTACGACACCGCCAACGGCAACGACGCTGCCCATGAGGGCCGCTTGTCCGTAGTAGAAACCTTCGGGGCCCAATGATTGCATCAGCAGCGCCACGCCGACTGGGCCAAGAATGGTGCCAATATCGTAAGTGATATTGAGGGCGGCTGCTCCAGAAACAAACGTCGCTTCGTTTAAATGGTCGTTGGCGTAAATCGTGCCCAGGGCAAAAATGGTGTGGCAGGCACCGCCCATAATCGCGCTTGCGCCTAGCAGTGCGAACCAGGGCAAATTAGTGTTCACTGCAACAATCATAGCTGCGACCATGCCGATGGTGGAAACCAGTGCAATGGCCGCATTCCGCCCGACCCGGTCTGTAAATATCCCGCTCGGCATCTGAATGAAGACGGACCCAAAGTGGGTCGCAAACACCAGGGCCGATATCATGACCGTTGTTTGTCCTGTTTGCTGCGCGTACAGCGGTAACAAGCCGTAGATTGATCCGGTGGTTAGTCCACCGACGAGACAGCACAAGAGTCCCAAGAGGGCCTTTGGCAACAGGGGGCGCAGGCTAGGGCGGAAGGCTGTATTCGGTGGCGGTGCGGTTAATCGATTACGGAGCACCGGCGTGATCGCGGTGATGTAAAGAGCACCGGCGATGATAAATACTGGTAGTCCGATGGCCCCGTATAGGGCGATCAACACAAATGACCCGAATGAGACAGAGACAATGCGTAGCGTTTCATAGGCTGCGATCAGACGGCCACGTCCATGATTTGTAATGGCATGATGGAACCAGCTTTCGATCACTAAATAATACAGGCCCATGGCGAAGCCCGTCACGGTTCGGGCAAATGGCCAGATGGTCGAATCCTGAATGGCAGCAAGACATAATGTTGATCCACCGGCTAAGATCGCACTTAAAACAAAGGCGCGGCGATGGCCCAGTCGACCAACAATGGCGACGCCGATGATTGACGCCGCTAAAGCACCGATAAAGTAGGCTGATGTCGCGAGGCCCACTACCGTATCAGAGGCCCCGCTTCGTCCCAATTCCAATGCCACTAGGGCGAAATTTCCGCCATTTGCCAAACCGTAGAGCACAACCGCAGCCGAAACACCAAACATGCCTCGCAGTGCCCTAATGACAGAATATTCGGTCATGGCTTTTCGTGCTTCCAATTTTTCGATTTAGTTTATAACTGTTATTCTAGAAATATCGAAATATATATACAAAGTCAAACTAGAATCCTCAGGATCATCGGAGGCTTCTCAGCCAGAACAAGGGGTGCAAGCATTGGCGTATATCATTCGCGGCACCATGCCGTCCGTTCACGCCGACGCGGCGGCGGCGGAGTAAGCTAGGCGGGCCGAACGCCCATCCCTGGTTCAATCAGTCCGTCCTTGATGATTCGACAATTCAGGCCAGAGCGATTCCATAGTTTTTTAATCATGTCTTGGCCGACAAGTTTATCTAGATAGGTGCACGGCGTGTTCAGGCGTCCGCCTTCTAAGGTGACGTCACCCACGCTGAATTGTTTGCCAACCAAGTGATTGAGCGGGACGGCTTCGACGGTCAAATTCCGCCGATGCTGTTGCGGTGTAAGTGTGATTCCATGGTCACGCTCTAGGGCAGCAAGGGTCTCGATCTCGATCAACGTCACCTCGCGGATGTCAGGTATTTTTGAGTAGTGTCCGGTTCCAATGGCATATCGATCGCCGTCAATACCAACTCCGACTCTGCAAAAGGCGGTGCTTTGCTCGACCATCGATTCGCCACCGGCGGCGCAGATGTGAATGCTGAGAAGCGTTCCTTGCCAGACCATCAGCTTGATTCCCAACTTGTGAATTTGGACTGAAGTCCGGCAATCAAGGGGCCAACTTTGGGGCGGTCTGTTGTTAAGTTAAAACAACGCCGAATTGCCATAAACTTGTTAAGAACGGTTGTTGGTTCATCAAGCCCGTAGGCAGCCCATAGCGTCATGTGCAAATCAAGCAAGCTGAATCGATCGCCTAAATGGTAAGGGCCATTGGCTGAGAGATAGTCATCTAAAACAGCCCAACGGTCTAAGGCAGTCTGCCGGGCAGAGTCTCTAATGCCTGGAATATGGCTTTGATCGGTTGAGTATCGCTCCGGCCTGAAAAAGCGACAAATGGGCGGCTGAACATCGTTGGTTTGGAAGAACAGTCGGCAAAAGAACAAGCCCCGCAGCGGGTCTGCGGGTGGCGGCATAAGATCAGTTAAGCCATGGTGTTCTGCTAAATAGACCATGATGGCAGCGGCTTCGTGAAGAATGCTGCCATCGGGCAATTGTAAGGTGGGAATAAACCCTGCTGGGTTGATGGCGCGGTACTCAAGCGTTTTATGCTCAAGCTTGGTTTCATCAACCACGCGCAATTCATAAGGCAGACTGCCTTCTTCAAGAACCATTTGTGGTCCCAACGCCCGCGTCACGCCGCCGCCATAAAGAATGTACACGTTGGTTAACTCTCCTGTTTAAATACCTGAGTCCACGCCAGAACTTGATAAGACTTCCGAAGGCCGGTTGGCCAGAAGGGATCAGATTTTACTAACGCATCAACTGCTTCCGCTGACGCAGCGTCAACCAACCAAAGGCCTCCGGCTGGCGTTCCATCGCGCTCTTTCATGGGGCCGGCAGCGTGAACCTGTCCTTTCTGGTTTTCAAGGAAGGCGAGATGGTCCGGCATCAGACTTTTACGGATGTTGGGGTCGGCGTCTGGGTTGTCTTCAAACAGAATGGCAAAAAGCATAAGGTGTCTCCTTGGATTAGTAATGTATCACCCTACTGCCGTGAAAATGCAGATTGAATAAGAGTTATTGCAGAGATAAACTGCAAAAATGCAGCCATCAAATTGGAATGATTTCCGCTATGTCTTGGCTCTACAGCGCGCCGGTACGCTTGCCGCTGCGGCGCGGCAGTTGGGCGTTGATGCAACGACGGTATCCAGGCGACTGCGGACTCTCGAAGCTCAGTTAGGGACGACCTTATTTCAGCGTCACGGCGATGCGGCTGTTCGCCTGACAACCAAAGGCGAGGCGATTGCGGTCCATGCGGCCGCCGCAGAACATCACTTTGGGCTGATTGATCAGGATTTGGTGGAAGATCCACTGGGTCACGCGGGCACCGTGCGGCTGACCTCGGTGCCGATACTCGTGAATTGCGTCCTGATCCCCAATGCGAACCCTCTACTGGCGCAGCATCCTTCCTTAACACTTGAACTGATTCCCGACAGCCGAGATTTCAGTCTCACACGACGCGAGGCTGACCTTGCGCTTAGATTTGGCCGCCCAAAAACAGGGGGCAACCAGGTGAAGGCGCGGCGTATTGCTGATATGCCGTATGGTGTTTACGCGGCGTCTCATACCCCCGCGCATGAGCACCAGGCGCTACCTTGGATTACCTATGACGACGCCATGGCGCACCTGCCGCAAGCCAAATGGATGACCGCAGCGGTCCGCCGCGCGGGTCAGCGGGTGTCAGCGCTTCGGGTTCATGATGGTGGCTCAGCTCTAGAAGCCGCTGCATCTGGCCAGGGCAAAACATTGGTTCCGGTGGCTATTGGTGATGCGAATAAGCGTCTTGTCCGCCTTGATGATGCGCCAACGCCGCCACTCTTGCGTGAACTTTGGTTGTTGGGGCATGAAGATCAAATGAACTTAGGCCGTATCAAAGCGGTGGTGGACTGGTTAGGAGGGGTGTTCCGGGCTGGTCAACGGCCTGAAAAAACCGTTGAATGACGGGCATGGAACCGATTTTAACTCTCGCCCAAAACGGGGCCGTGGCAACGCTCACCCTAAACCGGCCCGCAGCGCGTAACAGCTTGTCGATGGATATGCTTGTTGCCCTGCATGGGGCGATTGATCGGCTGGGCTCAGACCCAAACGTTCATGTCATTGTACTGGCCGGAAACGGTCCCGCCTTTTGTGCGGGCCATGATCTAAAAGAAATGACGGCAGCCCGGTCTGAGGCTGATGGTGGCCGCGATTTCTTTGCCACCACCATGGGGGCTTGTGCAGACCTGATGCAGGCGGTTGTGATGTGTCCGAAGCCAGTGATCGCTGCGGTCCATGGCATCGCCACGGCGGCAGGGTGCCAATTGGTTGCCAGTTGTGATTTGGCCATAGCGACAGAGGATGCGCGGTTCGCCACACCTGGGGTTCACATTGGTTTGTTTTGCTCAACGCCGATGGTGGCGTTGTCTCGCACCGTGACCCGTAAACGGGCGATGGAAATGTTGCTGACCGGCGATATGGTCGACGCGCCCACTGCCGCCGAATGGGGATTGATTAACCGCGCTGTTCCAGCGGCAGATCTCATGACAGAAACGATGGCTTTGGCCGAAAAAATCGCGTCCAAATCACCGGCAACGCTCAAGGTTGGCAAAGAAGCTTTTCAGCACCAAAGCGACTTGAGCTTGGCCGAGGCGTATGCCTATGCCTCTGACGTTATGGTGAACAATATGATGACGGATGACGCCGAAGAAGGCATTGCGGCCTTCATCGAAAAACGCCCGGCAGTGTGGCAGGGCTCGTAAATTTAAATCACAAAATCAACGATGCCGTTCGGTGTTGGAGCTTGGTTGTTCGGCAGGGGTTTGCGCTGGCGGTGGGAGACCATATCGCTATACAGCCCATTGATCATCTTGCTGCCCGTTTTCACAAAAGCGAACGGCAAAACCGCATGAACCATGCACGCCAAACCCGCCAACAAGAGATTCGCACTAAAGCGCGACGCCACACCCATATGCTCAAAATAACTCTCGCCGACAGAGGCGGGGTGATCAGTGAAGGCGCTTAGGATGGTCATTGCGGGGTCTCCAATAAATATTGGCTTCTATGTCTGGAAAAGGGTGGGCTACTGATATTTCGCCGCAGTGATGAATTCACCAAAGGCCTCGCACCATACAAGAATGGTGTTGTAGGCGAGAACATCGACGCCCGGCGGTACATCAAGCAGAAATCCATCAAAGGTTTTTACGTCGCCGATCAGTTGTGAGCCGTCTTTGACGCGGAGAAACTGTTCTTCATTCTCAACAAATTCTTTGACCAAATAAACTTTCAGGCCCGGTCCCGGCGACAAGGTGCCCTGATGGATAATTGCGGTGGATGAAAGGCTGACGTTGCCTTTGCCCCAGTGAAGGAAATCACTGCCCGCTAGGTCTTTTGTGAAGGTCGCAGAAAATTCGGCGCTCTCGGCGGTTTGCGCCAGCATCGCCTTATCCAGGCTTTGCGGAGCCGTCAGGATGGGCAGGAAGTAGATGCCCAGAGCGAAACCGACGGCAAGCATGCCGCCGTGTGTTATCAGCATCAAAATCCACCGCATGATCGTCTCACTTTTTTCTGTCGTGTTTGTCCGAGTAGGGATTTCTCTAACCCCATTTACACCGCCATACAACAGCCGTTCAGATGCTGCCAATCAATCAACCGTGATAGTTATCCCCCTTTGACCATTTAGCGTCGCTTTGGATTGCGTATGACGTTTGTTTCAAGGGTAGCGAGCGGTCTAAGCTAACCGGATCATGGATTTCAATCAGATACGATATTTCTTGGCCTTGGCGGACACGCTAAATTTCACCAGTGCGGCAGAACACTGCCATGTCACCCAACCGGGCCTAACCAATGCGATCAAGAAGTTGGAAGATGAACTCGGCGGTGCCTTGATCCACCGTGATGGGCGAAACACGCGCCTAACCGAGCTTGGCAAAACCTTGCGGGCGCAGTTTGAAAACATTGATTCGCTGAAGCGTCAGATCAAATCAGCAGCAAATCTGTTTCGGTCCGGCAAGACGGCGGAAATTAACGTGGGAATCATGTGTACCATTGGCCCTGGTGTGTTGTCGGGCTTCCTCGATTCGTTTCAAGAAGAGCACCCCGGCTTAACGCTTTATCTGCACGATGTTCCAGCATCATCCATGCCTAATCTGTTGAAATCAGGTGCCCTCGATGTGGGGTTCTATGGTCGCAATGGGGCCAAACAACCCTCGCTTGATTATGCCGCTTTGTTTGCAGAAGACATGATTGTTGCCTTTCCAGCGGATCATCCCTTCGCGGAACGCAATACAGTTCGCCTCATCGACATTGCCCATGAACGGTATCTTGATCGTTTGGGATGTGAATTCCGCAACGCCTTTCTGACGTTTGTTGAAGAACATCAGGTTGAATTGGATGTCGCCTTTGCAAGTGAACGGGAAGACTGGATTCAGGTGATGATCCAAACGGGTGTCGGCGTTGGGATTATGCCGCGCTATTCAGTTCCCGCGTCTGGTTTGTCGTTCCGACCGATTTCTGAGCCAACGTTGAACCGGTCGGTCGATCTTGTTGTCGCAAAAACCCGCGCCTCCAATGACGTGATTGATGCCCTGATTGCGAAGGCTTCTGCTTATGATTGGCAAGCGGCCCTGCTCGGTTAATCCCCGCCAAGATTATCTTAAGCCCATCACCACCCGTTATCGATTCTATTCCGCATCGGAATTATCCCCGCATCCCGTCAATCTTTAGGGTCCTCACCTGACGCAAACCGATGCTGTTGCCGCAAGGGTACTCAGCCGCTTTGTAACGTGAGGAGACACAAGATGATAAAAGCACTGCATCGACTTTTTTGGGCGGCAGGGGTCGCCGTTGTGGCAATGGCGGCACCGACAATAGGTCAAGCTGATGAAATAAAAGCAGCCTCATTCTTAGCCAATGGCGAGGTTGAACAACCCACAAACTGGCGGAAATGGACGTTCGTCGGCACGCCGCTGACACCCAATGCCCTAAATGGTGGCAAAGCCCCGTTTCCTGAGTTTCATAATGTTTACGTGGAGCCGTCGGCCTTTGCCCATTTTGAAAAGACCGGCGTGTGGCCGAATGGAACGCAGATCGCTAAAGAACTGGTAATGATTCGCCAGAATGACAACAACGCCGACGGATCAACCAACGAGGTGAGTGGTGTTGGGTACTTTCAAGGTGAGTTCACCGGCCTTGAACTAGCAGTGAAAGACACGGATCGCTTCCCCAATGAGCCAGGCGGGTGGGTCTATTTTAGCTTTGGCCATGACAAGCCGCCTTATGCGAAGTCAGCATCGGCGTTTCCAACAGAATCGTGTAATGCGTGTCACCAAGCGTCTGCCGAGACAGACTTTGTTTTTTCGCAGTTCTATCCGGTCATTCGTGCCGCTCAAGGCGAATAACCTGACGTTGATGAGTTGGGCCGGTACCGCATTCGGTGTCGGCCTGACCCTAGCCGCGCCTAAGACACCATACATTTTCTGTTGCCGCACATTTGCCTTTTAACCCGTCGGGCACATCCACGCTGGCAAGATGCGTTATCGCATAATCATGGCCGTAGTATTGATGTACGTCTTCCTCGCTAATGGAGAAAGGCGGTCCGGCCATCTCGTTTTGATCGTATTCGTAGGTAAGCAATAACTGCGGAGCCGTGTCGGTGATATCCCGCAGATGGTCAGCGTATTTGCGTCGCATCTCTAACGGGAGGGCGACCAAAGCGGCGCGATCATAAACGGCATCGATCTTGCCGAGCATCATTTGCGTCAGATCGAAGATATCACCGACGAATACTTCAATATTTTCCGAACTGAAATGGGTTAGCGCACTGCGGTTCGAGATCGTCGGCTTTACGCCGAGTTCGGCAAAGAGTTGGTCGATGGCCGTCTGGCTTAGCTCGGCACCAACAATGCGATATCCGTTGGAAAGCAACCAAGGAATGTCGAGGGTCTTGCCGCATAAGGGCAGAAAAATGCGACTGCCTTTATCCAGGGATAGGTCGCCAAAATACCGAGCCAACAGAGGATTAGTTTCAGATTGGTGGAAAGCGATTTGATTGGTTTCCCAACGCTGGTGCCAAAAAGAGGGGTCCATTTTCATTCCTTCAAACGTTGTCACGGATTGTTCGTTTCCTTAAACTACAAGTTCAAGTTAACTTGAGGTCAAGAGGAATATGAATCATCTCGCAAACCTAGACATCGGTGAGGTTGCCAAGGCATCAGGGTTGCCCGCGTCGACGTTGCGGTTCTATGAGGAAAAAGGGCTCATTCATTCAATCGGTCGCCATGGATTGCGCAGGCAATTTCAATCCACCGTTCTTCAGCGGTTGGACTTGATTGCCCTCGGGCGCAATGCTGGGTTCTCGCTGGACGAGATTGCGGTCATGTTGACTCCGGTAGGGCCAAAGATTGACCGAGTTCTCCTGGCAGCTAAAGCTGATGGCATCGACCAAAGCATTAAAAAGCTGACGGCTTTACGTGATGGGCTCCGCCACGCAGCGAAATGCCCCGCACCAAACCATATGGAGTGCCCAACGTTTCAGCGATTGCTGCGCGTTGCGGGCAAAAGACGAAGTCCGGCGCAGCGCTTCAAAGCCGATGCTTTGTTGGGTTAATCAACGGCAATGACCTTACCCGTAATCGCACCTTCCACGCTTTTGGCGTAGGCCAAGGCAACCCGCTTTGAAGAAACGGCTTCGTGGCCGTGGAAGATATCACGGTAGGCTTCTTCGGACACTTCTAACAATCCTGGGCTGACCACATTGATCCGCTGGCCGCGCGGCATATCAAGCGCTGCGCTGGTGACAAAGCCGCCCAACGCGCCGTTGGCGACAGCCGGGCCAACACCCATGATGATCGGATCGCGGTCTAGAATGCCGCTGGTCAGGGTGAATGATCCGCCATCGGCAACGTGGCCTAAGCCAGTCAACACAACATTGATTTGGCCCATCACTTTGTTACTCAGGCCCAGCATCATCTGATCTTCGGTGAAATCGGGAAGCCGTCCGAAATGAACGGTCCCTGCCGCCGAGACAACCGCATCGACGGTGCCAACTTTGTCATACATCGCCACCAATGAGTCGCGGTCGGCAATGTCAGCATGAATGTCGCCACTGCTGCGGCTGACTTTGATAATGTCGTGGCGGGCCGAAAGCTCGTCGCAAACCACTTGGCCAACATCGCCCGATGCGCCAATGATAATGATCTTCATATCTCATTCTCCGTTCAAAGTTGTCTTTTCAAGTTTCATACGTGCGGTACATCGCAAGCTTATAGGCGAGAATGTCTTCGCAGCGGTCTAGGTCGGTGCGGCGCTTTTTTAAATAGTCAGAATGCGTCAGTAAAATTTCTTTGCGTTCAGGAATCGTCTCGTCGCCGTCTCGATACAAGGCTGCGAAACGGGACATGGTTTTCATCGGCATGCCGGTTTCGCGCAGCCAGAACAGCAAGGTCAGCCAGTCAATGTTCTCGCCAGAGAACGCGCGGTGCCCATCTGGCCCGCGCCTTATGGTCGGCAGCAGGCCAGATTTTTCGTAGTATCGGATGGTATCAACACTCAGGCCGCTACTCTTTGCTGCTTCGGTTATGCGCATCGGTTGGGTTCCCCAAAAACTCATGAAGAGTGGGATACCAACCTAGAGTAACTCCAGGTCCAGGGCTATTTTGAATTATTGTTTGGTAATTTAGCCGTTGTCCGCTAACCACGTGCGAACCGTCTCAAACTTATTTTCCAGATGCTTACGCAAAATGCCGGAAAGCCGCGCACCATTGCGGGCGGTCAGGGCTTCCAGAATTTCTTCGTGTTCTTGTACGGCACGGCTCCAGCGTTCTTCCGTCATGTTAGCCATGTACCGCGCCCGGCGAATACGCGTCGACAGCGCGCGGTATTGCACAGCCAAGGTGGCATTGGCTGCCGCTTCCAAAATCGCTTCGTGAATGGTTTGGTTGGCCCGGAAGTAATCCGCTAGTTCGCGCTGTTCATAATGATGGACCATGCGCTGGTGTGTTTCTGTGATGGCGGCGAGTTGATCATCGGTGATGCGCTCGCAGGCCAATTGACCGGAAAGGGCTTCTAGGGCACCCATCACCGGAAAGACTTCTTCCAACTCGTCAATCGTCATGCGGCTGACCCAGGCCCCCCGGTTAGGTGCCAGTAAAATTAGTCCTTCATTGGCCAGAACCTTAAGGGCTTCGCGCATCGGGGTGCGCGAGACTTCGAACCGTTCACACAATTCGCGCTCAGGTACTTTCGTACCGGGCAGCAAATCGCCTTCGACAATCATATCATGAAGCCGGTCGACCAACTCCGTATGGAGGGATCGGCGAGCGATGGATTGAATGGGTGCGACAACGTTCATGGAGCCACCTTAGTCCTGATCCAGCGCCATTTCCAGGAGGCGGGCAACATGAAGGGCATCGCGCGCTGCACCGTCAGCAATTTGATGGCGGCACGATGTACCATCGGCAACCACGATGGCACTTGAATCCGCAGATCGAACCGTCGGCAACAAATCAAGTTCGGCCATTTTGATCGATATGTCATAGGTCTCGGTGCCATACCCAAAAGCACCGGCCATGCCGCAACAGCTCGTCTCAATGGTCTCAACGGCTGTATCGGGTATGAGGGCCAGTGTCTTTTCGATATCGGACATCATCGCAAAGGCTTTTTGATGACAGTGGCCGTGTAGTAAAACGTTCTGACCCAATGATTTTAGGGGTAGAGATAAAGTGCCATCTGCTGTTGCTTTTGCGACGTACTCTTCAAACATCATCGCATGGTTGGCTATCTTGTTAGCAGCATTGCCGGGCACGAGGCCCTTCATTTCATCGCGGAGCGTGAGCAGGCAGCTTGGCTCAAGACCAACAATCGGCACACCTTTTTCAGCGAACGGTAGCAGCGCCGTAATCAGACGGTTGGCCTCATTGCGGGCTTGATCAACCAACCCCGCCGATAAGTACGTGCGCCCGCAGCACAGTGGCTTGCCACCATCGGCGGTCGCTGCCGTCGCAACGGAAACACCACCGGCAGTTAATACCCTCTGGGCGGCGCGAAGGTTTTCTGGTTCGAAATACCGATTAAAGGTATCGGCGAACAGCACCACGTCTGGCGTTGCGGCAATTGCTTCGCTGTCTTGATAAGGGCGTGAGGACCATTCGGGCAGATCGCGTTTTGCCGTGAAACCGGTTGTTCGTTCCAGCAGTTTAGCCAAACCGGGAACCGTGTTCCGCAGGTTCATGGCCCAGGGAAATTTTGAAGCCAGAGGCGCGTAGTAGGGCAGATAACCGACCAGTTTGTCGTGCAGCGATAGGCCGTTCTTTTTTGCCCGTGCGGCGAGCACCTCAATTTTCATCCGCGCCATATCAACGCCGGTGGGGCATTCTCGTTTGCAGCCTTTGCACGAAACACACAGCTTCATGGTCTCGGCCATATCGTCGGAGGCAAAAGCGTCGGGTCCCAATTGGCCAGAAATGGCGAGGCGCAGGGTGTTTGCGCGGCCCCGAGTCAGATCCTTTTCGTCGCGGGTGACGCGGTAGGACGGGCACATGACGCCACCCTTCAGCTTACGGCACGCACCGTTGTTGTTGCACATCTCAACAGCGCCTTGGAAACCACCCCCAGCGCCGGGCCATTCAGACCAATCAAGGGCGGTGCTCATGGCCGGTACGGCGTAATCAGGCTTGAACCGGAACAAGGTCCGGTCGTCCATTTTAGGTGGCCGAACGATTTTGTTCGGGTTGAACAGTCCGGTGGGATCGAAGCGGTCTTTCACCTCTTCAAAGGTGCGCACCATGCGCGCGCCAAACATCGCCTCGTGAAACTCAGAGCGGACAATGCCGTCGCCATGTTCGCCGGAATGCGAGCCTTTGTAATGGCGCACAGCTTCAAAGGCTTCTTCGGCGATGGCGCGCATGGCTTTCACGTCTTGATCGAGTTTCAGGTTCAAGACTGGCCGCACATGGAGGCACCCGACAGAGGCATGGGCGTACCATGTGCCACGGGTGCCATGTTTCTCAAAGACCTGCGTCAGGCCTGCGGTAAATTCGGCCAGGTCTGGCAATTCAACGGCGCAATCTTCGACGAACGAGATTGGTTTTCCTTCCTGCTTCATCGACATCATGATGTTCAGGCCAGATTTTCGAACCTCCCACACTGCACTTTGGAAGGCCGCATCTTCTGCCCGCACCACGCCGCCCAAACCATCGCCGGTGCCCTTCCAGGTAAAACCGAGATCGCCCATCATGGCTTCCAGATCGTTCAGTTTTTGCAGGTTGGCATCATGGCTTTCTTCGCCAAATTCAACCAGCAGCAAGGCGTCTGGGGTACCACGAACGAACTGATCGACGGTCGGTTTATAGATTGGAATGTCGCGGGCCAGGTCGATCATGGTGCGGTCAACCAGTTCGACCGCGTGTGGGCCGAGCGTGACCAGATGTTGGGCTGCGTCCATCGCTTGATAGAACGTGGGGAAGTGGCAAATTCCCAGAACCTTATTTGTCACCAGTGGCGATAATTTCAATTCGATTGCCCTGAAATACCCCAGGGACCCTTCGGACCCGACCAGCACGTGCGACAGGTTTCGGGGATGGTTTGATGGCATTAAGGCGTCAATGTTATAACCGCCCACCCGCCGCATCACGGTGGGAAAGCGTTCGGTGATCTCCGCCGCTTCGCGCTCGCCAATCGCCAGCATGTCGCGGATCAGCGCGTTATCAATGGTCTCATCGGCATTCATCGCACCAAAACGCATATCTGTGCCGTCGGCCAAGATCGCATCAATGCCCAACACGTTGTCGCGCATAGTGCCGTACCGAATGGAACGTGCACCGCATGAGTTGTTTGCCGTCATGCCGCCAATCGTGGCCCGTGAGCTGGTGGAGACATCAACGGGAAACCACAGGCCGTGTGGCTTTAGCACGCGGTTCAGCTCATCCAGAACGATGCCGGGTTCAACGATGCAGCGTTGGCCCGCTACATCCAATTCCAGGATCTTGTTCAGGTGTTTGGTGTTATCCAGAACCAGCGATTCATTCACGGTTTGGCCGCACTGGGACGTGCCTCCGCCGCGCGGCAAGACCGAAACACCAGCGTCCCGCGCGGTCGCCATGGCAGCGCGAACATCATCCATTGTTTTCGGCACAACCACGCCAACGGGCATGATTTGATAGATAGAGGCATCGGTGGCGTAACGGCCTCGGCTGAAGGCATCGAACATCACGTCGCCCTTCAGGTGGCGGCGCAAGGATCGTTCGAAATCTGAGGGCATCAGAGCATTCATGGCTATGTGTTTACGCCTGCTTCTTGGAAAAACCAACTTGACTCAATTTTGCATTCATAATTCAATATGCAAAATGAAGCACATAAGTGCAACTGCTTTTGGCGTTGTTTTGTCAATAAAAGCAAGACTTTAACGAGAGGAGACAGCGTTACATCATGCGTGTGCCAGGACATCATTTTTTACAAATACCCGGTCCAAGCTCGGTCCCGGAACGTATTTTACGCGCAATTGCGATGCAAACTGTTGATCACCGCGGCCCTGGTTTCGCTGATATCGGTATGCGATCATTGCAGAGTCTGAAAACGATCTTCAAGACCGATTCATCCGTCATCATTTACCCGTCTTCGGGCACTGGGGCGTGGGAAGCTGCCTTGGTCAATGCCTTCTCTCCAGGGGATCGGGTATTGATGGTAGAGACTGGCCATTTCGCCACGCTCTGGAAAAGCATGGCCGAGAAAATTGGCTTGCTGCCAGAGTTCATTGAAGGCGATTGGCGCGGCGGCGCAGATGCCGATGCGATTGAACAGCGTCTGCGTGATGACACGGCCCACGCCATCAAAGGCGTCTGCGTTGTTCACAATGAAACCTCGACCGGATCGGTCTCACCCATTGCTGCGGTTCGAAAAGCCATCAACGCGGCAAATCACCCAGCCTTGTTTATGGTCGATACGATCTCTGGCCTTGCCTCAATAGATTATCGCCATGATGAATGGGGTGTCGATGTGACGGTGTCCGGCTCGCAAAAAGGTTTGATGCTGCCACCGGGATTGTCGTTCAACGCGGTCAGCGCGAAAGCCCTCGCAGCGGCTGAAAAATCAACGGCGTTGAAATCCTATTGGGCATGGCATGATATGCTCGGTCCAAACAAAACCGGATACTTTCCGTACACTCCCGGCACCAACATGCTGTATGGCCTGAATGAAGCCATCGATATGCTGCACGAAGAAGGCCTTGATAATGTCTTTGCCCGCCATGCGCGGCACGGTGCTGCAACGCGGGCGGCTGTGCGGGCTTGGGGGCTTGAGGTGCTGTGTCAGCAACAGGGACAAGAAAGCGGCGTCCTCACGGCGGTTTTAATGCCAGAGGGTCACAGCGCTGATGCCTTCCGCGCAAGCACGCTGAAGCATTTCAATCTGTCGCTCGGCAATGGCCTTTCCAAAGTTGCAGATTGGGTGTTCCGCATTGGCCATTTAGGCGATTTCAACGATTTAATGTTGATGGCAACACTTTCTGGTGTCGAAATGGGCCTAGAGAAAGCGGGCGTCCCTCATAACCAAGGCGGTGCCCAAGCCGCCATGACTTATTTAACAGAAACAGCGGTCGTTGCCGAAGCCGCAGAGTAAATAAGAAAAAATCAAGAAACTCCCACCACCCAAGTCTAAAACTCAACACGGAGGAATTCCATGAAACTAAAAAGCCTGTTCCTAGGCGTCGCTGCGGCCACAATGGTCGCTGGTGCCTCTCACGCAGCAGAAATGACCCTTAAGTTTGGCCACGTCGGCAATCCTGGCTCGCTGTTCGAAGCCAGCGTTAACCAGTTTGCTGCTTGCTCCAATGCTGCCCTTGGCGACAAGGCAAAAGTTCAAGCGTTCGGGTCGTCCCAGTTAGGCAAAGATAGTGAATTGCTGCAAAAGCTGAAGCTGAACCAGGTCACATTCGCCCTGCCATCTTCTGTGATGTCATCGGTTTCAGATGAATTCGGTATTTTCGAAATGCCGTATATCATCAAAGACCGTGACCACATGCGCCGGGTTCAAGCTGAACTGATGCCAAAGTTTCAAGCGGCGGCGCAAGCCAAGGGCTATCGTATCATTGGTTTGTTCGAAAATGGCTTTCGCCACATCACCAACAACACGCGCCCGATTGTGAAACCGGAAGATTTGGCTGGTGTAAAACTCCGCACGCCAAAAGGCGCGTGGCGGTTGAAAATGTTCCAGTTGTACGGTGCGAACCCGACACCCATGGCTTTTTCAGAAGTCTTTACCGCCTTACAAACAGGCGTGATTGATGGTCAAGAAAACCCCTATGCGCAGATCGCATCGGCTAAATTCCAAGAGGTGCAAAAATACCTTTCGATCACCGGTCATGTGTACACACCAGCCTATGTTTTGGTGTCAGATAAGCACTATGCGGCCTTACCCGCTGACGTGCGTAGCGCGCTGGAACAGTGCGGTCGCGAAACTCAAGACTTCGTCTATGACCACGCTGCTAAGCTGGAAGTTGAATTGCTAGACGTGATCAAGGCTGCCGGTGTTGCCGTGAACAACGCCGACAATGCAGCCTTCATTGCTGCATCGAAGCCTATCTATGATGACTTCGCCGCATCCGTTAAAGGCGGTGCTGAGCTGATCGAAACGGTTCAACGCCTGTCAGACGGCTAAGTCATCGTTTTGAGTATGGGGACCAAGCGTGGGTTCGGGCTTGGTCCCCTCTTTTCTAATTTATTCACTGAATTAATGACGTTCGCTGATCAGCGGCGTGCTGGGGTGTAAGGTCCGCATTCATGTTGGCACTCAATCAAAACCTCTCAAAATTTCTAGAATGGGTCGTCATCACGTTGATGATCCTTCTCACGGTTGTGGTCATCATCGCCGTTCTGTTCCGCATCGCTGGAAACTCGCTCTCTTGGTACGATGAGATCGCTGCCATTCTGCTGTCGTGGATCACCTATTATGGTGCCGCGCTCGCCGCGTTGAAGCGCCGCCATATCGGCCTCGATAGCGTCTTGCTGTCGATCCCCATGCCAACCCGCATGGCCGCCGTCGCCTTGGCCGAGATCATCGTGATCGGATTTTTCGTTGTTCTTGCGTATACCGGCCTTCAGGTCTTGCAGGTTCTGGAGGGCGAGTATCTAGTCTCGTTAACCTGGATGCCCATCCAGCTTACTCAATCCGTTATCCCCATTGGGGCCATCCTGTTCATCATCTGTGAGCTGCTCAGCTTACCAGATTACTGGCGTATGTGCGCCATTGGGAAATCATTGGAACACGCCGAAATTGAAGAAGAAGTTGAACGCGAGCTTGAAAAAGTGGGGGAGAAATAAGCCATGTTGATGCTCTCTATTTTTGTTGCCCTCATCGTTATGATCTGTCTGAACATCCCCATCGGCGTTGCGTTGGCCGTTTCAGCCGTAATCGGATTGGTCGCCTCTGAAGGCTGGGGCAGCATGGTCTCTGTCGCGCTGGATATGTACGACGGATCAACCAAGTTTGCGCTGATCGCCATTCCGATGTTCGTGCTGGCCGGGGCCATCATGAATGCCGGTGGCATCACCGATCGGCTTATTAACTTTATCACGGCCCTCATCGGGTTTGTGCGCGGCGGCCTCGCTATGGTCAACATTGGTGTGTCGCTGTTCTTTGCTGAAATTTCAGGCTCTGCGGTTGCCGATGTTGCTGCCATCGGCTCGGTTATGATTCCGCAGATGAAAAAACGTGGTTATGGTGCACCGTTTGCGGCGGCCGTCACGTCATCGTCGGCATCTCTGGCCATTATCATTCCGCCGTCGATCCCGATGATTCTGTATGCGACGTCTGCCAACACGTCGGTCGAACAATTGTTTGTTGCGGGCATCGTTCCTGGCCTACTGGGCGCTGCCGGTTTGATGGGTGTCGCGTACATGTTTGCACGGCGTTACAACCTGCCAACCGAAGAGGCCTTCAACTTTAAGCGCCTTCGCAGAACGTTTGTTGAAGCGTTGCCTGCGTTTACGCTTCCGGTGATTATTTTGGGTGGTATCTTCGGCGGGTTCGTGACCGCAACCGAAGCGGCGGGCCTTGCCGTCTTGGCCGCCCTCGCCGTAGGTCTCTGGTATCGCCAAATGGATTTTGCCCATCTGAAAAGCGCCATGCTGGATGGCGGCATGCAAACCGCCGTGGTGATGATCTTGGTAGCCGCATCTGTCGTGATGGGTGGGTTTCTTACCCGTGCTCAGGTGCCGCAAGACATTGCTGCGGGCATCCTTAGTATCACCGACAACAAATGGCTGATCCTGCTGATCTTAAACTTCTTTTTCTTGATTATTGGGTTCTTTCTGCACTCTGCTGCTGCCATCATCTTGGTTGTACCAATTGTCATTCCCTTGATTCAAGCGGCGGGCATTGATCCGATTCACTTCGGCTTGGTCGTTACGCTGAACCTATCGATTGGTCAGCAAACGCCGCCGGTCGCGAGTGTGTTGATTACGGCTTGTGCGGTTGCACGGGCGAATATTTGGGATGTGTCCAAGGTCAACATCTACTTCATTGCTGTGCTGTTCACCGTGTTAATGATCTGTACCTATGTTCCCTCGATCCCCATGTTCTTGGTAGAGTATTTCTACCGCTGATAAGGGGACAGATGATGAGCAGTGACTTTCGTTATGAGGTAAAGGGTGCCATTGGGCATGCGGTGTTTGATCGGCCCGAATCGCGCAACGCGATGACCTTCGACATGTATGAAGGCATCGCCGAGGTCTGCCGGTCTATCGATCCAGATGGCGACGTCAAAGCCATCGTGATTTCTGGTGCAGGTGGAAAGGCATTCGCTGCGGGAACCGACATGGCGCAGTTCAGAGATTTCTCGGAACCGCAACAGGCTTTGGATTACGAAGCTAAGATGGATCGCGTGCTGACCGACGTGGAGCGATGCCTTGTCCCAACTATTGCGGCAATTACTGGGGCCTGCACGGGTGGCGGTGCGGCGATTGCGGCTGCGTGCGATGTTCGCATTACCGATGCACGCCTAAAATTTGGCTTTCCGATTGCTCGCACCCTGGGTAACTGTTTGTCGGTGAACAACCTCAGCCGATTGGCTCTCGCAATGGGGCCAACGCGCTTGCGTGAAACGTTGTTGACAGCGAGATTGATCGAAGCCGATGAAGCCTTGACCTGCGGCTTGGTCAGCGAAGTTCTGGCTGAAACAGAAGCCGTCATCCCGCGCGCCTTTGAAATCGCCGAGGCCGTAGCAATGCACGCGCCGCTGACCATGCGGGCCACCAAAGAAGGCCTCTATCGGTTGCGCACCGAAGGGCCGGATGCGGACGACTCAGATTTAATCATTGGCACCTATATCAGCGAAGACTTCCAAGAGGGGCTTGAGGCCTTTTTGGCCAAGCGCAAACCCTTATGGAAAGGCCGGTAAGGCGTGCCAGAAAACGTACCTTCAGGTCCGCTAACAGGCTGCCGCGTAATTGAACTGGCACATATCATGGCAGGGCCAGTCTGCGGGTTGATGCTGGCGGATATGGGCGCCGATGTCGTTAAGGTTGAAAAACCAACGGGTGACGATACGCGCCGCATGGTGCCGCCGACCATTAACGGCGAAAGTGCTGCGTTCATGATGATGAACCGCAACAAGCGTGGCATCGCCCTCGATCTTAAGTCTGATGCCGGTCGCGCCGCGCTCTCAAAATTGATCGAAACCGCTGATGTCGTGATCGAAAACTTTCGCCCTGGCACCATGGCGAAATTGGGCCTGAGCTATGACACCCTAAAAGCGATCAATCCGGGTCTAATTTACGTTGAGGTTTCAGGCTTTGGTCGGACGGGGCCTTATGCTGAGCGGGGTGGCTTTGATCTGGTTGCTCAAGGCATGTCGGGCCTCATGTCAGTGACGGGTGAGGGGCCAGGCCGCCAGCCGGTAAAAATTGGCCCCCCGGTCTCAGATATTACCGCAGGCATTCTGGCCGCGATGGGGGTCTCTGCCGCTTACGCGCATAAGCTGAAAACCGGCGAAGGGCAAAAGGTCGATACCTCGCTGTTTGAAGCGGCGATAACGCACACCTATTGGCAATCAGCGATTGCCTTTGCCACGGGTGAAAACCCAGGCCCCATGGGCAGTGCCCATCCGTTGAATGCGCCGTACCAAGCGTTTCAAACGGCGGATGGCTGGATCAACATCGGTGCGGCGAACCAAGCCAACTGGGAAAAGCTGACGCGGTTGATTGCCGCCCCGTATTTAGCGGGTGATCCAAGATTCGCGACGAACCCGGATCGCATGACCCATCGGCTGGTCTTGGCGGACATCTTGAATGATATTTTGTCGGCGCGCCCCTCAGCGGATTGGTTGGCGGTGTTTGATGCAGGTGGCTTACCCGCCGGCCCCGTGCTGTCGATCACTGAAATGCACCATGATCCGCAAACCATCGCCCGCGACATGGTGCCGACGGTCGATCACCCGGTCGCCGGGTCCGTGCAGACCATCGGCCTGCCGGTCAAGTTTTCAGCAACACCCGGCGGCGTAACGAAACCGGCACCAACGCTCGGCCAGCATACGCGCGAAGTCTTGGCCGAGGCGGGCCTCTGCGACGATCAAATCAGTGCCTTGATCTCGCAAACGATACAAACATAATAAGGTGTGCAACGGATCGGTTGATCCGGTGCCGTGCAGCTAGGTGCTAGATATGTGAAATGCGAACAGAGCGATGAAATTTAGAAAGCGGCAAGGAAATAGACCTGAACGGCGTATTGCACCTTTCGAAGACGTCGAGCATAAACTCGCATCATTATCACAAAATCTTGTATATGAAGGATCGGCACACCACAAATTAAGACCCGGCGACTATGGATTTCACCCACCGAGCAACCCGCGTAGCACAAAATCAACTTGTGATGGCAGCAATGAAGTGTTGTTAAGTGACGCAACAGCCTTGTTTTTCGAAGGTGTAAAGCGTGGTATGGTTAGTAAATTAGACGAGAGTGGTCTGCCAAAGTACGTGTGGGCAAAGGACGCCAATGGTAACGTGTTTGAAGCGAAACGGGGCGGAAGCAGCCCAACAACGTATCACGGCTACAGATTGGGTGACGATGAGCGCGACATGCGAGCGTACGTGACCTCCGAATGGCAGCGGCGAGAGGCGAAGCCATGACACTTGAAATAGCACTCGCGCCGGAACGGCTTGATGACGGATCGCCGGAAGAGCAAGCGACCTTTGGCATGTTTACCATGCGTGCTGGCCCGTCTCAGTCAATCTGCTTAACTGAGGGACGTGATTTTTACATCAAAGGATTCCGAGATGGTCCCATGGTGGCTGGCTACCCCGTCGCGGAATGGTTGGCATGGAATTTCTGGCGGTTATCCTACGAACCTCAATCAAGAAGCGCCGGGTGGGCCATGGCCCATAAAATGGTTAATGTTGGTGATGGGTATTGCTGGCCAAGCATCAAAATTTTCTCTGATGGTAAGCGGACAACGCTAATTTCTAATCCGTCATCGGAAACGGACGCAAAACCGTTTCGGTACGTTGGTTCGCAGCCAATTGTCTTACCGACCAAAGACTGGAAATCCGCCGTCGATGAATTTATGCGTCAGGTTCTTGGGTTGCTTGATGTTAACTCCATTCGTGACACCAACCTTCATGCGGTTTGGAATGATGTGTTGGAAGAACGCCTTGACCCACATCTCGCACAGTGTCGGCAATTGGAAGCCATGCTTGGTCGCGAACCCGGCGAGATTGAAGACGGAACGGTCGAACGCCTTATCGCAGACGCGAAAATGTTGGGGGATAGGGCTATTACTGAGGTTGCAGCGAATGTCGCAGTTGCAAACTCACTCAATCCGGCACCTATAACGGCGGACGAATTCATACAACTGGGTAAAGACCATGGAGTCGACGCCAATGCCCGTGACGTTGTCTCGTTGTCGCCAGAGGCAAAACTTCACATTGGACGTTTTGAGCAGACGGCACCTTGGCGTTTGGGCGTGTTTGCCGCGCAGGCGTTACGTGAGCAGGAAAAAAATCGAGAGGCCAAGGTTGAAGACAACTATTTGGCGGCGATGGCTGGCATCGCCGAGACAGCACTTCAACAAGAACAAGGTGCACCAACCAATCTTTCGTTTGCATTGGCAAACAAAAAAACAGGCGACTGCGTTGTTCTCCGACAGAGATGGCACATGGGCAAGCGATTTGATCTGGCGCGGATCATTGGTGATCATGTGATGTTTGGTGTGGAAAACCTGCATCCGGCCACGCGCTCCCGTACCTATCGCCAGAAAGCTCAGCGTGCGTTTGCCGCCGAACTCCTCAGCCCTTTCGATGTTGTTGATGGTATGATGGCGGACAATTATGAGGATGAAGAGGCCCGCCAGGACGTTGCGGACCACTTTGGTGTTTCTGAGAGAACGATTGAAACCATGCTGAAAAATCACGGAAGGCTTGAACGCGATTTCGATGAGGATCAGGACAGCCTGTTCGCCGCCGCCTGACTCGTTTTCAGCAACACCCGGCGGCGTAACGAAACCGGCACCAACGCTCGGCCAGCATACGCGCGAAGTCTTGGCCGAGGCGGGCTTTAGTGATGATCAAATCAGCGCTGTTTTGCCGTCAGCTTAAGACTGGTTCTCGGCCAGCTTCGTATCGACGGTGGTGACTGTTGCATCAATACCCGGATGCGGCATGCCAATCGAATTGCCAATCAGTTGAACCAATTTATCGACGCGCTCGATCACAGCCGAACCCCCAGCAACGGCCCGTGCAGCGGATGAGGGCTTCAGCAAACTTTCAGCCGCTTTGGCATACTTTTCAAACGGCACTTGGTCGGATGGGGCGGCGCCCAGCTTGCGCGCAATGGCGTCAACGTGAGCATAGATGCCTTGCGATAGTGCGATGTCGCCGTGGACGGCTTGCTGAATAGGTCTAGCCTCGCCTGCGGTGATGCAGCGATAGTTGCCGGTCAGTAGCATGCTCCACTTGGCGAGCGGCACGAACAACGAATCGAACACCCGCAGTTTCACAGGTACATCTTGGCCATCCAACCTGACGGCGGCGATGTCGGCTTCCAGTTCTTTCAACATCGCTGTATGGGCGGCATTGCCAAAAGCCGTCGCCTTGAAATTCGTTGGCAGACCAACATGCAGTACATTGGCTTTTTCTTCGGGGGGGCGAAAGGCCTGTGGGTCTGGGCTGCACAACGTGACCAAGGCCGGATCAAATTTATCCCACACACGGGGGTGAGAAAAGCTGCCTTCCAGCGCTGCGGCATCCAGGCCGGGAATACGTTTTAGGTACGCCAGCGGTGGCATGTTCATGATTGACAAGCAGGGCACACCTGCTGTGGCAATCCGGTCCATCAAGGCGGCGATTGAGGCTTCGCCGTATTGTGGTTCCTGCATTGCCAAACCAACCAAGTCATAATCAGACGGCATGACTTGATCCGGTGTTTTGGCATCCAGCGTACCCGGAAGATCGCCGGAAAGAATGGAGCGGTGGCTGTCTTCGCCACGCAATTGAATGCGAACTTCGGTCCCTTCTGCGTTGATCAGGTCGGCGGTTTGTTGTCGGCAGACCAGGGTCACGTCATGCCCGGCCATCAGAAGTTTGGTGCCGAGCAACGAGCCATAAGACGCGCCGAGTATAACAATTTTATAAGCCATGGATGGGTCCGCCGCGTTGATAGGTTTGTTTCTTTGTTTGCGTAGAACCGTGGTATACCACCAGAGTTTCGGCCCGTCTATTACCCCCAAAGGGTAGGATTTAACCCGCCCGGCCTACGGGGTGCCTGGTGTTGGTTCAAACAAGTGACACGCGACCGACGTTTCGCCCGCGTTGCGCAGCATCGGTGCGTCCACACTGCACCGGTCCATGACGTGCGGGCAGCGGGGGTGTAAGGCGCATCCGGTTGGCGGGTTGATTGGTGATGGCAACTCGCCATGCAAAACGATACGTTCCTTGCGGCGGGTTGGGTCGGGTACCGGTGTCGCGGACAACAAGGCTTGTGAATACGGGTGCTTCGGATCGGCAAACAAAGCATCGCGCGCAGCGGCTTCAACCACTTTGCCTAGATACATCACCATGACCGCATCGGCGATGTAGCGCACCACCGATAGATCATGAGAGATGAACAAATAGGTCAACCCGCGTTGGCTTTGCAGGTCAACCAATAGGTTCAGAATTTGCGCTTGAACCGAGACATCAAGCGCAGAAACAGGCTCGTCGAGCACCAAGATATCCGGGTCCGGCATCAAGGCACGCGCAATCGCGATGCGTTGGCGCTGGCCCCCAGAAAACATATGCGGATATCGGTCTGCGTGTTCCGGGCGCAGGCCAACGGCGCGCATGGATTCTGTGACCCGGTCCAGTCGATCATTGCGACCGAGGTTTGTCGTCAGCTTGAGGGGCTCTTCTAAAGCCGAGCCAATTTTTTGCCGCGGATTTAATGACCCATAAGGGTTCTGAAAGACGATCTGAACTTTTGACCGCAGCGCTTTCGCTTGTGCTTTATCCTTTGGGTCCAGGGCATGTCCCGCAATCTCGAGAGTGCCCGCTGTTGGGGCCTCAATCATCGTGACCAACCGCGCGAGTGTTGACTTGCCACACCCGGATTCGCCAACCACGGCCAAGGTCTTGCCGCGCTCCACCTCAAAATCCACACCATCCAAGGCCTTCACAGCCCCGGTGTAGTGCTTTTTTAAGCCACGCCCACGCAGGATGATATCGGCGCTCATGCTGGCTCCTCGGCGGGCATCCTTGCGGGCAAAGGCGTGTGGCACAGGGCTTGGCCGTTCGCCAGATCGCGGGGCGGCTTTTCTGCGTCACACAGTGGTTGATGTAGCGAACAGCGTGGTGCAAACAAGCAGCCCGGCGGGCGATCATACTGCCCAGGCACAACGCCTGGAATGGACGGCAATCGTTTTGATGTTGCCCGTTCAGGCAACGCCGCGAGCAGGGCAGACGTGTAAGGATGGCGAGGATTTTCGAACAGGTCGATAACGGGCTGTTCTTCCACTTTTTGACCAGCGTATTGAACAATCACGCGCTCTGCCGTTTCTGCCACCACGCCCATGTCGTGCGTAATAAGAATAAGGGCTGAATTTGTTTCCCGTTGTAGCCGCAATAGCAGATCTAAAATTTGCGCCTGAATCGTCACGTCCAGCGCGGTCGTCGGTTCGTCCGCAATTAAAAGCTTCGGGCTACAGGAAATGGCCATGGCGATCATCACACGCTGGTTCATGCCGCCAGAAAGTTGATGGGGAAATTGGTCAATTCGTTGCGCAGGCGCGGGGATGCCGACCAAGTCGAGCAACTCAATGGTGCGGTCTCGCTGTTGCTGGCGGTTTAGGCCTAAGTGCACCTGCAACGCTTCACCGATCTGAAACCCAACGGTAAAGCAGGGGTTCAGGCTGGTTGTAGGTTCTTGAAAAATCATCGCGATGTCTTTGCCGATGATCTTGCGTCTGTCGGTATCGCCTAGCGTCCGTAAATCTTGCCCGGCAAAGCTGAGGCAATCTGCCGTGATGGTTGCCGTCCACGGCAGCAAGCCCATAACGGCCAGCATGGCGACGGATTTGCCCGATCCTGACTCGCCAACAATGGCCAACACGTCGCCTTTATCCACCGTCATAGATAAGCCATCAACAGCCTTTAGCTGACCACCCGCAGTTTGAAACCCAACACACAAATTGTCGATCTCAAGCAGCGCCATCAGGACCTCTTGAGCTTGGGGTCAAGCGCATCGCGCAAGCCGTCGCCGGTTAGGTTGATCGCCAGCACGGTCAATAAAATGGCCAAGCCCGGCAGGGTCACAACCCACCAGGCCCGCAGGATAAACTCGCGGGCCTCGGCCAGCATTGTGCCCCATTCCGGCGTTGGTGGTTGCGCGCCCATGCCCAAAAAGCCGAGCGCCGCCGCATCCAAAATGGCGGTGGAGAACGAGAGGGCAGCTTGCACGATCAACGGGGCCATGCAGTTTGGCAAGATGGTCACAACCATCAACCGAATTGGTCCGGCACCGGCAACACGGGCGGCGGTGACATAATCTTTGCTGCGCTCAGTCAAGACGGCGGCACGGGTCAGGCGCACATAATGGGGCTGTTGAACAATGGCGATGGCGATCATGGCGTTGGTCAGGCTGGGGCCTAAAATGGCCACCAATGCCAGGGCCAATAGCAAGCTGGGAAAGGCCAAAATGGTATCCATGATCCGCATAACAATGGTATCGAACCAGCCACCGATGTACCCGGCGAGCAATCCGACAGAGACACCCGCCACCAACGCCAGCGACACCACAATACAGCCCACAAACAGTGAAAACCGACTGCCGTAAATCAGGCGAGAGAGCATATCGCGGCCAACCGCATCGGTGCCGAGTATAAAACGAGGGTCGCTGCCCTCTTGCCAGATGGGCGGCACCAGCAGGGCATCGCGGAACTGCTCGGTTGGCCCAAACGGGGCGACAACATCAGCAAACAAGGCAATCAGACAAACGGTCACGAAGAAGAACAGCCCAAAGACGGCACCGCGGTTCTCGCTGAAATAAAACCAAAATTCGGTGAGGGCTCCGCGCACGCCGGTTGCGCGCGTGTCTTCTATGCTGACGATAGTTTCTGGAGCGCTCATGTTTCGGTGCTCCGAATGCGGGGGTTGATCAGACCGTAGAGAACATCAACGGTCAGATTTACAATCATGACAATGCCAGCGATCATCATCAGGCCACCTTGCACCGACGGATAATCGCGGCGGAATATTGAATCGACCATCCATTTGCCGATGCCGGGCCAGGAGAAAATCGTCTCGGTTAAGATCGCTCCAGCCAACAACACGCCGACTTGTAGGCCGATGGTGGTGATGACCGGAATCAAGGCATTGCGCAGCGCATGCAGACCAACCACCCGTAGTGGGCTTAACCCCTTGGCCTTGGCGGTTCGCACGTAATCTTCACCCAGAACTTCCAGCATCGCAGAACGGGTCTGCCGGGCAATCACGGCAAGGGGGATGGTGCCCAAAACAATGGTCGGCAAAATCAGATGTGAAAGGGCAGAGGCAAACGCGCCTTTCTGGTCTGAAAGCAAACTATCGATCAGCATAAACCCGGTTGGTGTTGGGAAGAAGAACATCAACGACATGCGGCCCGATACGGGCGTCCATCCCAAGATGCCAGAAAATAAAATAATCAGCAGCAGGCCCCACCAGAAAATCGGCATGGAATAGCCAACCAGGGCCGTGGTCATGACCGTGTGGTCCAGCGTCTTGCCGCGGCGCATCGCTGCGATCATGCCGGCCGGAATACCCAACGCGACCGCAAATATCATCGCGCAAAGTGAGAGTTCGGCAGTGGCAGGGAATAGCGTCAGAAATTCATCAAGGACGGGATTTTTTGTGACCAAAGAAAAGCCTAAGTCTCCGGTTAGAATGCCCGTCAAATAGTCAAAGTATTGTGCGTAAAGCGGTCGATCAAAACCAAACTGAGTCAACAATTCTGCGTGGCGTTCCGGTGTCAGGCCCCGTTCGCCTGCCATCAGCAAAACAGGGTCGCCGGGCAACAGTCGGATGAACCCGAACGACGCCAGGGTCACACCGAAAAACGTCGGTAGCAAAAGGCCTAATCGCCTGAGAAGAAAACTTAGCATCGATGTGCTGGAGTGTAAGGCGCTGGATGGGGCGGCACCCATTGTGGGTGTCGCCCCAACGAAGCGACATTACTTATTCAGCAATATCGACGCCGTAGAAAATGTGACCACCGAACGGGTCGATCTTGTATCCGGTTACTTCTTTGCGCATGGCTTTAAACACAACCGAATGGGCAATCGTGGCCCAAGGCGCTTCGCGTTTGAACACCACTTGGGCTTGCTCATACAGCTTGGTGCGCTCACCTGCATCGGAAACCAATTTGGCTTTTTGGATCAGGTCTTCGAAGTCTTTGTTGCACCATTGTGCCCGGTTAGAACCGCCAACCGCATCACAGCCAAGCAAAACGGCCAGGAAGTTGTCGGGGTCGCCATTGTCACCGGTCCAGCCCAACAGAACGGCACCATCGCGGTCGATGTCTTTAGACCGTTTCAGGTATTCGCCCCATTCGTAGGAAACGATTTCAACGGTAACGCCAACAGCCGCAAAATCAGATTGAATCAACTCTGCCATCCGCCGAGCATTTGGATTGTAAGGACGCTGCACCGGCATCGCCCAAATCTTCATAGACAAGTCTTTGATACCCGCTTCGGCCAGCATGGCTTTTGCTGCGGCTGGATCATAAGCATCGTCTTGAACCGCATTGTTATACGACCAGATCGTTGGTGGGATAGGGTTTTTTGCAGCTTTGCCAGCCCCTTGGAAGACAGCGTCCAAGATGGCTTGTTTATTGATCGCCATGTTCAGGGCCTTGCGGACCTTCACATTGTCAAACGGAGCGACCTGCGTGTTGTACGCTAGATAACCAACATTCAGACCTTCTTGTTGGGGTAGTTTGAGGTCTCCATCTTCAGCAATCGCTTTCAGATCGGCTGGGTTTGGATACGGATTAAAGTGGCATTCGCCCGCTTTTAACCGTTGATGGCGAACTGAGGCATCGGTGGTGATGGCGAAAATAAGGTCATCAATTTTGGCGCGCTCGCCCCAATACCCGTCATGGGCTTTGTAGCGAATAACCGCATCTTTTTGATAGGCCAAGAACTTGAACGGGCCACTGCCAACAGGCATTTGGTTCAAGTTTTCCATTTTGCCCGCTGCTGCCAATTGATCGGCATATTCCTTTGACATAATAGAGGCAAAGTCCATGCCCAGGTTGGCAATCATCGGCGCTTCGGGCCGGTTCAGCATGAATTTGACCGTATGATCGTCAACCTTCATGACGTCTTTCAACAGGTCGGGCATCGACATGCCATTAAAGTATTCCCAGGCCGTGCCAGCGGTATACTCATGCCACGGGTGATCTTTCTTCAGTTGCCGGGCGAAAGAGAACACAACGTCATCTGCGTTCATATCGCGCGTTGGCGTAAAGAAATCTGTGCTGTGGAATTTGACGCCCTTGCGCAGGTTGAAGGTGTATTCCAACCCGTTTTTGGAAACTGACCAACTTTCGGCCAATGCTGGGCCAATCTTGGTCGTGCCGCGTTCAAATTCGACGAGGCGGTTGTAAATTGTCTTCGAAGAGGCATCGAACGTCGTGCCTGCCGTGTAAAGCGCTGGATCAAAGCCCTCTGGTGATCCTTCAGAGCACATAATCAAGGTTTTGGCATGCGCATCACTTGATACCATTGCTGCACCTGACAGCATTGTCAGGCCGACCAAGGCACCTATAAACAGTTTTGATTTTTGCATTATTTTACTCCCTTAAGTGTGCCGCACAAATACCCCCTCGACGGCTAGGGGAATTTCAGCATCTTTTTCAGGTAATTGAAACCTAATTGAATTGGGCACCTTTGTGTTTTATGCGCCTGAATTTACGAGTACACACGATTGCGTTCGGATGCCGAGACGGTGTTTGACGTCAATTTTAATAAACAACAATTAAGTGTGCCGTGGCCCGAACTGCATCTACTCCCGCTGTAATGGATCGACCAAAAAGCAAGCGCCTAGGCGTTTTGCGTCGTGTTTTTGTGTTTCTTGCCCCTTATTGGACGCGGGTTGCCTTGGCATTGCTGGCTTTGGTTGGCACCGCCGCAGCGACGCTATCTATTGGCCGGGGCCTAACAGCCCTGATTGACGGTGGGTTTTCCGGCGATGACACAAGCACGCTTAATCAAACGCTGATGTTTTTGATGGTATTGGGCATTGTGACCGCCATTGGCAGCTGTTTTCGGTTCTATTTCATGACGTGGTTGGGTGAACGGTTTGTTGCCGACCTGCGGGACGCCGTCTTTCAACGCATCCTAAAGCTTGACCTCAGCTTTTTTGAAGTAACCCGGACTGGCGAAATTCTGTCGCGCCTGACAACAGACACAACATTGCTGCAATCCGTTGTTGGCTCCAGCATGTCGATGGCCTTGCGCAACGCGATCATGATGGTGGGCGGCGTCGCCATGATGTTTGTCACCAATCCAAAGCTTGCGGCGCTATCGCTGATCTTGGTGCCTGTTGTTGTTGCGCCCGTGCTGATCTTGGGTCGGCGGGTGCGCAAACTCTCGAAAGACAGCCAAGACCGGGTCGCTGACGTTGGGGCATTCGCCGAGGAAAGCCTGAATGCCATCATGACCGTGCAGGCGTTCACCCACGAAGACCGGGACCAAAAAAAGTTTGGTGAAGAAGTCGCCAATGCGTTTTCCACCGCCTTGGTGCGTGCGCGTCTGCGTAGCTTGTTGAATGCGGTTGTCACCATCGTTGTGTTTTTTGGCATCGGTGCTGTGGTTTGGGTTGGCGGTATTGATCTGGTTGCGGGCCGGATCACGGGCGGCGAATTGGGTGCGTTTTTGTTTTACGCGGTGATCGTTTCATTCTCTGCCGGGATTGTTTCTGAGGTTTATGGAGATCTGCAACGCGCCGCCGGTGCGATGGAACGTTTGGTCGAGTTGCTAGAGACCGAACCAGCGATCCGCGCGCCAGAAGTGCCCGTTCGGTTTATCGACCCATCGGTCGGTCGGGTTGCGTTTGATGATGTGTCGTTCCATTACCCGTCGCGACCCGATACGGCGGCATTAAAAGATTTTTCTCTGACCATTGAACCCGGTGAGACGGTGGCGCTGGTTGGTCCATCCGGTGCGGGGAAAAGTACGGTCTTTCAATTGTTACTGCGGTTCTATGACCCTGAAACAGGTCGTGTCGTGTTGGATGATGTCGATATTCGCACCGCCGACCCGATGGAGGTTCGCAGCCGTTTGGCCTTGGTCCCACAAGATCCGTTCTTGTTTGGTGACAGCGCCGAAGCGAACATTCTGTACGGCGACCCAACTGCGTCACCGGAAGCCGTTCGGGCCGCCGCTCGGGATGCGGTCGCCGATGAGTTTATTCAGAACCTCCCGAATGGCTATGCGTCATACTTGGGCGAAAAAGGTATCCGGCTTTCTGGCGGCCAACGTCAGCGCATGTCAATTGCGCGCGCCATTTTGCGAAACCCATCTGTGCTGTTGCTCGACGAAGCCACCAGTGCCTTGGATGCGGAAAACGAACGGTTGGTTCAAGACGCCCTTCATCGGTTGATGCAGGGGCGGACGACGTTGGTCATCGCCCACCGGTTGGCAACGGTCGTGAAAGCGGATCGAATTGTGGTGATGAATGAAGGCCGGATTGAAGCCATTGGCACCCACCAACAATTGCTGACCGATAGCCCGCTGTATGCACGCTTGGCTGAATTGCAGTTTTCCGAAAATGGGCGCGCCGCCGTTGCCTAAATCGCTCTGCGTCATTGATGTTGAGAGGGGCGGCGATGTTCTGCGCATCGGTTGCCGACTAGATTGTCGCGATGTCAGCTAATGGCGTCTTCTTCTTCGTCGTCTTCGTCTGACGGTGGCGGTATCCAAACGTCATAATCAATATCAATCAGGTATCGCGATATCAGGGGGAAGGTCATCTGACGCAAGCTCTTCTTATAGCCGCGCATAATGGCGTAGAGAAAACCCTCACGTCCCAAGAAGGTCTCTGGGTGGCGGAAACTGGTTGCCAGCAGGGCAAGATCAACAGGGCGGCCACTCTGATAGGTGTCAAAGGCGCTGGTTGAGCAGCCCTGCGTTGCGATCTGAGTGATCGCCGTGATATGTTTTTGAATGCCAGCGGGTGTGCGGCCCATCAATCCCATCAGGATTTCTTTGTCGGCTTCGGATGGCGGAATATAATGCTTGGAAGGTGCGGATATAGCGTCCCACGTCTCATTCGCAGCTTTATTGGCAGCTTCGACTTCGGCAGCGGCAACTTCCCATTCTTCAATGGTGTGTGGGCCCTTGCCAGAACGTCGGGGCTTAGGTTTGCCCATCAGTTTCGAGAACATACCCCCCTTGGGTTTTTCTGGTTTTTTTGGAAGCGGTCGTTCGTTAACAGACTCTGTCCAGGTTAGTTTCCAGGTATCGTACAGGCGTTGCCGGTTGGCGCGGTCTTCAAAGGCTGTGGTCATATAGGCCGCACGGTCAGCATCACTTTGCATGTCAGCCCGATTGATGATGCCCTTATTTCGGGGAATCAGCGGGGGTGTTACGCGTTCATCAACGACATCAACGAACCGGAAGGCAAAGTGTGGCGATAAAATATAGGGGACTGGCGATTCGAAGTCTTCTTCGATGCCATCACACAGGACCTTAAAGGTGAGAAGTAGTTTATTCCGCAATGTTGTATGAAATAAAAACTCAGGCGAATTTTCATCAATTTTTGGGGCGTCTGACTCTTCGGCGTCGGCGGGCTCTTGGCGCTCTTGCGCGGCCTGCATTTGCCGGTCAGCCTTGATGGATCGCAAGAATTTAATGGCATCCGTTTTGGTTTCTTCCAGCGATGAATACTCGGCGAAAATGGTTTTTAGTGCCGCCCGATAGCGATCCCGCTCTTCCGCATCACCAGTGCGAATAAACAACTGTTCAACCAAGAGCGTTGTGATTTGCCGAACCGCAGGCGTTGCGCGGGCAATGTTGACCAGGGGAATGATTCCGAAGTTTTCATCTTCGAAAACGGTTTCCCAATCGACCGTTCCATCCGGTTTTGTTGGCCACTGCATGATATTTTGTTTTCTGCCGACTTAGAGACGATATCTCTCTTCCTGCACGTTTGTGCGGAAGACCTCAATAAAAAATCTGACACGTCCCTTACACTCATGCTGTAATGGGGGTCACAGGTTGGCCCTAAATTTGTTATAAACCGTGCCTTTCTCGACCTTTACGGGGTAGGTTTTGAGGTCGACATACACGGCACCGATAGGGCTTTGCCCGTTGGAATGTCAAACTGGCCTTGGTGCAACGGGCATGCGCTTCCGTTGCTGGAATCCTATTTTCTGATGCGTCCGGCCAAGCACGCGGAAACACCAGCCACGCGGGCGTTTTCAGACTGGATGCTGGAGCAGGTTGGTGCCTAAGCGGCATTGATGATCTGGTTCGCATTGGTTTTTTCTATAAAGTGGCTCTCGGGCTTTCGTGAATAGGGTATCACCATGACAACCAATGACTATGAAACTGGACGTTTGAATTTACCGTTTGTCGGCCACTGCACGTTTGCGAAACAGCCCGCTTGCCTGGATTGGAATGCAATTGACGCCGACGTTTGCATCTTCGGCGCCCCGTTTGATATGGGCACACAGTACCGCGCCGGAGCCCGCTTTGGCCCGCGGGGCATTCGCGAAGCCTCTACCTTGTTTTCCTTCGGACATGGCGGTGCTTATGACTTCGAAGACGATGTGGTGTACCTTCCGAAAGATGGCGTGAAAATCGTTGATATCGGGGATGCCGACATCATCCACACGGACACGATCCAGAGCCACGCGAACATCGAAAAAGGCGTGCGCGCAATTTTAAAAGCAGACGCCATGCCGGTCACTCTGGGCGGCGATCACTCGGTGCATATTCCCTGCATCCGCGCGTTTGATGACCAAGAACCCGTGCACCTGATCCACATTGACGCACACTTAGATTTTGTCGATTCTCGCCACGGTGTTATGTACGGCCACGGCAATCCGCTGCGCCGCGCCTCTGAAATGGCGCACGTTACCGGCATGACCCAATTGGGCATCCGGTTCGTTAGCAGCTCTAACCGTGATGATTACGAAGCAGCGCGCGCTGCGGGTTCCGACATTCTCTCGGTGCGTGATGTGCGTAAGCTCGGCACCGAAGGCGTTTTAGCCCGCGTCCCGAAAGGCGTGCGATATTACCTGACCATCGACATTGATGGCTTCGATCCATCCATCGCCCCCGGCACCGGCACGCCCAGCCATGGCGGGTTTTTATATTATGAAGTGCTCGAAATTCTGCAAGGCTTGGCCGAGATGGGCGACGTTGTCGGCATGGACTTGGTCGAGGTCGCGCCACACTATGATCAGGCAGACACCACATCGTTTCTTGCGGCGCAGGTTCTGCTCAGCACACTGGGATATGTGTTTCACGCCCGCAGCAAGCGGTAATTTTTCGCCAAACTTAATTTGGTGACAGCGCACTTAATGGGAAATTAATAAGATAAAATGCACTGATAGAATGCAGTATTGGGGCAGTTGCCTCAGTCATCTGTTTTCATCCATCTTCTTTCCGTCTTAGCGATAGAATTTACTGCAAAGCATAGGTTTCTGGCGGATGTGGCGCTGATCGTATCCCATTGGGTCCGCCTCACTACCCAAACTCAACCTTGGCAGGTGTGGTAAAATTACAACATGCGACTTTTAATATGTAAATTAGAAACATTTATTTGTTTTCCGAGTTGAAGTTATGTCGATATATTATTACGTAGGTTCATAGTAATTAACGCGACATGGAGTTTTGATCTGATGAGAAAGTTTTTAACCTTAGCATGTTCTATCACTTTTTTAACAACTTTTGCGAACCATGCCTAGGCGGAAGGACTTCGGTTAGAAGCCGCTGTGGGTGCCGTCATGAACAGCACTGAAGTAGAATTTTCTGGGGCGTCTGACGACCTGGATACAGACATTGGCTTGGCGCTTGCGGCTGGTGTTTGGAAAGACAGCTTGCTACATAAGAACCTATCATTAGGCGTCCAATTCGCCCGGCATCAAGACACTGACTTTAGCGAAGGCACAAATGCAGTTGTCCTTGGCGCGACGTTAACCGGAACAGCAACATTTGAACAAACATCAAACGTCGTGTTGGGGAAAGTCGCCTATCGTATGAACGAAGGGCTTCCTACCCTGACCTCGGTTAAGCCTTATGCGGGTGTTGGGGTGGGCGCGCTTTTTTTTGACGCGGATATATCTGCTGCTGGTACAATTACCGTTAATGGAACGCAGTTCGTGGGCGCAGGCTCGGCTTCTGATAGCGATGTTGCTCCAGCAGGGCAGTTTTTCGCAGGCGTCGATTATGACATCAACGAAAAAGTGTACGTCGGACTTAATGTGAGCTACCTTATGGCCAATCCAGAAGTTTTTGGTGCTGAGTTCGAGGTCCGGAACTTCACAACGATGGCAAAAATTGGCGTAAAATTCTAACCATCTAGTTTTCGATACCGGATCAAGCGGGGCATCTATTTACCACCCCATCTCGTTAAGTAATTACAGTGATCGTGTACTTAATTACTGCACTCGTTCATTTTAGAATTAACAACGGGCATCACCGAAGTGTCTGAGGACGTTTGGTTTTGTTCTTTGGCCGTGATTGAATCACCACATCATTCCTCGCCGCGCAGGTTCTGCTCAGCACACTGGGATATGTGTTTCATGCCCGCAGCAAGCGCTGAACGATAGGGCGCAATCGCCTACGCGGGTGGTTCCAGCATCGCCATTCCAAGTGATTCAGCAAGCTATAGACCATCCATTCCGCTGTTTTGACTAAGGCCATTGCGTCTGATCTTGTTTTTTCCTGAAATAGGAACTATATCCGCTTTAGTGGGTTTGCACTGGAATTAAGGTGACATAGAGTTTAATTCATCCGAAACAAAACCACTCACGCTGTCACTTTTTGAATTAAACTCTATGTCACCTTAATTATGATGTCACCTTAAGGGGCTATGAGAGTGAGCCGGAGCCGTTTCTGAACAACCGCCGCCTGGATTGCCCACGCGGCAAAGTGTTGGGCGGGTCATCGTCGATCAACGGCATGGTTTATGTGCGCGGCCATTCCTGTGACTTCGATGAATGGGAAGAGAACGGCGCAAAGGGCTGGGGCTATCGCCATTGCTTGCCGTACTTCCGCAAAGCAGAGAACTGGAAACAGCCGGACACAGCCATCTTTCGAAACGCGCGTTCCATACCTATCCGGCGACAGTGCACTTAATTGAGTGCACTTAATTGGTGCTCAAGGCGGGTTGAGTGCTTCACAACTTCTGGTCATGGCGCTAGTATTCTTTCCATGAAAATGATCCGAGCATCAGCTCAACTCTTCGTTTTTGTCGCCATGGTCGCGAGTCTGATGGTCGTGCCTGCCGCTTATGGGGATGAGGCGGAGGATGCTTTCCAAACGGGCCTAAAAGCTTACAACGTTAAAGACTATCCGCGTGCGTTTCAGTTTTGGCAAGAATCAGCTGGAGTTGGACATGCCCAGGCTCAATACCTTCTCGGTGTCATGTTTGAAGAAGGGCTTGGCGTCGCGCAAAATCATACGAAGTCCGTTGATTGGTACAGCAAAGCTGCTGAACAAGGCGATGTTGAATCTCAAGATAGCTTGGCAATTAAGTACGAGAAGGGTGAGGGCGTCGCGAAAAGCATAGAGAAGGCATTGTCGTGGTATCGTAAAGCTGCTGCTCAGGGCTATGGATCATCTCAGAATAATCTTGGTAAGAGGTATTTTGATGGTAATGGCGTACCACAGAGCGACAAAAATGCTATTCTCTGGTTCCGTCTGGCCGCCGAGCAAGGATTGGCAGAGGCGCAGAATAATTTGGCTTTGATGTATCTTAGGGGCCATGGCGTTCCGCAGAGCGATGCTGAAGCTTTTTGGTGGTTCCGGGAGGCCGCCGAGCAGGGAGATTCAGGGGCTCAGAATTGGCTCGGTTTGATGCACTTGAATGGTATGGGTGTTCCAACGAATTATGCTGACGCCATCACTTTGTTCCGCCTAGCTGCGGAGCAGGGTGACGCTTATGCGTATTATAATATTGGGGTCATGTATCAAAACGGTTTTGGTGTTTCGCGAAGTGATGAAGATGCCATTATGTGGTTTAACAAAGCTGCGGAACAAGGAAACCCTAACACCAAAAAAGCCCTTCGCGATATGAAGGGCAGCGGTTAGTTCCATCATGCAACAAGAAAAGACATTCCACTCATTTGCCCGCATTATTCTTCTTCTGACGCTTTTCGCAGGCCTTTTTGGTGTTACGCCCGCGCAGGCGGATGAGGCAGAGAGCCTGTATCTTTTGGGGGAAACAGCATTTAGCCAAGAAGAGTACCAGCGTGCCGCAACGTTGTGGAAACAAGCAGCGCAGACTGGCCATGTTAAAGCGCAAGCCCTTCTCGGCGGACTCTATATCGAGGGCCTCGGGGTTGAGAAAAATTATCATGAAGCGGTGAAGTGGCTGCGCCAGGCCTCCGACCAGGGGTCAGCAGAAGGCCAAGCATTTCTTGGTTTTTTGTACATGGAAGGTCAGGGTGTTGAACAAAATTACGGTTCAGCGGTGAAGTGGTTCCTAAGGGCAGCGGATCAGGGACATGCTGGTGCGCGAGACAGTCTTGGCGTTTTGTACCTAATAGGTCAGGGTGTTGAGCAAAGTTATAAGAAAGCTATTCAGTGGTTCAGTATGGCTGCTTATGAGGGATATGTAAGTGCTCAAAGCCGTCTTGGTATGATGTATCTTAAAGGCACCGGTGTTCAGAAAGATGCAGTTCAGGCAGCCTATTGGCTTAAAAAAGCCGCTAAACAGGAAGATTTAGAATCCCAAAACACTCTAGGGGCATTGTTTCGGGACGGTCAGGGTGTTGAGCAAAACTACGACGAAGCCTTTCACTGGTTCAGAATGGCCGCTGAACAGGGGGGTGCTCGGTCACAATCTGACCTGGGGTTGATGTTTGAGAACGGCCAAGGTGTTCCGCAAAATGATGTGAAAGCGGTCGAATGGTACAGCAAAGCCGCTAAGCAGGGACTTGCCGCTGCACAACATAACCTCGGTGTGATGTTTGAGCGCGGCAATGGTGTGCCCCAGAATTACGAGATTGCAGTGAAATGGTATCGTAAGGCCGCTAAGCAGGGACTCGCCAACGCACAATATAACCTCGGTCAAAAGTTTTATCAGGCTCACGGTGTGCCCCAGGATTACGAGATTGCGGTGGAATGGTACAGCGAAGCCGCTGATCAAGGTCACGCCGGTGCCCAAAATAATCTTGGATTCATGTATCTTGAGGGCTTGGGAGCAGCGAGAAATTACTCCGCTGCAGTGGAACTGTTTCGTGAAGCAGCCGAGCAAGGACACGCTGGCGCCCAAAATAATCTTGGCGCTATGTATCATAGCGGATTAGGTGTTCAGCAGAGCGAGAAAGAGGCTGTGTATTGGTACAGCAAATCGGCGGCTCAAGGACATGAACAAGCAATCGACAACTTGAATGGGATGGCTGTGAAAGGCTAAACCTCGCTTGATTCTTCCTGAAATAGGAACTATATCCGATTTAATAGTTTTGCGTGGGCAAGCCAGCAAGGGGCGCTTGTGCGATAGCGTGGGCGCGGCCAATGTTGACAAATGCTGACAAAATCGTGCCAATTCGATCATGTTTTGTTTTTTATCAATGAGTTAGGCGTTTTTGGGTGGGGTAAAATCGGGTTTTTCTGTCAGCATTGACTTGTGACAAGGGCCGCAACTGTCAGCAAAAACCGTCGTTTTGTAACTGATTAAGGATCGGGTCTGATGGCCAAGGAATATGACTATATCGTTGTTGGCGCTGGATCTGCCGGTTGCGTCATGGCCGCGCGCCTGACGGAAGACCCAACCGTTTCTGTCTTGCTGCTTGAATTCGGCGGCAGTGATTCCTCAATCTTCATTCAGATGCCAACGGCGCTGTCGATCCCCATGAACAAAGACGAATTCAACTGGGGCTATGACAGCGAGCCAGAACCATTTCTGAACAACCGCCGCCTCGATTGCCCACGCGGCAAAGTGCTGGGTGGGTCATCGTCGATCAACGGCATGGTCTATGTGCGTGGGCATTCCTGTGACTTCGATGAATGGGAAGAGAACGGCGCAAAGGGCTGGGGCTATCGCCATTGCTTGCCGTACTTCCGCAAAGCAGAGAACTGGAAACAGCCGGGCAAAGCCTCGAACGATGCCGATGAATATCGCGGCGATGACGGCCCCCTTGGCACGTGCAACGGCAATGAAATGCGAAACCCGTTGTATACGGCGTTTGTGAAGGCCGGTGCCGAAGCAGGCTACATGGAGACCGACGACTACAACGGCTTCAACCAAGAAGGTTTTGGCTCGATGCACATGACCGTGAAAAATGGTGTGCGGTGGTCAACGTCGAATGCCTATTTGAAGCCCGCAATGGGGCGGTCCAACTTGCATGTGGAAACCCGGTGCCGGACACGGCGGGTGTTGTTGGAAGGTAAGCGCGCCGTTGGCGTTGAATATGATCAGAACGGTGCTGTTCACAGTGCGATGGCCAAGCGCGAAGTGATTTTATCGGCGGGCTCGATTGGCTCGCCACAAATTTTGCAACTGTCGGGCATTGGCCCGGCAGACGTGCTGCGCGATGCGGGCGTTGCTGTGGTTCATGACTTGCCCGGCGTCGGGGCAAATTTGCAAGATCACTTAGAAGTCTATTTTCAGTTCCGCTGCAATCAGCCGATTACGTTGAACGGTAAAATTGATCCGTTTAACAAATTGCTGATTGGCGCGCGGTGGTTCTTTTTTAAATCCGGTTTAGGCGCGACCAACCACTTTGAAAGCTGTGCGTTTATTCGCTCAAAGCCCGGCATTAAATGGCCGGACATTCAGTATCACTTCTTGCCCGGTGCCATGCGCTATGATGGCCGTGCGGCGTTTGATGGTCATGGTTTCCAAGTGCACGTTGGGCCGAACAAGCCAAAAAGCCGGGGCCGCGTTCACATCACGTCGCCGGACGCCGCCGTATCACCGTCGATCTTGTTTAACTACAATGAACACCCGGATGACCGCGAGGCGTTCCGTGCCTGCATTCGGCTGTCACGCGAGATTTTGTCTCAGCCCGCCATGGATGATTTCAGGGGCGAGGAGATTCAACCCGGTGCCGATGTCACCTCAGACGAAGCCATTGATTCCTGGCTGCGGGAGAATGCGGAAAGTGCTTATCACGCGTCTTGCACGTGCAAAATGGGCGATGCGTCTGATCCGATGGCGGTAATTGATTCTGAGATGCGGGTCATGGGTTTTGAAGGGCTGCGCGTTGTTGACTCGTCGGTTTTCCCAACCATCACCAACGGTAACTTGAACGCGCCGACCATCATGGTTGCTGAAAAAGCCGCCGACATTGTGCGCGGCGTGCCGCCCTTGGCACCGTCTAATGCGGAAAGCTGGATTGACCCAGAATGGCAAACGCGGCAACGCTCTGGCGCGCCGGTTCGCGCTGTGTGAATGGCAATGATCCAATTCAAACCGTGTGGCGTAGATAAGGGAGACGTTTAAAGATTAAGAATTGATAATGTGGGACCGTTCTATGACGTATCGAGTGCTGTATGTTTCACAGGGCGCTGACAACCTAACCGGCGCTGACTTGGCGTCGATCCTTCAGTCGGCGCATGATTACAATCAATCTGCGGGCATCACCGGTCTGTTGTTGTTCCACAAAGGAACCTTCTTGCAGTTGTTGGAAGGGGACCGGGAACAGATCGAAAATCTGTTGCGCAAGATCGAAAAAGATTCACGAAATCAAGAGCTTGACGTGATTCATGAAGAAGAATCGGGCGCGCGCATGTTTAGTGATTGGAGCATGAGCTTTGTGCCGCTCGACCCGAATGATCCCGTTCCTTTAGACAGCAGCTTGGTCAATATTATGGATCCGAAAGATCTGATGGATCGGGTATCAGGTAAGACAGATGCGCTGGCGAATTTCTTTACCAACGTTTTGAAAGAGAAGGTCGGCTCAGACCGGCTGGGTAAAACCACTCATTGACGCTTAGACCTTTAGATGGTCTGCGAGAAAGGCGGCGGTGCGATCTATTTCTGCTGCGGCCTCGGGCACCAATTTGTCCCACATGATGAACGCGTGGGGAACGCCTGCCACCATGATGTGTTCGGCGGTGCCGCCCTCGGCATTGATAAGTGTCGCCAGGGCTGCGCTATCATCCGCCAACGGATCAAGTTCAGCCTCGATGACCCGGGTCGGCGGCAGACCCTTCATGGATTGCCGAAGCAGGTTGAAGTCGGGTGCGGATCGAGCCTCTCGTGTTGCCAATGTCAGGGTTAGCATATGATCCATATCTTCGGCACTCAGGCCATCTTCGGGGCCACCGTATAGCCGGTAAGACCGACCATCGGCTAATCCGAAGTAGCCATAGAAAAGGGCCAAGGCGCGAAGAGGCGGCAGGCCATCGTTGCGGTCGGTAAGGGCGCTGGCTAGGACGCAATGTGCGCCAGCCGAATCGCCTACGGCAGCCATACGGGTGCCATCTATGTGATACTGCGCGCCTTCGGTCCGCAGGTGGCGGAGGACGGCTCTGGCGTCGTTGATTTGTGCGGGATGCTTGTGTTCTGGTGCCAGTCGGTAATCGACAGCCGCCACGGCGGCGCCAGATTGTTTTGCCAAGCGGCGGCAAAGTCGATCATGGGTTTCTAGATCGCCCAGATACCATCCGCCGCCATGGCAATAGACAATGACTGGTAACGTGGCATTTGCGATGGGGCGGTAAAAGCGTGTTCGAACAGTTCCCTCATGTGACGGAATTGCAATGTCAGTAACAGAGGCGAGGTCGGGGCCGTCGCCTTGCCAGAACCGGCGTTCGCGGCAGTAAGCCTCTCGATTTGCCGCTACATCGAATGGGTCCGGTGGGGTGATATTTGCGATCGCCTTTGCCGCAGCTTTGTGAGCTGCAATAACGCTGGGCAATAGTTTCGTATGGATTGGAAATCGAGCCATGGTTTGATATCAGTAGTAGGATTTAGTTATCAATCAATTTGCTGAGTTCGCCAGTTACAATGCCAAGTTCGGCGATGGCGTCGTGTTCTTCTTCATCGTCGAGACCAAAATCAATGGCAATACAATCATCAATGACGCGGACGACTTGGCCGTGCCTCGGTTTCATGCCCAAGACCTCAACATCGACAGGGTCTCCTTCGTCAAAGCCGGGTGGCTGTTCAAGGCCATAGACAGAAACGCCTGATACGGACAGATCTTTGACAAGGCCTTGCTTTGTTGCCTCGGATTCAGCCTCTTTGGCTTTTCGCAGACGCGCTTTCCGAGCGACGTCAAAACGGCGATAGCGGCGTTGGTCATTGGCCATATCTGGTTCCTAGCGGTCATTCTGACGGCGACGGTCACCCATCGTTGCGCAGAACAACGGGGCTGTCACGTTGGATAGAAAGGCGTGATCCGAATGCCATATCCTGACGTACACTTCATAACAAAATTACTCTTGAAGTTCAGATGGTTATAGCACAAATCCAAGCGGGTAAGCATTTTTTGATTTTTTTTATTTACGTGCGCAAAGATGCGAAGCAGTACATCCCAGTTAGTCTGAAGGTAGACAAGCATGACCAATGGTAGAAACCAAAGTCCAAACTCTATTGCAGATGAGGGATGTGCCCGGCCTCGCGGGGGGAAGGGTGCGAGAACCGAGCACGTAGGAGGTAACCACAGTATTGTTACGCGCCCCCCTCGGCATTGGATCACATCGTCGGTAACGTTTGTTGCGATGGCCCTTGTCAGTTTTGTATTGATTGCGGGTTTGGCCACGAAGAATAGCAATGCTCGGGAGCAAATTGCGTCAACGGCGCCGATGAGCCCTATTGATCCCGTCGCATTGTATGGTGATCAGCTAGAGTTTGCGGTGACACGAAACGGTGATCCCGTGGGAGAGCACATTGTTAAGTTTCGCAAAGACGGGAACGATGTTTTGGTGGAGTCAACGTTTACGGTTGATATCCGCTTCTTGGTCTTCACAGCCTATACCTACCGTTATACGTCTCAGGCGCGGTGGCGAAATGGTCGACTGGTTGATCTAGACGCGAAAACGGATGACAACGGCGATGTTCTAATAGTGGAAGTGCGGACGCAGCCAGATGGTGCATTACGTGTTTCTGGGGACAGTGGAACCACAATCGTCACTGAGACTTTGTTTCCAACCAATCACTGGAATCCAGGCGTTCTTGGTGCTGATCGTGTTATCAACACGATCAACGGAGAAATCGCTGATGTGGCGATTAAACAACAAACACCAGCGATGATAGAAATGCCACACGGCACTATTGAGGCCACCCGTCATGATTACTTGGGTGATATCGAAACCAGTGTTTGGTATGACAACCATGGCCGTTGGGTTCGTATGCGGTTTGAAGCGAAAGATGGTTCCATCTTTGACTATGCGTGCCAAGTTTGCGGCGGACCTGACAGTAAAAATTCCTCGAAAGTTGTCAAGAACCAGCAATCGCTAGATTAGGGTCACAGCACGATGGAGAAGCGTGTTTGGATTACGGGGGCCGGTAAAGGAATTGGCCGCGCAGTTGCAGAGCGGCTTGCAATGGAAGGCAATACGGTTGCTGTCAGCGCGCGCAGCATCGAAGATTTAGAAAGCCTTGTTTCTGCGTTCAAGGATGGGCCAGGCAAGATTGTCTCTTACCCGCTGGATGTGACTGATGCAGACGCACACCGCTTCGTTTTCGAGACCATTGAAAAAGATTTGGGATCTATCGATCAAGTCATCTTGAACGCTGGGACGCACGCACCAACACCTTCAACAAATTTTGACCTGAACAACGTTCGTCGATTGATCAACGTCAACTTGCTGGGCGTCGCAAATGGGTTGGCTGCTATTATGCCACGGTTCATTGAACGTCAGGCCGGACGCATTGCTGTCGTTGCATCCGTTGCCGGGTACAGTGGACTTCCGAGCGCTGCTGCCTATGGGGCGACGAAGGCGGCTTTGATAAACATGTGCGAGGCTTTGCGGCCTGAACTTGCGGCCGATGGCATTATTCTTCAGGTCGTCAATCCGGGCTTCGTGAAAACACCGCTAACCGATCAGAATGATTTTCCAATGCCGTTCTTGATGCCGGTAGACGTGGCCGCCAAAAGATTTGTTGATGGTCTAAAGACCGACAGATTTGAGATTACGTTTCCGCGCCGTTTCGCTGCAATCTTGAAGATGCTGCGGTGCTTGCCCTACCCGTTATATTTTGCTCTGACAAAAAAAATGGTGAAACGTTAAGCAACATGAACGGCAGCGTCACTCCGCTGCCATTTTATGGGTCTTGGGAATCGCAGCACCACTCATTTTGTCAGGGTCGGCTGTACCAAAACGATTAAACATTTCGGTTCCAGGTTTTGCAAAGCTGAGGGTTACACTCCCTATTTGAAAGCCCCATCGTTTGACGTAGGCGCGATTCATCAAAATACCGCCCGGTTGTAAAAACATCCAATCGTCGAAGCCTACACGCCAAGTTGACTCACCGACTTTCAGGTTCATATCATATCGCCAGTTCAACGCGTTGCCTGAGCGTGATCCGGTTGCAACGCCTTCGATGTCACCGGCAGTGCCTTCATAGCTATCCTTGCCCGTTGTCTTGATCCGCCAGACGCGCCGTTGAGTTTCACCGTCGTCATAGAGAAAATCTTCTTCGAGAACAAATTCTTCACCCTCTTGGAAGCCAACAATATCAACGACAAAGCTGCGTCGCAGCGTGCCAAAGCGATCTTCAAAAATACCCCAACCACGGGTTTGACCCTCGAAGTAAGTCTCAATTCGGAATTCCGGTGTCGTCGATGCAAAATCGTTAATATTCATGCCACCACAACTCCCTAAAAAAAGCAAAACACCCACTGCCCATGCCCGCATATTTCGGCGGGGCTCTCTGTTAATTGACAGCTTCATATCCGTCTCCTTTTATACTTTTACGCGCTATTCGAGACTGTATGGCACGAAGGCGCCGCGCCGAGATCGGATGGTTCCAAACCATGGCAATTGCTATGGTCTTCAATACGCAAGGAATACCGGCGTAGATCACGGTTAGTGCCAAAAGGGCCGTCGCCGTGTTGTCGCCCTGCGAGGAAAAACCAAAAGCGTCGAGCGCAGGAAATGCGAGCCCAACACCGAGAGCTAATGCGAACTTCGTTGCCATGCTCCACATCGCAAAAAACGTGCCGGCGCGGTCCTGGTCGAAGCGCCATTTGTCATAGTCGATCACGTCAGCTTGCATCGCCGGTGGTAACGCTAAGTCCGCACCAAGCGCCGAGCCGCTGACGACACAGACGATCGCAAAGGCGATAATAGCCCCGTGTTCAATGAACGGCACCCAGGCGAATGCGGCAACGGCGATCATCATCGCGACACACCAAGCGCGATGCTTGCCAATGTGACGACTTAAAAACATCCAGAATGGAAGCGCCGCTATTCCCGCCGCGAAATAAGAAAATATCAAGATGCCCTTTTCAGTTTCGCTCGCTCCCAAGGCATGCGTTAAGTAGAGAGGGAAGAGGGCGGCAGGTAAGCCATTAGCGAAGCCGTTCACGAACCAAGCAGAAATAAGTCGGCGAAATGGTCCATTTGCCCGCAAGGCATGTATTGTATTCTTAAATGAAAAACGGGTTTGAGCGATGCTCTGTTTTGGTTTTGAGCGACTAAGGTTTGCGCGATCCGGGACGTACCATGCTAATAGAAAGAATGTCGGCAGACCGAGCGCGACGGCAACCAAAGCAACGGCTAGCAAGCCTTCGGATTCCGTTCCGCCGCTGCCGGCAATAATGGCGGGTACGGAACCGGCAATGACAATACCAACAAGGGTCAAGCCTTCTCGCCATGATGTCAGTTTGGCACGTTCCGAGTAATCTGTTGACAGCTCTGCTGCCCACGCAAAATAAGGAACGGCAATCATTGTCCAGCCTAAATAAACCAAGAGACTGACGCCAAGAAGGTAGACCCACGTCGCCCCATCTGGGGGATTGAAAAGGGCAATAAGCGCTGGAGCCACAAGGCACCCGCCCGCGAGTGCCCAAGGTTTTCGACGACCGAATCGGCTCTTGGTTCTATCGCTTAAAACACCAACCAGCGGGTCCGTGATAACGTCAAAGGCGCGAGATGCGAATAGAATGACGCCAGTTAAGGTGAGCCCCAAACCAACGGTCTCTGCGTAAAACGTTGGTAAATAAACCGCTACTGGAATCGTTGGCACAGCGAGTGCCAGAGCCGGTAAGGCGTAGAGCACAACCAGCCGCAGGGGAAGTGGAGGTCGGGCGGTCACGAACGGTTCAGCAAGAAATGCTCAACGTCGATACGGCCCGTTTCAAAACCAACTTCACAATACGAGAAGTAATAAGCCCACATCCGTCTAAATCGTTCGTCAAACCCGAGTTCTTGGATATTGTCCCATGCTCGATCGAAAGTATCCTGCCAATGGCGCAATGTTTCGGCATAGTCAGGTCCAAAAGATCGTGTGACTCTGCTAGATAATCCCACGGATGCGGCTGCGTTGTGAAACCTCTGGGTTGAGGGGAGCATGCCGCCTGGGAAAACGTAGCGTTGAATAAAGTCTGGGTTTGACCGATAGGACTGAAAACGATCTTCTTCTATCGTGATAACTTGCAAAGCTGCCGCCCCTTTTGGTGCGAGGCGATCTTTGATGGTTTGGAAGAATGTGGGCCAATGAGATTCACCAACTGCTTCAAACATTTCAACGGAAGCGATACGATCAAACTGCCCTTTAATGTCTCGATAATCTTGAAATTTAATTGTTACCTGGTCGTTGAGGCCACTGGCTTGAACGCGTTTTTGCGCAAAGTCGAACTGTTCTTGGGCGATGGTCACTGCCGTGACGTATGCGCCGTGGTGTTTGGCGGCATGTTCTGCAAAGGCACCCCAGCCACACCCAATTTCAAGGACAGAGTCGCCGGGCTTTATGCTTAAATCGTTGCAAAGAGCTTCATATTTTGCTGTTTGTGCATCCATCAAAGAAGCCTTTGGATCGGCAAACAAGGCAGATGAATAGGTCATGCCTTCATCGAGCCAAGTCTGATAGAAATCATTGCCGAGGTCATAGTGATGGGCGATGTTTTTGCGGCTACCGATCTTAGTGTTCGACCGACGACCATGATGAAAACGCCTGAGGATACGAGCGACAAACGATCCTTCGATAAACTCCGAAAATGCCGTTTCATTGACAATTGCCAAGTGCATGACTTGCGTTAAATCAGGTGTCGAAAACTCATTCGCCATGTAGGCTTCGGCCAGTCCAATGTCGCCGCTGCGAAACAATCGCTTGAAGACATTCATGTCGTGAATGTCGACAATGCCATGTGGACCGTCAGCGGTTTCCTTGCCGGTAATGGCACCGCTAGAGCCGTCGGGCAATGTGATGGTTAGTCGACCGCGGCGCAGAAGGCCGAGTGTCTTGAGGACACTCTTTGAAGCGAGGGTGGACCAGGCTGTAGATTTTTGAAGTTGATGTTTTACATCTGCCGTAGAGGCCAATGCTGTATTCTCACGCTGCATGGTTAGGGCTCAACTTGTCTTTCTTTAGTGTTTTGGGAACAATCGTAATGGGATTTTGCGGCTCTGGAACATGCTGATGCACGGGAACGCCTTTCAACCATAGGCGCAATGCTTCCCAATGAATGCCCGCAGTAACTTTGAAGGTCATGAGCGGGAACTGCACTAACATTTTGAAGACCGAAGATCGGTCAATATGTTTTCTTTCACCATCGAACCCAGCAAAAAGAAATAGGCCATTTTCGTCATGCTCACTGATGCCGAGAGAAACACTGCTTTCTGGCGCTCGCATCCGAAATTCATAGCGAGCCTTCATGGCAACAAACGGGGAGACGTAAAAGTTTTTGGCGCATTCTTGCCGAATAAGCCCGCCTTCCGCTTCTGAAGCATCAACGGCAATAACGTAGCTGTGTTTCTCACCGAAGGTATTGCCGACCTCATACACCAATGCCACCAGAGTTTGGTTTGTGTCGTAGCAATAAAAAACGCTAATTGGATTGAAGACATAGCCAAACATCCGCGGGTAGCACAAAAGTCGGATGGCTCCGCCACCTAAGTCAATGTTCGCTTTTGCCAATGCCGCCTCTATCCAAGGCCTCAATCGAGCACCATCACGCGGACCATGGTCTTTGTCCCAGAACGACAATAAATTCCAACGGTTGTATCCAAAGCCGGGTGTTTTGGCATCGAGTGTCTCTAGCTCATCAAGGTCTATGAGCATCGAAAAAACTCGATATTTGAGGAAATGGCGTTTTGGATGGATGCGCCGGTGGACAACAGTCCCGGTATAAAAAGCCGATGCAAAAGTCATGATGCCCCCGCATTTGTCAAAGATGTAGGCAACAGCATCGGTTCTGGGGTGCGGTCTTTCGGGTTGATGCTAATACGACTGTTCTGGTCGGGGCTAGACCAAGGCCGCACGACATGGCCCGCGAGTTCCGCCGCACGCAAACCGGATTGCAACCCGTCTTCATGGAAGCCATCGCCAAAATAGCTTCCGCCGTAATAGAGTCCGCGCTGGCCTTGTAGCTTCCAAAGGTCTTGCCGAGCAGCCTGGGTTTTATCGGTAAATATTGGGTGTTCGTAGTCAAATGCTGCGTGGATGGTCTCATCCGGCGGCTGTCGAGTCGGATTAAGCGACACAAACAAGGGTGCCTTATCATCCAGGTTTTGTAGTCTGTTCATCCAGTAGGTCAAACTCACGGGCTCATGACCCGCACGGCGCGACTCAGAGACAACATTCCAACTGGACCAAGCCTTTCGTCGCTTTGGCATTTGCGTTACATCGCTGTGCAGGATCGCTCGGTTTGCTGCGTATTTGAATCGACCAAGTAAGTCGCGCTCTGTCTCCGTGGGGCTCTCTAATAGTGCCAACGCTTGGTCAGCGTGCGTGGCGATGATGATGCGGTCAAATTCTTGGCGATTACCATGGTTGTCAACAATGATAGGAGAGGCGTCGGGTGATGTCATGATTTTGGCAACACCGGCGTTCACATGGATTGCATCTTTGTAGGCACGAGTCAGAATCTCCGCGTAGGTTCCGCTGCCACCGGAAACGGTGCGCCATGCCGGGCGTGTTGTCAGGTTGAACAACGAATGGTTTTGAAAGAACCGGATGAATCCTGCTGCTGAATGGTTTCGCATATTGTCTGCGGCCGTTGACCAAATAGCTGCCGCCATGGGCAGCAAGTGGTCATCAACAAAGGCCTCGGAATATCTATGCTGAGCCAGATAGTCGCCCAGCGTCATGTCTTCTATTCCGACATCGACCAAGGTGTTTGGGGCATTGTGATAAAACCGAACCAAGTCTTTCAACATGCGCCAATACCGAGGCCTGAATGCATTGGACGGTTGCGCAAACAGGCTAGATATGTTCGTGCCTGCATATTCCAGTGCGCCATTGCCCAATGAGACGGCGAATGACATATCACTTTCCTGCGTTGGTACGTCCAGATATTTGAACAATCGGACGAGGTTTGGGTAGGATGGTGCGTTGTAAACTATGAAGCCAGTGTCGACAGGAATGTCGCCCACATGCGTCTTTGCAATCACAGTGTTGGTGTGACCGCCGATTCTATCGTCTTTCTCAAAAACCGAGATGTTATGATTTTCCGAAAGAAGCCAAGCCGCAGCCATGCCGGTTATCCCAGACCCGATGACGGCGATTGACAGTGGTTTATCAATTGGAAGATGTTGATCGAACGGCAAAATGACACTCCAAACAATGGCTAGGTTCAGTCACTGCTGCCCTCTATTTGCTTTTGTGACAAGAATTTACAGCTTCCCAAACAGCTGGAGTCGGCGTCACGTTGAGTTAACAAGATTAATACGCCAGTTTCACAAGGTCGGATCACCGTGTAGCATTAGGAACCACGAAAGATGCGTTAGGTGTTGGTCACGAACAACGGATAGCTGTAATCCCTTTAAAAACGAAGGTGATCTAATTGGTTGATTTCGACGTAAGCTCTGTATGTCAAATTTTGCATTGCACTCATCCCCTTCAAAAGGACGCGCATTCTTTGGTTTTGCTGCGAAGAAAAGCTATGCCTCCTCAGCGGCAGTGTCTGAAATTTTGTCAAAGCCAGTTGGGTGTACGATGAGCGCATCAGAAATTGGTTTAAATGCTATAGGAGCCAAGCAAGAAAAAGAGTGCGATGACGCCACTGTTACTGATCGACCAGATCGGGTTGTCATGACAGAAGCTATGGTTCGGGTTCGTGATGAGCGTGATCGGGCCGCGTTTGAAACTCTTTTTGTACACTACGCACCGCGTGTGAAAGGTTATTTGATGCGCCAGGGCGCTGATGCAGGCTCTGCTGAAGAGCTTGCTCAGGAAGCGTTGTTTAGCGCTTGGCGGAAAGCGCATCTGTACGATCCCGCAAAGGCTTCGGCCAGCACGTGGATTTTTGCGATTGCAAGAAACCTTCGGATTGATGCGCTTAGGAAAGAGCGGCGTCCCGCGATTGATCCGGATGATCCCGCACTTATTCCTGACGCGGAACCAGGTCCCGACAAGATGCTTGAACGGGCCGAGGCTGAAGTATACGTGGCGCAGGCTTTGGACAATTTGCCGGAGGACCAATCCATAGTTATGCGATTGTCCTTCTTTAAAGGCATGCCGCATGGAGAGATTGCTGAGGCGTTAGATATTCCCCTCGGGACAGTTAAATCGCGCCTGCGGTTGGCCTTTCAGAAGGTCAAAATCGCACTTGGAGAGTTTCAATGACCATTACCCATCACCCAGAGCATGTCCAGTTGTTGGAATATGCTGCCGGAGATTTGAAAGAGTCTGTGTCGTTAATTATTGCAACGCACTTAGCTCTGTGTCCCACGTGTCGTAACGCTGTGAGTGATGCAGAGATGATCGGTGGTGTTTATTTGGATTCGATGCGCCCGGAGGCCATCAGTGACTCGGCTCTTTCAAGTATAATGCGCCGATTAGATTTTGCTGACGATGATCAGGCCATTGTTTATGAGAAACATTCTGGTCAGTCCGGTGATGGCAAGATTGACGGTGTTTCTATTCCTGAACCGTTGCGATCATCATTAGACGTCTCAGAGTCAGGCTCTTTGAATTGGCTACGAATGGCGGCTGGTATTGATCGTATTGATATCACTAATGAACATGGTGTTGTTGCCCGAATGCTTCGTATTGACGCAGGGCGCGCCATGCCGCGGCATGGTCATAGCGCTGATGAACAAACGCTGGTTCTGTCCGGTGGATTTAGCGATGAGTTTGGCCACTTTGGCCCTGGTGATATCGAATGTGCGGATGAAGATGTGGTGCATCGCCCAGTCGCTGATGCGAGCGAGCCTTGTATTTGTCTCATTGTTGCAGATGCGCCCATTCGCCTTTCAGGACCTTTCGGTAAGTTACTTCAGCCGTTTGTCAGGTTTTAAAATTAAGCAAAAACAATATCTTATGACCATTTTCGGAGTCTATGAGATTTTCTCAGGGCAGGAATGTTGCGTTTGCGTTGCAAAATAAGTGGCATTTTCAAGTCAGTTCGATTATAGTCTGAATGTCGTCATTTCTTAAGACGCGACAATAAAGAGCGCCCGTTTTGTCCGCTTCTTGGCTGATGAGGTTAATATCCTTGATTTGTGTGATAAGTAGAAAGCTGCTGAACAGACGGAAGTGAAGCTTTTAGAAGCTTGAGAATTCACCGATCTCGTCGCACGGCTTGCTGTGTGTGAGTGTACCGAAGACTAAAAAATCCAGGAGGCCAAATAATGGCGTCTCGTTCCGAAGAAACAAAAAAACCGACATCCGATCGGCCGGAGCAACGTAAGAAACGCGTTTGCTTAATGTGTAGCACTGCGTTCGAATCAAGCCATTTTGGCGAACGCATTTGCCCAGCCTGCAAAGGCACAGCGGCTTGGCGTGAGGGCGGTTTCGCCGCGTGATGGTGGTGATCGTCGTTGATGGTTGAAAATCGGCGTCAGCGACACGCTTCCTCTTCAAACTGTTTGAATATCGAGTGGCTGGCTTTGTCAGGATACCTTGGTGTGATCGCTGACAGAGTTGGTTTAGGCTGATGTTCTGTGGCCAATAAAACGGCCCTTATTACGGGCGTAACCGGCCAAGATGGTGCGTATTTGGCAGAACTTCTACTGTCAAAAGGCTATGACGTTCATGGTTTGAAACGTCGGTCATCGTCTTTCAACACGGGGAGGGTTGATCATCTTTATGTTGATCCTCACCACAATGATGTCCGTTTCCAAATGCACTACGGTGACATGACGGACTCGACCAATCTTATTCGATTGGTCCAGCGCATTCAGCCGGATGAGATATACAATCTAGCTGCACAAAGCCATGTTCAGGTAAGTTTTGAAACAGCGGAATACACGGCCAATGCGGACGCGATCGGTCCGCTGAGGCTCTTAGAAGCTTTACGCATCTTAGGGTGCGAAAATTCCACGCGATTTTATCAAGCCTCGACCTCTGAAATGTTTGGTAATGCGGGGCCGGTTCCGCAAAATGAAAATACACCCTTTCATCCGCGAAGTCCCTATGGCGTAGCGAAGTTGTATGGGTATTGGATCACGGTCAATTACCGCGAGGCCTTTGGTGTTCACGCCTCAAACGGGATTCTGTTTAATCATGAGAGCCCGATTCGCGGAGAAACTTTTGTCACCCGAAAAATTACGCGGGCCGTCGCTGCCATTACTGCTGGCGTGGAAGACACTGTTTATCTCGGAAACCTAGATGCTCTTCGTGATTGGGGGCATGCGCGAGACTATGTTGATGGAATGTGGCGCATTATCAATCACGACGTACCAGGCGATTATGTTTTGGCGACGGGTGAAAGCCATACAGTGCGTGAGTTTGTGACAGCGGCGTTTGCAGAGGCCGACATAATGCTGGAGTGGCAAGGAGAGGGGGTAGACGAAATTGCACGTGATTCCGTATCTGGTGCTACCCGGGTCCGCATTGATCCTCGATATTTCCGCCCAACAGAGGTCGACCATTTGCAAGGTGATGCGGCGAAAGCTCGAGCGCTTCTAAACTGGGAGCCGAAGATTGATTTTGAGACATTGGTTGCTGAAATGGTGCGTGAAGATATGAAAGCCCTTTCCGGGTCAAAACAATCATGAGTGCAGCGACCTTCTCCTTATCAGGCAAACGTGTTTGGGTTTCTGGGCATGGGGGGATGGTCGGGCAGGCTTTATTACGCCGACTGGAGTCCGAAGATTGCGTAATATTGACAGCCACCCGCCTAGACTGTGATTTGCGGAGGCAGTCTGATACAGAGGCCTGGATTAGCGCGAATAAACCAGACGTGGTTATTTTGTGCGCGGCGACCGTTGGTGGGATTCTCGCAAATGATACCCGTCCAGCAGAATTTATTTATGACAACATCGCCATCGAAGCGAACATCATCGAGGCTTCCTATCAGGCGGGCGTCGAAAAGCTATTGTTTCTGGGGTCAGCGTGCATCTACCCAAAAGATGCGGACCAACCGATGGCAGAGGACGCCCTTTTAACTGGGCCGTTGGAGCCCACAAACGAGTGGTATGCCATCGCAAAGATTGCTGGCATCAAAATGGTCCAGGCTTACCGCAAACAGTATGGCGCAGATTTCATTTCTGCTCAGCCGATCAATTTGTATGGACCGTTTGATAACTTTGATCTCAACAGCAGCCATGTGGTTCCCGCTTTGATGGCAAAGGCGCATGCCGCCAAAGTGGATGGTGTTGATCAAGTCTCTGTATGGGGCAGTGGAAACCCGAAACGTGAGTTTCTGTATGTGGATGACTTGGCAGATGCTCTGGTGTTTTTGTTAACCCATTATTCTGGTCCGGTGCAGGTGAATATTGGCACGGGGGAAGAGGTCTCTATCCGCAGGTTGGCGGAGAGCATTTGCGATGTTGTGGGGTTTGATGGTGAATTGACGTTTGATGCCTCAAAGCCGGATGGCGTTGTGCGGAAGCTTCTCGATATCGGCTTTGTTAGCAGTCTCGGTTGGCAGTCAACCATCAATCTGAGAACCGGCCTGCAAAGAACCTACGATTGGTATGTCGACAAGATCAGCAGAGTGGCTTAGGTACCAGGGCTTAACCCAACCCTTGAATGAGTCGCTCCAACAATTTGTCCATGAACACACCGCATTTTGCCAATTCTGATTTGCTAATGAATTCGTTTGGCTTGTGCGCTTGTTCGATACTGCCAGGGCCACAAATAACACTTGGGATATTGCCCCATTGCTGGAAGAGGCCCGCTTCGGTTGCGAAAGCAACGCGAGAGTGCTCATTCTTTCCGGCCAATTGCTTGACCAACGTCACGACCTCTTCATTCGGGTCCATGTTTAGGCCGGGTGTTCCCGCCGTGCGGGCAATGCTGATTCCGGTGTCGGGTTGAATGGCCTGCATTTCGGCAGTCAATTCCGCCATTTTAGCCTCAATTGTCGCCTTAAACGCGTCGACATCCTCGGTTGGAATATACCGCATTTCTAATGAAAAATAGCAATCGCGCGGCACGATATTTTGTGCTGTGCCGCCTTGGACGGTTCCCACATGAACCGTTGAATGTTGCACATCAAAGCCATCTTCGAAGGGGCCGTTCTTAATCCTCTTGCGATGCTCATCTGATAAGAAAGCAATCATGCGCGCCGCATATTCAACAGCATTGACGCCTGATGGTGCCAAGCTGGAGTGAATTTCAAACCCCCGAACATGGATATCAAAACTCACCGTACCTTTATGCCCGACAATCACATTCATTGATGTAGGCTCGCCAACAATACACATGCGCGGTTTGACCGGCGCGATATTCAACATACGAATCAAGCCTCGAACGCCCGTGCAGCCGGTTTCTTCATCATAAGAAAATGCCAAGTGTATGGGGGTTTTCAGGTTGGCGTTTACGAATTCAGGGACCATCGCCAAGCAAACAGCAATAAAGCCCTTCATGTCGCTGGTGCCTCGACCAAACACTGTGTCGCCAGCATCGCGCATGATAAAAGGATCACTGGACCAATCTTGACCGTCAATCGGGACAACATCTGTATGGCCCGACAACATCACGCCTGGTGTGTCTGCTGGCCCAATGGTGGCATAGAGATTGGCTTTTAATGGGTCTTCATCATCATGGATCAATTCGCTATCGATCCCGTGGCTTTTCAAAAAACCTTGGACATAGTCGATCAATTTCATGTTCGACAGATGACTGGTTGTATCGAATGATATAAGCCTCTCAAGAATCTCGAGAGCATTTTTATCGCGGGTGTTTAACGTATTCATGCGCCTACGTTGACGCTTGTTTCTGTATTTGCAAGCGTGTTTGAACAGGGCGTCATAAACGGTGGTTTCAGTGGCACAAGAAATACAAGAGTTGCGTAAAAATTTAACGGCTCGGCGCGCGGAACAATTCCGCTTATTGGTAGAGCTGATTCAGACGGATACGGCGAATCCTCCTGGCAATGGGCAAGCCTCAGCCGAGCTATTGCTCGAGACGCTAAAAAACCTAGGCTTTGAAGCAGAGCGTTTTGATCCACCCAGTAATTTAACGGAAACCATGGGGCTGGAATCAGCTCCCAGTATTGTTGGCCATTGGTCAGGTGGTGATGGACCCACGCTGTGTTTGGCTGCGGGGGTGGATACGGCTGTTAATACATCGAATGCGGCTACGGGTCGCCTCAGTGGTGATATCAAGGATGGCATCATTCATGGCGACGGTGCAGCAATACAAAAACCGTCTGCCGTAGCCTTTATCTATGGTGCGCTGGCGGCTATCGAGACGATCCCACTGATCGGTACTGTTCAATTAGTTTTGACGCACGATTCAGCATCGGGTGGATATGTTGGATCAAAATGGCTGTTGGATGAGGGGATCATTGCTCCCGATATGGCCATTGTTTCTGGTCCTGGCGATGCGATCTTGACCCACCATTCTGGCATCATCCATTTTTCGGTAGCGATAAGTGTAAAGTCTGAGGCGCCTGACAATGACAGCGATGCCCTTGCTGTCGCTCATGATGTTATGGCAGCCCTGTATCAGGCAGATAAAACACTCAAAGCCAAGGTGTCGCCCATCGAAAGTGTCGGATCTCCCGGACTTATTGTTGGTGCAATTGAATCGGGCTCCCGGGCTGATCAAGCGCCACGCGAGGCGACACTATGGATCGGTCGGCGTTACTTGCCCGACGAAGATCCAGCCAAAGTTCGCCAGTCAGTCTCGACCATCATTGGCAAGGCAATGATCGGGAGAAAAGGTGTTCAGTGCCGAGTGCGCCCGTTGATGACGGATGCAGCGCTCGCGGCTTCTCCGAAAACCAGACCCATTGCCGCCGCGATATTGAAGGCAGCGAACGAAACCCTGAAACAGCGAATCCCCGTTCGTGGATCGCCTGTGCCGACGGAGGCACGCTTTTTCGCCGCAGCGGACATTCCGGTTGTTGCGTTTGGGTGCGGGACAAAATCAGTTCGATCGAAAAATCCCATTGAATCGTTGCCACTCGACAGCCTTCGATCATCGACAGAAATGATTGCCTTAACCGTGGGCAGCTTGCTGGCCCCGAAAGAGGATGCCGTTTCTTAAAGCAGGGACGCTTCAATTCCTAAAAGCGTCGCGTTGCCCTCATGATAAGGCGATGGATCACCTTTGAACGAAGCGTCCGGGCCAACGACCAAAGATAGGTAAGCCCGGTGGCTCGCATCATTTTGGAAGACGATGGCGTGGCTTGGATGTTTTACGCCGTAAGAAGATGATACGTCTACGGCCTCTATTGAGGCACTCCAATTTGAGCCCAGCCAGGAGACGCGAAACGATTGACCGTTAATGACAAGTGATAGGGTTTGCTCGTCGGTGATCTCTATTTTTGCGCTAGGTGCGACAGTGAAACAGGTCGTAACCATGTGGGGCCTATTTCCAGTGATCAAGTCTGCAATACAGACGACGTTGTCGTTCCCGAGCAATTGGATCAGGCGCTTGGGCCTCACGGGATCGCTCAGGCGATCATACCCTGTATGAGAGGCGATCAAGTGCCCGCCATCGGGTGTTACCTGAAAAGCATGGATTATCGGCTGTGCGTCGTTCCGCAGCATCCATAGCCGGTCCGCCGCATCCATCCGGTTAATCTCTTGGCTATCGACTATGGGACTGTTATGCGCGGCAGAGCTTCTAAATTTGTTTCGGGCGTTGGCATTTGCCGTGTAGGTGTAAGTGCCGGGGTCAATAAAAACTGGAACGCCGTTCAAAACGATGTCGGCATTCAGGCAATCATTGTGCCCGTGCCCGCCGCGTCCGGCCATACCAACCGGACCCGCATCAACAAAAACATGGTGATGGTTGAATCGTAAAATGTAGGCCCCTGTTTCAGGAAAGGCCTGCGACGACGGTGGTAGCGTCTTGGTTGTTGAATCCGTATCTACGCCTTGCCCCGTCAGCCAGAACACCGTTTCCGGATCGGCTGGGCAATCTGGAATTATCGCATCGCGCAGGTCCAAGCCCATCTTCAAAGCCTGAGCAAGGGCCGCATGCTCTTGAACCGGCGTTGCGCCAAACGGCAGCACACGACCGTCATCTTCATCCCCCCAGTGGGGCGCAGACCCGTCACGACGAAGGTAAGCGGCCATAAAGTCAACCATCCTTGTCAGATGATCGATGGCATCGCTGTCGATGGTCAGGTTGCAGCGAGATCGGACCAAGGCGGCAACCAAGACCATCTCAAAGACAAATCGGTGATAGGCCGTCGAGACCTCAAACGTTCCGCCGTCTGGGTTTATCTGGTGCGTCAGCTCACCGCGCATGATCGACCAGCCCGTTTCTGACCACCTATTTGCATCTGGACCAGGAAGGGCCGCACCTAGCACGACAAGACCCAACGCATCGGCCATCAAATGATTACCGTTTACGTCTGTCCATTCCAAGTGCCGGTTAATGAAGTATCCGTGTAACCAGAGTGTTTTAAGAAGGCGACTTCGAAAGCCGGGGTCTGACCATGATGGGGCATCCAAACACTGTGTCGCTAGCCATGAGAGAGAAACCGCGCGTAGGGCGACGTCCATGGTGCAGACCCAATTGGGGCCGCGAGCGATGGGATTGCCATCGATCCATTCTTCGATGATGGCGCGGACAAAGTGCGCGCAGTCATCGTCGCTGTTGATGCGCCACGCCTGAGCCACGGGAATCAGCCATTGCAAGCGCGACAAATCCCAAACGACTTTGATGTCGCAAGGCTCATCCAGACGATTGATGGCAATATGCGCCATGGGGACCATGGGCCAACTGATATCTGTTTTGAAATCAACGGCCCAGTTAATCGGCGTGCTAAGCTGAACCGGACCTGATCCCAACAGATCAACGATTCGGCTTCGGGCCTGATTGGCGCGCGCTCGAATTCCGGCTTGTTGATCTTGAGGAACGGTCTCAGGCCGCAGGAAGGGGTTGGCATTGGTGAGATCTAAGAGTGCCTCATCAACAGAACCAGCCTGTATTCGCGACAGAAGGCGCGCTTCTGAAAGGGTGTCGGCAAAGGCGGGAAGGTTTCGGGAATCCAGGCGAAATCGAATCTTGCGCCCGACCCATCGTGCCAAAGCCAATGGTGACATAGATGCGGCGCGTCGAAGGGCGGGAACAAGCGAAGCCAAGGGCGTTTTCCGATTCAATCGAACAATTAAGCGACCGTATGCCCCTCAATCCAATGGTCGTGCCAGGCGGCTAGATTAAATAATACCCAGAGATGCAGGGCGTTGTCAGCCCGTCCATCGCGATGATCTTGGAATCGGTCTTTTATGTATGGTCCATTCAAGAGGCCGTTTTTGCAGAGTGTCGATGATAAAACCTTTTCTTCTGCATTTCGGCCAAAATCACCTTTCAACCATTCTGCCACCGGCGCCCCAAAACCCATCTTTGGCCTGTTTAGAATGCGGTCTGGCACAATACCTTTGAACGCCTTTTTCAAAAGTTGCTTGGGTTCAAGCGTGCCAATCTTTGTCGCCATGGGGATATCCATCGTTAGATCAACAAGATCGTGGTCCAAAAAGGGGACCCGGGCTTCGATGGAGGTCGACATAGTAATCTTGTCGACCCGCATCAGTAGTAGTTCCGGCAACCTCAACCGAAATTCAGTGTGGATCATTCGGGTTAGCTCATCGGCGGTTCCTGTTGGATCAGCGTCTGAGCGAAAGGCATTGATCAGGTCTCCGCCATTGCCACCGGACAAACCTGACGTATTCAACCCGTCAACACCCGTTTTCGTATCTGAGTCTTGGCATGGTTGCGCGGCAGAATTTAGATATCGGCTTTGATGGATTCCCCAAAAAGCATTCGATCCACCCCAAAACAGCGGTGCGCCCGTGCTTAGGCGCAGCAAAACCTCTTCAATACGTTCAAACGCCGATGTACGGCCAGGCGCCATGCGGGCGATGAACGTTGCCAATGGGCGCAGGAGGCGTGCAACTGTTTGCATTGGTAGTTTTGACACCAACTGTCCTAACTTCAGGTAGGTCATATAACTTTGATATCCGGCAAATTGCTCGTCCGATCCTTCGCCTACCTGAACAACAGTAACGCCAGAGTCTTTCGCCAATTTTGACACAAAATAGAGGGGAACACAGACCCAATCTGCAATGGGTTCATCTTGTTGATGCACAAGATCGGCCAAGTAGGCCTGCATGTCGTCGCCATCAATCAGGACTTCATGGTGGTCCGTTTTGAAGGTTTCAGCCACTTCGCGGGCGTAGTCGAGCTCATTGAGGTGCGTGTGATCTTTGAAACCAACGGTAAAGGTTTTGACGGGTTGGTTGGACATTTTGCTCATTGCAGCGACATTCGCTGTCGAATCAATGCCACCTGACAAAAAGACCCCAAAGGGGACATCTGACATCATTCGCCGATCAACCGCTCGTTCAAATCGGGATGCAATTTCTTGAGTAAGCTCTGGCTCGGACGCCGCTGGGATTGCTTTTCCGCCTGCCTGCGTGACGCCGCCTTTACCTGGGACCGCGTCCCAATACCGTTTTGCTGTCATCTGGCCATCAACCGTGACTTCCATAATGTGTCCGGCTGGAAGCTTCCACACATCTTGAAACAACGTCAGTGGCGCAGGCGTCACCATAAAGGAAAGGTAGTGCCGCAACGCCGTTTGGTTCACGGCGCGGGGTAGCGCTGGATCCGTCAGGATTGCTTTAATTTCCGAAGCAAACCGGAAAACGCCACCGGTATGACAGAAGTAGACAGGCTTAATGCCAATTCGGTCGCGTGCAATGGAAAGAACGTTGCGTTCATCGTCCCAAATTGCAAAGGCGAACATGCCGACCAGTCTTTCTACCAAGCCGGCGAGGCCCCACTCTTTGTAGCCATGGACCAAGACTTCGGTATCAGAGTGATCGGTTCGAAAGGTATGTCCCAACTTGGTCAATTCCGCCCGCAAGGCCAAATGATTGTAGATTTCCCCGTTAAAGGTCAGGTGAATTGCGTCGGAGCCATCTGACATGGGTTGAGCCGCATCGGGCGTTAGATCGACAATGGCCAAGCGGCGGTGTCCCAACGCGACCCGAGAATTCCCGCTAATCCAATGCCCTTCGCCGTCTGGCCCTCGGTGCGCCATAGCGTCTGTCATCGCGGTCAGTGCTTGTAAATCGGCTGTTTGCTCAGAAAAATGGATAAAGCCCGCAATTGCACACATTTATGCCTCTCAATGGAGAATCAGGATGACCGGCGGCTCGATCTGCACCGTTCTTAGTCAATAAGCCCTTTGGATGACGGATGTTTGACCCGATTCGTGACCAATTCGCAACGTGTATTCTAACGGCGTTAGCAAGCAAATATTAAGAAAAGTGCTTGAAAACTGTAAGGTACACGTCAGATAGAGGCATTGCCCTAGGTTATGAGGCGTTGCGCGTGATAATTTTGCAACAGGCGTCGAAAATATCACCGAATTAAGGAAAATAAGGCAGAATTGGTTGAACGTTTTTTCCGATTGTGGTCTACACGATAGCACGCCATAGGTAAAAGCCTGTGCATCTTTGCAGATATGCCGAGATTGTCTCTGCGTCTGGTTACTCAGTTTGAAGCAAGGGGAGTTTGATCGCTCATGTTTATGAAACGAATTTTAGCAGCGGGTATAGCGGTAGCAGCCGTTGGCACGTTTGCGACACAAGAGGCACACAGCCAAGTCTTTACCCAAACACTGATGGACGGATACTCTTGTTCAGATGCAGAGTACGGTGCGACAGGGGCATATTTCACTGGAAACTCGTTTGGTTATGCCAGCCGCAGTGAATATACGTCGGCATGCACAGTTGGTAACACGGCTAACTCAGCTGGTGCTGTCATTACAGCGACACAGACGCTTCGAGCGGCTACGGCCCAAACGGTTGGAATTATTTCAAACCGGGTTCAAGCCGTACGGTCAGCACTTCGTGCCGAAGAAGGTTTGGCGGTATCTGCTTTCAGCTTCAATGATACCAACGGCGAGTTGGGTTTGTCGGCGGGTGATATGTCCAAGGGTGTGGGTGTTTGGGTTCAAGGTGAATACACCTATGTTGACTATGACGCGGCAGCCGCTCAGTTCGATGGCTACATCATCACGGGCATGGCCGGTATTGATAAGCTGTTGTTGAATGATCGTGTATTGGTTGGTTTGTCTTTTGGTTATGAAATTGGTGATTACGAAACCACCTTCAACAACGGTAACGTTGAGCAAACTGGTTTCTTGGTTGCCCCCTATGTTTCGTTCCGCCCGAATAGCATCATTAGTATTGATGCAACTGGTGGCTACGGTACGTTTGAAATCGATCAGGATCGCCGCGACACTGCGACGAACAACGAAACTTTTAACAGTACAACAGACGCCACTCGTTACTTTGGTTCTGCGGTCATTAATGCCGACCATGCTTACAAGAAGTTCTTGTTCGGTGCGACCGCTGGTGCGTCTTACACCATCGAATCGCGTGACGCTTTCACTGAAACAGGTAACGCAGGTAACTCGGTTGCAGTTGGTGCCTCATCGACACGCATTGGTCAGGCTTTGTTTGGTGCCAATGTAGCCTACGATGCTGGTAAGGCGCGTCCATTCGCCTCTGTTCGCGGTGAATACGACTTCTCAAAATCAGAAGGCATCACGGTGGGTACAAACCAAAGTGCTCCTGAAGAATCAGACTTCGGCGTTCGCGTCGGATTGGGTGTGAACTTCGATATTATGCCGGGTCTGACTGGTACAATTTCGGGCGACACCGTTCTGGTTCGTGAAGATTATACAGAGTATTCAGGGCTGGGTCGTCTACGGTTTGAGTTCTAAGACCCCCGTTACATGAGCGATCAAAAAAGGGCTCTGACCTCGGTCGGAGCCCTCTTTTTGTGCTTGATGTTTATTGGTGGGTGCAGTGGTACCCGCTTATCCGATGCCAGGGTTTACGTTAACAAGACCGCTCGCGAGATGGGTTTTGTGACCACCGTCCATCAAGGCGATTTTTTTGCCCTTCAAACCATGTTGTTTGAGCCCAGAACTCAGCAGCCTAATGATATCCTTCGCGTTTACATTGAAGGGGATGGGCGATCATGGGTGACGCCGTCGCAACCATCGGCAGACCCAACACCATTCTATGCTGTTGGATTCGATCTTGCGGTTCTGCATGCAAAACAGCAGGTTCCAACGCTCTACATTGCCAGACCGTGCCAGTACGTCCTTGGCCAAGATCGTCGTAATTGCCAACCAGCTTTCTGGACTGCCGGGCGTTTTTCTGAGGAGGTTGTCGCAGCGATTGATGCGGCGATTGATGATGTTCTGAGTAAACATCCGTACTCACAAATTGATTTAGTTGGTTTTTCAGGTGGGGGTGCACTGGCCGTTATACTGGCGACAAGGCGACAAGACGTCAGGGTAATGGTGACTGTTGCGGGCGTCTTGGATCATGAAGCGTGGACTGAGCATCATGGCGTTTCGCGGCTGAATCAGTCTGTGAACCCTGCCGATTTGCAGGGGCGTATTGTAGCGGACCGGGAAATCTACATATTTGGGGAAGACGATGACATCGTTCCAGCGAACATTTTTTCGGCGTTTTTGTTAAATCGATCAGAAGAATCAGAAGTTGTGATCGATCGTCACTCCGATCACTTGTGTTGCTGGGCACAGAATTGGCCAAAAATTCTTAAAGACCTTGGTTTATAGCGATCTATCGCTGCCAGTAGCAATCCGGCTGGACCCTAGTATCTAATTAAGTCTCCGATTTGCACATTATTTGTTGAAACGAATCCGGCATTGACCTCCAGAACAAATGACGTGCCGTCTACAGGTCCAATGGCAACGCCGCTTTGTGGCAGAGTTCCCTGAACGATCTCTATGATCCGGCCATTTTCTCCAATAAAGAGAAGATCGAGAGAAATGAATGTATCTTGCATCGAGATGCTGACAAGTTGAGGAGCATCAAACACCAAGAGCATGCCGCTATTGTGCGGTAAGGACAATCTGCCCTTTAATCCAAACGCCCGTTGATCTTCCGTTGATGCAATTTCTGCATTAACAGTATGCGTGCCTGTGTCCGTCAAAATGCTGAGTCGCCGCACGGGTAGCGTTGATGTTGTGTCATGGACCTCTCCTAAAATCTGAGCTTTTAGGGTCGGCTCCACCGGGATGAAACGTTCAACACCGTTAGTCAACGCATCCTTCATCAATGCGAGTCCAGCATCCGGTGCCACACTCTCCAATAAATAGACACCATAGAACCACTGTGATACGGGCGTCGATGGGCTAATTTGGTAGAGTTTCTGGGCCTCGGCGGCAAAGGCCTTTTGATCGTTATTGGCCAGTAAATAAAGCAAATAGGTTGCCGCAAGATCGGTGCGCTGTGACGCTTGAAGTAAGGTATCATTTAGTATGATTGGCCAAGCAGGAGCAACGGTCTTAAACAATATATCTAGATCTCCAAGTCGAGGCAGGAATGCAAGATCTCCCATGGATCGGATCAGAGCGATCTTCAATTGAATTGAAGGTTTTGCGTCAATCGCATAGGTAAGGGCAGCACAGTAGAGACCGGTCAGGGCTTGCACAGCTGATGTTTCAGGCGTGCCTTGTTGAAGGGTCGTGTTCCTGACGAAATTCGACATATTGTCAATTCGATGCGCAAGATGAATACCACCACGATTGAGATCATGAAACTGCTGGAGGCAGTTATTTGGTCGGGGGATGTCGACGGAGCTCTTACTTGTTGTCTCTATTGGGGTGGCCATGAGGGGATTAAAGGAATGTGCCATTACCGCAAATTTTGTTGATAGGTAAGATCCCCCAATTAATAAACTTGCGCCTGCTATGCTAAGGATTGCAATGCCTATGCGCCGATGCCGGACTCTACTCTTGCTGGGCTTTTGTGTCCGTCGAACTGCTCTTTGATCGCGACGAACAGTGCCTAACCACAGGGCATGAAGTGCCAATAACTGTGGCGGCATGAACCAGACGGTTGATATCAACAAAATGATACCGGATGTGGTGATGACAAGAGGAAGTTGATTCTTGCGGCATATCCATATTGGCCAGACAAAAAATGCGAGGATGAGACTAAGGCCAAAGATGCCATTATAGAGGAGGTGGTCGATAAGATAATTGTGGCTATGAAAATCAACCCTAAGGATCGCGTCCCAATGTGCAGCAGCCATGTTTGCAGATTCAGCATTATTCCAATAGACCGCATCGTCACGCAAATTAACCCAATTGACAGGTAGATGGGCGGCGAAGCTATCAGTGAAAGTGCCAAAACCCTGGCCGAATAATAGTATCTCGGGTGAATTAACAATGGCGCGTTCGACAATTTCAGCAAGATGGTGGCGTGAAACAACAGAGTTTGCCAGTCGCGCAATGAGATCACCGTCTGTTACAAGTGGCGCAAAATCGACCTTCCAAATCGTTAAGGTGATGACGATCGCAATCGTGACGATTGATGTAATTGCAACCCATCGCGCGGATTTTGCGTTGAAGTATTGTAAGAAAAGCCAAGCTGCGCCAAATACAATCGGCGATAACGCCAGCAATCCGATTGCTGAGTTGTTATTGCTGAGCACAACTGTACCAGCCCCAAGCCCGATTAAGCCAAGAATAAGGACTTTACTGATGCGTCCATATAAGCTGGCAACCGCAGCCATAGCAAAAAAAACTGCAAACGCGAGATAGTCAGGAAAGAAAAGGGGTACGTAATTTGCTACATTGAATTGAAATGGATTGTTCGTCAGCAGCGCAATGAAGAAATTGACAATGGTCGCAATGCTGGCAACTAATACCGCAGATTGCGTGTGCCGCCAGATTGGGACCGTTCCGATGGCCAAGGACCCAAGGATAAAGTACCAGATGGCACCCTCGGCCAGCTGCGGAGATCCGAATAGAACGCGTCCTGGAAATTCAGCATATCCGAGCGTTAGGATCGCAAGACCAACAATTAGGAATGATGGTAGAGCGATCCAGAAGATACCGACGCTTACTAAACGGCTGCGTGAAAGGCACATAAAACATAGGCCAAATAACGCAAGTGCTCCGGCAAGCATCAAGCCCATTAGCACGGGGGCCACTTGATGCCAGATTCCAAAGTTGAGCGCTGCGGTTCCAAGAATTGGTGACAGAAGGGCAAAAACTATTGCGGTTAGCGTAAGCCGAAAACCCCAATTCCGCATTGTACGGTTTCGCCGCGACGGATGATGCTCTAAACCCATAGCGTCTTGGTGCTCAACCGTTTTCATCATTTAAAAACCTACTGAATGAATATTCGCTGCGGACAGATAAGCCATTATGGACACCATTCAGAAGCGTAAGGTCAAGGTGCTCGTGAATGCCCTGCATGCCAAATCGGGGGGCGGCGCGACATACGCAGCTAGCATGCTTCCTCGGTTGGTCCAGCACAACGATCTAGACGTCTACATTGTGGTCGATTCTAGCGCCTCAAAGATCATAGATGACCTACATCTGAGTAATGTTATTAAACTTGCCGTGCCTAAAGGCTTAGTGGCCATGACCCTGTATGAGCAGATTCACCTGCCGCGATTGGCCCGCAAACTTGGCGTTAATGTTGTCTTCTCACTGGCCAACTATGGGCCGGTGTTTGTGAGAGGCGGCGTGTTGATGTTGCGCAATGCTATGGGGGTTGGGTTTTTGGATCGCCGACTATCGCAACAAATTTACTGGATGTCTGTTTACGCCGCGACACTGATGTCTATTTTAACGGCGAAACATGTCATCGCGGTATCAGAATTTGCTCGACAGTCGGGCGGGCGATTCATCGAACGCCTTGTGGCCAGGAAAAATAGTATTGTTCACCACGGTGTTCATCCTCTTTTTCAGCCCATGACTGCGAGCAAAGAGCGCCAGGACTACGCCCTGTGTGTTTCAGATATTTACGTCCAAAAGAATTTTAAACGTTTGTTACAGGCCTTTGCTGCCCTAAAGGATCGTGGCGTAAAGATTAATCTTAAGATCGCAGGTGCAGCAGTTGATGCTGATTACGCTGCGGCTCTACAGGGGACCGTATCCACGTTGGGTTTGTCTGAGCAAGTAACATTTCTTGGCTCCGTGGAACCGGCAAAATTGCTAACGCTTTACAATCAGTGTCGGATGTTTGTGTTTCCATCTTTGGTGGAAACCTTTGGCAATCCGCTTGCTGAGGCGATGGCGTGTGGCGCGCCGGTTGCGTGTTCCAACGCTGCGGCAATGCCTGAAGTGGCTGGCGATGCTGCGGTATATTTTGACCCGTTAGATGTCACGAGCATGGCGGATACGCTTGAAAACCTGTATACAAACGCCGTTCTGAGGCATGACCTTTCAGCACGGTCCATCATTCAGGGACAAAAGTATTCGTGGGACATAACAGCAGAGAAAACAGTGGCAGTTTTGAAGCGAGTCGCAGGATATTGAATTGGCGACTAAATCGACCATCTTATTGATGAGAGAACGTTTATTTTAAATGGGTAAGCGCCATGAGCTTTATATCGCCAGCAGCACCGTCGACCAATGAAGCAATCGCAACGATCAACCTGTCGCAGGGTACGGACGAGCAGAATGCTGCGAAAATTGATGCCTCATGCAGGTCGTTGGGCTTCTACGCCATAACGGGTCATGGCATCCCGCAAGGTTTAATTGATGATGTGCTGAAAGCATCACATTGTTTCTTTGCAATGAGCGCAGGTGAGAAAAACGCAATTCACATTTCAAAGTCACACCCGCATCAACGCGGATATGCGCCGTTCTTCGAAGAGACCATTGATCCTTCGGGTCAGAGCGAATTCAAAGAAGCATTCGATATGGGAAGGCCGCTCTCCGTCGATGATCCGGATGTGGTCGCGGGCATTCCGTTTCATGCGCCCAATGTTTGGCCTCAGCGCCTACCTAGCTTTCGCCAGGCGTTAGAGACCTATCATGCTCATGTTCTTACCTTGTCGGAACGCTTGGTCAAGCTAACGGCGCTGGGTTTGAACCTGCCAGCGGACTATTTTGAACCCCACATGAATAAGGCAATCGCGAATTTGCGACTGCTTCGGTATCCACCAGAACAAACATCAACCAAATTTGATCCTAGCCGGACATCGGTAACAGGGGTCGGACCCCATACCGATTATGGTTTTTTGACCATTTTGGCAGACGACGGCGTGCCAGGACTGGAAATTCAAAACAAGGACGGCGCGTGGATTGCGGTTCCGCCAGTTTCGGGTGGGTTCATCGTCAACACTGGCGAGCTCTTGCAGCGCTGGACCAACAATCGATACCAAGCGACGGTACACAAAGTTTCAAACCGTTCAGGGCAGGATCGTTATAGTATCCCGTTTTTTCTGAACACGAACTTTCGGGCCAACGTTGCTCCGGTTCCGACCTGTTTAGAAAATGGTTCAGGCAGTTTATTTGAACCGGTCAGCGGTGGCGTATATTTAGCGGAACGCTTCAATCAGACGTTTGCTTATCGATCAGTTTAAACGGACGGCCTTTTTTAATGTTTAAACGCACCCATCACGAAGGCTGCGGGAACAAGGTTGATGGCCACATGCGGTGCCACGTCTTTTCGCCGGTCTGTCCGAATAACGGGCAGAGGGTTGTCGGTTTTCTGAAAATTGCCAACAATGCGGTCAGCAACTGACATCAGTGCGTTGATAATCGGCATTAACCAAAGACTTGGCTCTTGAACGATTGCTGTCATTGGGAAGGCCACTGAAGGCATTGGTGTCTTGTCCATCGCTCTAACTCCAAGGTTCGCGCAGTTTCATGGCGCGTTAAGATTGATAACAAGTAGATAGATCAATAAAGATGCGCGATGAAGCTGGCGTTTAGAGCATCAGGTATGCGCTGAATGCATAGGCGTATTTTGTTGGACGTGAAAATTTCTTTCATTGTGTGTTTGATGTTCCTGCAAATTGCGTGTTACCGTTTCTTAACGCGGAGAGTGAAAAGCTTCGAAAAGATGCATCGCTCTAAAATCTAATAGTTGCTAGCGCGCCTGATTAACGTCTGATGGTGTGATGATTTTGGCAATGCAGACAAAAAATGGGGCTTCATGGCGGGCGATTCATCGGATTTCTTGGTACGCTTTGAGGATGTTCAAAAAAGTTACGACGGCGAAACTCTCGTCGTAAAAAATCTTAACCTTGATGTTCAGCGCGGCGAGTTTCTAACCATGCTGGGCCCATCCGGTTCTGGGAAAACAACCTGCTTGATGATGTTGGCAGGTTTCGAGCCGGCAACTCACGGTGAAATTTTCCTCGACGGGCAGCCCATCAACAATGTGCCGCCTCATAAGCGTGGCATTGGTATGGTGTTCCAAAATTACGCACTCTTTCCGCATATGACGATTGCGGAAAATTTGGCGTTTCCTCTCGAAGTGCGAAATATCGGCAAAGCCGAGACGGAAGAGCGCGTTAACAAAGCACTTGATATGGTTCAGTTAGGCGGTTTCGGCGGTCGTCGTCCGGCGCAACTATCCGGTGGACAGCAACAGCGCGTCGCTGTTGCGCGAGCCTTGGTATTTGATCCTGTGTTGGTTCTGATGGATGAGCCGCTTGGCGCACTCGACAAGCAACTCCGCGAACAGATGCAGTTCGAAATTAAACACATACATGATCGTCTCGGCGTTACCGTGGTTTACGTGACCCATGATCAATCCGAAGCGCTGACAATGTCGAATAGAATTGCCGTGTTTAACGACGGTAAGATTCAGCAATTGGCGCCGCCCGCCGACTTGTATGAGCGGCCAGACATCGCTTTTGTTGCTCAGTTTATTGGTGAGAACAATACGTTCGAAGGCATGGTTAAATCAGTCAGTGATGGCGGGTGTGTCTGTGAAGTTGACGGAAAAACTGTCCACGCCAAGGCCGTAAATATTGCAGGCGCAGGTCATAAAACTACTTTGTCTCTGCGGCCAGAACGGGTCGAGGTGAACCCACCAGAAGGCAAGTATCAAAATGTCTTTGAGGGAAAAGTCGAAGAGCTGATTTATCTCGGCGATCATATTCGCACGCGAGCCCACGTGTTGGGCCATGACGAGTTCGTCGTCAAAATTCCTAATTCTTCATTCACGGTTAATTTGTCTGAAGGCGAGACTGTGAAGTTCGGTTGGACGGCAGATGATTGCCGTGCACTGGACGCATAAGTTTGTCTGCGCATGTTGCAACGTGTCAGCGTGTGCGGAGGTGGGGTATAAATCAATTTCCAGATAATTGCTGGGAGTTGGTTGTTTGCTCCGGTTTGTGGTGGTGAACACCTCGGACAAAATTACATCAACCAGGGAGTAGTTACTAATGATGACTTTAAAAATTTCAACTGTTGCGGCTATTGGCGCGCTAACCGTCGGTCTAACCGTCGGAACAAACGCTAACGCGGCAGAAGACCTCACGATTGTGTCTTGGGGTGGTGCCTATACCGCCAGCCAACAAAAGGCCTATCATGAGCCATGGATGAAAAAAACCGGGGTCAAGATCACCAACGATGACTCCGCTTCTGAAGGCCTCGCAAAACTGCGGGCCCAAGTAGAAACCGGTAACATCACGTGGGATCTGGTCGACATGATTCCATCGGATGCCATCACGGCATGTGATGAAGGTTTGATTGAAGAAATTGATCCGGACACCTTGTTGGCGCCAGCGCCAGACGGAACACCGGCATCAAAAGACTTTTTCCCAGGTATGCTAGATGCCGGTGGCTCTAACTGCTTTATCCCACAGATTGTTTATTCAACGACTTTCGGTTATCGCACGGACATGCTGAGCAAGGCACCAACTAAAATTGCTCATGTCTTTGATTTGGCCACCTATCCAGGTAAGCGCTCCTTGCAAAAGCGGCCGCTGAACAACCTTGAATGGGCGTTGATCTCGGACGGCGTTGATGAAGCCAAAGTTTATGAAACGCTAAGCACGGCTGCTGGCGTAGATCGGGCCTTTAAGATGCTTGATAAAATCAAAGACAGCACGGTTTGGTGGAGCAAAGGGTCTCAACCAGTACAGCTTTTGGCTGATGGCGAAGTGACGATGGCCTCTGCTTATAACGGTCGTCTGTTTGCTGGTATCGTTGAAGAAAACCAGCCAATTGGCATGATGTGGGATTACCAGTCGTTTGATCTAGACGGTTGGGTTATTCCAAAAGGTAAAACGGCCAAGGTTAAAGACTACATCTATTTCGCGACTGATACTCAGCGTTTGGCGGATCAAGCGAAATACATTTCGTATGGCCCAGCGCGGCAGTCCTCAGCACCTTTGGTTGGTAAGCATGCCGAGCTAGGTGTGGAAATGGCGCCGCATATGCCAACCGACCCTGCGAATTCTAAAACTTTGTTGAAGTTTGATTACGTTTGGTGGGCTGATCACACATCTGAAATGGATGAGCGTTTCAACGCTTGGCTTGCTCAGTAAGTCACAGATCAGAAAGAGGCGGACCTTTGGGTTCGCCTCTTTTTTTCTTCGAATATGAGTAAGTAGGTGATAAACGTGGCGATTGCAGAAACAGCACCAGTAATGACAACGGCCGACGGCATACCCCTGAAGGTTAGCCTTCAGCGAGCCCTTCGCCGAAGCAGAATTCGTGCCTTCATGCTAACGGCGCCACTCTTAGCCTTTATCTTGGTGGCATTCGTATTGCCAATCGTTGATATGCTTATCCGAAGCGTTGATAATGCAATCGTTTCAGAAGTATTTCCGCAGACAACCGTTGCGCTGAAGCAATGGGACCAGTCTCTTGGTGAGTTGCCTGATGAGACCATCTATGCCGCCGCTGTCACTGATATAAAAATTGCTTTTGAGGAGAAAACACTGGGCCAAGCTGCCCGCCGCCTGAATTATGAGATTCCCGGCATGTCGAGCATGTTTCGCTCCACCGGACGCCAGGCGCGGACAATGACTGAAGCGCCCTTCAAAGAGCAACTGATCGCGGTTAATGATCGATGGGGCGAGATTAAAACGTGGGCATTAATCAAACGTGAGTCGGGCACCGTTACGGCGTCATATTTTCTAAAATCTGTTGATATGGCCTACGATGTCGATGGTAATATCGTCCGCGAAGATGAGAACCGCCGCATCTACGTCAATTTGTTCGGTCGAACTTTGGCGATGAGTGCATTGATTACGATCTTATGTTTGTTGCTGGGTTATCCTATCGCCTATTTGCTGGCAACGTTGCCGCTACGAACATCAAATCTATTGATGATTATGGTGTTGTTGCCTTTTTGGACATCGCTATTGGTTCGGACAACATCATGGATTGCCCTGCTGCAAACCCAAGGTATTTTGAATGATATTATGGTCTTTGTCGGCATATTGTCTGATGACGGTCGAATACAGCTAATCCACAATAAAATCGGAACCATTGTTGCGATGACGCACGTTTTGTTGCCGTTCATGATATTACCACTCTACTCAGTTATGAAGACTATTCCGCCGTCTTACATGCGTGCGGCCCAGTCAATGGGGGCGAACCCGATGACTGCGTTTATCCGCGTTTACATTCCGAACACGGTTGCTGGCATCGGTGCAGGGGCTATTTTGGTCTTTATTCTTGCTATTGGTTATTACATTACGCCGGCTTTGGTGGGGGGGCAGTCTGGTACCTTCATTTCTAACTTCATTGCTGATCATATTAGCGTCACGTTGAACTGGGGCTTGGCTGCGGCGCTTGGTATGCTTTTGCTGGCTTTGGTGATGGGATGTTACTTGCTCTATGACAAGATTGTCGGCATTGACAACATGAAGATGGGTTAAAAAAGCACATGGCTCTTCCTGCATACGCAACACCCCTCTACAAGACGTGGTACTATACCTACCGCTCAATTTGCGCACTGATCTTCGTTTTTTTGATTGGCCCAATTTTTGTGATTTTGCCACTTAGCTTTAACGCGGAACCTTATTTCACCTTCACCCGTGAAATGATGGCGTTTGACCCTGCTGGGTATTCATGGCGCTGGTATGAGGATTTCTGGAATGATTCAAACTGGCGCGCGGCTGTCAGAAATTCGTTTGTGATCGCAATTTTCGCCACATTGATATCAACCTCATTGGGCACATTGGCTGCTCTTGGTTTGTCGCGTCCTGAAATGCCGTATCGTGGAACTATCATGGCGTTGATGATTTCGCCTATGATTGTGCCCCTCATTATTTCCGCAGCGGGCATGTACTTTTTTTATTCCAGGATTGGCTTAGCGTCAACGCATCTCGGGGTCATCTTGGCCCATGCAGCGCTTGGTACGCCGTTCGTGGTCATAACAGTGACGGCGACGTTGGTTGGGTTCGATCACTCTTTAACCAGGGCTGCGGCGAATCTTGGGGCCAATTCAGTGACAATCTTTTTCAAAATCATTGTCCCGCTGATTTTACCTGGCGTTATTTCAGGTGGCCTGTTCGCGTTTATCACCTCATTTGATGAAGTTGTCGTGGTCCTGTTTGTTGGTTCTGTCGAGCAGCGAACAATACCGTGGGCCATGTTCTCCGGCATCAGGGAGCAAATTAGCCCAACCATTTTGGCGGTTGCGACAATTCTAATTCTGATATCGATTTGCTTGTTATCAACGGTCGAAATTCTGCGGCGACGCGGTGAACGCCTGCGGGGCATGTCTCCCCATTAGAATGGTATTGTTTTTCCGGGTTTTCCCTGGCTCAAATAGTCAGCCGATGCGGTTGGTGTCGTGGCGCGATAAGGGTGCTGCTTTATGTTTGGCGAGGGTGCTGAGAATGGTGCGGTTCGAATAGGATTCGTCCTCGTACCAGAATTTTCAATGATTGCATTTGCTGCCGGGGTGGAACCGATCCGCCTCGCAAATCGGCTGAGCGACTCTTCGATCTACACGGGCGTCACGCTCTCCAATGATGGCAAGGATGTAACGGCATCAAATGGCGTTTGCGTGGCTGTTGACCATTCCATTGTAGATGCAGGCCCGCTCGACATGGTGATGGTTTGTGGTGGCCTAAACATCCGCGATCATACGTCTGTTGCCTTGATGAATGCTGTCCGCCGCCGCGCGACGCATGGGGCAGGTGTTGGTGCGCTGTGCACCGGTAGTTATGTGTTGGCGAGGGCAGGGTTGTTAGACGGATATCGTTGCACGATTCATTGGGAAAACCTGACATCGTTTGCTGAAGAGTTTCCCGAAATTGAGGTTACGGCCGAGCTGTTTGAAATTGACCGAAATAGGCTTTCCTGCGCTGGCGGGACAGCCGCCGTTGATATGATGTTGACGATGATTGGCATGCAGCGCGGTGATGCATTGGCGGCGATGGTCGCAGACCAACTCATCCATCATCGAATCCGAGAAAGTACAGAACGTCAGCGGATGGAACTGCGATCTCGGGTTGGTGTGGCACACCCCAAATTGCTCTCGGTCATCCAGATGATGGAAGAAAATTTAGAAGAACCGCTGTCCTGTGCTGAGTTGGCACGAATGGTTGGTTTGTCGGCACGCCAACTGGAAAGGCTATTTAGAAAATATCTGGGACAGGTGCCGACACGTTATTATCTGGAACTGCGGCTGAAGCGGTCACGGTTTCTGTTGCTGCAAACCAGCATGCCCGTCCTGAGCGTTGCGCTGAGTTGCGGATTTGTATCTGCGTCGCATTTCTCTAAATGCTACCGCGAGTGTTTTCACAAAACACCATCCGAAGAGCGCAGAATCCTTATTGAGGTGGCGTAGTCAGAGATCGGTCTATTGCAGGTAGGCGAACAACAAGCGTTGCAGCGCGCAGAACAAATAAAAGCAAAAGCGATATCCATAAGCCACTGTTGCCATAAACGGGTACGAGAAACCACAGCGCCAGACCGTAAGCGATTGTTGATATTAGCATGGCATTGCGCAAATCCGTGCCGCGGGTTGCGCCAATGAACACGCCATCCAACTCAAAGCCCCATATGGCGACGATTGGTAAAACCACTATATAGACAAGATAGTTCTCTGCCGTTGCGCGGACTGTTGGGTCGACGGTGATCAGCGCGATTATGGCTGAACCGGTCGCCCAGTAAATCAACGTAAAACCAAGCGAAAAGACGGCGGCCCACAGGGTGGTAATGCGAACGGACTGCCAGAATCTTGCTCTATCTCTCGCACCGACCGAGGCACCGACGAGCGTATTGGCGGCATCCGCAAACCCATCCAGAGCATAAGAGACAAAGCTAAGGAACTGGAGCAGAACAAGGTTTGCTGCAAGGACGTTATCACCCATGCGCGCGCCAACGGACGTGAAGCCGACAAAGGCCGCCTCTAGGCAGAGGGTGCGGATAAAGAGATCTCGGTTCAGGCTCATGAGGGTTCGGATGCGAGGCCAATCAACAACTCGTTGGAAATCCCATTCGCCGCCAAGGTGGCGGGCATGATGTCGGACTATAGCGAAGCCAACCCCCATCGCTGAGACTTCCGCAATCAGGGTGGCTATGGCAACGCCCTCAACGCCCCAACCAAACTGTAAAACAAACAACACATCTAAAATGATGTTCGTGCCATTCATATACAACTGAAGCCACAAAACCGAACGTGTTTTGCGAAGTCCAAGAAGCCACCCCAGAACAGCAAAATTAGCTAATGCTGCGGGGGCACCCCAAATTCGTATGGTCACGTATGTTTCGGCCAAGTCACGGACGTTAGCGCTGGGTTTTATAATTGTCAGGGCGGCCATTGTGAGTGGCCACTGTAAGACGACAATGGCTAGGCCAATCGCACATGCGACGATAACAGCTCTGCCGAACACGGCGCGCACTTCGGTTTGTTGGTGCGCACCCAAAGCTTGCGCCGTAAGGCCACCGGTGCCCATGCGTAAGAATCCAAAAATCCAATAGATGAGACTGATGACCAGTGCACCAATGCCTACGGCACCAATGTTTTGCGCACCTGGCAGTTGACCGACAACGGCTGTGTCAACAATGCCCAAAAGCGGCACTGAAACATTAGAAACCATCAAGGGGGCGGCAATCATCCAGACGTTGCGGTGGGATACGTGCTGGGAAACCAGAGGGGTCGTTGGCTTAGGTTGCATAAGGTTTCTTAACCTCTGAATACCCTAATTGAAACATCGGGAGTTTGGTTTGTTGGTAATGCGTTTTACGCATATCTACCCTGAATGATCGACGCGTGTGCGCGGTCGGATCAAAGCCCATACCGCGCGTCCGATACGACCATATCCAGACAAACCAGGAGCCACGGCCATGAACAAGACAATCATCAGCGAGTTGCTGTCGCCACACGCCGCACTGCCTGATAGCGGCGATGTCTGGGCTGTGGTTTTTAATCAAAAGATCGCTCGCATCACCGAAGTCGCTTCTACAAAAGCCGCAGGCGCAACGCGGACGAGCTTTAAGTTTATCTCGGAACCACACGTTGACCTCGCCACTTTGGCTGCGGATCGCATGTTCGCGAGATAGTATCTTAGTTGCGATTTTTCTGATTTCTTGAGAGACGGTTCATCGCGTGGTGAGCCGTTTTTCACTGTGAGACCTATTCTAAGCGCTGCGCCGCCGCCGCCGACGCCCACCCTGGCCATCTGACTCACTTGAAGAAACGACTTTTGGTTCTGGTAACTTAATGTGCCGTGCCAAGCGTGTGAATGTTGTTGTCTTGTGCGGAAAAGCCATTGCATCGACAAAGTGTTCTTGGAATCTCGGCTCGACGGCGGTCTCAATTTTCGTGATGGTTTTGACGACCTGTTCGATTTCATCGCGCTTGGTTTGATCTAACAAGGCTATCCGGGCACCAGTTCCCGCCGCATTGCCGGCTGAGACCACTCTATCTATGGCACAATCTGGAATTAAGCCAATAACCATAGCGTAGACAGGATCAATATGGCTGCCAAATGCGCCCGCCAAGACAATGCGATCTACGGTTTTGATCTCCATCTTATCCATTAACAAACGGCAGCCCGCATAGAGAGCACCCTTCGCCAATTGGATCGCACGGATATCATTTTGGGTTACTTGGATAAGGGGTTCGCTATCATGAATGATATAGCTGAAGGTTCTGTCATTAGCCCGAATGCGGTCTGTTTTTTCCGCCATAGAGCCATCAATGACGCCATCTGTGGTAATGATGCCAGCAAGAAACATTTCGGCGAGAGCTTCTATGATACCAGAACCACAGATGCCCGTAACACCCAAGCGCAACCGTTCTTCTTCGAACTCAGGTTCGTTGGACCAATGCTTACCGCCAATCACCTTGAAACGCGGCTCTAGCGTTTCTCGATCAATCCGAATGCGTTCAATAGCGCCAGGAGCGGCCCGTTGCCCTGATGAAATTTGCGCACCTTCGAAAGCGGGACCGGTCGGTGAGGAAGCCGCCAAGAGTTGATGCCTATTACCGAGCACAATCTCAGCGTTCGTTCCGACATCCACGATCAATGCGATATCGTCATTCAGGTAGGGCGTTTCTGAGAGAATCACACCGGCCGTATCGGCGCCGACGTGTCCGGCGATACATGGTAAAAAGTACACGCGACCGTCGGGATTGGTATGGATGCCAACTTCATTGGCCCAAAGTGTCATTCCAGAATTTGTCGCGAGGGCGAAGGGTGCCCACCCTAATTCGACGGGATCAATACCTAAAACCAAGTGATGCATGATGGGATTGCCCACGATGACGGCATTCAGGACATCGGACCGGTCGATATCGGCTTCTTCGATCATGCCATCTATAAGGTCGTTAATCGCTTCTCGCACGGCAGCCGTTAGCTCTTTTTCACCGCCTGGATTCATCATGACATAACTAACCCGGCTCATGAGATCTTCGCCAAATCGAATTTGCGGGTTCATAACACCGCCAGAGCCAATAACGTCGCCCGTTTGTAGGTTGCACAAATGGGCAGCGATGGTTGTCGACCCAACATCAAAGGCGATGCCATAAGCCTTGTCATGAAAGCCTGGCCAGATTTTACAAATGCGGAGGCCACGATGGACGGCAACGGTGACTTTCCACTCGCCCACCCGCAAAGATTTTTGCAATTGGGTTAGGGTGTTTAGATCACATTCTTCGAGGTTGGTTAGGTCCCATTGTTCATGCAAGGCATCCAATAGGCGTTCGAGATCGCCCTTTGGATTATGCATATCGGGTTCTTCAACTTCAACGTAGTGAAGGCGAATCGCCGGATCCAGTTTAATGCTTCGGACTTCGGCGCGTTTGCGAATAATCTGCTTATGGACTTGGCTTTCGCGCGGAACGTCGATCAGCAAATCGCCCTTCATGACACACGAACAACTTAGGCGGCGCCCTTCATCCATTCCAAGAGTGTCGCGGTAATTACGTTCAACTTCGGATGGTTCACTGAGGTTCTCTGCCTTGCTGTCAATTCCGTGTTTAGAGAACTGACCAATGCCTTGGGTTACTTGGCAGCGACCACAAATACCTCTGCCGCCACAAACAGAATCAATGTCGACACCTAAGTGACGGGCCGCATCCAAGATTTTTGTTCCGCTGGGAAACCTCCCGCGTTTACCGCTCGGTGTGAAGACAATCAGGGAATCGTTATTGGAGCTGTCGTCGGGCATGAGTTTGGAATTCGCTTTTGATTTAGGCTGATTCTAAGGGTTTTGCGGCGTAGGGTGCAGAATCATCAACTTTACGCTGTAACAATTCTAACGCAACTTTTTCACGTTTGTTGGTTTCTCGCGTCCAAGGCTGACGGTCTTTAAGAACACCGGACTCATGAACAATCTCAGCGACGGCTTCTTCTTGGCGATAGGCCATTACGTGCACGCCAGATACGCCTTTGATCTCACGAACCTGCTGCATAATTTCGATACAGATTTTCTGACCTTCCTTCTTTTGTTTCTCCGCCCCTTCAAGGCGCTTAATGATATCGTCAGGAATGTGGACACCTGGTACGTTAGATCGAATCCACCGGGCGGTTTTGGCGCTCGCAAGTGGGCCAACGCCAATCAGGATATAGCATTGTTCATGGAGGCCAAGCTCTCGCACTTTCTCCATGTACCGTTCCAACATCGGAACGTCATAGCAGTATTGGCTTTGTACGAACTGCGCACCGGCGGCAATTTTTTTCATCAACCGATAGGGGCGAAAGTCATAGGGTGGTGCAAACGGGTTAATGGCGGCACCCAAAAACATCTTTGGCGGATACGTAAGCTTACGTCCAGACAGAAACTTTTCATCATCGCGCATGCCGCGCAACGTTTCAAGCAACGACATGCAATCAAAATCAAAGACGGGCTTTGCGCCTGGTTGATCACCCGCTTGAACGCCGTCACCGGTTAGGCAAAGCATATTCTTAACGCCCATGGCCGCCGCACCTAAAACATTTCCCTGGATGGCGATTCGATTATGGTCGCGGCAACTGATCTGCATAATTGGCGCGTAGCCAATGCGGGTGAGGAGGGCGCAAATTGCGACGCTCGACATATGGCAATTGGCACCGGATCCATCTGTCGCATTGATGCCGTCAACCCAGCCATCAAAGACGGCAGCCCGTTCATAGACATCCAACGGATCAGCAGAGTCTGGTGGGTTGAGTTCTGCTGTCACAGCAAACTCCCCACGTCGTAAAACTCTTTCCAAGCGGCCTGTTGAAAAATGACCATCTGGTGGACTTATCGGGCGCCCTGGCTCTTCTGCATCAAAGTCAATCTCGTCAGAGACGCCGTTTGCTTGCGAATGCTCTGTGTCTGTATCGTTCATTTCTTTATCCGTTCACAGAGCCAGCGGATTTGGCGGCTTCAAGGGTTTCTGCTTCTTCAGATGTTGTGCGCAACCATGCTGATGATCCTCGAATGCTTTGGTCGACGGGTTTTTGGACATTCAAAATTTTGTCGCCGTCTTTCATGTTCCGGCTACCCTCCCATGCTTGAACCCAGACACACGGCATATCCGGCTCGACTTCACAATGACCGTTGGCACGGACACCACCACAAGGGCCATTGCGCAATTGCTTCGGGCAATTCATCGGGCAAGACATACCCGTTGACGACAGGATGCACTTGCCGCACATGCGGCAATCAAACAGTATTGATTTCACGGCCTTTTCGACAAAAACCGTTGGACGCTCCATGCGTTGGTATCCCAGTTTTTTCAAAATGGGATGCAGGCCAAGCAGTGTCGCCGCAAAGGTATTGTACATACCCTCGAAAAACCGAGAATGACGAATAGACCATAGCCGGATGGCATAACGTGATCGTTGGCGATGTTGTGGGCTGACACCAGATGGTTTGTACGCGGCAGCCGCTCCCGGTTTCGTTGTTGCCATTTTATGCGTCCGCCTCTGAGCCACCGTTTGATACCAACGCCTTAATCCGTTCTTCTGGATAATCAGCTTCAATTTGGGCTTCTGCCGCTGTTGCCTCTGCTTCGAGATCATCACCGCAAGGCGTTGGCTCACCGCGACGCCAATCTGAGAGATACGAGTCCGTATCCGCAGCTTTGCCACGCATGGCTGCTTTGTCGATGGCTTCTTGGAACCGGGCATCCAGTTCGCGTTTTGCCTGATCCTTGCGGCCCTTTTTCACGATAACCTGGGCAGGAATATCACGCCAGTAAACGATGGTCAGATTTGCCATCTGTGTCAGTCTCCGATGTCATAAGGGCCTTCATATCCCCGTCAAAGGGCATCAGGCCGGTATAGCGATATTCGTAGGCAAGGCCGAGGCGTTTCGCCGCTGCCCGTGCTTTTTCCTGAAGGTTGGCGTCGTCAGTTTGGGCCAAATAGACCAGCCGCGTATAGTGCTGAAAGTACATGTCCCGCAGTTCTGGATGTCGGTCGATGCCCATTCCTTTGATGATTAGGGTTTCAAACTGCCGAGCCAGATAATCGGTTAGATAGAACGTTCCTAACTCTTTTTCCGCCAAGTCAGCAAATTCAGAATGCCCCGCAAAAAAAGAGTAACAGTGCGCTCCGGGTAAACGTTCTATTCCAAATTCATTCAAAACAACATCCAGAAGGCCGCCTGTACCACAATCGGCATAACCACAAATAATCCGATCATAGAGGCCTAAATTGGCTTCAATCTTCTCACGCATGGCATTTGGAATCTTTTCGGGTCGATTGTGTAACCCCGCAGGAAGCGCTTGAACTTCCAGGTGGTCCCATTGGTTCAGGGTGGCAACCGCCAAGATTTCACGCGCAATCGCGCCGCAGGCAATCACAAGAACTTTGTCGGATACGGACATATCCGTGCTCCTAGTGTTCCGAATCTGAAGTTCGCATCATTACGCGATGACAACTTACGTTGCTGGCTGTCCCTGACGTTGGGCAATCAACGTTGTCGCCGTTTCAACCGCAACAGCCGCATCACGGCAGTAGGCATCTGCGCCGATGTTTTCAGCAAAGGCTTCGTTCAACGGTGCACCGCCAACCAATACGATATAGTCGTTCCGGATGCCTTTTTCCTTCATGGTATCAATCACTACTTTCATGTACGGCATCGTCGTCGTCAGCAGGGCAGACATACCCAAAATATCAGGTTGATGTTCTTCTAAGGCTTCGAGGTATTTTTCAACTGGGTTATTTATGCCCAGATCGATCACATCGAACCCGGCACCTTCCATCATCATGCCGACCAAGTTTTTACCGATGTCGTGGATGTCACCTTTAACCGTGCCAATCACCATCTTGCCCAACTTGGGCGCACCGGTTTCGGCCAATAGCGGGCGCAAAATGAACATGCCTGATTTCATGGCATTTGCAGCCATCAATACTTCTGGCACGAATAAGATGCCGTCACGGAAATCAATACCAACAATCCGCATGCCTTCAACCAAGGCCTTGGTTAGGACAGCATAGGGTGTCCAACCGCGTTCCAAGAGAATGTTAACGCCATCGGTGATCTCGTCTTGGAGACCATCATAAAGGTCATCAAACATCTGTTTGACGAGCTCTTCGTCATCCAGTTCAGATAGTACCAGATCGTCTTCTTCTTCGTCAGACATTACGCATCCTCTCCAGCCCTAAATTTGGCATTGCGATACTGATATTTGGACCGACGCGCCAAGTTCACGCAAGCACGTTCGACATTCCTTATCTTAAAAACGACTCAACGCTTAACTATCGCACCGTTACAGGTGTTTAAACCGGACTCAAATGAAAAAAACGGCACCTAACGGTGACAAAAATTCACGGCTCGGTGTCTGTTGCTTTATGCCCGCAGTTTTGCGTTCTCCGAATCATACGGACTTTCGCCAACCACCGTTGCCCGGTGCAGGGTGCCGAGAACATCAATTTGGAATTCCTCGCCCTCTGCGGCCATGTCTGGCGGCACCATGGCCATAACGTAGGAAGCATTCATGCGCGGGGCATAGTTGCCCGATGTGGCGCGGCCGACCATTTTGCCATCGCGGAATATTGGGTTGTTGCCCAAGGGGTCCGCGTCGGTTAGGTCGTGAATTTGCATCGTGACCATGGCGTTTTTGAAGCCTTTTTGTTGCCAGTCAGCGAGCGCATCGCGGCCCAGGAATTCACCCTTATTGGGATGGATAAAGCGGTGTAGCCCGCTCTCAAACGCGGAGTATTCAATCGAAAGTTCGGTGCCGACCATGCGGTAAGATTTATCGATCCGCAACATGTCCATGGCGCGAATACCAAATGGCTTGATGCCGAGGTCGGCCCCAGCCGTAACCAGCGCATCAAAGACATGGTTTTGGTATTCGATGGGGTGATGAATTTCCCAGCCTAATTCGCCGACAAAGTTCACGCGGGCAGAGCGCGTCGGGGCCATACCAACGTCGATCAGTTGAGAGGTCAGCCAGGGGAAGGCCTCATTCGAGAGGTCGGCGCGAGTAACCCGGCTCATCAACTCACGAGATTTTGGCCCGGCAACCACCAACACACCATACTGGTTAGTGACATTTTCAAAATGAACAGAACCATCCCGGGGCATCCGTTTTTTCAGCCAATCGTGGTCCAAGCGCTGCATCGCACCGGCAGAAACCATATAAAAACTGTCGGCTGATTCGCGAATGACGGTGAATTCTGAATGCACGCCACCCTTGGTGTTCAGGCTGTGGCACAAGCCAACGCGGCCAATTTTCTTCGGCAGACGATTGGCCAGCATGTAATCCAAGAAGGCTTCTGCACCTGGGCCAGAGACACGGCACTTGGCAAAGGCGGTCATGTCGAGGATACCGACATTCTCAGCGACATTGAGGGCCTCGTTCTTCGCATGCTCAAACCACTTGGAGCGGCGGAATGACCAATCATCTTTGGGCTCAACACCTTTCGGGGCGAACCAGTTTGCCCGTTCCCAGCCAAATTTTTGACCGAATACAGCGCCCATATCTTTTAGGCGTTCATAGCACGGGGCGGTTCGCAGCGGACGTCCGGCCCCGCGTTCTTCATCAGGGAAGTGGGTGACGAACACGTGAGCGTAGGCTTCTTCATTCTTGGTCTTCATGAACGAGCGCGTGGCGAAATCACCAAAGCGGCGGGGGTCGACGCCCATCATATCAATCGTGGGTTCGCCGTCGACAATCCATTCCGCTAACTGCCAGCCAGCCCCGCCCGCAGCGGTAATACCAAAGCTATGGCCTTCGTTCAGCCACAGGTTTCGTTTGTCCCAGGCCGGGCCAATAATCGGGTTGCCGTCGGGCGTGTAGCAGATCGCACCGTTATAAACTTTCTTCACGCCGACCTCGCCAAAGGCGGGTACGCGGTTGATGGCGTCTTCAATGTGCGGTTCTAGGCGCTCTAGGTCCTCTTGGAATAATTCGTACTCGCAGTCGTCAGCGGGGCCATCAACGTAGCATGCTGGCGCGCCTGTTTCGTAAGGACCGAGAATAAAACCACCGGCTTCTTCTCGCATATACCAGCGACCGTCGGAGCCGCGCAACACGCCCATTTCTGGCAGGCCCGCGGCTAGGCGCGCTTTGATTTCTGGGTGCGGTTCGGTGACGATGTATTGGTGTTCGACCGGCATCACGGGAATATCAAGGCCGAGCATTTTGCCGGTTTGATAAACAAAGTTTCCGGTCGCTGTGACCAAGTGCTCGCAGGTGATGGTGCCTTTGTCTGTGGTGACAACCCATTCGTCATTTGCTTTTTGCTCAACCGACAACACGGTGGTGTAGCGGTTGATCTCTGCACCCATATCGCGGGCGCCTTTGGCCATGGATTGGGTGAGGTCGGCGGGCTGAATGTAGCCGTCTTCCGGATGGCGAATGGCACCAACAATGCCATCAATGTTGCAAAGCGGCCAAATCTCTTTGACCTGTTCGGGTGTTAGGAAATCCACTTTGATGCCCAAGGTCGCGGCGACACCAGCATACTGGAGGTATTCGTCCATGCGGTCTTGGTTGGTTGCCAAGCGAATGTTTGATACCTGGCGTAGGCCCGCGTCTAAGCCGGTTTCGGCGGTCAGTCGCGAATAGAGATCGACTGAGTATTTATGTACGTAGCCAACGCTGTAGCTCATGTTGAACAGGGGCAGCAGACCAGCGGCGTGCCATGTGGAACCCGAAGTCAGTTCGCGGCGCTCGATCAACACCGAGTCGGTCCAGCCTTTCTTGGCCAAATGATACAGCGTACCGACACCAACAACACCGCCACCGATGACAACTGCCCGTGCATGGGTTCTCATTTCCTTGGTCTCCCCAATATCGTCTTACGAATTGACCCGATGATTTTCGGGTTCATCCCTTGCCCTTACGGCGAAAAAGCTTATCGAATGCGATCCATTGCGACCAGCGATGGTCCAAACGCGCCATTCAAAAAAATCAACGGCTGGCGCTCTCTCTTGCAGGATAGTTTCTGATACCCATGGCCAGACCGCAAGACACCTCGCATCGGGTTCCCTGGAATGACCTGATCTGGCCCTTGGCGGTGGCGGAAACTGTCGTATGGGCTGGTTTCTATTATGTTTTTCCGGCTTTGCTGCCTTATTGGGAGGCTGAATTCGGCTGGTCGAAAGCCGCCCTGGCTGGTGCATTTACGGTCGGCTTGATTGCAACGGCTTCTGCGGCCCCTTTGGCCGGTCGCGTGGTCGATGCGGGCCATGGCCGGGTGATGATGACGACCGCCACGGTCACGGGGGCCGGGCTGGTGGCCTCTATCGCCTTGGTGACACACGTTTGGCACTTTTACGCTATCTGGCTTGGGCTTGGGTTTTGCATGGCAGGATGTTTGTACGAGCCATGCTTTGCGCTGGTGACGCGGATCATGGGTACGGATGCCAAGCGCGGTATCACGGTGATCACACTTTTTGCCGGGTTGGCTGGCACTGTGGCGTTCCCACTGGCCTATGCCATGTCGGATGCCTTTGGCTGGCGGACTGCGGTGCTGGCCTTTGGCGGTTTGGCGCTGGGCGTTGCTGCACCGTTAATGGCCTATGCGGGCCGGGGATTGGGCAATGTCGTTGCCACCGTTCCTGCTCACGATCCTGAAACGTCCCGTCGCTCTGGCCGGTTGCTGCAAAACCCAACCTTCTGGTTCTTGGCCATTGCCTTTGCGTCGATTGCCTTCAATCACGGCATGATCATCACGCACATGTTGCCGATCTTGGCTGATCGTGGCATGGGGGCCGAGGCGGCTGCGATTGCCGCAGCGATGGTGGGGCCGATGCAAGTCGCCGGGCGTTTGGCGATGATGAGCGTCGAGCGGCACATGTCGACGGTGATGGTCTGCGGCTTGACTTTTATCTTTATGACCATCGCTGCTGCCGCCTTGATGGGGGCAGAACACATCACAGTGCTGATCGTTGTGTTCGTCATTTTACAAGGTGCGGGCTATGGCGTGACATCCATCACCCGCCCTGTTGTCACCGCCGAGTTGCTGGGTCGGGAAAATTTTGGCGCGGTCTCTGGCGCGCTTTCCATGGCCCCAATGGGCGCGTTCGCCGTCGCCCCGATTCTCGCTGCCCTGTTCTGGGCCTGGGGTGGGTATGATCTGGTGATTGGGATCGCGTTCATTACGTGTTGGGTCGGTGGCGCTGCTCTCATTTTGGCCGTCCGCGCCCACCGTAAAAACGCCTAAAAAGTGGCCCTCTAGCATACGTTCTGTTGACGCCAAACCGTTGATTCAGACCAAAATAATCAAGGTAATTTTGATTAAGCTATTGATATTAAACAAGATATGATTCGAATGGGCTGATTTTGTCAGCATTTGTCAACAAAGCACATACAGCCATACACACGGAGCCTCACCGTCTTTTGGCCCGCGACGTTGCGTTGGTATCCTGCGGCCGATCTTCTGATTCACTCTGTCAAAGAGCCCGGACCAAAGTCCGTTTAGATAAGATAGTATTCCGGTTTTGATGCGCAAGCGTGCGTAGTGGAATTAAGGTGACACAAAGTTTAATTCCAGAGGATGCGTATTGCACCTGAGTTGAATGCGATGAATTAAACTTTGTGTCACCTTAATTCAAACGCGGCCGTCATCGCAGGTGTGTTCGCCTCTAAAAAGTCATCGGTTGCGGCGATGAACGCATCGATATCGTGCTGGGTCATCGGAAGGGACAGCGCAATAAACCCCCGTCTGGCGAGGTAGTGACCGTGGGCCATCATTTCGAGATGAAACAGTTTGCCGCAGGCCTTCATCAGGATTTCGCGTTTGGCGTCGTGCGGGTGGGCATCGTCGGGTCCGTTGATAGGCGCGTCAGAAAAATGGACGGTCATCAGAGATCCCACGCCCGTCACAGTCATGGGGGCTTTGTGGCGCGCGGCTGCTGTATTCAGGGCATCGCGGAGGGTGCCGCCCAACGCGTTGAGCCGTTGCGCCTCGGCAGGGGTAAAAACCTGCGTCAGGCCAGCCAGCCCGGCGGCCATAGAGAGCACATTGTTGTTGAAGGTGCCCGCGTGTATGATGCAATCGGCGTGCTCGGGATCAAATCGCTCCATCAAGTCACGCTTGCCGCCGAAAGCCCCGAAGCTAAGCCCGCCGCCCAAGTATTTGCCCAACGTGGTCATATCGGGGGTGATGCCAAGCTGACCTTGTAGGCCCGAGGGGGACAGGCGCGAGGTCATGACCTCATCGAAGATCAGGACAATGCCGTGACGCGATGCCTCAATGCGCAACATCGCCAGAAAGGCGGGATCAGCCGGAATGCAGCCGCCGCTGCCCTGCATAGGTTCGACCAGAATGGCGGCCAATGAGGGGCCGTGTTTTTCGATCTGGGCGTGGGTCTCATCGATGGCGTTGTAACGGCCCATCAGCCAATCCATAGATAGGTTCAGTGGATTGCCGTGATGGCCGAAATACAGAACGCTGCCGTGATAGCCGCCTTCAAAAACCATGATCCGATCTCGGCCTGTCATATGGCGGGCGGTTTGTAGGGCGAGAACGTTGGCTTCGGTGCCTGAATTGCAAAACCGGACCAAATCGAGCGATGGGAAGCGGGCGGTGATGGCCGATGCCAGTTGGCCTTCGTATCCGTTTGGGCCACCCAGAACGATGCCGTCTGACAACGCGGTGCGCACGGCATGTTGGATGATGGGATCGCTGTGGCCGAACAAGCCCGCCGTAAACTCACCCAAAAAATCGGTGTAGGTGTGGCCGTCGGCATCGGTTAGGTGGTTGGCCTCGCCATGGCTCCAGGTCAGGGGGAAGGGGTCGAAATGAAGAATCGAACGCGTGTTACCACCCGGCATGGCGCTGCGGCCCACGCGGGCGTGGTGCTCACTGGTCGGGTTGGCGGCGATGAACTGTCGTTCTGATTCTTGGAGCGCTGCACTCAGGTCAAGATTGCGCCGTGTGGTGTCCATTTAGGCTGATCCTCCATCAGAGGCGATCAGCCTAAATGGCGCGGCGGTGTGCGTCTAGCCAGAGGCCGCTTGCGTTATCCGACGAAGGCCTTTTCGATCACATAGTCACCGGGGGTGGCGTTTGAGCCTTCGGTGAAGCCGAAGCTTTCAACCAAGGTTGCCGTGTCTTTCAACATGTCCATCGACCCGCAGATCATGACTCGGTCAGTTTCTGGATGCAGCGGGGCCGTGTCGATTTCTTGGAACAGGCTGCCACTTTCAATACGGGTCGTGATGCGGCCCGTGCGGTGGTATTCGTCTTGGGTGACGCTGGTGTCATGAATCAGGCGGCCTTCGACGAATTCGCCAATCAACGGGTCTTCTTTCAAGCTGCCAACGACGTCATAGCCGTACTGCAATTCGGCGACCGTACGGCAGGTGTGAGTCAGAACCACATTGTCGAATTTCTCATAGGTTTCTGGGTCGCGGATCAGGCTGACGAAGGGTGCAATGCCGGTGCCGGTTGAAAACATATAGAGCTTCTTGGCGGGCGTCAGGGCGTCCAGCGTGAGGGTTCCGGTTGGCTTACGGCCCAGCAAAATTTTGTCGCCGGGGCGCACGTGCTGAAGCCGCGAGGTCAGGGGGCCGTCTGGCACTTTGATTGAGAAGAATTCCAATTCTTCATCCCACGCCGGGCTGGCAATGGAATAGGCACGCAGCAGGGGTTTGCCTTCGTTGAAGAGGCCCAACATGACGAACTCGCCCGAGCGAAACCGAAAGGCGGCGGGGCGCGAAATGCGGAAAGAGAACAACCGATCTGTCCAATGCTTGACCGATAGCACTGTTTCTTGGCTAACCGAGCCGGGTAGCGGCTGGTTTTGGTCTTCGACCGTGAAACCGTTTTCGGGACCGAGGGCTTCGGCGGGGCGGGACATATCAACAGACATCGGGTTCTTCCTTGTATAACGGCCTTAATTCACTTGTGTAACAGTGTATTTAATATGTTTAACACAAATTTCAAGATAAATTAGATAATTAACACAGATAGACGGGATTTTTACGACAATTGGACCAAAGCACCTATGCCCTATCAAGGCGGGCCGCGTAACACCCGGCACCGGCATAATGGGCATGAATATAGGCTACGGCCTCTGTTCTAAACATTTCATTGATGTCTATCATGACGGCACCGCCCTCGGTTAACGAGCGCTGGATCAACATACCTGCCTCATCAAAACCGCGCAGGGATAGGACGGTATCACGCATAACGTCCGGGATTTCATCAATCGCGTGATAGGGCGTTGTCGCGCGTTCACTGACGTGAATGGCATGAGACGCCTGATAGGGCGAGTTTGCCGGTTGATGAACATAGTTGATCAACAGCACGGTTTCGCCGGGGTCTGGTTTTCGCAGCTCAATTCGGTCGGCAAAGTCAGAGGCCTCATCCGTCATCAGGCGGATGGCATTGTGTTTGGCCAGACTGTCATCGGGTTGACCAAATAAATGTTGGAACGGGGTAAGCGGCAAGCCGGTAATTCGAAAGCTCATGGTTTGTATCCTCATCAGAAGGGTGAAGGTCTCTGATTAGGAAGGTTCTTGGGCACGCACCATCCGGTTCTTGTGACCCAAAAGAAAAAGGCCGGGGAGGGGGCTCCACCGGCCTTGATCTGAAATGCTTTTGGGAATGCTTACTTGTTCAGTTCGGCTTCCAATTCAGGAACGGCATCAAACAAGTCTGCGACCAAGCCGTAATCGGCAACCTGAAAGATAGGGGCTTCTTCGTCTTTATTAATGGCGACGATAACCTTTGAATCTTTCATGCCCGCCAAATGCTGAATGGCACCAGAGATACCAACGGCAATATACAGGTCTGGGGCAACCACTTTGCCGGTTTGGCCAACCTGATAGTCATTGGGGACGAAGCCCGCGTCGACGGCGGCGCGGCTGGCACCAACGGCGGCGTTCAGCTTATCGGCAACCCTTTCTAGCATGGCGAAGTTTTCGCCAGACTGCATGCCACGTCCGCCAGAAATGATAACACCGGCGGTGGTCAGTTCAGGGCGTTCAGATTTGGTGACGTCTTCGCCTTCGAACGTGGTCAGGCCCGTATCGCCGGTTCCGGCAACGTCTTCAACAGCGGCAGAGCCGCCTTCTTCCGCAGCGGCTTCGAAAGCGGTACTGCGAACGGTGATGACCTTAACTGAGTCAGAAGACTGCACGGTGGCGATTGCGTTGCCCGCATAGATCGGACGGGTGAACGTATCTGGGCTTTCGACACCTTGGATGTCAGAGATTTGCTGCACGTCGAGCAACGCGGCTGCGCGGGGCAACATGTTTTTGCCAAACGTTGAGGCCCCCGCCATCACATGACTGTAATTCGCTGCCAACTGAACAATCAGCGGGGCCACGTTTTCAGCCAACTGATGTTCGTATTCAGCCGCATCGGCCTTCAAGACCTTTGAGACGCCAGAGATTTTTGCCGCCGCATCAGCAGCCGCGCCGCAGTTGGCACCGGCAACCAAAACATGGATGTCACCACCAATTTCCGCCGCCGCCGTCACCGTGTTCAAGGTGGTGGGTTTGATTTCGATGTTATCGTGTTCAGCAACAATAAGAATGCTCATGGGTTAGATCACCTTCGCTTCATCGCGCAGTTTTTCAACCAACTGCGCCACGTTTTCGACCTTAATGCCGGCGTCGCGTGCGGGCGGTTCAACCACGTTAATCACAGTCACGCGCGGTGTTACGTCAACCGACAAATCCGCAGGCGTCATCACATCAATGGGCTTTTTCTTGGCCTTCATGATGTTCGGCAAGCTGGCATAGCGTGGCTCATTCAAGCGCAAGTCAACGGTGACGACAGCGGGCATCTTGGATTTGATATTTTCCAAACCACCATCCACTTCGCGGGTCACGTTCAGATACCCATCGGCGACCTCAACTTTCGATGCAAAGGTCGCTTGCGGCCACCCCAACAGCGCAGCCAACATTTGGCCGGTCTGGTTGTTGTCGCCGTCAACGGCCTGTTTGCCCAAAATGACCAACTCGGTGCCTTCTTTTTCGACAACGGCCTTTAGCAGCTTGGCAATCGCCAGGGGCTCAAGAACGTCATCGTGCTGCACCAAGATACCGCGATCAGCACCCATGGCGAGGCCGGTGCGAATGGTATCTTGAGAATTTTGAGGACCGCAAGAAATGACGATCACTTCGTCAGCCTGTCCGGCTTCCTTCATGCGAATAGCCGCTTCGACGGCAATTTCACAAAAAGGGTTCATCGCCATTTTGACATTTTGCGTTTCAACGCCGGAACCGTCGGCTTTAACGCGGACTTTAATATTCGCGTCAATCACGCGCTTTACAGGGATTAAGACCTTCATCGATTTCCCCCAAAGGGTATAGATTGCTGGGATTGAAACGCACCACCAAGTGCTAACACGCGGTCGTAAAGCGGGTGTGTCATAATGTCAACGGATGCGGGCGCATATCGGCTATGAAAAATCACACCGCCACCACCGATCCGACACAAAGTTCGCCCAAAGTTCGCCCAAAGTTCGTATTATGGCTAGGATATGACGGCCCTGGATAAGCAATCATCGGGGGGCATTCTTAAGTGAATACAACGAAGGTAAGGTGCTGACAGGCCCCCACAAACCCGTCACACTCTTGGGAATTGTTTTCAAAAAAAACGAAACAAAGAAAGAAGGAACGGCAATGTCTGATGCTGCTGCAAGTGAGGGTCGGAAAGGTCGAGGCGAAGGTCGCAGGGGGCGGGACGCCCGCCGAACGGCCCGAGAGTCTGATGTGGGTACGATCGCGCAGCCGTATATCCTGCGAAAAACGCCGCCGCTCGAACTGGCCAGCGAAGAGGTGTTGGAAACCATCGAAGCCAACGCCGACACCATCTTAGAAGAGATCGGCATTGAATTTCGCGAAGACGAAGAAGCGTTGACCCTGCTGAAAGAAGCGGGCTGCGATGTGCGCGGCGAACGCGTTCACTTCCCCAAAGGCCTAGCCCGTGAGAAACTGAAAACCGCACCGAGCGTTTTTACGCAGCACGCGCGCAATCCGGCCCGTAGTGTTCAGATTGGCGGCGATGCCACTGTTTATGTGCCTGTTTATGGCCCGCCGTTCGTGCGTGATTTGGATAAGGGCCGCCGCTATGGCACCATTGAGGATTTTGAAAACTTTGTGAAACTGGCCTACATGTCAAAGCCGCTCCACCATTCTGGCGGCACGGTGTGTGAGCCAGTCGATCTGCCCGTTAACAAGCGGCACTTTGATATGGTGCACGCGCACATGAAGCTTTCGGACAAACCCTTCATGGGGTCGGTCACGGCACCGGAACGGGCGCAAGACACGGTCGATATGTGTAAAATTTTGTTCGGTGAGGAATTCGTCGACCAAAACTGTGTCGTCATCAACCTGATCAACGCCAACTCACCCATGGTGTTTGATTCGACCATGCTGGGTGCCTTGAAGGTTTACGCTCGCAACAATCAAGCGACTGTCGTGTCGCCGTTTATTTTGGCCGGTGCCATGAGCCCTGTTACCGCGGTCGGCACCTTGGCGCAGTTGTTGGCTGAGGCGCTCGCGGGCATGACGATGACCCAGTTGGTCCGCCCTGGTGCGCCTGTTGTGTTCGGCACGTTTGTCAGCTCGATCTCGATGCAATCCGGTGCGCCGACGTTTGGTGGACCAGAGCCGATCTTGATTCTGTCGGCTGCGGCGCAATTGGCGCGGCGCTTGAATTTGCCGTTTCGCTCGGGTGGATCGCTGTGCGGATCAAAAATCACCGATGCCCAAGCTGCGTATGAGACAGCGAATACTTTGTTGCCCGCCACGCTGTGCGGCGTAAACTTTATGCTTCACGCAGCGGGGTGGCTGGAAGGCGGCCTGGTTTCATCTTATGAAAAATTCATCATGGATGTGGATCAACTGTCTGGCTACGGCATCATCACGCAAGGGTATGACCTATCTGAAAATGGCCAGGCGTTGGATGCGATCCGTGAAGTTGGCCCTGGCAGTCACTATCTGGGCGCCGCGCATACCCAAGCGAATTTTGAGCAGGCCTTTTGGCGGTCCAGCATTGCCGATAACAATTCGTTCGAGCAGTGGTTATCGGAAGGCGAGCAAGACGCGACCCAACGCGCGAACGCTAAATGGAAAAAGATGCTGCGCGACTATGTTCAGCCGGACATGGACCCAGGCACTGCCGAGGCCCTGCAAAGCTGGATCGACCAACGCAAAGCCAGCTTCCCGGATAGTAATATTTAGGGGGTGTTAACCCTCATCGTTAAATACCCATTTTGCCCGGACGTCGATATTTACCACAGAGAACACAGAGGCCGGGGCCCGCGCTAAACGCGGCCCCGCCGTCACAGAGAAAGACACAGAGAAAATTTGTTGCGGCGCGGAGACGCGCCGCTCGCTTTTTTTCTCTCACTGCCTCCTCGGTGTTCTCACTGTTCTCTGTGTAGACTTACTCAGCCGATCCAGTCCCCATCCTTCGACCCGCTCGGTTCCCTCTCTACTCAGGATGAGGGACTTGGATGGCTGTTTCAACTGCGCCTCATGTTGAGCAGAGATCGCCAGCGGCGCGCCTGTGTCGAAACATGACGAGGGTGTAGCCTCAATTGGGTTGAGGCCTAATCACTTTCTGCCCGCCAGATCACCGGGAACCAATCTTCGCGCAGGCGTTCGCCATCGGTCATGCCGTGGCCGGGAAACGGCGGTGAGGTTTTGCCGGGGCGGGTGACGTAACGGGCATCATCGCCGACAAAGCGCACAGAAAACGCCCGTCTACGGGTGGGACCGGTATTGCCGCGTGCGCCATGGGCGCAGCGGAAATCAAAGGCGGCGGCATCGCCTGGGGCCATCGCCCAGCCAGAAACCGCGTGGTCTTTCGGCATGACGCCCGGTTCGGGGACGTCCATGAAGCCTTGATCGCCCTCATAAAAATTTCCGTCGTTGAGCCATTTGACCGGGCGGATGAATTTTTCCGACAGGTGCGATTTTGTCAGAAACAAAAGGGTGTTTTCTTCTGTGACCGGGTCAAGCGGAATCCACAGGCTGACCGTCTGGCGGCCTTCAACAAAATAATACGGCATGTCTTGGTGCCAGGGCGTTGGCTTGGCCGTGCCCGGTTCTTTCACCAAGATATGATCGTGAAAAATCTGCGCGGTTGTTGATCCCATCAGCGCGGCGGCAACCTCGCCGACGTTTGAATTTTCAATGAAATCTTTGAATTCTGGGATGCGTTGCCAGTTGCAGTAATCATCAAAGAACCGACCTGCTTCGCCCTGGGCCGTGTTTTCAGCGGCAAAGGGGCCGGGTTCGCGCATGTTGCGCTCAACACCCGCCCGCAGGGTTTTGACCCAATCCGTGAAGGCACCGGGTAAGAGCGCGCATCCTTGTTTTTGATAATCATCGCTTTTCATTCTGACACGCTATGCCTGAATTGTTCCCGTAACAATATCAGAATTGGTGATTCCGTCGGTCGGTGGTGTACTTAAGTTTGGAAACGCGGAGGAAATGACCATGATGAAGCGCGAAGGAACGCCGTGGATGGACGCGGCAGAGTATGGCCGATCTTTGAAAGGCATTGGCATCAATTTGCTGGTGCCGTCGGTTGATGCGGCCATGGAATTTCAGCGCGAAGTTCTACAAGCCACTGTGTTGTATGCGGACCCGGATTTTGCTGCGCTGGAAGGCTACGGCGCGGCGTGGTGCTTGCATGCGGATCATACGTATTCGGATCATCCGTTGTATGGCAGTTTGGGCGAGACGCCGGTGCGGGGGATTGGTGCAGAAATTCGCGTGCATGGCCTAGACCCAGACGCCGCCGAAACCCGCGCTCGCGCCCTGGGTTATGCGGTTTTAGCGGGGGCGATGGACAAACCCCATGGCGTGCGCGAAGCCTACATATTAGATACCGATGGCTATTTATGGGTGCCGGACGTGCCGTTGCCGCCTGAGTAATTGAGGCGTGATTGGACATTGTCTGCCAATCGACCATATCCTTGTTCATAGGATAAGGACGCCCCATGCTCGACGATGCAAAAAAATCGCTGCTAACGATTCAAGAATTATACTTTGGCGAGGCAGGGGGATGGTGCCTTGCGACGCCCGCCGATTGGTTGGTCCGAGAAGGGCGGCGCATTGGCGATGCCGCAAAGCTACTGGATGGTTTGGTCGAAAAATTACTGACTGTGGGCGCGCCGGTGGATCGGGTCCGGTTTACCTATCGCACCATCAACCCTCAACTTTTTGGCCATACGGTGATGTGGGTGCGGGGGCAGGGTACAAAAGCGACAACGGTTGGCCATTATATTGAACAGTCAGATGACTATATCGGTAGCCCCATTCAAACTGTTCAAAAATCGGGCGTTACCGTTCGGCGGGTCTTAAACGACCTCACCGCCGCAGATCACTCTGTTTTTCATTCCATGAAAGACGCGGGCGTGGCCGATTACTTGGCCATCCCGATGATTTTTTCCGATGGCCAAATCAATGTCATGACCATTGGCACTTATCGCGAAGGGGGCTTTAGCGAGACTGATATTCTGAAGCTTGAGGCCTTGGTCGAGCACATGGCATCCATTGTTGAGACCATGGCCATGCGCAGTGTGACGCGATCTTTATTGAACACCTATCTTGGGCGGCGTACCGGCGACCGGGTACTGAGCGGCAAGGTGAAGCGCGGCGATGGTGAGATGCTTGACGCCGTTGTTTGGTTTTCTGACCTGCGTGACTTTACGCCATTAACCGAAACATTACCGCCGAAAGAAATGCTGGCGATGTTAAACATGTATTTTGAAACCGTTGATAACGCGGTCAGCAGTCACGGCGGCGAAATACTTCGCTTCATTGGCGACGCCATGTTGATCGTGTTCCCAACCAACGAGTTTAAGAGCGTGGCCAATGCTTGCCGTGCGGCCATCTTTGCCAGCATTGATGCATTCAATTCGATGGCGACAGTGAACCTGATGCGCCGCCGTCACAAAGAGCCGGAAATTCGCTTTGGCGTTGGTTTGCACGTGGGTGAAGTTGTTTACGGTAATGTCGGCGGCCGTGACCGGCTTGATTTTACCGTGATGGGACCAGCAGTAAACCGCACGGCACGGCTGGAGGGCCTGACCAAGACCTTGGGTCATAGCTTGCTGATTTCGAAAGACCTGGTGGATCAAGCCGACATCAGCGTTGTTGATTTGGGTCTGCACGCCATGAAAGGCGTCGCGGAACCGCAACCTGTTTTTGCCCTCAACGACATGAACGATCCGTACAACGGCAAACCGACGGCCAGCGAGGCATGAGCGCGCCTGTCACGGCCATTTATACCGCTTTATTGGTTGTCGTGCTGATTGGTCTCAGTGCTTGGGTGATCAAACTGCGCCGAGGCGCCGGGCAAGATTTGTTTCAGGGCGAACACAAAAACTTGGGTCGCGCCGTTCGTGTGCATGGCAACTTTACCGAATATGTGCCGCTGGCGTTGATCTCACTTTTAATTGCCGAGTTAAACGGCGCGGAAGCCTGGATGCTGCATGCCTTGGGCGCGGGCCTATTGGCCGCCCGACTCACACATGCTTATGGACTCTATAACCACATTGGAGCCTCGACGGGCCGGGTCGGCGGGATGGCAGGCACCTTCGCGGTTCTTGCGTTTGGCGTGCTGCTGAATGTGTGGTTGGTGCTGGGTTAGTCGGCGTCGTCATCCTCATCAACGTGGCGGGTTACATCCATCGACTCGTGTAGAATGCGCAGGATGTTGACGGTGTTTTTTGCCTCATTCACCGTGAAAAGAATGAGGTGACGACCGGGTTTGCCGTGTCTGGCGATGTGTAATGAATTGAGGCCGGAGGCTACAGTGTTCCGGCGTCTGCATCCGACATGGAACGGATTCTGGGCGAGGCTTTTGATGGCCTCATTGAGCAGGGCATCTATGTACCGAGGGCGTAATTGGCGAGGCCCTGAAAATGCTCTTCAATATCCTCTGCGGTTTCTAAAATTGTGTATCGCCCCGCGTCAATGTCATTCATGCCAACCTGAACGGCGTCACGCAGGGCCTTTAGTTTTGCCACGTGCTCCTGTTCTTGGCGTTCCAGCAACCGTAGGCCATCACGCATTGCTTCGCTGGCGTTTTGATACCGCCCAGAGACGACAAGGCTTTCGATGAAGTCAGACTGCTGATCGGTTAGGACAACATGGCGGGTTGGCATGGCGATTGGCTCCCATCCATAGCGATTGGCATATTATGCCATAATGGAATAGCCAGATCAAAGGGGCCTTTAATCTTCTGCTAGCACCTGCACGCCATATTCCTGCGCGGCGTCTTCTAACCACGTCCAAATGTATTCGGCGAAGCTACGGTGCACGTACAACTCTAACACCGGGTTGCCGTCTGCATCGTTGGCAACATAGTCAATTTCGACATGGCCCAGGGCCAAGTGCCCGGCGATGATGTGACCGACCGGGAATACAGACAGATGCAGATCGAGCGAGCAGCCCTTTGCCAGCAGATTACGGGCATCAGGGCCGGATACGGCGATGACCGTGCGGCTGCCGGCGATGTCCCAAACGGCGGCGTGCTGACCGGCCAAGGCGGCTGTTAAGTCACCCAGCATGTCTTTTTCAGACTCCGCATGGGTCACGCAAATCCATTCATCTGGGCTCATCCACAGAATGCGAACACCTTTTGAGAGGTCAGCCGGTCCCGTGGTTTCATGAGCGGCTGCCGGTGGTTCGATACCAACGGCTTTTTTGATGGCGCTGCGGAAGGCGGCGTCAGAGATATCACCGCGCAAGCCAACCTGCTGGCGGAACGGGCGTTCACCCATATACACCGTTGCGCCATCGGTGGTGTTGTTGACGCGCGCACCCAATCCCAACGGGGCGAGGGGGCTATGCTTTAGGAAATACTCAGCCATTGGCCCGTTCTCCTTTCGGATCATAAAAGGCGGGTGACGTCACCGTCGCAGCGATGGTTTTACCAATCAACGGAACATGTACCCGCTCGCCATGGCGGGCGCGGCCATTGTCGATCACGGCCAGGGCAATGGAATGGCCTAAATGCGCCGAATAGTAACTGGACGTGACATGCCCAATCATCGCCATCGGTGGGTCTGGTTTTAGGTCTGCATCGGCAACAACTTGGCCGCCCTCGGGCAGAACCTCATGAGGCTCTTCCGTGACCAAGCCGACCAATTGCTTGCGATCGGTGCGGGCCGTATCAACCCGGCTGAGAGACCGCTTGCCGATGAAGTCTGGTTTCTTTTTCGAGACGATCCAATCCATGCCCAAATCATCGGGCGTGATGGTGCCATCTGTGTCTTGGCCGACGATAACAAAGCCTTTTTCGGCGCGCAGCACGTGCATGGTTTCTGTGCCGTACGGTGTGATGCCGTATTTCTCGCCAGCCAGCATAAATTGGGTCCAAAGACCCAGGGCCGCATGGGCAGGCACGTTTACTTCGAATGACAACTCACCGGTAAAGCTGATACGGAAGACGCGGGCCGCAATGCCGCCAACCACGGCGTTTTTCACGCTCATGAACGGGAAGGCGTCGTTCGACAGATCAAGGTCGGTGAACTCGGATAGCAACACCCGGGCGTTTGGTCCAGCCAGAGACAGCGTGGCCCATTGTTCCGTGACAGAATTGAAATAGACTTTCAGGTCGGGCCATTCGGTTTGCGCGTATTCTTCCAGCCAGCCCAAAACGCGCGCCGCGCCGCCGGACGTGGTGTGCATCAGATAGTGATTGTCGCCGAGGCGGGCGGTCACGCCGTCATCGAAGATCATGCCGTCTTCACCCAGCATGAAACCATAGCGGCATTTGCCGATGTCGAGCTTCAACCACGCATTGGTGTAAATGCGGTTCAGAAATTCAGCGGCGTCTGGCCCCTGGATATCAATTTTACCCAGGGTTGAGGCATCCAAAATGCCAACCGTATTGCGCACGGCCAAACATTCCCGGTTGACCGCATCGCGCATGCTTTCGTGAGCGTGCGGGAAGTACCAAGGCCGCTTCCATTGGCCAACATCTTCCCAATAAGCACCGGCTCTTTCGTGCCAAACATGCATCGGCGAACGGCGAGTGGCATCAAGCTGCTGACCAATATCACGCCCGGCAATGGCACCAAACGGTACCGGCGTGAAGGGGGGGCGGAATGTGGTCGTGCCGACATCGGGTATGTCTTTACCGATGGCAGCCGACAGAACGGCCATACCGGGGATGTTGCCGGTTTTGCCCTGATCTGCGCCCATGCCCATGGTAGTGTAGCGCTTGGCGTGTTCGACAGACTGATAGCCTTCACGGGCCGCCAATTGCACATCGGCAACGGTGACATCGCCGTGTTGGTCAATGAAGTGTTTCGGGCCGTGGCCAACGGGCACTTCGGCGGGAACCACCCACATGTGACGCCACGGTTCTTCATCCGGCTCATCGGTCTTGGGAATGGCTCGTGCGCGGGGCAGTTTGATACCCGCCGCTTTTACAGCGTCGCGTCCGGCGTCAGACCCCTCTTGCAGCGTGATTGCCAAATCAAACACGCCCTTTGACGCGCCCGCCGAGCGTTCTGCTTGCATGGTTTTGCCGGGAACGAAGGTGCCGTACTCTGCATCGTAAATCGGTTTGCCGCCGGAATGACTGTGCAAGTGAACAGCCGGGTTCCAGCCACCCGACGAAGCGATAACATCGCATTCTAGCGTGCGCGCTGGGGCCAACACAGCGTCGCCGTCTTTGGTCAGGTTCATGATCCGCACGTCTTTGATGGCTTTGCTACCTTTAACGCCGACAATACCTGAATCGGGAATAACCTCGATGCCGGCCTCGATGGTGCGTGTGACCAATTCGCCATGCGGATTTGCCCGCACATCAACCACGGCAACGACGGTGCCGCCGGCTGCTTTCAGATCAAGGGCCGTGCGATAGGCGTCATCATTGTTGGTGAACACAACGGTGCGTTTGCCCGGCGATACGCCATAGCGATTAACATAAGCGCGAACGGCACCAGCGGTCATGCAGCCAGGCCGGTCGTTATCAGCAAAAATCAGGGGGCGTTCGATGGCCCCGGTTGCCAAGACAACTTGTTTCGCCCGCACGCGCCAGATGCGTTGACGCGAGGTGCCGGGCTTGGCGCCTTTGTGGACGAAATCGCTTTCGTGATCGGCGCGGTTTTCAACAAGGCCTAAGAAGTTATGATCAAAATATCCAAACGCGCTGGTGCGGGTGAGAATGCGCACCTCTGGCATGGCGGCCAATTCGGCTTCGGCATTGGCGACCCAGTCCAGCGCAGGTTTGCCGTTGATCATCATGGTTTCGTCGAGCAACTGGCCACCCAGTTGGTTTTTCATGTCGCACAGAATAACCCGCGCACCGCTGCGCCCGGCTTCTAGTGCCGCCATCAGTCCGGCAGGGCCAGCACCGACAATAATCACGTCACAGTGGGCGTTCATTTTGTCGTAGATATCAGTATCCGTGGTCGTTGGCGGTGTGCCCAACCCCGCCGCACGGCGGATAAACCATTCATAGAAATGCCAGCCGGTCTTTGGCCACATGAAGGTTTTGTAATAGAACCCGGCGACGAAGATTCGCGACAGCAGGCTGTTCACGGCCATCACGTCAAAGCCTGGGCTTGGCCAGCAGTTAACGCTTTCGGCGATCAGACCGTCGGTCAGTTCAACAACGGTGGCTTGCTGGTTGGGCGTATCTCGTCCGCCGCGCCCTAATTGAACATAGGCGTTCGGATCTTCAGTGCCCGCAGTGACGATGCCGCGCGGGCGGTGATATTTAAAGCTACGGCCGATCAGCTTGATGCCGTTGGCCAACAATGCCGATGCCAACGTATCGCCGTGATAGCCTTGGTAGGTGCGGCCGTCGAATTGGAAAGAGATCGGGCGCGTGCGATCAACGAGGCCCGCGTCCATGAGGCGTTGAACTTGGCTCATGATGCGGCTCCGGTTTTTTTGGTTTTGGCCGCAGCTTTTTTAGCAGAGGTCTTTTTTGTTGCTGGCTTTTTTGCGGGCGATTTGCGCGCTGCTTTGGGCACGGCTTGCAAGGTTGGCGTGATGCCCTTGGGCAACGCTTCACCCGTTTTATAAGTGCACAGCAGTTCGTTCGTTGCCGTGTTACGCGCGGCATTGAACCATTTGCGGCAGCCACCTGTATGCACCCACCGTTCGAGGTAAATGCCCTTGGTGTTGGTGCGAAGGTACACGTAGTGCGCCCATTCGGCGTCTGTCATGTCCATCGAGTTTGTCGGGCGCGCGATGTGCGCTTCCCCGCCGTAACCAAATTCGTGCTCATCGCGGTCGCCGCAGAAGGGGCATGTGATTAATAGCATCGTATCATCTCCCCTTAGTGTGCCACGCCAGCGGCGGCATGTTCATCAATAACCGCGCCGGTTTCAAATCGATCAAGGCCAAAGGCTTCGTTCAATTTGTGTGGCCGGTCTTGGGCCATGGTGTGGGCAAAGGCCCACCCGGAACCCGGCGTTGCCTTAAAGCCGCCGGTGCCCCAACCACAATTGAAGTAGAGGCCGCCAATATCTGTTTTCGTCAGGATTGGGCTGGCGTCTGGCGCGGTATCAACAATGCCGCCCCACATCCGCATCAGGCGCACCCGCGACAGAACGGGATAAAGTTCAACCAAGGCGCGGATTTGTTCTTCGATTACGCCAAACGATCCGCGTTGGGTATAGCTGGCGTGGTGATCGATTCCGGCACCAATGACCAATTGGCCTTTGTCCGATTGCGACAAATACACATGGACTTGGCCGGACATGACGACCGTATCAATCACCGGCTTCAAGGGTTCAGAGACCAACGCTTGCAGTGGAAAGCTTTGAATCGGCAATCGAATGCCCGCCATTTCGGCGATCACGCTGCAATGGCCCGCCGCAACAACACCGACTTTGGGTGATTTAATTATGCCGCGTGTGGTCTCAACGCCCGTCACCTGACCGCCTTCGCGCAAAATGCCAGTGACTTCGCAGTTCTGGATGATGTCGACGCCGTAGGAATCGGCACCGCGTGCCAACGCCCAAGCCACAGCATCGTGGCGGGCAATGCCGCCGCGTTTTTGCAGCGATGCACCCAAGACCGGATAACGCAGGTTTGATGAAATATCGATGATCGGAACCATCTTTTTGATTTGTTCGGGCGTCAGAACTTCGGAATCAATACCGTTCAGGCGGATGGCGTTTACGCGGCGGTGCATGATTCGCAGATCACCCAAGGTATGAGCCAGATTCAAAACACCGCGCTGCGAGAACATGATGTTGAAGTTCAAATCCTGCGCCATGCCTTCATACAATTGCAGCGATTTTTCATACAAAGCAGCGGATTCGTCCCACATGTAATTTGAGCGAATGATGGTGGTGTTGCGGCCCGTATTACCGCCGCCGATCCAACCTTTTTCCAACACGGCAACCTTTTTGATACCGTGTTCTTTGGCTAGGTAATAGGCGGTCGCCAAGCCGTGGCCACCACCACCGACGACGATGGCGTCGTATTCTGACTGGGGTTCTGGGCTGCGCCATGCGCGCTGCCAACCTTCGTGATAACCCAGCGCGTTGCGCACCAGGCTGAATATCGAATATCGGTTCATGAACGCTTCTATCCCTGTGGGCCGATCTATTTTTCGAACGCCGCTTGCGTTCTGGTTGGGAGCTAAGCCCAAACCAAGCAAGCCTTATTGTTTCGTGCCGATGTAAGGGGGTCAAGCGGTGTCCACTTAATCTTTCGCGACGTTCGCCGTCTGAATTGCGACACACACCACCGGACTATCTAAATAACGCTATATCTTGTTGGGACATGCGCCCTTTTATCCATATACTGCGGTCATGCGCATCATATTTTCAACCCTCATTTTCTGTTTAGCACTTGGTTTAGGCGGGGTTTCCGCGTTGGCTCAATCGGGGCTGTGGGGGGATGAGCCCCTTCAGGACATCAACACGCCTGAACCGGCACTGGATGCGAGTTCTGACGATGATCTCGATGACGGTCTGGTGATCCCCGGTGAGGCGGAAGATGGCTCTGTTACCGATGGACCACCGGGTTTCTATGAAGCCGTTGCTTCGTATCAAGAAGAAGACTTCGAGGCTGCCTGTGAAACGTGGTTAGAGCTTGCCAATCAGGGGCATGGATCAAGCCAGCATAATGTGGCGGTCTGCCTCGAACATGGCCGGGGAATGCCGGTGGATACCCGGCAGGCGGCGGGGTGGTATTGGCAAGCGGTTGAGCACGACATTCCCGAAGCCATGAACAACTTGGCGAAGCTGCACACGGACGGACGTGGCGTCGCGCAAGACCATCATTTGGCCGCGAACCTTTACGCCAAAGCAGCGAACCTCGACCTTGTTGATGCTCAGTATAACTTGGCCGCAGCGTACTATCGCGGTTTGGGTTTGGCACAAAATGCCGAGCAAGCGTTTATCTGGATGCAGCGCGCGGCAGAGGCCGGCCATGTGCGGGCGCAGTATGATTTGGGCGGGTTCTTTGTTGGCGGTGTCGGCACACCGGAAAATATGCAGCAGGCAGCGTATTGGTATGATGCTGCGATGGCCCAAGGCGATGCGGCAGCAACATACGCGGTGGGTTATTTGCATTATCGCGGCACCGGCGTTGCGCAAGACTTAGCGCGCGCCTTTACGTTGATTGAACAAGCGGCCCAAGCAGGTGTCGTTTCGGCGCAAAACCAACTGGGCGTCATGAGTGCAAAGGGAGAGGGTGCGGATCGTGATCCGATCTCTGCCTACAGATGGTTTCATGTTGCAGCAGGCATGGGTGATGAGGCCGCTGGCCGCAACCGTGACCGCCTGAAATCCCACCTCACACCCAGCCAAATCAAACAAGCCGAAGACATGGCTCAATCCTTTGAACCCGTGCCGGTTGTTATTGACCTTTTATCTGAAAATTTCTAACGCGGAGACTTTTTATCATGCTCGGGTTTGCTGGCTGGCTGTTTCGAACAGCGCTGAAAATTGGACTGCTGGTCGCGACGGTGGCTGTACTGGTCGGGTATGGACGGTTGCTGGATACCGATGGTTTGCGCGAAGCGCTGATGCAGCAGGTTGTGGGTTCAACAGGCCGGCAGCTTGAGATCGACGGTGACTTCGGCGTCGAGTTTTCCTTTCCGCCGCGCGTGACGGTTGATGGTTTACGGTTGAAGAATGCGCCGTGGGCAACGCGCGACAATATGCTGACCATGAATCGGTTAGAGGCCGAAATTGATTTTCTGCCGTTAGTCATGGGCGACGTTGCTGTGCCGCGCGTGCGCATGGTCGGCGTCGATATTGTGTTTGAAACAGATCAAGACGGCAGGGGTAACTGGGAAGACCTAGCCGGGTTTGAAACGGCCGCCGGTCCGGTTCCCGGGGGTTTTGGTGGTTCGCTTCTTGGTCCACTGATGAGTTCCAGTGTTGTCACGGTCGCGGGTGGTTCCATTACAGTGGTTGATGGCTTAACCGGGGCCACGACAACAGTGCCGCTGGGGGGCACAGAGATTGAGGTGGGGCCAGTAGCGGCGGATCATCGGGATCGGCCAGTGGCGGGTCGGGTGGTGGCTCTGGTGGGGGTGGAACCCAAGTGGCAGACATTCATTGTCCATAATTAAGGTGACATAGACAAAAACTAATTAAACTCTATGTCACCTTAATTAATACCCCGACGCACAGCCGTCTTTGCGGGGGTCTGATCCGCCGATTAGGCAACCTCGGGCGTGGTCCATCTGAATAAACTGTGCGCCACCAATCGGGTTTTCACTCGGCATCAGCACATGCCCTTTGGCTTGCAGCGCTTTGAAGGCGGCTGCGGGAATGCCGCGCTCGGCCATCAGCGCCGCGCCTGGTTCCGGGAACAGGCGGGCAAGGTCGATGGCTTGTTGGACGTTGAAGTCAAAATCAAACAGGTTTGACAACACGTAGGCATGACCGAAGGCTTGGTAGTGCCCGCCCATCACGCCGAACGGCATGGTGCAGCGCCCGCCTTCATAGACCATGCCGGGGATGATTGTATGCATGGGGCGTTTGTTGTCGGCAATCTCGTTCATGTGGCCCGCTTCTAGCGTAAATCCGCAGCCCCGGCTTTGCAGCATGATGCCGCAATCGGGTGCATAAATACCGCTGCCAAACCCGTCGAACAGGGAATTGATAAAGCTGACCGCATTACCGTCTCCATCGACGACACAGAGATAAATCGTGTCACGATGATGCGGCACACCGGCCAATGATGGTAGAACGGCACCGGCGCGGGCGGGATCAAAAGCGGCAGCCATCGCCTGTGCGCGGTCTTGCGATAGAAGTGCTGCGATGGGGACGTTGCTAACCGACGGGTCGGCCAACACCGCATCACGATCCGCATAGGCCATGCGGCCAATTTCGGTGAAGGCATGCAGGCGTTCTGGTTGGAGCGGTCCATAGGACGACAGATCAATGTGTTCCAACGCATTCATCATGAGCAGCGCGATGATGCCTTGGCCATTGGGCGGAATCTCGAAAACCGTGCGACCGCGATACTGGGTCGAGATCGGCGTGACGTATTCACCCGCATGGTTGGCAAAATCATCGGCGGTATGAGCACCACCCATACTTTGTAAAACGGCGGTCATTTCTTCGGCGGCAGCGCCTTCATAGAACGCTGCCTTTCCTTGGCGGCCAATTGCCCGAAGTGTTGCGCCCAAGGCCGGTTGCGCATGGCGGTCGCCCATCTTTGGTGGTTTGCCACCGGGCAGAAAGACGGCGGCTGCGCTGTTGCTTTGGGACAGAAGATCGGCATTGTTGGCCCAGTCACGTGCCGTGCGTTCGGCAATGGGATAGCCGTTTTCCGCATACCCGATGGCAGCCTGAAGCACCGCCTCCAAACCGAGCTTGCCATGATCGGCAGAGAGCTGCGCCCAAGCCTCAATCGCGCCGGGGATTGTGACGGCAGCGGGCGAATGTTGCGCGATTTCTGTAGCCCCGGAGTCGCGCAAGGCTTGGGCGTCTGTGCCCGCTGGCGCGCAGCCTGATCCATTGTAGCCAATTGGTGAGGGCGCGCCTGCGGGTGCGTAAAGCGCAAAACAATCGCCGCCGATGCCGGTCATGTGCGGTTCGACCACGCATTGAACGGCGCACGCGCCAATCGCCGCATCCATCGCGTTACCGCCACGTTTCATAATGTCGATGGCGGCTTGCGTCGCAAGCGGGTGGCTGGTTGCTGCCATGGCTGTTGGGGCCAGTACGGCGGAACGACCGGGATTTTGTAGATCGCGCATGTAAGGGGTTAGCCCTTCTTTTCTGGGGTCATGGGAGTGCCTGGTCCGGCGAACCAGGGGACGACAAAATCATCGGGGTAGACAATATCAAAAACCGGGGCGTCTGGATGAAAAGCATCGTGGGGCGCAGCGGATTCAGCGAAAATACCAGCGGCAACAGGTAGCCCGACAGGCTCATTCAACAGACCTGCGGCCACAGACAGATGACCACCTGGATGATCGTTGACGTCGCGTTTGTAGAATAGGGATGAGCCACAGGTTTTGCAAAAACCGCGCTGGGCGCTGGGTGATGAGCGATACCACGCAACGCCGCTATCGTTTTGATAAACGAGATCGCAAATATGAGTATTGGTGAATGAGGCAAGCGTTGAGCCGCTTCTGCGGCATTGCTTGCAGGCGCACTGCAAAATAGCGCGCATCGGGCCGCGGACTTCAAAGGCGACGCCACCGCATTCGCAGTGGCCAGTCCAGGCGGCATAATCGTATTTGGATTTTTTTATGTCGTTGTCGGCCATGGCTCTTGTTCTCATGCAGAGGGGATTAGAGAACAAGAGCCTATGACGCGACGGCAGGGGCGGAAATACCTTTCTTGTAGGGACTCAATTTAGCAGGTTTTCGCGCGGGAATGCGTGATGGTATGGAATGCGCGAACCAAGCCTGTTTTTGCTGCACTGAAAGTTTTTGCGATGGCTTCCGCCCGATCCTGATGCGCTGCATTGATGATTGCTTGGTAGCGTTCTGGTGTCATCGTTGGTGTATCTGATGTGCTCGTTTGCGTGTTCATAATCTTTATCCTTGGTTACGCCGGATGAGGGGAAACGGTTGTTCCGGCATGTTGGAAAGAAGATAACTAGCTTTCTTAAAAATGATAATCCGGTATATTTGACTTGATTTAGTGAAAAATTTTCTTGAATAGAGGGCCATGAGCACAGACAGCGATATGGCTATTTTTGCGAAAGTGGTGGAATCACAAGGTTTTGCACCAGCGGCGCGGGCCTTGGATATGACGCCATCGGCTGTTTCCAAAGCCATTGCCCGGCTAGAAGATCGGCTGGGGGCTCGGCTTTTGAACCGAACAACGCGCCGCGTGAGCCTCACCGAGATTGGCGCGGCCTATCATCTACGTGTGATGAGAATTTTAACGGATATTGGCTCGGCTGAGGACGCCGTTCGCGATCATCAAACCCATCCGACCGGCGTGCTTCGGGTCAATTCAGCGGTTGCATATGGAGAATATCGCTTGGTTCCGGCTTTGCCCATATTCTTGCAGCGCTACCCCGATGTGACGGTTCAATTGACCATGAGCGATAGCATCGTCGATTTGATTGCAGAAGGATTCGACGTGGGGATTCGCATTGGAACCCTGCGGGATTCATCCTTGATCGCCCGAACCTTGGCCCCAGTTGACCGCGTGGTTGTTGGGTCTCTGGCGTATATTGAGCGATCTGGAATTCCAAAAACCCCGAAAGATTTGCTGGACCATAATTGTGTTTCGTTGACTTTCGATACGCCGGTTAACACCTGGGAGTTTGACGGCATTGGCGGGCGGCAATCAATTCGGGTTCACGGCAGCTTTCAATCGAACGATGTGAGTGCGTTGTATCGCGCGGCCCTGGCAGGCGTCGGGTTATTTCGCGCCAGCCGATTTATTGTTGAGGCCGATCTGGCAGCCGGTCGGTTGGTGTCGATGCTGGATGATTACATCTACAAAGAAGATGCTTCTGTCTTTGCCGTTTATCCACATAGTCGGCATTTGTCGCCAAAAGTCCGCTCATTCGTTGATTTTCTGGTCGATATTGAACAAGGCCGAGTTCCGGTTGGCCCTCATTAATTTTCCGCCGCCACTACACTAGCCATGCGTACCATGGGACACTGACCTTGCAATTTTGTATTGGTTCGATATATATCGGATCGATATGGTTGATGTCATTGCTAGTTAGGATTAGCGGGTATGGATGTAAAGACAGCGTGTCTTGGGGTGTTGTCGCTGGGTGATGCGACGGGCTACGAGATCAAAAAGCAGTTCGAAGACGGGCCGTTTAGCCACTTTTTTCAGGCAGGATTTGGCTCGATTTACCCGGCATTGAATGACCTGCTGGCCAATGGCTTGGTGACCCGCGCCGATCCAGGCCTGGATGGTCGGGCAGACCGCAAAGTTTATGCAATCACGGATGCGGGTCAACGGGCCTTAACCCGGTCTTTGGCTGAACCGGCCCCAAGTGACAAGATTCGCTCTGATGCGTTGGTGATGTTGTCGTTTGCCGAGCACATGACCGAAGCCCACCGAACCGAAATTTTTGACTTTTACCTAAACGACGTTCGGGAACGCGCCCGCCGCCTGGCCGAGAACACGCCAGAGGATGATACCTCTCATCGGGCGGTGATCGCCGGCTTGGGCCATGCAATTTACGAAACATTTGCCCGATATCTGGCTGAGAATCGGACAGCGTTTTTAAACGCGGCAAATGAAGCCACGGACCCGCCCGAGGCAGATCGCCCAGTATTAACGCACAAGAATGCAGACCACACAGGAACACCGTCATGAAGATTAAAGCCTCGCATGTTGTTGCGGTTATTTTGGCCGCTGCTGCCGTCGGGTGGATGGCCTCTGGCATGACCGCTGCCGAGCAAGGCACAGAAATGTCCGGCGCTGGAACAAACGCGACAGCACAATCTACAACTAAAGAGGCCACTGCGGATCGTGCGCCGATCGCCATTCCGGTTCGGGTGCGTCAATCCGTGGCCCAGACCCGCAACATTCAGGTTCGGGTGTTTGGTCAAACTGAAGCCAATCGGGTTGTTGATGTTCGGTCAGAAACCTATGGGTTGGTGCGGTCTTTGGATGTGAAGAAAGGTGCTGTAGCCGAAGAAGGGGCGCAAATTCTTAGCCTAGAGTTAGGCGACCGCGCGGCGCGCCGTGATCGGGCGAAGGCAGAGGTAGACTACCGCACCATTTCCTATGAAGCCGCGAAGAAACTGGAAGCCAAGCAATTCCAATCCAAAATTAAGCTGGCCGAGGAAGCATCAGCACTGGCTCAGGCAAAAGCATCGTTGCGCGAAATGGCTGTTGAAATTGCCGATACCCGCATCGCTGTGCCGTTCGCTGGCATTGTGAATGCGCTGCCCGTCGAAATTGGTGACTATGTGCAAGAAGGCGACATCGTCGCAACCGTCATTGAACTAGACCCCATCGTTATTGCGGCAGAAGTCACGGAGAACTGGGTGTCGAGCGTGACCGTTGGCGATCAGGCCCAGATTGAATTGGCAACGGGAATAAAGCTGCAAGGACGTGTGCGTTTTGTTAGCCGTGTGGCCTCGCCCACGACGCGCACATTCCGTGTGGAGATTGAAACGCCGAACCCGAACAACGCTTTCGCCGAAGGCGTGACGGCTGGAGTTACAATTCCTGTGGGTGAAACCCAAGCACACCTCATTACGCCTGCACTGCTTACCTTGGATGATGATGGTCGTTTGGGCCTAAAGGCAGTTGGGCCGGATAATCGGGTCGAATTTCACACCATCAAAATTGTTGAAGATTCAACGGATGGCATGTGGGTGAGCGGCCTGCCAAGCAGCCTAACCCTTATCACCGTCGGTCAGGAATTTGTCGCCATCGGCGGGCTGGTTAAACCGGTCGACGAATCACTCATTTCTGGCGATGTGAAGGGCTAACCCTTATGAGCCCCATTGACGCCGCCATCAGCCGTTCGCGCACGGTCATCTCTGCTTTGTTCTTGATTTTGATTGCGGGAACCGTTGCATACATTGACATTCCGAAAGAAGCCGACCCAGACGTCAACATTCCAATCGTCTACGTCTCAATGCATCATGAAGGCATTTCGCCGGAAGATGCCGAACGCTTGTTAATTCGCCCGATGGAGCAAGAGCTTCAATCCATCGAAGGCGTCAAAGAAATGCGGTCGAAAGGCTACGAGTCTGGTGCCAACGTAACCTTGGAATTTGATGCCGGGTTCGATGCTGACAAAGCCTTGGACGATGTGCGGGAAAAGGTCGATCTGGCCAAACCAGAATTACCATCCGAGACAGATGAGCCAGAAGTTCACGAAGTAAACTTCTCTCTGTTCCCCGTGATCGTCGTGACCTTATCAGGGCCGGTGCCTGAACGGGCTTTGCTCCGCTTGGGTCGCGACTTACGAGATTCCATTGAAGGCATTCCCAGCGTGCTAGAGGTCAAGTTGGCAGGGGACCGTGAAGAGCTGGTCGAAGTGCTACTCGATCCGATTAAGGTTGAGGGCTACGGCCTATCGCCCGTTGATACGGTCAATGCTGTTCAAGGATCAAACTTGCTTGTGGCCGCTGGTGCGCAAGACACGGGCCAAGGCCGGTTTAGCGTCAAGGTGCCGGGCTTGTTCGAAAGTGTTGGCGACATCATTAAGATGCCGGTGGCGACACAAGGTGACGTTGCCGTGACACTGGGTGACTTGGGTGAAATTCGGCGTGGGTTTAAAGACCCCTCATCGGCAGCACGAGTTAATGGCGAACGTGCCATCGCCCTAGAGATTGTAAAGCGGACCGGCGAAAATATTATTGAAACCATTGAAGGCGTCCGGGCCTTGGTCGAAGCCGAACGCGCAACGTGGCCGACGGCGTTGCAAGGCGCGATCCAGATTGATTTCTTGCAGGATAAATCGCAAGACATTCGCACCATGTTGAAAGACTTGCAGAACAACGTTCTGTCGGCTGTTTTATTGGTGATGATTGTTGTTATCGCCGCCCTTGGTCTGCGGTCTGCCGCCTTGGTTGGTGTCGCTATTCCGGGGTCATTCCTCGCCGCAATGCTGGTGCTTTATTCGCTTGGCGTCACCATTAACATTGTTGTGTTGTTCAGCCTGATCTTGGCCGTGGGCATGCTGGTCGACGGGGCCATTGTGGTCACAGAGTATGCTGACCGCGAAATGCTCAATGGGCAGGAACCGCGCAAGGCCTATGCGATGGCGGCGCGCCGGATGGCGTGGCCGATCACCGCATCAACAGCCACCACGCTTGCGGCGTTTTTGCCGCTGGTTTTCTGGCCGGGTGTTGTTGGCGAGTTCATGAAGTTTCTACCCATGACGTTGCTGATCACGTTGACCGCATCACTGGTGATGGCGCTGATGTTCGTGCCGACTCTTGGGGCCGTGATCGGTGGATGGGGCCGCAAAAGAGCGGGTGCCAAAGCTGCGGTTGTGCCGTCAGATGGTTCCGGTTTAGAAAACGTCGGTGGTGTTGCAGGTGGATATCTAAAGGTGCTTGGGATTGCATTGTCGCATCCCGCTAAGGTTCTGCTGGCAGCGGTTATGGTCTTGGTTGGTGTTCAGTATTACTACGCCACGCACGGAAATGGTGTTGAGTTCTTCCCCGAGGTTGAGCCGGAAATCGCCAAGTTGCAGGTGCGGGCTCGCGGCAATTTGTCGTTCTTAGAAAAAGACAAACTAATGGCCGAGGTTGAAGATCGCATCGTTGGAATGAGCGAATTTGATAGTGTCTATAGCCGCACCGGCACAGACCAGCAGTCAGAGGAATCAGAAGACATCATCGGCACCATCACGCTGGAATTTACCGATTGGCGCGTGCGCCGAAAAGCGGGTGAAATTCTGGAAGACGTTCGTGGCCGCGTTTCTGGTCTCGCGGGTATCATCATTGATCGCCGTAAAGAAGAAGCTGGACCGCCTGTTGGCAAGGCCGTGCAGGTCGAATTGTCCAGCCGATTCCCCGAGAAAATCCCTGAGGCCGTTTCTGTTGTCTTGGGCGGCTTGCAAGAAGTGGGGGGGTTCGTGAACATTGAAGATTCGCGCCCACTGCCCGGCATCGATTGGGAAGTTGATGTGGATCGCGCTCAGGCGTCTAAGTTTGGCGCAAATGTCGACTTGGTCGGACGGGCCATTCAGATGATGACGACGGGTATTAAGTTGGGTGAATACCGCCCGGATGATTCAGATGATGAAATTGATATCCGCGCGCGATACCCGAAAGAAGAGCGCACGATGGATCAGTTAGACCGCATCCGCGTGCATACGGGTGTTGGGGCTGTGCCCATTTCTAACTTTGTGACCAAGTCGGCTGAACCCAAAACGGGCACCTTGCAACGTATCGATCAACGCCGCGTTATGACCGTGAAAGCGGATGTGGAAGAAGGCGTTTTGGCCGACACGAAGGTTCAGGAATTGAAAGCTTGGATTCAAACAGCGCCGATTGACCCTGATGTTAGTTTCGTCTTCAAAGGGGAAGACGAAGAACAGGCCAAGGCTCAGGCCTTCTTAGGCAAAGCCTTCGGTGTTGCCCTGTTCATCATGGCGATCATCCTGGTGACGCAATTCAATAGCTTTTATTCAGCGTTCTTGATTCTGTCAGCGGTCATCATGTCGACCATCGGCGTGTTCATTGGCCTGATTATCACCGGGCAGCCGTTCGGCATTGTTATGGGCGGCATTGGCGTCATTGCTTTGGCCGGTATTGTGGTGAACAACAACATCGTGCTGATCGATACCTTCGACTACTTATCGAAATCGACGGCAGACGTCCGTCTCGCAATTTTGCGAACCGGGGCGCAACGGTTGCGGCCGGTATTGCTAACAACCGTGACAACAATGTTGGGACTGATGCCGATGGTGTTGGGTATGAACATCGATCTGTTCGAGCGCACCATTGATATCGGCGCGCCATCGACACAGTGGTGGACACAGCTTTCAACGGCGATTGTGTTTGGCCTTGGCTTTGCGACGGTGTTGACGCTGATCGTCACACCATCGGCGTTGATGGTTCGGGCCAATGTGGGTGTGTGGTGGCGTCGTCGTGGTGGTATTGAAACTGCAACGCCAGTACTGGCGGAATAACGACGTCTAAACCTCGCCCTTGAAGACAACCACATCTGAGGTTTTGGGAATGGCAACGCCATCTGTAACCGCAGTCATCGGTCTATTTGGTCGGCACAGAGGCGGCGGATGTTCTTTCGTATTTTTGATACATCCAAAAGGCATAAGGGATGGTGATCAAATAAACGATCATCAACACCGATAAGGTCCACCACGGGGCTGAAACCAAGCATGCGATGGCCCCAACAGCACCAACCATGGTTGGCATGACATAGGCACTGGGGATGCGAATTTTTTTGAAAGAGAAGGTCGGAAACCTTGATACCATTAAGAACGCGACACTCAAAAGAACGGCGCCAACTACGATTGGCTCACGCACAAAATCATCGCCAGCAACGAAAGAGAAAATCATGGGTAACAGCGCTAGACCGGCGGCGGCAGGTGCCGGTGTGCCCATAAAGAAATGGGCCGCCCAAGCGGGTTTATTCGGGTCTTCCAGCATGGTGTTGAACCGGGCGAGGCGAAGCGCGCAACAACAGGCAAAAATGAGCGACACGACCCAGCCAAAACGCGGCACTTCATGCAACGACCAAAGGTGCAAAACGATGGCGGGTGCGACGCCAAAACAAACGAGATCAGACAGTGAATCGAGTTCTGCACCTAGCTTTGTGGAGCCTTTTAGCAGGCGCGCTACCCGTCCATCTAGGGTGTCGAGAATGGCGGCAACCAAGATTGCCAGCCCGGCTGCTTCAAACTTGTCTTGCAGGGCAAAACGGATGGCGGTCATGCCAGCACATAAGGCCAGCAACGTCAGCAGGTTAGGGATCATCACGTTAAGCGAAACAACCCGCAGTTTTCGTTTTCCCTTACGGCCTTTTGATCTAACCGCGTTTAAGCCCGAATCGCTCAGGGCGTCGTCGATTGCGCTTGGTTTGCTAGGCTTTTCCGACGTGTCGGATGGGTCGCTCATGTGCGAATGGCTCCGACGCGCGGCTCTTCCGTCGCTTCTAAGTCAGCCAAGACGGTCTCACCGGCAACGCACCGTTGGCCGACACAGGCCAAGGGGGACACGCCTTCTGGCAGATACACATCGACACGGCTACCAAAACGGATCATGCCCACGCGCTCGCCGGTTTTAACTTCGGTGCCTTCGCTCGTCTCGGTGACAATTCGGCGGGCAACCAGTCCGGCAATCTGAACAAACGTGATCGCCCGGTTATCTGGAAGGCGCAGCAGGAAGGCTTGCCGCTCATTATCGGTCGAGGCTTTGTCCAGCGAGGCGTTGAAGAATTTACCAGGAATGTACGAAATTTGTTCGATGATGCCGTCCATCGGTGTTCGGTTCACGTGAACATCGAAGACGTTCATGAAGACACAGATCCGAGGCAAAGGGGTTGGGGCTAGGCCCAATTCAGGCGGTGGTGGTGCCATATCTACTTTTTGAACAACCCCGTCGGCAGGGCTGATTACCAAACCAGACCGTACAGGCGTAACCCGATGCGGATCACGGAAGAAGTAAACGCACCAAACGGTTAGGATCAAGCCAACCCATCCCAAGGACACATTGACCAAAGAAAGACCGAGGGCGACGACCGCAAAAATAGCAATAAATGGCTTACCAGCTTTGTGAATGGGGACCATGATGGTTTTTAGAATCAAGACATGAACCTTTATGCAAACGTTAGAACGGAAGGGTATGAACTAATAAATAGGGGTTTTCCACGATTGATCCTAACGCATTCACCCTTTATCAGCCATTGTTCAGATGTGTCACCATGGTATTTTATGATAGATGTAATAGTCTCAGGTGGGTTTTGCCCTGAATTTTGATGAAAGGTCGTTTGTTATGCTGGCTGGGAAGTCCTTCAACGCCTCTGCGTTGGTTGCAGATGTCGAAAGCAAAGGCTTGTTGGTCAATCGCGAAGAAGATCAACCACTGACCTTTGCATTTACCTATTGCGGTTTTGATTTCAGCGTCGCTGCGCAGCCCACGTCAGATGGCATGACATCCATGGCCATCTTTGCGGATTTGGGCGTGTTACCGTTTACGGCTGAAGGATTGGCAAGCCGAAGGGCTTCGATCAAAATTTTGCAAGGGGCTGCCGGCCGGATGGGCGGTACGATAAAAATCGGCAGGAACCAGAAGATCAAATTTGCCGAAACAATAACATTAAGCGTGCCGTTAACCCCGGTTGTCCTGATCAGTCATATGGTCCGTATCTTATTGTCGGCGCGGCCTTATCTGGATCTTTTCCTCAGCGAGGTTAAGGCACCAGCGGCCATGCGTTTGTTGGCACCTGTCTTGGTACGAGAACCAGACGGAACCTCAGGTGACGCTATTCAGGCTTAGTTTGTCGTCGGAATCTTGAAAACCTGACCTGGGAAAATCATGTCAGGATCGCCTATTTGATCGGCGTTGGCCTCATAAATAACCGTGTAATAATAGCCGGTGCCATAGGTGTGGCGAGCAATGCGCCACAATGAATTGCCGGGCTGAACAATGACAAAGTCACCGGCCTCTAGCGGTTTTTCAAATGATTCGCGGGCAAATGGAATCATGACCCGGGCCAAGACAGCACCGCCTGAATCAACCTGGTCCGCGCGCACCGTGTGAATGCCGGGTGCGATATCCAAAACAGGCGTTACGCGCCAAAGTTCTGTATCGTCAACCAGGGCTCGGCCGACAAGGCCATTATCGACGTACAAAATGACGGTTGAACCGGCGGGCGCACGTCCGCCGATGCTGATCCGTCCGGTATCGTCGTAATCAACGGTATCAATGCTTAGGGTCAGCGCCGCGCCTTCATCAATAGGCTCAGGACGTTGCAGCAACGTTGTCGTGCCATCCTTTGCAACCTTCAAAGCAACGGTGCCTGTTGGCGCTTCGGCCTCTGCGATGGCAGTTCCCGGTGCGGGCACAATCAAGATGACGTCTTCCAAAGACGGAATCACAACATCATCACCGTCAGCGATCATGGAAAGGCTGAGGACGGCGTTACCAGGGGCTAGTGGTGCATCGGGGACAAAGACGAACTCACCCCGCGAATCTGTGGTTACTTCACCAAGAATTTCGCCGTCGCGGAGGATTTGGACCGTCGCGTTGGGCGTTGATCTACCTGCAATCACGGCGCTGCCATCTTTATCAATTCGGACAACGTCAAAGGTTGGCGACGGCGGAACAGTCTGATCGGATGGGCTTGATCCGGATGATTGTGTCGCCTCGGTTGATTGAGAAACCGTTGCCTCTGCCCCGCTTGACGTGGCCGCATTTGCGGAATCCACGCCTTCCGACATTTCCATCGGCGGCGACAAGGCTTCATCGTCGGCGTCATAGGTGCTCAGAAAAAACGCCCCCACGATGGCAACGACACCGATCACAATAATCCAAATAGGGTTTAAGAACTGTGTCATGATTCTAGCGTGCGGCCCCAATGTGTCTGTGTCCAGACTGCACCATAACAATTTAGCTGCGTCTCGCTGAATTTATCCACAGTTATGTCATCGAGAAGGGCTACCCGATTGTGTAAACTGCGGTGGGTTAGATCAGAAAACCGCGACCGAACCCACCACGATACTCAAATTATTGGCGTATACCCTCAAGGTGAAGGTCCATTTCGACCATGCGAGAGGCCGGGCCTAGGTCGTAATCAATGCCAAAATCGGCCATGGCAAAGCTGGTCGTGCCCGCAAATCCGGCACGGTAACCGTCCCAAGGGTCTGTACCTTCGCCGATGAAGGTCACGTCAATGGTGATTGGCTTGGTGACGCCATGCAGGGTTAGGTTGCCCATAACTTGGCCGGTGTTCTCGCCCGTTACCTTAACGCCGGTGCTTTCGAACGTTGCGGTTGGGTGGGCATCCACGTTCAAAAAATCGTCAGACCGCAGGTGGTTATCACGCTTGGCATGGTTCGAATTAACACTGGTCGTGTTGATATTGATCTTAATGGATGAGGCTTCTGGTTTCGCGGCGTCGAAGCTAAAGCTGCCAGAAAAGTCATCAAATCGACCGGTCAGCCAACTATAGCCGAGGTGATTAACGCGAAAGTTAATCGACGCATGCGCGCCTTGAGTATCTACAACGTAGTCGGCGGCAGTGGCGACCGTTGGCGCGGTTGAGAAAGCAGCGATAGCGGCGACAACAGCCGCTGCAATGAATTTGCGAATCATCAGTTTTGGTCCTTTTTTGGTGGAAAGGGGAGCATGCGCTCAAGGGTGGGGTCTTTGTCGATGACGTGATGCTTCAGGGCAGCAGTCGTATGGATCACGGCGATACCGATCAGAACAAAGGAGAGGTAATAATGAAGGTCGCCAGCAATCGCCTCGAACCCTTTTGAGGCATAGACGGCTGGAACAGAGAACCATCCAAAGACGTCAATGGAGCGACCATCAGAGGTGGAAATCAGATATCCACTGACCATCACAACGGCCATCAGTGCGTACATCGACCAATGCGCCATCAAAGCCCCCAGCCTTTCGACAGGCCGAAGGTGGTCATCATTGGGTTTTGAGTTTAACGCGCGCCAAATTAGCCGAAACACAAGCAGGGCAGCGATAAAGATGCCGACGCCTTCATGAATGTAGGGACCGCGGGTATACCATTCATCGTAATATGTCAGCGATGTCATCCACAGACCCAGCGCAAATAACCCAACAATGGCGATGGCCATCGACCAATGAATGAGTTGTGCAACCCAACCATAAGTGTTTTGCGTGTTCTGGGCGTACATGGCTATCCTCACTGTGACCTGCCGTCGATCATGGTACTCTAAACGTGGTAAGGCACACATGTTTTGGCAATATGGCGTTCACAGTTCTGTGAGAGTCTGCGCCAGTAAATAGGCCATAGGAGGATCAAACGTTGTCATCTGTTAACGGTACCGCTCAACCGCTTTGGGATGCGTGGACGCGCTTGTTTCATTGGACACTGATGGCGTTTGTCGTCTTTCAAGTATGGTCAGGAAAGTGGGGTGGCCCGGCTGATATGGATCGGCACATGCTGGTTGGCCAGAGCATTCTGGCGCTGGTTTTGTTTCGCGTGATGTGGGGATTTGTTGGACCGAGGCCCGTTCGGTTCGTTCATTTTTTGCGAGGGCCGAGGACGGTCTTATCTTATGCGGGCGCGCTGGTTCGCCGTGAAGCCCCGCCTTGGCCCGGTCACAACCCCATGGGCGGTTGGTCCGTGGTTGTCTTGTTGCTGATTCTAGCGGCTCAGGCGGGAACAGGCCTGTTCGCCAATGATGATATCTTGGCCGAGGGACCGCTGTTTGATTTGGTCGGGAAGGATATGAGCGACACAATCACCGGCTGGCATAGCCGAGTCTCCGATCTGCTCTTCATTTTCATCGGATTGCATGTGGCTGCCGTGGTACTGCATGAAATTACTGGCGAGCGGTTGGTTGGTGCCATGATTCATGGCCGCAAGGTTTTTGATGCGCCTATCGATCAGTTTGAGATGAAAACGCCCGGAACAGCCCCAAGTAAAATGAGTCTTGCCGTCCGGGCGCTGGTTTGCCTCGGCGCCTCGGCCTTGATTGTTTGGGCCGTGGTTCAGATTTAGGCGGGAACGCCTTATTTCTTTTCGCGATAATCCGTATGGCACGCCTTGCAGCCATCTTTGCCAACCGCACCCAGGGCCTCACCGACCGCGCCCATATCGCCTGATTCAGCCGCCATCACCAAAGTTTTGGTGGTTGATTCAAAACTCATCACAACCTTTTTAAAGCCGTCTGGGTCGGACCAAACCTTATCCAAGGCTTCCGTTTTACCGGCAGACTTGCCAGAGCCTTCAGGGAACAGCGTGTGTGTGTTCAGCGCCAGTGCGTGCAGCGCCTGTGTGTGGCCCAGCAATTGATCTTTGTGGGGAACCTCGCCTTTTAAAATTCCGGCGATGGCACCCATATGGCCGCCAACGGCCTTCATGCTGGCTTGGCGATACTTAATCGCCCCTTCGTCGGCGAACGCAGCGGTTGAAAGAACAGAGGCGACAACAAGTCCTGTAACGGCAGCACATAAATGACGCATAAAAGTCTCCTACTTCAGTGGTGTCAGACTGTCATGGGATGATGCTATATCAATCTGCGAGCGAGTGTTAGAAAAATTTGACCGCTAGAATCATCATTGAGCGAAGGAATGGCAATCATGGTATTTAAAGTTTGCGTTTTCTGCGGCTCAAAAGAAGGCGTCGATCCAGCCCACAAAGCGCTGGCGCAAGCCTTTGGTGTCGGGTTAGCAACGCGCGGCATGCCTTTGGTTTATGGCGGTGGGGAGGTAGGCATAATGGGCGTACTTTCTGATGCGGTCTTAGATGCGGGCGGAACCGTCACCGGCATCATTCCCAAGTTCTTGATGGAATGGGAGGTCGGAAACCTAAGGTGCACCGACCTGATTCAGACGGACAGCATGCACAGCCGAAAGCAGCTTATGGCCGACATGGCAGATGTTTTTGTCACCTTACCCGGCGGGATCGGCTCGATTGACGAAACCATCGAAATTATCACGTGGAAGCAGCTACGTCTGCACACAAAGCCGATCATTGTTCTGAATCAAGGCGGTTACTGGCAGCCTATGTTGGATATGCTGTCGGCAACGGTTGATGGCGGATTTACCTCAAAAGAAAGTTTGGGCTTGTTTGATGTTGCTGATGACCTAGCGGCGCTGTGGAAAATGTTAGAACGGGCCAAGCCAAGCGCGTGAAAACCTTGCGACTCTCTTGTGAATTTGAGCTTTGCTGATTAGGGTGCGCCGCAACACAAAAAAGCTGCGACCCAACAGATAACGAAGGATGCTGAGGCATGTCTGGTAAAATTAAAGTCAAAAATCCCGTCGTCGAACTTGATGGCGACGAAATGACCCGAATCATTTGGGAATTTATCAAAGACAAGCTGATCCTGCCCTATCTGGATATTGATCTGAAATACTATGATCTATCTGTCACCAAGCGCGATGAAACCGATGACCAAATCACCATCGATTCGGCGAACGCGATTAAAGAACACCGCGTCGGCGTGAAGTGTGCGACCATCACCCCCGATGAAGAGCGCGTCACCGAATTTAAGCTGAAAAAGATGTGGCGGTCACCCAACGGCACGATCCGCAATATCTTGGGCGGCACGGTGTTTCGCCAACCGATTATCTGTAAAAATGTGCCGCGTTTGGTGCCGGGCTGGACTAAGCCGATTGTGATTGGCCGCCATGCCTTTGGTGACCAATACCGTGCCACCGATATGCTGGTGCCGGGTCCGGGAACGCTGACCATGACGTTTCAACCGGCCGATGGCGGCGAGGCCACCACCCACACGGTTTATGATTTCCCATCCAGCGGCGTCGCCATGTCGATGTATAACTTGGATGACTCGATCCGGGGCTTCGCCCGGGCCAGCTTAAACTACGGCCTGAACTTGGGATGGCCCGTGTACCTCTCGACCAAGAACACGATCATGAAGGCCTATGACGGGCGCTTCAAAGACCTGTTCGAAGAAGTTTTTCAGGCTGAATTTAAAGATAAGTTTGCGGCGGCGGGCATTACCTATGAACACCGTCTGATCGATGACATGGTGGCGTGTTGCATGAAATGGTCTGGCGGCTTTGTTTGGGCCTGCAAAAACTACGATGGCGATGTGCAGTCAGATACGGTAGCCCAAGGCTTTGGCTCGTTGGGTTTGATGACCAGTGTGCTGATGACACCCGATGGCCAAACGATAGAAGCCGAAGCGGCACACGGCACGGTCACGCGCCATTATCGCCAGCACCAACAGGGCAAAGAAACCTCGACCAACCCAATTGCGTCGATCTTTGCCTGGACGCGGGGCTTGCAATATCGCGGTGAGTTTGATGGCACGCCAGAAGTCGTAAAATTTGCCAACACGTTGGAAAAAGTCTGCATCGACACGGTTGAAAGCGGCCACATGACCAAAGATTTGGCCCTGCTGATCGGCCCCGACCAAAGCTGGCTGACGACACAACAATTCTTGGCCAAGCTGGATGACGGCCTGAAAAAAGCGATGGACCTGGGCTGAGTTTTTCGGGTTTTTTGATTTGGTTAGAGAGCGTCTGCTGCAAAGTGGGCGCTCTTTTTTTGTGGGTGGGAATGACGGTTGTGTTGGCACGCCGAGGCTGAGGCCTGGCTCGACTGGTTAATTCAACACAGAGAACACAGAGGCCTTGCCTACGCTGCGCGCTGCCAAGGCAGCACAGAGAAAGACACAGAGAAGGGTTGCACGGCGCGGAGGCGCGCCACTTTTTTTCTTCCCTTCTCACTGTCCCTCGGTGTTCTCACCGTTCTCTGTGTTGAAGGCCGACGAATGGGCAAAAAAGACGTGTACCGATAGGCCCCTGGATTCCCACGCATCTGGGAATGACGGTCTTTCAGGCTGGAGCTGTTTATCCCTTATCCGCACAATTAGGTCCCAATCGGCGCGTCATGGTATAAGGTCGAACACCATCAACATCGCACATCAGAGACGGCAATGGCAAAAGAACCAAACTTAGAAGAAGCCCATCGGCTGATTGAAGCGTTTCGGGAGAGCGGTGGGCTGGCGTCGTTAACGTTGCTTTGTTTGGCGTCGCGGCGGCGATGGTGGCTTTTGTATCGTCGCCCATTGTCGGAACGTTGATTGTGACCGTTGGTGCCGGTGGTATCTACGGCACCAAGAACGTCGGTAAGGCAATCAAGGCCTTAAAAGGCATTTGGCCGGGCGGGCGCGGCCCGAAGGACAGCGATTAATTCCTCACCCCATCGGCGACAAATGCCGACGCAGCCATTTGGCCAATTCGTTTTCTGGCAGGCTTCCCTCAGCGAGCAACAGAAACGTCGTTAGGCAATCGGTATCGTCGGTCAAAAGGTCATAACCATTCAGGGCCAGAAATAATTCTGTTGCGACCAGGGCTGTCCGTTTGTTTCCATCCAAAAACGGGTGATTACGGGCGATGCCGTAGCCGTAGGCAGCGGCCAAAGCGGCTAGGTCGGCATCATCGTCGTAAGCGGCTTTCTGCTGAGGGCGGGCAAGGGCGGAGTCGAGCAGGTTTTCATCCCGAATACCGGGGATGCCGCCGTGCTCCGACAGTTGTTCTGAGTGGATGGCGATGATGGCGGGCCTGCTGATCCATACCCAGGTATCATTTTGGGTGTCATTTTGCGAGTTCACGAAGCACACTCCGCCGCTTCTTCATGATTTTGCGGGCGACATCCATTTGCTGCTCAAACTCTGGATCGTAGGGTGTTAGCTCGATACCGTTGGGCGTTTCAACGACATAGAGCGTATCGCCTTGCTCGACGTGTAGGTGGGTCAGGATGTCTTTTGGTAAAATCACGCCCGTTGAATTGCCAACCGCCTTCAACTTTAAAGTCGCCATTTCTATCGTTATCCCGTTATAGTTATTTATGTTATTATATTTGTAATAACATAATAATCAAGAAGGTGTGAAAGCGAGAGGTAACGGTATCGACCCGTTTGGCAATGGGGCGATAACGCAGTATGCAGGCGCAGAATTTTGCGACTGGGGAGGCGCGATCATGGATAGAGTTCGATTTCCAATTGGTAAGCTTGATACGTTTCCGCGGGCCGACATCGCAGCGCTGAATACGCCGCTTGAGGCGATGCCGCGCCTGTCGAAGGCTTTGGGAGGGCCGCAGCTTTTCATCAAACGTGATGACCTGACCGGGCTGGGTCTTGGCGGTAACAAAGCAAGGCAAGTGGATTTCTGGCTTGGTGATGCCCTGGCGAAGGGCGCTGATACGGTTTTGATTACCGGCGCCGTGCAATCGAATTATGTGCGCACCGCTGCGGCGGGTGCCGCCAAGCTGGGCATGGATTGCCATGTTCAGTTGGAAGAGCGCGTGAAAGACCCCGACCATACCTACCGGGTTTCTGGCAATGTTTTGCTCGATAAACTGCTCGGCGCGACCATTTACAGTTACCCCGAGGGCGAAGACGAAGCTGGGGCCGATGCGAATCTGGGCCGGATTGCCGATGAATTGCGGGCCAAAGGCCAAAAGCCATACATTATTCCGCTTGGGCCAGGGCATGATCCGATTGGGGCGCTGGGCTATGTCGATGCGGCCCGCGAGGTTGTCGGTCAAATTTACGATAAGATGACGGATTTGAAGGATCTGCCGGACGCTGTGGTGATCGCCTCTGGCAGTTCGCACACGCACGCGGGTTTTTTGGTTGGCTTGCGGGCCTTGGGCGTGACCTGCCCTGTGGTCGGCATTTGCGTGCGCAGAACGGTGGATCAACAGGCACCCCGTGTGAAGGCCAGGTGTGATGAAATTGCTGATTTACTGGGAATAGACCGGCTGACTGACCAGGATATTGAGGTCTATGACGGCGCGCTTGGGCCGGGCTATGGTAAGCCCGGTGATGACACGATTGAGGCCATGACCATGGCCGCGCGCAATGAAGGCCTGATCGTTGATCCTGTCTATACGGGAAAGGTGATGGCCGGATTGATTGCGCAGGCACGGGCAGGGCGATGGACGCCAGACCAGCGGGTGTTGTTCATTCATACGGGCGGTGCGCCTTCGATGTTCGCCTATGAGCCGATCTTAACCGCGCGATTAGATGCTATGGACGCTTGACGCGCCCGCATATGGGCCGTAAAACCGCCGCTTCTTAACGGATTCCACGCCTTGCAGCCGGGCGACACACACTCTCGGCGCGGGCTTTGTTGATTAAGGATACGAAAAATGGCCAGACGCTGTGATTTGACCGGCAAAGGCGTGATGAGCGGCAACAACGTGTCGCACGCCCACAATAAGACCCGCCGCCGGTTTTTGCCGAACCTGCAAGAAACCACGCTGATTTCGGATGCTTTGGGTCCGGTTCAGATGAAGGTTGCGGCCAGCACGCTGCGCACCGTGGAGCATAACGGTGGTTTGGACGCCTATCTGCTGACCACCTCTGATACGAAGTTGACGGTTCCAGCCCGCAAGCTGAAACGCCAAGTGCGCCGTGCGACTGCTGCGACTGCCTAACGGTTATTGGTTTAGAATTTGAAAAAGCCCGCCACCCGGCGGGCTTTTTTGTGCGGTGATTTTAAAGCGCACCAATTCGATACAGTTGGATGCGGTTATTATAGGTATCGGCGACCCACACGTAACGACCGGCAATATCAACGCCTTCTGGCTTATGCAGCTGGTTTAGCCCGTCACCGCGTTCGTCAGTGCCGATTTGACCGATAACTTCATGGCGCTGATTTAGAATCAGGATGCGGTCATTGAATTGATCGGCGACCAACAGCCGACCATCGTCGGCGAACGTCATGTATTTAGGTTCATTAAAGCCATAGTCAGCTTGGGAAAGCTCTCCCACCAATGCGAGGTCGGCATCGTAAATCATGATCCGGTGGTTGCCGCTATCCACGACATAAACATGGCCATCGGGACTGACATGAACGTCATGGGGGCGGCTTAGATGAGTCTCCGGTGGGCCGGTGTCTCCGGCGCTGGCAATCACCGCGCCGTCACGTAGCGCCAGAACGGTGCCAAAGCCCGCGTTGGTTACATAAACAACACCATTTGATCCCGCAGCAACGCCTTCGGGCGCACCCATGGCGCCGTCGCCGTCCCAGCTTTCAACCAATGTTGCCTTGGTCTCATACTTAAAGACTTTAACGTTATAAACGGCAATTCGATCATTGCCCGTGTCGGCCACCATCACACGGCCTTTGGCATCAAAGGCGACATCATGCGGCGCGGCCAAGTCACCGACGCCAAACGTGCCCAGGACTCGAAAATTACCAGGATCAAGGATTTGGATGCGATTGTTGCCGAGATCAGCGACATATAGATTCGCGCCGTCTTCTGTGATGGCAACGTCATGAGGGCGGTTGAAGTTGGCGTCAGAGGTGTTAATGGGTGTCAAGGTGATGGTCTCGTCAGCGGCAGCCACACCGATTACCGAGACGGATAAAACGGTAAGAACCGTTGCAAGCAGTAATCGGCTCATTTGCGCTGCTCCATTTGTTTTCGAATCTCGGTCATTTCTTGGCGCACAGCCGTGAGTTCGACCAGAATGGCACCGCGCTCATCATGGGCCTTGGCGGTTTCTTCTTTGTTTTCTGCCACGTGCTGGGTTTGCATGGCATCAACGATGATACCGATGAACAAGTTCAAGACAGCAAATGTCGTGACCAAAATAAAGGTGATGAAGAAGATCCAGGCATAGGGGTAGAGTTCCATAACTGGACGAACAATGCCCATGGACCAGCTTTCTAGGGTCATAATTTGGAACAGCGTGTACATCGACAGACCAAGGGTGCCGAACCAATCGGGGAAGCTATCACCAAACAGTTTGGTGGTTAGAACGCCGCCGACATAGAAGAACAACAAGATCAGTGTGCCGACAGAGAACAAACCGGGTATGGCTGTAATGAGGGCTTGGATGACATTTCGCATGGCGGGCACGACAGATATCAAGCGGAGTGTTCTTAGTATCCGTAAGGCCCGAAGAACCGCCAACGGACCTGACGTCGGCATGAGGGCAATGGTGACGATCACAAAATCAAAAACATTCCAGCCGTTCAGGAAAAACCGATGCTTTCGATAGATCAATTTCCCAGTGATCTCGATCACGAAGATTGCTAAGACGAATCGATCAAACCCGTATAAAATGCGTCCCCAGCTTTCGACCACGGCCGTTGATGTCTCAAGGCCAAGCGTAATGGCATTTAAAACAATCAGCGTGGTCACAAACTGCTGAAAGCGTTTGCCCTCGACGAAGGTGCCGATCTTACCCGTCACGCCGACGGGTTGGTCTTCTGTGCCCTCATTCATGGCATCTGAAGGTCAAAAGCAAAAAGATAGGTGTCTTGCAGATTACCGAAGTTATCATCGGAGATCAGGTAAAGGCGAACTCCGCCGTCTTTATTTCTAACAACCGCCAGTCCTTCGAAATTGTCGGTAACGTGCGTAACACCTAATTCACCGATCAGGTCCCCCACGATGCGCGCGCCAGACCGCAACTCGCGTTGAAGAAACCGTCGAATGCGGGCGCGGCTACCGATCACTGGGGTGTAGGCCCGTTCGAGGACGTAAATATACTTTCCGTCTGGTCCTAAGGCGGCGTCCGTCGGCTCATAGCCATCAAACACGACATAGCGAAAATCAATCCACCGATCATCTTTACCAACCCATGCCCGGCGCATACCACGGTCATCGCCTTTATAGTCTTCGGTCATCACGAGCAGGCGGCCATCGGACAGCCGGGTCATGGCTTCGGCACCACCGTTGCCGGGCGCATTCAGCAATCCCTGAGGCGCAGGGAAGGGCATGGCGTTGCCCTTTGCCAATTCGCCGTACTGCGAGATTCGATGGTTGCGTTCGAAGGCAACCAGCACACCACCTGCGCCATCTGATGTTATGGCCTCAGCGTCGCGGTTGGATTTACCGTCGAGTCGAACACCGTTTTCATCCAAGAGAGGTTCTAGATCGACACCCTCTAGGCCAACAAGGGTGTCATCTTCGTTAAAGATAAGGCGGCCTGTCATGCGATAGGCAACGTCTGATACGGATAAGAACGAATGGGTCTTGGGATCAACGATCAATGACGAAAATCCGCCAAAACGACTGTCCACTGCCTCTAAATGAAGGCCACCGCGATAGACAATGTTGCCAATCGGCGTGCCCGCGCTGTTGGCAACGTGGATTGAGGGCACTGACGTGATTTCAAGCCGCTCAATGGGCGATGCCAGCGCAGCGCTTATGGGGGCAAAAATTAAGACGGTCGCCAGTGTAAAAATTCTCGATCTCATGGTATCCCCACTATGGTTTGCATCCGTGTTGATGGGCTTGGAAAGCCAGACTCTCAAACCACACTATCATCAATGCGCGCAAGGACGGCAACCATCCGCATGAGATGATTTATACTTGTTTTGATCGTTTATAGGCCGAGAACTCAGTGGATGCTGATGTTCCGAACAACAGACACAATTTCATCGCGTGTGGACGGCTTGGTAATCACGCCGTCCCAACCAACCTGAGTGGTCAGGCCTTGGTTTTGCATGACATCGGCTGTCCAAGCATAAATGGGGGTGTGCAGGTTGTCAGTTTTCTCGAATGCTCTGATTGCATCAACGGCAGTGATTCCATCCATCACGGGCATGTGGATATCCATTAAGATTAGGTCAAAATTTTCTTTATTGACCCATTCCAGGGCTTCGGCCCCATTTCTGGCCTTTGTTAGATGGCACCCTAAGGGGGACAGAATGGACTCAATCACGTCCAAGTTGGCTTCGACATCATCGACCACGAGGATCCGAAGATTGAACCTCTCGTCTGCTGAACTATCACTCGAACAGGACCTTAGATTTATGGATGCTCTAACATCAGACAAATCTTCGACCAAGAATGTGGCTGTGAAGGTACTTCCCTTACCCGGCACGCTCTCCACCGTTACGTCACCGCCCATCGATTGCGCAATGCGCTTTGAAATGGGCAGGCCGAGGCCGGTTCCGCCAAATTTTCGGGTAATAGAGGCATCTGCCTGGGAAAATGGTTCAAAGATAGACTTGTGCTGACCTGGGGTCACACCAATTCCGAGGTCTTCAACAACGAATATTAGGCGTATGTTTCTTCCGTCAAGTGGCTCTGTTCTGGTCGTTAGGCGAGCGTCAGATTTGGCGGAAAATTTAATAGCGTTGTCCAGCAGGTTAAACAAAACTTGGCGAATGCGAACGGGGTCAGATTTAATCAACGTCGGCATATCGTCGACATCAAATTTTAAATTAACATCGTTTTCTTTGGCGCGTTGAAGAAAGGCGCTTTGCGCATTAAGGACGATTTCGGGTAGATCAAACGTTGTGCTCTCGACGCGCAACTCTCCTGCGTCGACCTTAGCAAAATCGAGTAAGTCATTGATCAGTGATAACAGATGTTCACCGGACGTTTTGATATGGCCAACATATTCAAGGTGTTCGGCCATTGCCTTATCACGGGCAGCATAAAACGTCAGAAGGTCCGAAAAACCAATAACAGCGTTCAGTGGGGTGCGTAGCTCATGGCTCATCATGGCTAGGAAGTCTGATTTTGTTCGGTTTGCCTTCTCCGCTTCTTTGCGCCCTTCCACTAAATTTTCCGTCAGAGATAGAAGATTCTTGCGCATTTTTTCAACGGCTTCGTAGACCTCTCCAATTTCGTCCGTCCGCGCGGTTATCACGGCTTCTTTCAGTTCGCCCTGACCAATGTTCGCCGCGTGCCGCCCCAGCAGCCTTAACTGTGGAAGAATTTGTGAGTTCATCCAATGGCCAAATATGGCATAGGCAATGACAACACTACTGATTACCAGGGCAACGAGCAGCGACACGATACCAGCCAGTTGAATTTCCTTGTCACTTATATGAGAAACTTCTGTGTGGAGCCGAGAGATAACGGCGTTAGCATGCCCAGATAGGCGGGATTCAAGCATTTGGCCCAGACGACTGGTTTGATGAAGTTCTTGTTGGATAATTTGCTTCTGAGTAAAGGTGATAGAGATATTGCGGAGGCGCTCTCGCAGCTCGGATGTAAGCCCAATAGCTAGCTGGCCTGTTGCGCTGAGTTCACCAAGGTAGGTACTGGCGCGTGATTCGAGCGTTTGCCATTGTTCACTATACCGATCATTAAATTCATCTTCATATTCATACGTAAGTTGCTTCATCAACTGGACGGTGTCCGCCAGATTTTGAACGGTATCTTGATAAGACTTGAGGTTATTGAAGGTGACGATTGACCAAGTAAATGCTGCTCCTGCCGCGAGCAAGACCAAGGTCGAAGCAATTGTCAGTAATTTGAATTTGTTACGTAGCAGCATCATTCAACCCCCCTCAACGTATCATCTGCACGGCAGTTGAGTCCGCAACAAGCAACGGCTCGGCGGCGATGCTATTCAGCATATTCGGAACCTTCGTGATGGCTGGTGATAGTCCTTCTTCGATGCGCCATCGGGCTGCGCCCTCAAGCACATTGATAAGGTCTTGCGGTAAAACAATGCTGAGAGTGTGTTCCCTCCAAAGCTTGTCTATGGCGTCAGCCGACATATCGAAGGTCTCAGAAATGCGGGCTTGCGCTTCTTTAGGTGCTTCCCGTGCAAATTTCTCGGCTTTTAGCAGGGCCGCAATGATATTAACGGCAAGATTATGATTTTCAGCGAGCCATTTTTCATTAGAGAGAAGCGTAAAATAGAAGTATTGGCCCACTTGATCTGGGTAGAGGCGGGCCTGGTCGCCTAGGGCATCTGCGGCGCGCGTGGCATAGGGCTCCCACGTGAGGGCCGCATCGAGATCGCCAATCTTGAGGCCTTCAATGATGGCCAATGGCTTTGCATCCACCAATGTGACATCTGACATATCCAGGCCATGTAACAAAAGGTACTCCCACAAGAAGTATTGTCCGATGGTTTTTTTAGTGATCCCAATTCTTTTGCCTCGCAGGTCCTTAGGATCATTGCCAACACGGCTGCGGTTTGAGAGTAGCTTCGCGGTACGTGATGCAGAGATTGTGCTTATAATGCGGAGTTGCTGGTTTTCTAAGTAGCGACTGATGAAGGCAAAATCTGATGCTGTTGCGATGTCAATTTTGCCTGACGCCACATCTTGGATGGCTTGGGGGCTAGATTGATAAAGCTCTACGGCAACGGGGAGATCGTCGAAGTACCCCAGCGAGTGCGCTAGCCAAACAAGGATTGCTGTTCGGGTTGCGCCTATAACAGCCTTTTCGCTGTCTTGGGCTTTGGTTGCGGACGTGACAAAAACCATAGATAAAACAACAGCAACCACGGCAATCCAGGCCCGGATTTGTTGATTTCTTGGTCGTCTAAGGTCCGAAAAATCAAACAAGTGGATACCGTGCATGTAGGTCGCCTTGATTCGGATTATGATGAATAATTATCGCTAAAATGGTATTGGTTTATAAAAAGCATTTTTAGCGCTAAAAATTACCATACCTCATTGAAGCTATTGTGAGGCAAGCAAATTGCAACGTGCAATAGGGGATATCCCTTGTGGTTCGAGTTTTGTGTGCAAATAGATAAGCTAATCAAAGCTTTAATGGCCTTGTAGAAGGGGGCAAACCTTGGTTCATAAGGCTGCGCACGACATACTGAGACATGGCGACCTCTTGAGGACGGAATTTTATGATGCTTGAGATGCAGCACTTTATGAATGCGGATGGACCGAAGCCCGTTGCACCGTTCAATCACGCGGTCCGGGCCGGTGACTATCTTTTTGTCACGGGGCAAATGCCAACCGATCCAACCGACCCAACCAAAGTTGTTGACGGCGGAATCTCGGCGCAGACTCAGCGGGTTATTGATAATCTAAAACTTGTCTTGGGTGGGTTCGGCGCAGAGTGGTCTCGCATTGCCATGGCCCGGGTTTACATCACCGAATTTGAGCGGGACTACGCCGCCATGAATGATGTATGGCGTGCGGCGTTTGAGCCTGGAAAACTACCAGCCCGCACTTGCATTGGCGTGACGGGATTGGCGGTTGGCGCGTTGGTTGAGATTGATTTGATCGTCGCGCTGTAACCTGACCAGCAATCAAACCTGATCCTTAAAGAAAGTGGCGGCGTCACATACGTCGGCTGGTCAAGATATGGTCGCCTCGAAAAATGCGGTGAACTTCGAATCGACCACTCTAGGGATCGACCACATCCACTTTCTAAAAACCATAACCAGTAAGCTGATTAGTCAACCAGAAGATCGTCGATGTGGAACCCTTGGAAATGGGTGATGCCAAGTTCATGGGCCAACTCGATTCCGGCTGGGTCATCAAGCCGCGCCAGCACCGGCTGGACCCCAGAATTGAGCATTCGCTGAACGTCAGCAGCGCGGTTATCCAATTCCAAATCAGCGCCCGATCGCCAGAATATCTTGGCGAATTGCGCCCCGACCCGGTCAACGTTCACGATGCCCAACGTTTCTGGAAAAATGGCATCAACCGCGATGGTGCCTTTTCGCTGTTCCACCAGGGCCGCTGCGACGGCAAATTCATCAAAGTGCTGCAAAATATTGGATTGCCGAAATTCAAAGATCACGTGGGCAAAAGCATCGTCACCGCTTTGATCTAAGAAAGATTGAAAGTCTCGACTGAAGACACTTTCGACATTCAAGTTAATCGAGCAGGGCTTTCGATCCGGATTGGCTTCGTTTAGGGCGCTAATCAGGAGGCGGTCGAGTGTAATCGTGAGTTGATTGAAAATGTTGCCGCTGCCGCGCATTTCAACGTTCTGAAAGACATGATCTTTGAGAGCGTTCATGGCGACAAAAATTTCTTGGAACACGGGCACGGGTTCGCGGGTGCCAATCTCAATTTTGGCAACTGTTTGGTGTTGAAGAAATATTTTTGCGAAGGCTGCGGGTCCGATTTCTCTGGTTACTTGCTCGACCATTTGGATATCGGGCTCGCCCAAGGGGCGTCGCTTGATAGACACTGGCGGTGCGGTTGGTGTGGTCGGTGGCTGCTCGGTCTTTGCAATGGCGGCCTTTGCGAGGTCGGATGCCGTTGCAGAAGGGGCGGCAGGTGCCTTTGGCGCGGCGTTGTTTGCCGGAGCCGCTAATTCGTCATCACCCTCAATGCCGATGTAGCGTTTGACGAACTCAAGAGCGTTGGCATGTTTTCGGGCTAAATCAACGGATCGCAGCAGACGGGACTGATCGACCAATCCAAAGTGATTTGGAAAATAGTTTTGAATAAGGCGCAGCAAAGCAACCTTGAGGTCGGTTATCATCTGGCTGCGGTTATAGTCATTGGCCTCGACCAGGATCGCGCGATCTGGGTCTGACATTTTGTAAACGGTGCCTTGATAGCGGTTTTTGAACAAGCCTAAGGCGGCGTCGAATTCTGGCCAGAGGTCTTCATCGGCTTCCATGATGGGTAAAACGGAAAGCGACACCAGTAACAAGGTGTTGGCCTTGTCACTGGCAGCAAAGCCCGACTTTGACAGCCGACGATAGAGTTCCGAAGCGGGGGCCTGGTATTCAATTATCATCAATACGGCCTTACACTATATCCCATTTGGGCGCTAGTGTCGTGATTGTCCGCCGGTTTTGCGGCCACCGCTGTCATCATCGAATAAATCGGCCAATTGAGCCAGCATTGTGCCGCCCAATTCTTCGGCGTCGACAATTGTCACGGCGCGGCGGTAATACCGCGTGACGTCATGGCCAATGCCAATCGCGATCAATTCAACCGGCGAACGGGTTTCAATCCATTCAATGGTATCACGAAGATGGCGTTCCAGATAGTTGCCGGGATTAGCGGATAACGTGGCGTCATCGACGGGCGCACCATCGGATATGACCATCAGGATGCGGCGTTGCTCGGGTCGACCAATCAACCGCGTATGGGCCCAAGACAGGGCTTCACCATCAATATTTTCTTTTAACAGGCCTTCGCGCAGCATCAGGCCTAAATTTTTTCGCGCCCGCCGCCACGGCATGTCAGCAGATTTATAGACGATATGCCGAAGGTCATTCAGACGACCGGGATTTCCAGGTTTTCCCGCATCAACCCAGGCGTCGCGCGACCGTCCGCCTTTCCAAGATCGCGTGGTGAAGCCAAGAATTTCAACCTTCACGCCACAGCGTTCTAGCGTGCGGGCAAGAATGTCGGCGGAGATGGCGGCAACGGAAATAGGACGACCACGCATAGAGCCGGAATTGTCGATCAGCAGAGAGACCACGGTGTCGCGGAAGTTGGTTTCTGTTTCCACCTTGAAACTCAGGGGATGCATCGGGTCCGTCACAACACGAGAAAGCCGCCCCGCATCCAAGATGCCTTCTTCAAGGTCAAAGACCCAACTGCGCTGTTGTTTGGCCATCAGGCGTCGTTGCAGACGGTTGGCCAGCCGTGCCACAACACCTTGGAGGCTGTTCAGTTGTTGATCCAATTGATGGCGCAAGCGCGATAATTCGTCCGGTTCGCACAGATCATGGGCATCAATGACTTCATCGTAAGACCGGGTGAACGCCTTATAGAGCCCCTCATCCATGCCGTCATTGCGTGGCCAATCCGGACGTTGATCGCTGGGGCCAGCAGGGTCCTCATCGCCATCACCGGGCATCATCATGTCGTCGATCATTTCGGCCTGGGCTTCGGCGTCATCGCTGTCGCCTTCGGCACCCTCTTCCGACGTCATTTCAGATTGAGATTGTTCCGTGTCATCTTGGCCTTGCGCATCATCTTGGCCGGTTTGGTCATCGTCTGCGTCCGAATCACTGTCGTTGGTATCGTCGCTGGTTGATTGATCTGTATCATCAATGAGATCGAGGTCCCGAATGACGTCGGTCAGGGCGGCGGCGAAGGCACGCTGATCGGTGATGACCTCAGCCAAGTTTTCGACGCGGTCACCTATTTTGTCGTTCAGATAATCGCTCCAGGCGGCATTCAGACCATGGGCCACATCGGGAACAGACTCACCGGTCAACTTGGATCGAACCATCATCGCGACGGCTTCCGCCATTTGAGAATCTTCTCGGCTTGCAACGCCGCCAAGACCCTTAGCCCGGCACTGTTCTTCGTAGAGGGAGCGGATATTCTCGGCCACGCCGGTCATACGCCGCGCGCCAATGCTCTCGCAGCGGACCTGTTCAACTGATTCAAACACCGCGCGGGCATCTTCTGCTGCGGGAACCAACTTGGCGTGGAGTTTGGCATCATGGTGACGGGCGCGCAGGGAAATAGCATCTGCCGCCCCCCGAAGGCGCTGGAAAGCCTCGGCCGTAAGCTGTGACGACGGATTCGGCAAAGACACAGCGTCGCCCGTCATATTGGCACCACCGGCACCATAGGTGACTTGTAGCTCAGGATGGTTGGAAACACCCCGCACGGCAGCAGCCGTGACGCGCTTCAGCAACTCGCTGCGGGGTTCGTTTGCCGACATACCAAAGGCAACCTTAGTTTGATGGGCTGACCGAGTCGGGCAGCTCTACGCCAAATGCCCGCTGATAGTATTCAGCAATCACCGGGCGCTCAATTTCATCGCATTTGTTCAAGAACGTAACCCGGAAAGCAAAACCCAACTCTTTAAAGATGATGGCGTTTTCGGCCCATGTAATCACGGTGCGCGGTGACATCACGGTAGAAATATCACCGGCCATAAATCCAGAGCGGGTCATGTCAGCCAGTTCAACCATTTTAGAGACCGTGTCGCGGCCTTCGTCCGTGTCATAGGCCGGTGATTTGGCAACGACAATCTCGACCTCTGCATCGTGTTCAAGATAATTCAACGTGGTGACGATGGACCACCGGTCCATTTGGCCTTGGTTGATTTGCTGGGTGCCGTGATACAGGCCTGTGGTGTCACCCAGGCCAACCGTGTTGGCTGTAGAAAAGAGCCGGAAGTACGGGTGGGGACGCATAACTTTGTTCTGATCAAGCAGCGTCAGCCGACCCTCGACCTCTAGAATCCGCTGAATCACAAACATCACATCGGGCCGCCCCGCGTCATATTCATCGAAAACCAAAGCTGTTGGGTGTTGCAGCGCCCACGGCAAAATACCTTCGCGAAATTCTGTCACTTGCTGACCATCACGAACGACGATGGCGTCTTTACCGACTAAATCAATCCGCGAAATATGACTGTCCAAGTTCACCCGGATGCAGGGCCATTTCAGGCGCGCCGCAACTTGTTCAATGTGGGTTGATTTACCCGTGCCGTGATACCCCTGAACCATGACACGGCGATTAAAGGCAAAACCAGCCAAAATGGCCATCGTTGTGTCAAAATCAAACCGGTAGGTATGATCGATGTCAGGGACATGAGAGTTTGCCACTGAGAAAGCGGGTACTTCCATATCCGTATCTAGTCCAAAAACATCACGGACAGAAACGATTAGGTCTGGGTGGTCTAAAGTCATGTCGGTGGCTGGGGAAGCACTCATGGCGAGCTCCGGAAAGGCAGGGCCAAAAAGGCATGGCCAATTTGGGAAGGTGGGACTTGGGGCTGGTTATAATGCCCTGGAAAGAGACGGTAAACACCGTGAACCCGTCTGAATGGGTCCAAATGTCACACAACAATACGGACAGAAGCGTTCGCTGGTTCAGCGCACGGCGCGGCCAACGACGGAGGCCATCAAGGTTTGGTAGGCACCATTGATCGCTTTAATGCGTTCTTCGGCGTCTTTATCGCCGCCATTGGCATCAGGGTGATGCTTTTTGACCAAGCGTTTATAGCGGGCTTTGATGGTTGAGGCGGTCAGGGGACCATCGATCCCTAAGGTCCGCACGGCATCTTCTTCTGGGGTTGCAAAGGGCGCTTCGGCACCAAACCGGGTTCTGGCTTTGTCAGACCGGTCATTGTCGCTTGCGTCGTCGTCTTCATTTTTGCCATCTGCGGCGTCAAAAGCGCCAAACGGGTCTTTGAAACCATTCGCGAGCTTGGCACCAGGGCCACTGCCGAGAGGCCAGGTTGGCCGAGCCCAGGTCGTGTCTTTGCGCACGTCGGCTTCCACCTGCATGTCATCCAGGCCTTCGTAATAGTTCCAGTTCTTATTGTAGAGGCGAACATGTTGAAGGCAGAACCAGTAGAATGTGCGCAATTCCGTGCGCGAGCGGGGCGCACGGTGTTCACCCAACCCGGTACAGCCCGGCCAGTCACAGCCGCGTTGGCCGTCGGCTCGTTTCTTCTCTGCGGCGGTTAGGCTACCTTTTTTCATTACGTTAGTATGGGCAGACATGATTACAGGTTCAAGAATTGACAGCAGGCCTTGTTGATGATCTCACCCAGGCCTATTTGACAGTCACACAACAGGCGGAACCCATCATGCGCGTTCAAAACAGCATTCGTGAGAAATTGACCCAGGCGTTTAACCCTGAAGCGCTGGACGTGATTGACGAATCACACAAGCATGCAGGGCACGCGGGCGCGCGGCCGCAAGGCGAAAGCCACTTTAAAGTGGTGATTGTTGCGTCGGCTTTTGAAGGGTTGAACCGGGTTGATCGGCAGCGAAAAATCTATGCGGTCTTGGATGAAGATTTAAAAACAGACATCCATGCCTTGGCGTTAGATGTTAAGGCTCCTTCGCAAATCGCCTAACTCGGGTATCCTTACTTCGTGTGATTCAAAAGTTTTTGTGGATTGGCAATTGTCACCTGATGGCGGTCAACGGAAACCCCGTGGGGCTTTAGCTTCGAAAACACCCGAGAAAGGGTCTCTGCCTTCATGCCCAACCGGCTGGCGATTAGGTTTTTGTCGTAAGGCAGTTTAATTGTGCAGGGGCCCTCGTCAGACTGACAAAGCTTAACTAAGAATCGCGCGAGGCGTTGCTGGCTCGTGCGGACCTTCATGTGTTCCACTTCTTGGGCCATCGCATGCAGATGTTTCGCCATGGAGGCCAGCATGCCGCGACAGAGAGCGGGACGGCTATATATTTCATGTTGAAAGTAATGATGATCGAATTCAAGCAATCGCGAGTCTTCAATAGCCTCTGCGCTGGCGGGGTATGTGCCGCTGAGAAACATTGCGGCTTCGGCAAACGTTTCGCCGGTTGAAAACACGCTTAAGATTGCTTCCTCACCATTTTCGTGGCGGTTAAAAACCTTCACCCAGCCAGAGGCTACACCATAAAAGTGCAAGGCCCGGTCGCCTTTTTGAAACAGGGCCTCGCCTTTATGCGCAAAGCGAACGCCTGTGTGGTTTGACACCTCACGCAAGTCAGCGTCTGACAGGCTCGAAAACAGAGGCATTCGCTTCAATAAATAAATATTCGACACTGCTGAATTTGAAATAGCCATCGTGTTTTCAGGGCACTCCAGACGGAAAAAACTGATGTATACCAATTACACACCAATAGCCCGTCAATAGACTATCAATAACTTGCTTGGCTTGACTCTTGTCAAGGAGGCGGCGTCTCAGTCCTGTTACGCCTTTTGTCAGAAGAATCTGATGGTTGCGCGATGCGGCCTATTTCTAAACAGATGAAAAGTGGGGGAAGATGGCTGGTTCAGGAAATACCATGAATGGCGGTGCAACAATAGAACCACAGCCCACGAAATCGTCTGAGTTGACGGCCTTTTTTCTCACGACGTTCATTTTTATTCCAGGCATAACCATTGGCTTTGTTGGGGCCTTTGGGTTTGCCATTTGGATGTTCCAATTGATCGCGGGTCCTCCGGGGCCGCCAGGTTAAGGGGACAGCGAAGTGCCGACTGTGACAGCCATGGATAATCCCTCACGGCGCCGGTTCTTGACCGGAACAAAGACAGTTGCGCCTATAGCAATCCGTCCGCCTTGGACCGATCAAGATCGCATCGCCCAAAACTGCACCCGCTGCGGTGACTGCATAACCGCCTGCCCAGAAAAAGTGTTAGTGGTTGATGGCGCGGGGTTCCCAACATTTGATCCGAACAACAGCCGCGAGGGGTGCACATTCTGTAAAGCCTGTGCCAGCGTCTGCACTTTCGATGTTTTTGACCTGACGCAAGCCCAGCCCTGGACGACTAAAGTCGCAATTGATGTCAGCACATGCCTGCCGACCGCAGGCGTTCACTGTGAAAGTTGCCGAGATGCTTGTTTGGCCGATGCAATTCGCTTGCGTCCCCGTATCGGCGGGCCGGCCATTCCAGCCTTTGACTTAGATGCCTGTACCGGTTGCGGTGCGTGCGTTCCGGTGTGTCCGGTTGACGCGCTAACCGTGTCGGCTTTATCCACACCATCGGAGCACCATCCATGACCGAAACGGTCCATATTTCCAGCTTAATCATCCAGGTTATGCCAAACCGATTGGCGGAGATTGAGCAAGCGATTATAGAGCATGACGGTGCTGAAGTTGCCGCTTCTGATCCGTGCGGCAAGTTGATCGTGGTGATGGAGACGCCTGAATCATCCTCTGTCACCGCGTTTGCAGACGGTCTTGCCGGTATGCCCGGCGTGCTCAGTGCCAATCTTGTTTTCCATCACATTGACGAAGCAATCATCGCCTCGGGCGACGAGGTTGCCGCGTTGCCGAACGGAGAGACCCGATGACCGATACGACCATGACCCGACGCCAACTCTTAAAGGCTCAAGCAGCGGCTGTTGCTGCCACTGCGGCTGGTATGGCCCTGCCGGCTCAGGCGCAAAACTTGGTCACGGCGCACGATAAGACAGATCTGAAATGGTCAAAAGCGGCATGCCGCTTTTGTGGCACGGGGTGCTCCGTGATGGTCGCGACGAAAGATGGCCGGGTCGTTGCCACCCATGGCGATGTGAAGTCTGAAGTTAATCGTGGCCTGAACTGCGTCAAAGGGTATTTCCTCTCCAAGATCATGTATGGCGAAGACCGCCTGACCCAGCCGTTGCTGCGGAAAAAGAACGGTAAATACGCCAAAGATGGCGATTTTACGCCCGTCTCGTGGGACGAGGCCTTCGATGTCATGGCCGATAAGTTCAAGACGGCTCTTAAAGATAAAGGCCCAACGTCGGTTGGCATGTTTGGGTCGGGTCAATGGACCGTTTGGGAAGGGTATGCGGCGTTGAAGCTGTATAAGGCAGGGTTTCGGTCAAACAACATCGACCCCAATGCCCGGCACTGCATGGCGTCGGCTGTCGGCGGTTTCATGCGGACCTTTGGCATGGACGAGCCAATGGGTTGCTACGATGACTTCGAGCACGCCGATGCGTTCTTTCTTTGGGGGTCCAACATGGCAGAAATGCACCCCATTCTGTGGACGCGATTGACCGACCGGCGTTTGAGCCATCCCCACGTCAAAGTTGCTGTTCTCTCGACGTTTGAACACCGTAGTTTTGAGCTGGCTGACATTCCGATGGTGTTCAAGCCGCAAACGGACTTGGTGCTGTTGAACTTTATCGCCAATCACATCATCCAAACAGGCAAGGTGAACAAAGACTTTGTCGAGAAGCACACGAACTTTCGAATGGGCAATCAGGATATCGGGTATGGTCTTCGTCCCGAACATCCTTTGGAAAAAGCCGCTGCCAACAATGACAAGGTCGGTGGTTCCAAACCAATAACGTTCGATGAGTTCGCCGCGTTCGTCTCTGAATATACACTCGACAAAGCCCATGAAATGTCAGGTGTGCCGAAAGACAAATTGCTGGAAATGGCAGAGATTTATGCTGATCCCAAAGTCAAAGTCATGTCGCTTTGGACGATGGGTGTGAACCAACATACCCGCGGCGTCTGGGTTAATAACCTGCTGTACAACATTCATCTTTTGACAGGAAAAATTGCCGAGCCAGGCAATAGTCCGTTTTCGTTAACAGGACAGCCATCAGCCTGCGGCACAGCGCGCGAGGTCGGTACATTCTCCCACCGCTTGCCTGCCGACATGGTGGTTAAGAATCCGAAGCACCGTGCCTATGCCGAAAAAGTCTGGAAGCTACCCGAAGGCACCATTCCAGAAAAACCCGGTTTTCATGCTGTGTTGCAAAATCGAATGCTGAAAGACGGCAAGTTGAACGCCTATTGGGTGCAGGTGAACAACAACATGCAAGCTGCGCCGAACATGATGGAAGAAACCCTGCCGGGGTATCGCAATCCAGATAACTTCATCGTGGTCTCTGATGCGTATCCAACGATCACGGCGCAGGCGGCAGATTTGATTTTACCGACGGCCATGTGGGTGGAAAAAGAAGGGGCCTACGGCAATGCGGAACGGCGCACGCAGTTCTGGCATGAATTGGTGCCTGCACCGGGCGAATCGAAGTCTGACCTATGGCAGGTGATGGAATTTTCAAAACGGTTTACGGTCGAAGACGTCTGGCCAGAAGACCTGATTGCCAAGAAACCAGAATATCGCGGCAAGACGCTGTACGACGTTTTGTTCCGCAATGGTCAGGTTGATAAATTCCCGCTGAGTGAGACCCACCCAGAATACGGCAATCACGAATCTAAAGACTTCGGTTTCTATGTCCACAAAGGGTTGTTCGAAGAATATGCGACCTTTGGCCGGGGTAAAGCGCACGATTTGGCAGACTTTGATACCTACCACAGAGAACGCGGTCTTCGCTGGCCGGTTGTGGATGGTAAGGAAACCAAATGGCGCTACCGGGAAGGGTATGACCCTTACGTGAAGGCCGGTAAAGAAGTTGAATTTTACGGCAAAAAAGACGGTCGGGCGTGGATTTTTGCGTTGCCGTACGAACCACCAGCGGAAAGTCCTGATGAAGAATACCCTTTGTGGTTATCGACCGGGCGGGTGCTGGAACACTGGCATTCCGGCTCGATGACCCAGCGGGTGCCAGAGCTGTATCGCGCGGTTCCTGATGCGCTGTGTTACATCCACCCCGATGATGCCAGTGATTTGGGCCTGCGGCGCGGCGATGAAGTGAAAGTTCAATCACGCCGGGGGGAGATTCAGACTCGCATTGAAACCCGTGGCCGCAATAAACCCCCGCGTGGCCTCGTGTTCGTGCCGTGGTTTGATGCCAGTCAGTTGATCAACAAAGTGACGTTGGACGCCACAGATCCGATCTCAAAACAAACGGATTTCAAAAAATGCGCCGTTCGACTGACGCGCGTCTGAACCAGGGAACAGGAGACACTATTATGAGAATATCAAAACGTCTTACCCTGATCGGCATTGCGTCTTTCACGGTATTCTTCGCGGCTGTAGCGGGCTCGACCCTGATGGCGCAAGAGGGGGTTTCATTATCGACCGGTAAATCTATTGCGATCCTGATGGGATCGGCACCCATGGATCAGAATGCCAGTGCGCCGCGCATTCCACAGACAGAAGAAACGGACCGCCGCCGGGCCAGAAATTACCCAGAACAGCCACCCATCATTCCGCATAAGATCGACGGCTATCAGTTGGATATGAATGGCAATCAATGTTTGTCCTGTCACGCACGGGGTCGGGTCGAAGAGAGCGGCGCACCGATGGTTAGTGTGACTCATTTTATGGACCGCGATGGCCAAGCGCTCGCGACGGTCTCACCGCGTCGGTACTTCTGCAATCAATGCCATGTGGTTCAGGCGCGGGTTCCCGCACTGATCAACAACACGTTTGTGGATGTTGATACGCTTTTGTCCATTCAGAACCAACAATAGGGCGACGCTACCATGGCGAACATCATCAGTTGTGTGGCGAATCTTTGGAGAACCCTTCGGCGTCCTGCCGTTCACCTCAGTTTGGGCGCTCTCAGTATCGGTGGCTTTGTCGCTGGGGTTCTGTTTTGGGGTGGGTTCAACACGGTGCTTGAGGCAACAAACACAGAGACGTTCTGCATTAGTTGCCATGAGATGGAGGACAATGTTTACGAAGAACTCAAAACCACCGTTCACTTTACGAACAATTCCGGCGTTCGGGCAACATGTCCAGATTGCCATGTGCCGCATAACTGGACGGACAAAATCGCCCGTAAAATGCAGGCGTCAAAAGAAGTCTGGGGAACGGTTTTTGGGACTATTGATACGCGCGAGAAGTTTCTGGATCACCGTCTTGTTTTGGCAAAACATGAATGGGCGCGCTTGAAGTCAAATGACTCGTTGGAGTGCCGTAACTGTCATAGTGAAGACTACATGGACTTTTCCCTACAAAGCCCACGCGCGGTCGAGGCACATCAAACCTTCCTCGTTACGGGTGAGAAAACTTGCATCGATTGCCATAAGGGCATCGCCCACGAACTGCCAAACATGGCGGGCGTTGAGGGCTGGAACTAATTGCACCTTAGGAAATGGGTGTCTTAGTCATCTCGGTTGATCCGTCCTCTTTCCTTTTTTGTATTGCCTTGACGGCGTTTGCTGTCGAGACGGCGCTGTATTATACCTTTCGATGGCTTGGTTTGACGCCTGAATTTTGGCGGTGTGGCGGCGGCTTTAACCAGCGCAACCAATCTATCTTTAGCGTCTTTTCGATTAAGATCTTGGGTGCGGAATTGATTGGCGATGATGACAATGACGCCGTCTTTTGTCATGCGCCTCCCCGCGAGTGACTTTAACCGCAAGAATACTGCGTTCGTTAGGGCCGGACTGTGCCTTGCATTGAACCTTAGCTGAACGCTGGAGGCCGTCTTATTGACTTTCTGGCCACCTGCACCAGGAGAGCGAATAAAATGTTCTTCAATCTCGTCCTCTGAAAGGACGATTGATGGCGTAATGGGTATCATCTGTTCAGCCGCACTTGGCAACGGTTTAACTCTCCGTTGCGACCTCCTTATCTTTGGTAGCGAAGTAGGCGGGAAATTCCCGGCGTGCGACAGGCCCTGTCGAATCGTAGGCATGACAGGTATCTAACAGCGGCGGGCGTGTGCTGGGATCACGTGGGGCTGCGTTCTTCGCCGACTTTGCCTTGATGGTTTGATACGCTGTGACCGCCATGGGGCCCATGACCATATCGTTGATATGCGTGCAGCCTTTTACGCCGCCGGTGCGCTTGGTGACTTCGCGGCGCCAACCCGGCGCAATCTTTGACCCAACCAAGGCCTGATAACCGGCGGCTGCCCCGGGGCAGATACCATAAGGGCTTTGATCGGTTGCGGCTTCGGCCGCGTGCACAACAAGGTCTTCATCGATGGTCAAACGAACCCACATGTCGTGGATCGGCTCGCCGGCGCTGATGTGCCCCCGATCTGTATTGTCAAAGGCATAGGTCTTAATGTCAGTAATGTGGCCTTCAATGTCCCATAGGCCGTCTTCGCGTTCGAATCCCTGGCAGCGAATTTCACGGGTATGCGCCAAGGTTCGGCGAACAGGTTTTGACAGTGACATCTTAGGCGATCCTTATCGGTTAGGCGACTGAGCCTATCGATAGATGGTCTTGTCCAAAAAATCACGCGCCGTAGCGATCTCCGAACACAAAGGCTTCGGTTTCTTTGATGCTTTCTTCCAGACCGGCTTTGACGGCGGCATAAAGATCACGGATCGAGACCACGGCCAGACACTTCCCTTGATCATCCACAACGGGCAAATGGCGATAGCCCCGCACTTGCATCAATTCCAAGGCATCCCCTGCACGATCATCGGCACGCAAGGCATCTGGGTTGCTCGTCATGACGTCTGACACCAACGTCGTGGAGGGTGGTTTATCTTGCGCAACAACTCTTTGGGTTATGTCGCGTTCTGTGATGATTCCAATCATGCGTTCACTGGGGTCAATGATAATGACCGCAGCACAATGTTTTTCAGTCATTAACTGGGCGGCCTCAAGAGCAGAAGCGCCTGGAGGTAATGATGCAACCTGCTGTTCGGCAACGATACCCGGTATAATTTTACGATCCATCTTTGATCCCCCGTTTGTTGTGCCAATGCAAAACTCTGCTCGGGCTAAGTATGGGCTACTTAATCAAAAAAGGGAACAGACGGTACGAAAGACCATTTATGAGGTTAAATCAGAGTCCATGGAGGCCGACTCTTCTGGGATCGGCGGTGTCACGCGGATCGAGGTAATTTGATGCTTTTTGCGGTCTAGAACCTCAAACCTGAAGTCATGAAACTGGAAAACTTGACCCATTGCGGGAATTCGGCGGCTTTCATGCAACAATAGTCCAGCGATGGTCGAGGCGTTTTCATCAGGAAGGTCCCATTCAAATTCGCGTTTTAGATCACGAAGAGTGACGCTGCCTTCAACGACGAAGGTTCCGTTAGTTTCTTGCTTAACCCCAGAAACAATAAGATCGTGCTCATCTTCAATGTCGCCGACGATCTCTTCGATGATGTCCTCCAAGGTTACAATACCCATCAGACTACCGTATTCATCAACGACCAAGGCAAAATGTTCGTGCCGCTTGCGGAAGGCTTCAAGTTGATCTGCCAATGACGTTTGTTCCGGCACAAACCAAGGTTCACTGGCCAGAGCCAAAACATCAAGTTCTTCAATGCCGCTCTCAGACCGACCGATTACAGCGCGGAGAAGGGCCTTCGCGTGAATGATGCCGATGACGTTGTCGGGGTCGGTGCGATACAGGGGAATGCGTGTGTGCGGGCTTTTCAATATCTGTTTCACCAGTTCCAACGTAGGAATGTCCGCATCGAGCGTAACGACGTTGCTGCGGTGGACCATGATTTCTTCGACCCACACGTCATGTAAATCCATGACGCTGCGAAGCATAGCGCGTTCGGTGCGCGCCTGATTTTCTTCGCCCGCATGCAATTCAATGGCGCCGCGCAATTCTTCGTCCGATTGCTTTGATCCAACGTCCCCACCGATATCAATGCCAAATGGCCGCAAGACTTGCCGAACAATAATATGAATGAGATGCGTGATCGGTGCGAGGGCGATGACGACCACATTAACCACGGGAGCGATCGTCAACGCCATCGAATTGGCATTATGCAGAGCGTAGGTCTTGGGTAAGATTTCAGCGAAGATGAGGACCAGCAGGGTCATGGCAATCGTTGCGTAAACGACTCCAGCCTCCCCAAACAGCGTAATGAGCAGACTGGTCGCCAAGGCAGAGGCGAGAATATTGACCAGGTTATTCCCAAGCAGAATGGCCCCAATCAGGCGTTCCTTGCGATCAAGAAGCTTGTTAACAACAATCGCGCGATTGTCATCGCCAGTCTGCTCCAGTTGGTGCATCACAGGGCGAGAGGCCGCTGTTAGCGATGTTTCAGAGCCAGAAAAGAAGGCGGACAGCAGAAGTAGGAACAGGATGATGCAAATGGTGATTACCATGATGGAATGCTCAGGCTTTCAGGGCGCTGGGTTGGAGCGCCTGTTCTAAGGCATCGGCTAAGACGGCCTCTACGACGGTCATATCGACCTCATTGGTCAGAAACGATTGTCCCACACCATGGACCATGACAAACGTAAGTTTCCCGGATGCCATTTTCTTATCGTGCCCCATGTGATGGACCAAGGTCGCCACCGTCCAACTTGAATTTGCAATGCCGCGTAAATCAACTGTTAGGCCTTGAGATGACAAAAGATTGCGGACCGAATCGACCGTGCCATTTTGTGCAAGTCCAAGTCGTTCAGAAGCTTGTAGGGCCATAACCATGCCAATGCTAACAGCTTCGCCGTGTAATAACGTCCCATCGAAACCGGCCTCGGCTTCGAGGGCGTGGGCAAAGGTATGGCCAAGATTCAACAAAGCACGTTTCCCAGATTCAAGCTCATCCTCGGCAACAATGCGGGCCTTGGATTGGCAGCTTTTCACAATGGCTTGGCGAATGGTATCGGGCTCAAGGGCCAGGGCGGCTGCGCTGTGGGCCTCAAGCCACTGAAAGAATGGCAAATCATCTATCACACCGTACTTAACGACTTCGGCATACCCGGAACGAAGCTCGCGCGCGGGCAATGTGCCCAACGTATCCGTATCCGCGATAACCAGTCGGGGCTGATGAAAGGCGCCCACCAAATTTTTACCTTCTGGTGTGTTGATACCTGTTTTGCCACCAACAGAGCTATCAACCTGTGCCAGCAAGCTGGTCGGAATTTGAACGAAATCAACACCACGCATGGCAATAGCGGCGGCAAAGCCTGCCAAATCACCGATCACACCGCCGCCCAGCGCGATCACGATGTCTTTGCGCTCGAGGCCATTAGCCAGAATATCTCGGACAACACTTTCAAGCTGGCTAAACGACTTTGTTTGCTCGCCTGGTGGCACCATGATGGATCGATACGCGAGGCCAGCCGCATCCAATGAGTCTTGCAACGGCGCAAGCCAATGGGCGGCAACGTTTTCATCTGTAATAATGATGCACCGCTTGGTTCCAACCGCAGCCATGATGGATTTTCCAGCATTTTGTATCAGCCCTGGGCCGATCAAAATATCGTAAGACCGTTCGGCCAGTTGGACCGTTAGCGTATTAAAATTGGACATGAGGCCCCTTAGGCTCTGGTAGAGGAGAGGGTGGATGCATGAAGAAAGTCAGATATAGCATTTAGGACGCGCTCTGCGGTCAGATCACCATTTTCCGGACCCGTATCAATAACGATATTGGCTTTGGCATAAACGGGATCACGGATCGCTAAAAGGTTTCGTAAGGTTTCTTTCGGATTGTTCGTATTCAAGAGAGGCCGTTCTTTGCGCCGCCGTGTTCGCTGATAAAGAATATCAACGCTGGCGCGCAGCCAAACAGAAATACCGGCTTTTGCAATATGGGTACGGGTGTCCTCGTCCATAAACGCTCCGCCGCCCGTTGCTAAAACCTGAGGACCACTTTCTAACAGGCGTTGGATAACCCGAACTTCACCGTCTCTGAAGGCGGGTTCGCCGTATTTTTCAAACATTTCAGCAATTGTGCACCCCGCCGCATGTTGAATCTCTGTGTCCGCATCAATGAATGGTAGGTCGGTCATCTTGGCCAGTCTGTGGCCCACATGTGTTTTGCCGGCACCCATCATGCCGACCAAGACAATCGAGCGAGATCCAAGTGTGGTCTTCCAATCTATATCTAAGCTATTGAGCGGTGGCGTGTTATGCGACATTTTTACCGTGCCGCAGCCAATGCCACAGCGTTGAAAGGGGACCGACGACTGAGTACACTGTCGCCGACGCGAGGCGGCCTCGTTTTATTCCGCCTGCGTCTGCCTGTTGACTTATCAAGTCCTTGGGCAGGCGTCAAAGTTTCGACGACGAACCGGAAAATAGGTTTCGTCTTTTTTTAACCTCTTTTTGAACCGTCTGACTATATGAAACGCCTCTCTTTTCTTGTTCTCGTCCTCATACTGCTGGGTCTTGCTGGCATTGCTGTGTTTTTAGTGACCTGGGACATTCCAGCACCAAGCACTCAGATTGAGAGGGTCGTGCCTGATGATCGTTTCCCTCGTTAACGTATCGTATCGTGGCTTCTTTGTTATTGGCGGTGCGGTCGTTGGTGGCTGGTTAGTGATCGCTAATGCCATGGCGCAATCTGAGCCTGTGACATCTGAACCCACGCTGATTGAGCCCCCAGCTAGCCTGAGTGCGCCGATTGACTTATCACCCCCAGGCTCTGCTTTGAAAAGGGCGGCAGGTGCGGCGTCAGACGGCCAATCAGAGGCAGCGCCCCTTGCGCCACCGGAAGGGGCAGTTCCGGCCTTTGGCGGCGTTAGTGCGGGTGAAGCGGTTCAAGTCCAGACTCTGCGCGCCATTGGTGCCGACAGTTCTGGCACCCTAACCGAGGGCCAAGGTGGTTTTGGTGACGGCATGTGGCGGGGGTCTGATCTCGCCGTAATTGAAGCGTTGATTGAGCGAATTGGCCAACCAACGGGTCCAGCGGTTGCTGGTTTAACGCGCCGTCTATTACTCTCTTCCGCATCGGTGCCGTCCGGAGACGGCAAAGCCGGAGATTTTCTTGAGGTGCGCGTTCGGGCCCTCGCCCGTGCCGGGCGGATGGCAGAGATTGATACACTGGTCAGTGGGCTTTCGCCCAGCCTGAAAACAGCGGTGACGCGCCGTATTGAAGCCGATGCTGTTCTGTTAAGTGGTGATGACGCACGGGCCTGTGGATTGGCTGCGGCTGAGATTACCGAGACCGATATCGCAGCGGGTTCTGACCCCTATTGGACGCTTATTTTGGCGTATTGCCAAATTTTGGGCGGGCAGAGCACTGAGGCCGATTTGGCCATATCGTTGTTGCAAGAAACCGATGAAATTCCGGCAACCTTTGCCCAGGTTTTTGTCGCTCTGAGGGCATCGCAACCGGTCAACATATCTGATTTGTCCTCTGTCTCTGCGCTGGAGCTGGCGATGGTGCGAACGGCAGGTATTCGCGCGTCATCTGGATTATCATTGCCGAATACACCGGCTTTCTGGCCTGCTATAGCACGACTTGAAGGCCTACCCGACCATGTGCGGGCTGGGGCTCTGGAAGCGGCGCTTTCATTGGATTTGCTCTCATCTGATGATGCCAATGCCTTGGCTGAGAGCTTTGTTTTTGACCCAACTCTTACCAACAGCGCTCTAACAGGTGTCGATGATCTAAGTCCTGCCTTGGGACGCGTCCTTCTGTTCCAGGCGGCATCAGCACAACCCGTTGCAACGGCCCGGGCGGAACTGATCGCCAAGGCCCTGCAAACCGCAGAACGCGATGGTGCCTCAATTGGTGCGTCACGTCTGTTTTTCCCGCTCATTCAAAAGCTGCCCGGCTCTTCAGAGCTGGTTTGGTTCGCTGATTTTGGTTTGCGGGCGGCGATTGCGGCGGGGCGTTCTGATGGGGCGGCGCGTTGGTTGCAGATGATGACGGCGGGTGCGGTTTTTCGCCCAGAAATGAAAACGTCGTTGGGCCTGATTTTACCCAGGGCGAGGCTGGCCCGCGTCCCCGGATCAGATCGATGGAAGAGGGACTCATTTGCTGAGTGGCAGGTGGCCCGCGAACAGGCCAATCCAGACGCTGATCCAGCTACTCGCCAATCGAATCAAGTCTGGATGTTGTCAGCATTGACGGCGCTGGGCGAGACAATCACCGCCAGTGATTGGACGCTGGCCCTGAATGATACCGTGCCAGCCGGTGAGACGGAGACCGGTGGGCGACCATCCTCTGGGGTTGAGACAATCTTGATGGCAGCAGGCATGAACCAACGAATCGGTGAGACGGTTGTTGCCGCCTTGGCGATCATGACGGAAACCAGGGGGTCGCCAGGCGCGGCATCGTCATTTGCCCTGGCCCGCGCCCTCTCAGAGGCTGGCCTGGATCGTGATGCCCGTGACTTATTGTTGGATGTTGCGATGTCGAAAGGTCTTTGATGGCCAAAAAACCATCTCAGCGACGAGGCGAACACTCGGCACGTCCGTTTCGAATGGTCGAGATCTATTTGGATGGGTTGACGGCAGAACAGAGGTCGGCGAATACCATTGCAGCTTACCGACGTGATCTAATTGATTTTGGAAAGTTTTCCACGTCCCGGAACCGGACACCGGAAGATGCGTCGATTGATATCGTCAGGGCGTATTTGAAACGTTTGGACGATCTAGGCCAATCCCCAAAGACGGTTGCCCGGCGGTTATCCTCATTACGGCAGTTTTTCCGATTTCTGTTCGCCGAAGGCGAACGCCAGGATGACCCAACTAGAATGTTGGATTCGCCAAAAGTTGGGCGCAGTCTGCCAAAATATTTATCCGAAGGTGATGTCGATGCGCTTTTAGAAGCGGCGCATGATCGAGCAGTTGATGCGTCAAAAGATAAACCACTTCGCCCAGCCGAGGGGGCTCGTATCAAAGCGTTGATCGAGATTCTCTACGCCACAGGATTGCGGGTTTCCGAGTTGGTCGGATTGCCGCTGTCGGCTCTGAATGTTGACGAAGGCGTTTTGATCGTTAAGGGCAAAGGTGGCAAAGAACGCATGGTGCCGCTAAGTGAACCGGCTATTGAGGCCATCGAGTCCTATCGCCACGTCCGCAACCATTTTTTGCCAAAAGGATCTGTCGCCTCGGGCGCGCAGCGGTATTTGTTTCCGTCACGCGCCGCAGAAGGGCACTTAACCCGGGCGCGATTTGGTCAAATTTTAAAAGAATTAGCGATGGAGGCAGGGCTCAATCCTCGCCGGGTGTCACCGCACGTCTTGCGGCATTCGTTTGCTTCGCATTTGTTGGCCCATGGGGCGGACCTGAGAACACTACAGCAAATGCTGGGCCATGCTGATATTTCAACGACGCAGATTTATACCCACGTCCTTGAGGATCGGCTAAAGCGACTGGTTGAAACTGCCCACCCGATGGCACGCCGTTGAACGCCTAAACACCAGATTAAGTATCGTGTTTACCAAGCGGCTTGCCACGGATCGATTCTTCGAAATACGCAATCCAACCCATGGTTAGGACACCGATGACGATGACCCAAAACGGGGTTGTATGAATGGAATCTGCCAAGCCGACCAAAAAGGCTGACAGAATACTCATCCCAATAAAGCCAGCAATTCTATCAATCGTCTTATTCATGATGGTGCCGAACGCGGTGACGCGCTCGCCTTTCATTCTTCTTCTTGAAGGGTTTTCATAATCCAATTTGCGGTTCGTAGCAATCGACCGTCATCGCCACGTCGCCCAACAACCTGGACGCCAACGGGCAGTCCATTTGTGCCTTGCAGCAAGGGAAGAGATACACTCGGCAGGCCACAAAACTGCCAGAGCGTACAAAAAACCGGGTTCCCTGTGCCGGTTTCCGGGTTCAAGGGCGCTTCCCCCGTTGAGGCCGGTGTAATGATGGCATCAACTTCTTCAAACATTTCTTCAACGGCTTCCGTTAAGGCCTCTTTGAATGAAACGGCCCTGGCATAGTCCATGGCGAGAATGGTGCGACCCTCTTCGATTTGAGACTTAAGGGTATCACTGATGCGATCACCGTGGGTTTCAAATTCGCGCCGTAGATAGTGGGCAAGATCGGCATTCATAATCAGGCGATGTTGTTCAACCGCGTGTGAACAATCTTCGGGTATCGGCATATCAACGATGGCGTCCGCAAGGGCGGCGCATAGCTCGTCAAAGGCTTCGCGGGTGTCGGCCTCGGTTTGATCCCAAACTGGCGTGCGAGCAAAAGCCAACCGAGGCGGCATTGTCGGGTCTTGGTTGGCGATAAGGGATAGTGGGGGAACTGCCGCTAAATGCCCGGTATCAGAATCGCCGACGTCAGCCCCCATCAAGACTTCAGCAAGGAGCGCGGCATCTTCAACGGACCGACCGAATACACCGACCGTATCCAATAGCTTCGATAGCATGAGAATGCCGGTCCTCGGTATCAGGCCAAATGTTGGCTTAAAACCAACAACGCCGCAATGCGAGGCAGGGCGGATCATTGATCCGTTGGTTTGCGTACCCAAAGCGCCAGGGACCATATAAGAGGCCACCGCCGCCGCAGATCCGCTGGAAGACCCGCCAGGTGTCCGTTTGGGATCAAATGGATTGCGCGTTTTACCCGGATGCATGACGGCAAATTCTGTTGTGACGGTTTTACCCATGATCACGGCACCAGCACTACGCAGTCGTTCGACGACAACCGCATCCTTCTTTGGCACCCGTCCTTCATAAATTGGCGTGCCCCGTTCCGTTGGGATGAACGCGGTATCCATGATGTCTTTGATACCGACGGGTACCCCATGCAGGCGGCCAATCGGTCTGCCACTCGCGCGCATGTCATCACGGCTGCGAGCCTCTGATAGAGCATTGTCAGCGTTTAAATACTGCCATGCCTGAATCGCATCTTCATGGGCTTCAATGCGGTCCAAGCAATCGCGCACCAAGTCTTCAGACTTGATCAAGCCTGCCGCTATGTCGTGCGCGGCCTCAATCAAGCCCAAGCCTGAAGCAGAGGAGGGCGTGCCTGCCGTCACCGTTCTGCTCCTCCGCTGCTATTCCGGTATCTCGCCGAAGAAGTAGTCCGGCAAGAACAGCGCGATTTCTGGGAAGACGTACATGATAGCCATCGCAAAAATGACGATTGCCAAGTACGGCATGATTCCCGCAAAGATATGCTGCAATTGGATGTATGAGGGTGCCACGCCCTTTAGGTAATAGGCGGACATGGCCATGGGCGGCGTCAGGAAAGACGTTTGCAGGTTCAAGGCAATTAGCATTGCGAAGAAATACGGATTGACATTGAAGTGATCTAGCAGCGGCAGGAAGATTGGCACGAAAATAATCAGAATTTCCGTCCATTCCAGTGGCCACCCCAACAAGAAGATCAGGATTTGCGCCAAGATTAGGAAGCCAATGGTGCTTAAGTCCATGCCCGTAATGAGCGACGCAACCAAATGCTCGCCACCTAGGTAAGAGAACACCGAGGCAAAGGTCCAAGACCCCACGAACAACCAGCAAACCATCGCTGCCGTTTTCGCAGTCAGAAATACAGACTCTTTAAGGCGTTCCCAGGTAAGAGACCGGTAGAGGACTGCAAGGACAAGGCCGCCCATGGCACCGACACCAGCGGCTTCAGCAGGGGTTGCAAGCCCAAGTAGAATAGAGCCCAACACAGACATAATCAGAATGCCCAGGGGAATAACCGACGTCATAACCTGAAAAACGATTTCACGGAGCGGCGGAACGTCTTCTTCTTTGGGCTTTGGGGCTATCGATGGATTGATCGTCGCCCGACCGACGACATAAATCATGTACATACCCGCCAACATGAAACCGGGAATGATTGCTGCCGCATAGAGCCGAAGCGGTGATAGTTCGGCAATAACAGCGTAAACAATCAGCATGATCGATGGCGGGATCAAAATACCTAAGCAGCCACCGGCGCAAATGACGCCAGACGCGAATTTCTTCTCATAACCTGCCTTCAACATGGCTGGAAGCGCCAACATACCCATCAATGTCACAACGGCACCGACAATACCCGTTGCGGTGGCAAAAATGGCGCATGTAGCCAATGCGGCAACCGCCATGGAACCAGGCAGGTGACGTGCCATTAACTGCAACGAGAAAAACAGCCGATTAACGATATTTGCGCGCTCGACGATGTACCCCATAAAGAGAAAAAGTGGGACCGCCACCAGCACGTCATTTGACATCACCGAATAGGTATTCGAGACCAACAGGTCAAATATCCGGTTGTCAAAAATCGACTGCATCCGCATGGGATCATAATAGGCGTAGTAGCCAAAGCTGAGGCCCATGGCGATCAACGTGAAGGCAATAGGAAACCCAAGTAGGACCATGAAAATAAATAGGCCCAACATGAAAATGGCGATTTGGGGGTCGGTAATCATCATTGTATCAGCGTCCGGTTTCTTGTTGTTCTTCGGGATGCAGATCATTGTTTTCATGCATCAGCATCGTTTCCGTTTCCTGAACGTCGGATACGCGCGACGGCCAAAAACCGGTGCGAATGCATTGAATGCAGCGAATGATTTCGGCGGTACCTTGCAGCATTAGAAGGAAACCAGCGATCGGAATCAGCGTTTTAAAGAAATAAATTTGGATACGAGATGGGCTGGACCAGCTAACTTCTTTGTACGACCAGCTATCAGCGGCGTATCCATATCCGTAATACGTCAGCGCAAAGACACCGGGCATAAAAAATAAGATGTAGAGCACAAGATCAATTTTGCCCTGAGTCTTGATCGGCAGCAGACGATAAAACACATCGCCGCGCACGTGGGCATCTTGTGACAGCGCATAGGCACCGGCCATCAAGAACAGCGCACCGTACATTTGGACGCTCATATCAAAGGCCCAGACGGTGGGCGAGTTCAGGGCGTACCTGACAAAAACCTCGTAACAGGTCGCAAAGGTTAGAACCACAATACACCAGGCGAACGCCTTACCTGTCCACAGGCTAAGTCGGTTCACAAACTGTGAGAATATGTCCATTGAATATATCCATTTTTCGGCCTGTTAAGCGGCCTTGTCGGGTTGACCCCGGTTTTGTTGGAGATGGGGCGCACCATTAAGGCACGACCCCAACCCAAAAATCAAACGGCGGATACCCCATTCGGGATACCCGCCGCTTTTTTGTCTTACATCGCGCCGAAGTAGTGCTCGTAAGCGCCTTTATAGTTTGGTGCATTCAGCGTTTCATAACGGACAACGCGTTTTGCCCAAGCTTTTTGTGACTCAAGAACTTTGGCGAAGAACGGATCTTCACCAGCAAGGCGATCTGCGACGACGTCCCATGCTTTTAGCTGGTCTGCCATAACGCTGTCTGGCGTGCGGTGTACATTCACACCGTATTTCGTTTCCAACTCGACCAAATCGCTTGAGTACCGATCCTGGGCCTTCCAAGAGAAGTCAGAAGAAGCTGCTTCTGAAGCGTATTTCAGGATGGCTTTCTGTTCAGGAGCCAGATTATTGAACAGCGTTTTGTTGAACGCACATTCAAACGTTTCTTGGCTCTGGTGGAAGCTGGCCAGGTGGTAATGCTTGGAAACGTCCTGCATACCAAAGTCTTTATCTGACGTTGGGTTGTTGAATTCAGCAGCGTCGATCAGGCCAGATTTCATGGCTGGCTGAATTTCGCCACCAGGAAGCTGAACAACTGACATGCCCATTTCTTGTAGAACGTCAGCAGCCAGACCAACGGTCCGGTATTTCAGGCCCTTCATTTGGCTGGAGTCTTTGATTTCTTCTTTGAACCAACCCAGCGGCTGTGCAGGCATTGGGCTGTTGAAGAAACCAACCAAGTTCAAGCCAAGGCTTGCCATCAATTCGTCATACAGCTCTTGGCCGCCACCATAGCGAATCCAACCCAACAACTGATTGGCGCTCCAGCCAAAGCATGGGCCGGTACCGAACAAAGAAGCGGTCGGGGTTTTGGAATACCAGTACGCCGTAACCATGTGGGCACCGTCAATAACGCCTTTATGAACCGCAGTCTGCATCTCAGCCGTTTTCACGACAGAGTTAACGGCTAGCAGGTCAATCTTCATGGCGCCGCCGGACATTTCGTTGACTTTCGTCACGTAGTCCTGAGCGAATTCCAAGAAAATACCGCCACCCCAAGCCGCTTGCATTTTCAGAACAGTAGCAGCTTTGGCAACGTGCGGGGCAGCAACGGCACCCGTAGCAGCAGCACCGGCAACAACAGCGGTACCTTTAAGGAACTTACGGCGCGAAACAGTTTCGGCCTTCTTTTGGTTTTCAACCTTCATTTGGGTGATCTCCCTGGTTTACAGATAAAAAAAACGGTGAATGATTTCCACACTCCGTAGGCTCACGCCCCAGAACAAGACGTCGCGTAACGCCCCATGTGGCATGGTCGAGAGGATAAATTTAGGCTTTGCGCCGATGTCTCCCGTTAATTTCTGCCGCCCTTAAAAGGCGATCTAGCACGTTTGCCCAAGAGGGGGGTGTGCGAACAGCACGTATGATCTCAAGCTAGGCCCAACCTAAGAAGTTTTCACCAGCAATCAAGAGAAAGTCGCTTGATCGATATCAAATTTGACCAGTCTAGCTCCTAAATAACGCGATCTTCCGGCGGATTTCCAGCGAAAAAAGCATCCAAGTTGGCAATCGCCCGATAACCCATCGCATCCCGTGTTTCTTCATTGGCGCTGCCAATGTGTGGCAACAAAAACGTATTCGGTAGGGCGGCAAGGTCAGGATTGCCGCCGGGTTCCGTGCAATAAACATCTAATCCTGCGGCAAACAGCGGGCCTTTTTGCAGAGCGTGAATCAAGGCGGGTTCGTCAACAATGGCCCCGCGGGCCGTATTCACAAGAATCGAGCCGGGTTTCATAAGGCCTAATGTTTTTGCATTCATCAGCCCCTTTGTTGCAGGCGTGTTGGGGCAATGCAGCGAGACGATGTCAGCACGGGCCAACAAATCATTTAAATCAGCAACAAATTCAGCCCCATTTTCAGACGCCGTATCAAGTTTTGACCTATTATGGTACAGCACTGTCATATCAAAGGCAGCGGCGGCTCGTTTAGCGAAGACCTGGCCGACCCGGCCCATGCCAACGATGCCCAGTGTTTTACCCGTAACCCCTTTGCCAACCATGAACGCGGGACTCCACCAAGACCAAGAACCATCCCGCATCATGCGCTCACCCTCGCCCGCGCGCCGTGCCGCACCCAACATACACAGCATAGCCGTTTCTGCGGTGGCATCTGACAAGACATCTGGCGTATTGGTGACAACAATACCCCGCGCTTTGAAAGCCTCTGTGTCGCAGTGGTCATATCCAACGGAAAAATTGGCGACAATTTTCACAGAGTCTGGCAGTTTGGAAACGACATCAGCGGTAAAATGCTCGGAATGGCAGGGTAAAATGGCGTCCACGCCTTGTGATTTTTCGATAAGCTCATCGGCCGTATAGAGCCGGTCGTCGACGTTCAGCCGCACATCGTAGGTCTCAGCCAACTTGGATTCGACAGCTTTGGGCAGTTTTCTGGTCACAAGTACGGTGGGACGGTCGGCCATTTAATCTCTCCTTTGATAACGCAGTGCAGCATATGGGGATGATATCCGAGGAGACTACCCCATAAGATGGCTTTACTCCTATCTGGGTAGGGCGCTTGCATCCAGCCAAACCACGATTATTGTGTCGCCAATTATGATAAATTTTAGCCTGAGGATTGGAGATACCCCACTATGAGCTTTACCATCATCGAACCAGCACCCGCGCGCCTCAACCGCAGTGAGCTTGCGGTTCCTGGCTCTAACCCGACATTTATGGAAAAAGCACACGCCAGCAAAGCAGACGTTATCTTCTTGGACCTGGAAGATGCCGTGGCGCCTGATGATAAAGTTCAAGCCCGCAAAAATATCATACAAATTCTGAACGATTTGGATTGGTCATCGAAAACAGTGTCCATTCGCATCAATGGTTTGGATACGCATTACATGTACCGCGACGTGGTTGATATCGTTGAGCAGGCCGGTCAGCACTTGGATCTGATTATGATTCCGAAGGCGGGCACCGCAGCCGATATTTACGCAATTGATATGATGGTCACGCAGATCGAGCAAAACATGAAGCTGGAAAAGCGCATTGGCTTTGAAATGATCATCGAAACGGCTTTGGGTATGCAGAATGTCTTTGAGATCGCTGCCGCGTCGAAACGGAACGAAAGCCTGCACTTTGGCGTTGCCGATTATGCCGCTTCGACCAAAGCGCGCACCACGGTCATTGGTGGCCCCAATGAAGATTATGCCGTCCTCACCGATCCAGATGCCGATGGCAACCGTGATGTTCACTGGGGCGATATGTGGCACTATCCCGTCAGCAAAATGGTGATTGCGGCCCGTGCAAACGGCCTGCGCCCCATTGACGGACCGTTCGGTGATTTCTCGGACCCCGATGGGTATAAAGCACAGGGTAATCGTTCCGCTGTTTTGGGCTGCGAAGGCAAGTGGGCCATTCACCCAAGCCAAATTGATTTGGCGAATGAGTTGTTCAGCCCGTCTGAAAAAGAAATCGAAAAAGCCAAACGCATCTTGGAAGCCATGGCAGAAGCCCAGCGAGAAGGTAAAGGCGCGGTTGCGTTGGATGGCCGCTTGATCGACATCGCTTCTATTAAGCAAGCGGAAGTCATGGTTCAAAAAGCAGCCCAGATTGCCGCACACGATGCTGGTAAGTAAGATCGAACCGCAATTCAGTGTCAGAGAGGCATCAATGATGACTCTCTGGGCTGGGTATTTCGTTGTTTCGTGTGCTAGAAGGTTTGAATGCACAGCTACTTAGATTTTGAAAAGCCGATTGCCGAACTTGAAGGTAAAATTGAAGAGCTCAAACACCTGGAAAATGGTGGTGATCTCAACATTGCTGACGAGGTTGGAAAATTACAGGCAAAAGCCGAAAAGCTTTTGGTGCAAACCTATGCGCGGCTTAATCCGTGGCAACGGGCGCAGGTCGCCCGCCATCCTGGCCGCCCGCATGCACTCAAGTATATCGAAGCCTTGATTGGTGATTTCACGCCACTGGCGGGTGACAGAGCCTTTGCCGAGGATTCGGCGGTTGTTGGTGGCTTGGGCCGGTTTCGCGAACGTTCCGTGGTTGTCATCGGTACCGAAAAGGGGTCGGACACGGAAAGCCGCCTGAAGCGGAACTTCGGCATGGCGAAACCCGAGGGCTATCGTAAAGCACAGCGGCTTATGGCATTGGCCAATCGCTTTAAGCTGCCGGTGATTTCATTTGTTGATACGGCTGGGGCGTTTCCTGGCCTCGAAGCCGAAGCGCGCGGCCAGGCTGAAGCCATCGCGCGGTCGGTTGAGACCAGCTTGAACCTGGAAGTGCCCTTCATTTCTGTGATCATTGGCGAAGGCGGCTCGGGCGGTGCCATTGCGCTGGCTAGCGCCAACACGGTTTTGATGTTGGAACATTCGATCTATTCTGTTATTTCACCCGAGGGCTGCGCCTCCATTTTGTGGCGGGATGGCAATGCAGCACCTGACGCGGCGGAAGCGCTGCGTCTTACCGCGAGTGATTTGAAAAACCACAAAGTCATTGATGCGATCGTACCGGAACCGTTGGGCGGTGCCCATCGTGACCCGCAAAAGACCATCGCCGCCGTTGCTGAGGCCATTTCTGAAGCCTTAGACGGGTTGGTGGTGAAAGACGGTGCAACATTAAAGGCTGATCGCCGTGAAAAGTTTCTTCAAATGGGCCGGGTGTAAATTTTCATGAGCAACGGTGTTTTTCGATTGTTACCCGATGGTGGCCCTGGCGGCATGGAGCCGTCAGACATGGCGCCCGCCGATGCGTTCACAACAGACAATAAGTCCGAACTGAATAAGACGTTCTTTGCAACCAGTGACGAGAGTATCCTGTCAGGTGTTTGGGAATGTGCGCCATGCCGCGAAGAGATTGCGGCGTATCCGTGCCATGAAATGATGACGGTGATTTCTGGTTCTGTGACACTTACGATGGGCGATGACGATCCACAGATCTTCACTGTGGGTGATACGTTCTTTATCGCCAAAGGCACGCCCTGCGTTTGGGAGATTACCGAGACTCTTCGCAAATTTTATATGATCGCGATGTAGTCGGGCGCGAACGGTAGCTCGCGTGCCTAAACGTCAGGCCAATCGGCGGCGATGCGGGCCAAATACTGACCGTATGTGCTGTTGCTATAAGACGCTGCGATGCTTTCAAACTGAGCAACGTCGATAAAGCCCATACGCAGCGCGATTTCTTCTGGGCAGGAAATTTTGAATCCCTGACGTTGTTCAATCGTTTGAACAAATTGCGATGCCTGTAGCAGCGAATCGTGCGTCCCCGTATCGAGCCACGCATAGCCGCGACCTAACTTTTCGACCGCTAAAGTGCCGTTGGCTAAGTAGGCATTAAGAACATCAACGATTTCTAATTCACCGCGCGCAGAAGGCATCATGGTCGCCGCAATGTCTGGTGCCTTTTCATCCATGAAGTAGAGCCCTGTGACGGCCCAATTGGATGGTGGGTTTGTTGGTTTTTCGACAATGCCGGTGGGCTGTCCGGCATCGTTAAAAGAGAGCACGCCATAACGACCGGGGTCTGAGACCCAATAGCCAAACACCGTTGCACCGGCTTGTTGTGCGTTTGTGTTTCGAAGAATGTCTGACAAGCCATGCCCATAAAAAATGTTGTCGCCCAAGACCAGGGCCACAGGCGCGCCATCTAAGAAGTTCCGCCCAATCAGAAGGCCTTCGGCAATGCCGCCCGGCTTGGCTTGTTCGGCGAATGTGAGGGATAGACCCCACCGGCTGCCGTCACCGAGAAGGGTGCGATAGGTATCAATGTCGCGCGGGGTGGTAACGATTAAGATCTCACGAATGCCAGTCAGCATCAACATGGACAGCGGGTAATAAACCATTGGCTTATCGTAGATCGGCAGAAGCTGTTTGTTCACGCCGGCGGTAACGGGGTGTAATCGTGACCCACTACCGCCCGCCAGCAGTATCCCTTTTCGTGCGGTCATGATGATACCCCAGTCGGTTTCAGCGTCGGTTTCAGCGTCGGTTTTGGGTGTGGCTTGTCTAGACCGAGGCGTTGCCCTCGATAGGAGCCATCGGCGATGGGTTCCCACCAGTGCCGGTTTTCTAGATACCATGCGACGGTTACCCGCAGACCGTCTTCAAAGGTGCAGGACGGCGTCCAACCCAGCTCGTTGCGCAGCACACTGGAATCGATGGCGTAGCGAACATCGTGGCCTGGCCGGTCGGCAACATAGGTAATTAGGGCCTCATGGGGGCCGTGCGATGCGCTCGGCGCATGCTCATCCATCAGCGAACAGACGGTGCGAACCACATCAATGTTGCGCCGTTCTGCATCGCCGCCGACCAGATAGGTCTTGCCGATGGTTCCTTGCTTAACAATGAGACAGAGCGCGGCGGCATGGTCTTCGACGTGCAGCCAATCGCGCACGTTGTCGCCTTTGCCGTAAACCGGCAGCGGCTCGCCCGCCAAGCATTTCAAAATCATCAACGGGATGAGTTTCTCAGGGAACTGCCGAGGGCCATAGTTGTTCGAACAATTGCTGATAACAATGGGTAAGCCGTAGGTATGGCCCCAGGCTTCTACCAAATGATCAGATGATGCTTTGCTGGCAGAATAGGGAGAGCGCGGCGCATAGGCCGTTGATGGGTTGAACGGCGGATCATCAAACCCGAGCGAGCCAAAAACCTCATCCGTTGAGATGTGGTGAAAACGGAAAGCCTGTTTGCGACCCTCTGACAAGGCGTTGAAATATCTCAATGCGGCTTCCAGAAGTCGCGCCGTACCCACCACATTGGTTTCAATAAACGGAAAGGGACCATCAATGGATCGGTCAACGTGCGATTCAGCGGCAAGGTGCATCACGGCGTCTGGCTGGTGCTGATCAAAGATCTGCCGGACCCGCGCTTGATCCAGAATATCGGCATGCTCAAAGGTGAAGCTTGGCAAGTCGTCGAACGGAGCCAGCGACGCGCGGTTTCCCGCATACGTCAGGCTGTCCAAAACAACGACAGAATCGCCGGACGTGAGTAAGTGCTGTGTGACGGCTGATCCAATAAATCCAGCCCCGCCTGTGACCAAAACTTTCATCAACGTATCCGTTATTCGTGCAGCCCGTTCAGACTTGCCGCAGAGGCTCGCACTTTACAAGCCTACCCGCATGAAAGCGAGGGTGTTTGGAGCCTAGTGGGATGGCTTTCCCGAGGCATAGCTAAAGGCTGCGTGCGCCTTTGCAATGTTGCCAATGACGTACTTAGGATTCAACAGCAGCGTATATTTAAGGGCGGTACAAACGTGCGACCACCCAAGAGCGCGGGCATCCGTTCGGGCTTGTTGAAGGCCGCGATGTTTTCCCTGAATGTAAAAATGGCTCCAGGTCATATGCCAATCGCGTCGCCAGCGAATGGCCATGCTGGGAGGTGTCGATTTCCCGCCCAAGTGTCGGACGGAGACATCGGGCAAAACCACCATGGGCCAACCGGCCTTGGTCATGCGCAAGGAGATGTCGACGTCTTCGCCGTACAGAAGAATATTTTCATCGAACCCGCCGACACTGTGCCACGCCTCCATTTTACAAAGCCATGCGGCACCGGTAACAAACCATGTGCAAAACGGCCCTTCGGGCAAAATGGCAGAAAGCTGGTGGGTGGTTTCCGTTGGTCCCATCACAGGAAGATCGCGCACACCGTCTTCTGAATACAAGACAGGCACCACGATGCCCGTGCGGTTCGTTTCGTGCTCGGCCATCAGGCATTCAATGATGCCCGGCTGTAAGATCACATCGGGCGTGACGGTTAGGCCGAAGGTTGTTTCCAGGGCGGCCATTCCTTGATTGCAGGCAGCGCCGTATCCGCGATTGGTCGCGTTCTTAATGATCGTGGCGTGAGGAGCAGCGGCTTTGACGACAATCTCTGTGTCATCCAGGCTGGCATTGTCCACCACAACAATTTGCGCCGCCGGTCCCAGCGCCCGTAGGCAATCCCCAATCACCCGGGCGGAATTGTAGCCGACAATGACAACGCCAATCTTTTCCCAGACGTTTAGATTATGGTGCGCGTTGATTGTCATGGCGCACCTTTAATGATGCGTGCAGCGGCAATAGCAGCGGCTTTTGCCCCTTTTCCGTTCCAGTGCGTATCATCGCGCCAAAACAACATTGAGCCATCACGGGCATAGGCGTTGAGAGCCTCGGCTCGCATCGCCGATGTTAGGTCATGAACTGGAACATCAACCGCTGCGCCCACGTCAACTAAGGCCTGCCAATTAGCGTGGGGCAGGGGCAATGGCGTGGTGCCGTCGAACAAGCCATCATATAGCCGTGACTTAGTGGGGATGAAGAAAATGCCTTTTACCAACGGGGCAACCGCTTGCAAACTTTCGTAAGCGCACTCCGGTAAGCGATACGTAGTTCGCTGAGTACTATCGTCATAGCTGCCAAAGACCAGCACCGATTGATCGCCAATTTTTAGCTCGCGGACGGGGGATGGAGGCGGTGGGCGTTCTGGGTTCCGAATACTTTTGACCAGGCTGCGAAAGTGGGTTCGGGCGCGAATGGTATAAGACCGTGAAATGGCAAATATGGGTACGGCACGGCGCAGGTCTGTCGCCCAGGTTTTCGATAATGGCCTTGCGCTGGAGTCAACAGAGCAGGTATCGACAAAATCGTTGCCTTCAAAAGCAAAAATCCATGCTGGTCGCCCAAGCTTTTTGAGGCGTCGGGCATAGGCGGCAAAGTCACCTGGAAACCCATAGGCGTAGACGGGCTGGCCCAAAGCCGAAGAAAGTTTACCGGCCAACAGGTCCTTTTGATCACCACTATGACCGGCGACAAACGAATCACCGATGATGATCACGTCATCCGCAGCCAAGCCCCGATTGTTGCGAAAGCCAGCAGCATCTGTTTGAAAATGAACGATGCGCGGTTCGGCGGCGTGCGTGAAGTCTGGCCCGCCGATGGCGATCAAATCGCCGAACGCCATGTCCATTGTCGCATCAATATGAGGTGGATAGCGATCATCCAAAGCGAAACGTTCGTGGGGGCGGTAAAAAGGATCGGGCAGCAGTGAGATGGCGCCTAAAAGCAATGCGACTCCGACCAATGATCCTCCCGATACAAGGGCTGATCGACCGATGCCAAACAGGGCAATGAAGCCGCCAATTCCAATAAAGCTGAGGCCTGCGGTTGCCGAAAAGCCAGCCGCAATTAGAAACCCTGCGGGCGCAGCAAGGACGCCACCCCAAAAGGCGCGTTTTATGAGAAGGCTAAAACCAATCATGACCGGGTTAAATCACCTGACTTCCGCCGGGGCAAGCAGGCCAACGATCCCGTTATTTTAGGCGGATATTGCCCTGACCGCCCCCGTACTCTATGTCGTTGCCCATGAAATGCCGATCCTGTTCCGCGCCGCTGACGACCACCTTTGTCGATTTGGGTTCGCACCCGTCGGCGAATCGGCTTATTGACCCGGCAAAGGCGGATCAGCCGGAGCCAAAGTTCGCTCTGCATGTGTTCGTCTGTGACGCCTGTTTGCTGGTTCAGATCCCTCACAATCATGCGGCAGATGATATCTTTACGGAAGACTACGTTTATTACGCCTCGATCTCAAAAGGATGGGTGGCTCATGCGAAATCCTACGTGGATAAGGTGGCAGATCGCTTTGCGCTCAATGACCAGTCCTTCATGGTCGAAGTGGCGTCTAATGACGGATACTTGCTGCAACACGCCGTCGCGCGCAGCATTCCGTGTTTGGGGATTGATCCGGCCGCAGGGTGCGCCGATGTCGCCAAGGCAAAAGGCGTAAAGACCCATGTTGGGTTCTTTGACAAGCAAACGGCTGAATTGGTTGCGGAAGAACGAGGGAAAGCGGATCTGATCTGTGCCAACAACGTTTTTGCCCATGTGCCGGACATAAACGGTTTTGCTGCGAGCTTTCGGGTGCTGTTGAAACCAGAGGGCGTCCTAACGCTTGAATTCCCCCACGTGCAGCGGCTGATCGCGGGTAAGCAATTTGATACGATCTATGACGAGCACTATTCATATTTCTCGCTCAAATCGGCTCAGGCTATTTTACAACGCCAAGGGCTGCGTGTTTTTGATGTGGAAGAGCTACCAACACATGGTGGGTCTTTGCGGCTGTATGTTTGCCACGTTGATAGCCCTGCTCATCCCAGCCAAGAGTCTGTCGGACAGGTATTGGCACGGGAACAGGGCTGCGGCCTCCACACGGTGTCGGGGTACGGTGGTTTTCAGGCAGAGGTCGATACCATCACGCAGTCTTTTACGGCATTCTTAGCCGATGAGAAAAAGGCGGGCCGCACGGTCTGTGGCTTCGGTGCGGCGGCGAAGGGGAACACTTTTTTGAATGCCTGTGGCGCGGGGCCAGAGACCTTGATGTTTGTCTGTGATGATACGGTGGCGAAACAAGGTAAGCTGTTGCCGGGCAGTCACATCCCCGTTGTGCCATCGAACCGTTTGGCAACAGATAAGCCGGATACGGTGGTGATCTTGCCGTGGAATATCGCCCCCGAAGTGATGCGTAATTATCCCGGCGTGTTCGAGGTGGGCGGACGTTTTGTGACGTGCATTCCCGAATTGCGCGTCTTTGACCGTCCGGCGTCATAGGACATGGTGCGGGTCCTCATCACCGGCGTAACCAGCTTTCCAGGCCGGGCTGTGGCCCAACGATTTGCCGATGTTGAGGTCGAGGTTCATGCGATTATCAGACCAACATCTGATCTTTCACGGCTCGATTCACTGTCCGCAAAACCACGTTTGCATATTCATGACGGTACAGCGGAACACATGGATCACATCGTTGGTGACGTAAAGCCGGATGTGATTGTCCATTTGGCTGGGCGATATGTTGCGGAACCGACACCTGACGATATTCAAGGTATGACCGACGACAACGTAACCTTCGGAGCGATGGTTGTGGACGCTGCCGTGAAGGCGGGGGTGACGGGCATGGTTACGGCTGGATCCTACGTTCAGTACGCAAAAGGGGGCGGTCCAGATGCATCACCAGCCCCCTTGAATACCTATGCAGAAACCAAAGAAGCCTTTCAGAGTATCTTGGATCAGGCACGGATTGATCATGGATTAAGCACCTGTTCGTTAATCTTGTATGACACTTACGGCCCTGGCGATTGGCGGCCCCGTTTGATGGCCGCATTGACCCGCGCGGCTACCATTGGGTCGACGATGCCAACACCTGTAAACGACGTGGCGCTTCAGATGGTTCATATTGATGACGTTGCCAAAGCGTTTGCTACCGCAGCCCGCTTGTTGGTGATGAACCCAGGACAGATTGATGGCCGTCGATTTGCTGTTCGCTCGGATCAACCCCAAACCATTGCTGATATTGCTAAAGTATTTGAGGCAGAATCTGGAAAGCCAATGACGTTAAACATCGGTGGCTATCAGACAACGGCACCTGTTGTTGAAGATCTATGGATGGGTGATTTACTCTCCGGCTGGACGGCAAAGGTTTCTTTGGCGGTAGGTGTTCGCCAATTGTTGGGCGAGCAGGAGGCGGAATCATGATTGTGGTCGAACAAACAGCCATTCCAGATGTGATGGTGATCCATTCACCCGTGTACCCGGATGACCGTGGCGGCATGGAAGAAACGTGGAACTGGGCAGAGTTCGCCAAGCACGATTTTGACGTTCAGTTCACCCAAGATTTACTGAGCACGAATAAGCACCGAGGCACCATTCGTGGGCTTCATTTTCAAATGCCACCACATACGCAGGCCAAGTTGGTGCGCGCCGTCACCGGGCGCATTTTCGATGTTGCCGTTGATTTGCGGGACTCATCGCCAACCTATGGTCAGCATATCGCTATGGAGCTTGCTGGGGGAACGGGGCGGGCGTTGTTTCTGCCCAAAGGCTTCGCCCACGGCTTTTGCGTCCTAGAAGATGACACCATCGTCCAGTATAAGGTTGCGGGTCGTTACGCGCCGGACTGCGCAGGTGGCATTATATGGAATGATCCAGACTTGAAGATCGCGTGGCCCGTGAAATCGGCCCGTGCGATTGTGTCGGATGCAGACCGCGCCCTACCAAAGCTGTCGGAGTTGCCGACTCTCTTCACTTGATTGGACCAGAAAAATGAGCGAATCAGAAATTACCATCGACGCCCATGACGGCGGCAGCTTTAACGCTTATCTGGCGTTGCCGGAAGGTGGCTCTGGCCCGGGCGTTGTCGTGCTACAAGAAATATTTGGCGTGAATGCTGTGATGCGCGAGATCGCTAATGGCTTGGCCGCAAAGGGCTATGTTGCATTGTGCCCCGATCTTTTTTGGCGCCAAGAACCCGGCATTCAAATTACTGATAAAACCGAAGCGGAATGGACACGTGCCTTTGAATTGTTTGGTGGTTTTGATCTTGATCTTGGCATTGACGACATAAGCCAAACCATCAATACGCTTCGTAAGCACCCAGCGTGCTCTGGCAAAGTTGGCACCATTGGTTTCTGCCTTGGCGGTCGATTGGCGCTGTTAAGCGCAACCCGCACGAACATTGATTGTGCCGTCGGTTATTATGGCGTGATGCTGACTGAGCACTTGGATGAAACCATCAAGGCCCCCTTGATGATGCACATTGCAACAGAAGACGAGTATGCCCCGAAAGAGGCTCAGGCGAAGGTTCATGAAGCCCTCGACGGCAATGAAAAGGTAACGCTGCATGACTATGAAGGCCAAGATCATGCTTTCGCGCGTGTTGGCGGAAAGCACTATGACGAGGGATCAGCCAACTTAGCGGAAAGCCGGACCTTAGCATTCTTTCAGCAGCATTTGGGGAGCTAAGGGTTATTCAAACAAGGGCCTTAAACTATTTTCCCGTGACAATGCTTAAACTTTTTACCAGACCCACACGGGCAGGGGGCATTGCGAGCAATGCGTCCCCAACTTGTCGGGTCTTCCGGATCAAGAACGGCTGGTTTATGCGGCTGGCTGCCACCGGCTGCGTTGCTCTGTCCAGCACTGACCGTGGCGGGGTCTGTGCGCGTTTCCACACCCTGAGGTGATGATTGCGGCAGTAGGTCTTCCGTTGGTGTCACTTGAAGCTCAACCTGGGCCAACAACTGTGTCACGCGCTCACGCAGACCTTCCAACATGGTCGAAAACAAATCAAAAGCTTCGCGTTTGTACTCGTTGAGCGGATCACGTTGGCCATAAGCACGCAGGCCGATACCTTGACGCAGATGGTCGAGTGTCAAAAGATGCTCTTTCCAAACCTGATCCAGCAATTGAAGCAGTAGGCTTTTTTCGATGCTGCGCATCACTTCAGGCCCGTACCGAGAGGCTTTCTCGGCCATCTTGGTATCTAAACGTTTGGTGATGCGCTCGTTTATTTCTGCGTCGGCAATACCTTCTTCGTCGGTCCATTCTTTAACCGGTAAGTCGAGGGCGAAAAGGCGCAGGCATTCTTCGTGAAGCAGGTCCACTTCCCATTGTTCGGGCAGGGCTTTTTCAGGAATACACCGCTCAACAAGATCATCGACCACCTCGCGGCGCATCGACAGCACGTCGTCATGGACTTCAGGTTTGTCCATTATTTGGCGACGTTGGTCATAAATAACCTTCCGTTGATCATTCATCACGTCATCGAATTTCAGCAAGTTTTTGCGAATTTCGAAGTTGCGGGCCTCAACTTTTTCCTGTGCTTTTTCGAGCGCCTTATTAACCCATGGATGGACGATGGCTTCACCGTCTTCGATGCCAAGTTTTTTCAACATGCCATCAATGCGTTCAGAGCCAAAAATCCGCATCAAGTCATCTTCCAACGAGAGGAAAAATTTTGATGCACCCGGATCGCCTTGGCGGCCAGCACGGCCCCGCAATTGGTTATCAATCCGCCTACTTTCGTGGCGCTCTGTCGCAATAACGAACAAGCCGCCAGCCTTCGTAACTTCTTCACGGTTGGCGGCAATTTCAGCTTCGATTTTTGCGGTCAACCCAGCCCGTTTGTCTTCTGGCGTGTCTTCGGGAATTTCATTGGTGATGCGCATATCCAAGTTGCCACCCAACTGAATATCGGTACCACGGCCCGCCATATTTGTTGCGATGGTGACAGCGCCAGGGACGCCCGCTTGGGCGATAATTGCAGCCTCTTGCTCGTGATAGCGTGCATTCAGAACTTTGTGCGGAACGCTCTTTCGTTTTAGCATATCTGCGATCAGTTCTGATTTTTCGATCGACACCGTCCCAACCAAAACAGGCTGACCACGCTCGCGGCAATCGGCGATCAGCAAGGCGATAGCCTCATGCTTTTCATTGGCGGTGCGATAAACTTCATCGTGCATATCGTCGCGGACAGCGGGCAGATTGGTCGGCATTTCGACAACTTCAAGCTTGTAAATTTCTGCAAACTCGCCAGCTTCTGTCATGGCCGTACCAGTCATTCCGGCCAACTTAGGGTACAGCCGGAAATAATTCTGGAAGGTGATCGAAGCGAGGGTTTGGTTTTCGTTTTGGATGGTTACTTTTTCTTTGGCTTCCAGCGCCTGGTGAAGACCTTCTGAATAGCGACGACCTTCCATCATACGACCGGTAAACTCATCAATAATGACCACCTTGTCATCCTTGACGATATAGTCCTTATCGCGTTGGAATAGCTTATGGGCCCGCAAGGCTTGATTGGAATGATGCACCAACGAGACGTTGGCTATATCGTACAGACCGCCTTCGGTCAGCAGACCCGCATCGGTCATCAATTGTTCGATATGTTCCGTGCCAACTTCGGTGAATGAAATGGCGCGGGCTTTTTCGTCTTTCTCAAAATCTTCATCGACCAAACTTGGAACGAGTTTGTCGATGGACGTGTAAAGTTCGGAATTGTCTTCGGTGGGACCAGAAATGATGAGCGGTGTTCGCGCTTCATCAACCAAAATTGAATCGACCTCATCAACGATGGCGAAATTGAAATCGCGCTGAGTCATTTCGTCCAGGCGAAACTTCATGTTGTCGCGCAGATAATCAAAGCCGAGTTCGTTGTTGGTCGCATACGCGACATCGCAGCGGTAGGCCGCGCGACGTTCGACATCGGTGATGCCGTGAACAATGCATCCGACGGTTAGGCCCAAGAATGTATAGATTTGGCCCATCCAGCCCGAATCCCGCTGCGCGAGATAATCATTCACCGTAACAACATGAACGCCTTTGCCTTCCAGCGCGTTCAAGTAAACGGCCAGAGTCGCAACCAGCGTTTTACCTTCACCGGTCTTCATTTCAGCGATCATGCCACGATGCAAAATGATGCCGCCCATCATCTGAACATCAAAATGTCGCTGACCTAGGGTGCGTTTTGCCGCTTCACGAACCACGGCAAAGGCCTCGGGTAGCAAATCGTCCAGCTTGGCACCATCGGCCAATCGGTCACGAAATTCTTGGGTTTTTCCCTTCAACGCGGCATCGTCCAATGTTTGGATGTCGGCTTCCAGCGCATTGATGCTGGTCACAATGCTATGTAAGCCTTTGATATATCGGTCATTTGAGCTACCGAAGAACTTTTTCGCGAGAGTCTGAAACATGGTTGGGGAAAATCCTGGTCGGCCAGCCAAAATTGGCCAGCGAGAGATAGAGGTGACACACCCGCCTGTCAACGGAACCGCCGCGCGGTGGCGGACACATTTACGTTTATGGTTTTAGCGTCAAAACATTGTCTTCAACGGAATAACCTCCGGTCTGCTGCAAGAAGGTCATACCCAATAGGGACGTTGACATCTCTGCCTGATTAACTGATGCCCGAACGTCTTTGACTGTAATAGAGCCGATGCGAATTGATTCGAGTTGCAGCGGAGCGCCATATCCCGTGCCATTCGCGGTGTTGAAGACCTGGGTGTAGGATAAGGAGTATGGGTCAATGCCCAATCGCCGAGCATCTGCGGGGCTAAGGACAACACGACTGGCGCCCGTATCAACAAGAAATCGAATGGTTGTGCCACTGACATCCGCATCAATGAGAAAATGGCCGCCGCGTGAGGCCGGAAACGCAATACCAATATCCGTTAAGTTTCCGGCGCTAGGGTTCAGGCCGATAGTCAAGCGGTTCCAAACTTTCTTGGCATCACCTTGAAACCCGTGAACCAGCACAAGGGCGGCAAATAATAATAGCCAGACACCGACGTGCTTTATAGACCGGCTGATGTCTTTTAAGGACCGAATCGCGATACCAGACGCGACAAAAACCAAGATCAAGATGAGATGAACAAGGCTGGCTTGGTTGCCACGCTCGTTCAACGCGCCACTGTGGGTTGAGATGAGATATACGAGGCCCGCAAGAACAACGATCACCATCGCAATAAGGGTTACGCGAATCAGGCTCCTTTTGTGTTTAGCGGGTTTTATTTTCACAGGTTTGTGCTCAGTCATTGGATGGAAACGAACCTTTGGCGGACACTAGCAACATAGTGATCTCGTGTGGTTTTGGATTCGACGTTCCCTAAAGTGGTCGCCTCGGAAAATGCGGTGAACTTCGAATCCACCACACTAGTAGGGAATTCCCGTATTGTTAGTGAAAACAAAAATGTGAAATAAGCTGAACTCGTGTTGCGAGACTTGGGCCGTTTTGAAGATCGTTGTCTTGTTCAACTTGGGGTTCGTTGTTTCCTACCGCAATGTTATTGAACCAAGATATTGAAATATTAAAACCAATCGACTTTCGCCAAGCCTTTAAACGGATTCAAGGCCTCTTTATGCCGATATATTTTTCTGTTAGTGCCCGATTGTTGTTGACGGTTTTTGCCGTTGCTGCTTTGCCTGTCGCCGCTGTGGTAACGGCACTTTTGGCGTTATCATTGGTTCAATCTGAGACCGAACAACTTACAGTAAATGATATCCCGCTGACAAAAGCGCTCACTCAGGTGTCATTTGCCCATCATGAGCAGGCCAAACAGTTTGAGCGTGGTTTGTTATTTGTTGAAAGGCTTGAGACGGATTCATCAGCCTCAGGAGAATTTGACACAGCCATAAGACTTTTCGAAGAAAACGCGGTCCTGGTTGAAAAAAATCTCATAAATTCCGTTGCGATTGCAACTGACGCGATCAGCAGAACCGATGCCGAAAATCAAAAATTTCCAACCCTCTTGAGCATGATCTTGAAGATTGAAAGCCGACACGCGGAGTTTGAATCCAGTGCGTTTTCGGTCTTGCGAGCACTACGAGGCACCGAGGTGAATATCAGTGGTCTACGGTCCCTTGATGTCTTTCAAATCGAAGATCAGTTAGACCAAGAATTGAAGACGGCCTTGGCGTTTTTAGAAGAATCGACGGAACGCTCAGCCCAGCTTATGGCGGATCACGAAGAACGTGCCATTCAACAGGTGATCGCGCTGATACTTGCGGCTTTGCTTGTTGGACCGCTTGTCGGCATTGGGATTGCTCGTACAGTGACAGTGCCATTCAAAAGAGCCGCTCTTGCGGTGGAGGGCATGGCGAAGGGCGACTTGACGGTTGAAATTCCAACAATATCGGACCGTCAAGATGAGGTCGCAGTGCTTATTCGCGCAATTTCTAATTATCGCGCAGCGTTTCAGAACGCAGAATCTCAGAGAGCGATTGCGATACGCGAGCGGGAAATCAGCGAAGAGCAAATTCGGCAAAGCGAGAGTTTGTTTCGGACGATATTTGAGACCGTTGTCGACGGCGTCATTCTGATTGATCAGAACGGGCTGATTCAAGTGTTTAACCCAGCTTGCGAACGGTTGTTTGGTTATAATGCCGGAGAGGTCGTCGGCCAGAATATAAAAGCCTTGATGCCCGAGCCTTATCATCAAGAGCACGATGCCTATATACATAGTTACAAGACAACGGGCAAAAAGAAGGTCATTGGCATTGGCCGTGAGGTCGAGGGCCGCCGCAAAGATGGTTCTACATTTCCGTTCGATCTTTCAGTCGCTGAAACCACCGCAACGAGTGGCCGCGCGTTTGTCGGAATTATCAGAGATGCCACTGAACGTAAACGGGCTGAAGTCGAGATCAATAAGGGTGCACAACGCGTCCGTGACGTGATTGATACGGCTGTCGATGGCATGATCTTGATTGATCAGGATGGATTGGTTCAAGTGTTTAACCCTGCGTGCGAGCGATTGTTTGGTTATGATGTCAGTGATGTCCTTGGCCACAATGTGAAGATGCTCATGCCCGATCCGTATCAACATGAACATGATGGCTACATGCACAATTATTTGACGACCGGCGTCAGAAAAGTTATTGGAATTGGCCGTGAAGTTGCGGGACGACGGAAAGATGGGTCCACATTTCCGATGGAATTATCGGTTGGTGAAACCGCATCATCGCAAGGTCGGGCATTTGTTGGCGTCATACGTGACATTACGGAAAAGAAAGCCCTTCAAGAGGTCAGTGAACGCCAGCTAGAAGAGCAAAATTTGGCATTACAAAGCTCGTTGATCCGACAGAAGGAAATCACTGAAGGTCAGCGCGACTTTATTTCAACGGCTAATCATGAACTGCGAACACCCTTATCGGTTATTGACGGGTATGCCCGTATGATCCATCGGGATATCTCAAATGAACGATTTGACCGAATTTCAGATCGGTCGATGCAAATCCGCGCAGCCGTTCAACAAATGCAGGAAGTTGTTGAGGGGGCGCTCGATTCTGCCCGTCTCGAAGCAGGGAAATTCGTTATTGAGCCCGTCATGATTGATGTTCATGCCCTGGTCAAAGCTGCCGTGACGCGGCAACAAACCATCTGGACGAGATATACCTTTGATTTTACGTTTGCCGCTGAGCCAATGATGCTGGTCGCTGACCCGAAAATCATGAGCATTGCCCTCAGTAACCTACTGTCAAATGCGATCAAGTATTCTGACGCGGGAACAACTATTACCATAAGGGTTCATGAAACCGAGGAAAATGTCCTGATCGATGTGCAAGATCAGGGAATGGGAATCGCTGATAGTGATCGAGATTCAATTTTTGAACCGTACACCAGGGCAGATACAGCAAAGGCCAAACCGGGCTCTGGCATTGGGTTGTCTTTGGCACGGCAGTTGGTCCGCAGACACGGCGGTGATATTACGTTTGAAAGTACCGTCGGTGAAGGGGCTAAGTTTACAATTTCTATTCATCGTCAATGGGGTAAAGAGAGTGTTGATGGTGCGCCACCCATACAGCAAACTGTAACATGACAAAAATTTTGTGCGTTGAAGATGATCCACGCCTCTTGGAAATTCTTGCTGAAGAGATTGAATCAGCGGGATATGAGGTTGTTACGGCCGTCAATGGTCGTGATGGTCTAGCAACGGTGCTGGAGCAGAACCCGAACCTGATTATTTCTGATATTCGAATGCCGGAAATGGATGGGTATCAGTTTCTGACGACCCTACGACTTGAACATCCTAAGTCTGCCTGGACACCATTCATCTTTTTGACGGCCTTGTCGGAACGCCCAGACATTGTCAGGGGCAAAGCCCTTGGTGCGGATGACTATTTGACGAAGCCGATTGATTTTGAGCTGTTGCTGGCAACCATCAGCGCGCGTTTGGAACAAATCAAGCGTATTGCTGATCTGCACAACCAAGATATGGTTCAACTCTATAATAAGCTGACTGTGGTACCCCAAGACGCCAACCTGGACAGCGATGGTTCTGACCTATCGTCAGTTGGGGATCGACCACATTCTCAAGAAACCCAGATTGATGAAACGCTGCCCTTGGTTTTTGCGGCAACCGCCGAACAAAGTGATCTGGACCAATTCGCGGCCCTTGCGAAAATCGTCGGATTTCAGTTTGAGGGATTCACAAACGGCATGGAATGTCTCGATCGGCTCAAGACTCAGGTACCATCCGTGCTATTTGTCTCTTATCGAACGGTTGGGCTATCCGGGTTGGTCTTGGGCAAGAATGCGACGTCTCTTCATCCGAAACTGAAAACTATCTTGATCGTGGCGCCAGAGCTTGGCGTGATTCCAGAGGCGGATAATCTGGCAGGATTTGCCGGCAGCATGGTGTTTCCGTGCCCAGAAAATGAGTTTGGCGCCGCGTTTCAAAAATGGCTAAGTGCCTAACGGTGGTCACGTTGTTGGTGCCGACTGTGTTGTGCCCGGCGCTGATCTCCCTATGATTTGTGATCGTATTTTACTGCGGCGTCACTGCTGCGTTTATTCATTCATTCAATGCAAAGGGTTCATGATGCTTTTTTTGTTAAAATTGACAGCGGCTGCTTGCGTTGCCGTAACCGCGTTGGTATCGCCGCCAGCCTTCGCCCAAGATGGTGATCCGATTGTTGCCAACGTCGATGGCATTGAGGTACGCCTCAGCGAGGTCGAGTCAGCCCATGCAACCATGCCCGAGCAATATCGCGCTGTTCCACTGGACCAAATTTTTGAGCCGTTGCTCGAAAACTTGGTTGGAACGAAACTGTTGGTGCGCGAAGCACGTCGCCAAAAGCTAGACCAAGAAGCCGATGTTCAACGGACCCTGCGCCGTGTTGAAGAACAAGTCTTGGAAGGTGCCGCGCTGCGGGCCCATTTGGATGAAGCCATCACGGAAGAGAAAATTCGCGCCCGCTATGATGCGATGATCGCTGATGAAGTGGGGCGCGTGGAACTTCATGCGCGTCATATTCTGGTTGCGACAGAAGACGAAGCGAAGGCCATTATTGTTGATTTGAATGAAGGTGCCGATTTTGCCGCGACGGCCAGAGACAAATCGACGGGACCGAGCGGTCCGAATGGAGGCGATTTAGGGTTCTTCAGCCGTGAAACAATGGTAAAGCCTTTTGCCGACGCTGCCTTTGACATGGCGGATGGCGAATACTCATCGGCGCCTGTTCAAACCCAATTTGGTTGGCATGTTATTAAGGTTGAAGAACGCCGCACCGCACCGCCACCCGCATTTGAGGAAACAGCGCCCGAAATTCAGCAAGAAATGGTCAGAGAAGAACAACGCGCGCTGTTAGAAGGCCTTAAAGAAGGCGTGACCATCGAACGGTTTAATATGGACGGGACGCCACGTTCCGACGGCTAAACCCTAACCAGAGGCTTGATATGGGGTCCACATCACCAGCAACGTCGCCTTTGGCACCTAAGTCATTTCCGACACTGCCCTCTGTGGCGGGCGTCAGAACGGCAACGGCTGCGGCAGCCATTAAATATGTCGGGCGCGACGATGTGTTGCTGTGCGCGTTTAATCCAGGAACAGCAGTTGCTGGCGTTTTGACCCAGTCTTTGACGGCGTCAGCTCCGGTTCATTGGTGTCGGCGATTACTGAACGTTGGTCAGGCTGAAGCGCTCGTGGTCAATGCAGGCAATGCAAATGCATTTACGGGTCAGGTCGGTGATAAATCTGTTGAGCGGTCGATTGAAGCGGTCTGCGATGCGTTGGGTACCCGACCAAGCCGAGTGTTCACAGCCTCGACGGGTGTGATTGGTGAGCCGCTTGATGACAGCAAAATTCCGGCGGTGATGGAAGGCTTGGCGGCAGACTTGGCCGAAGGGGGCTTTGAAGCGGCAGCAAAAACCATCATGACCACCGACACGTTCCCAAAAGGCGCAACGGCAAAGGCCCGTATTGGCGATACAGACGTCACGTTGGTCGGGATCGCCAAAGGCTCGGGCATGATTGCGCCAGACATGGCGACCATGCTGTCTTTCATTTTCACAGACGCCAAAATTCCGGCATCCGTGCTTCAGACAATGCTGAGCGCAGGGGCAGATAAATCATTCAACTGCATCACGGTTGATAGTGACACCTCGACCAGTGATACCTTGTTGCTGTTTGCAACTGGGGCCACTGATTCGGGCTTGCCCGATGACATTGCGGCGGATGATCCCATGCTCTCTGGGTTCCGCGCGGCGCTTGAAGACGTCTTGTTGGACTTGGCACATCAGGTTGTGAAGGATGGCGAGGGCGCCTCTAAATTCATCACCATCGAAGTTTCTGGGGCTGAAACCGATGGTGCAGCGAAAAAAATTGGCCTCGCGATTGCCAATTCACCCTTAGTCAAAACAGCCATCGCCGGCGAAGATGCCAACTGGGGCCGGATTGTTATGGCGGTCGGGAAGGCCGGTGAGCGCGCAGATCGGGATAAACTGGCCATCAATATTGGTGGCATTGCCGTTGCTCGGTTCGGATTGCGTGTTGATGACTACGACGAAACGCCTCTTGCGGCTCACATGAAGGGTACAGATATCCACGTGCATGTTGATGTTGGGATTGGTGACGGTCGGGCGACCGTTTGGACCTGTGATCTGACCCACGGTTACATTTCGATCAATGCCGATTACCGCTCTTGAAACCGAGCGCCTGCTGCTTTTGCCGTTAACCTGGGAAGCAGCGAAGGCACTGGTGCCGCTGGCAAACAACGAAAATGTATCAAGGTGGACGGCGCGGTTGCCATACCCCTATACGGAAGCCGACGCTAAAGCGTGGTTTGAAAGCATCACGGATGAAGATTTTGCTTGGACGCTCATGGTGCGGGGTGATGCATCACCCATTGGCACCATCGGGTTTCGTTGTAAGGCCCCTGACACGGGGGATTTGGGATACTGGCTAGGCGAACCCTATTGGAGAAAAGGCTTTGTCAGTGAGGCGGCGCGTGCCGTTGCTGATTATGGCTTTAACCACCTTGGCTTTACGCGGGTTCGGGCAGGGTGCAATCCAGATAACGCGGCAACCAAAAGAATTTTTGAAAAGCTAAAAATGACCTATGTCGAAACCATTGATGAATTCCTTCCCGCGCGAGGACGGTCTGAACCGACCGCCTACTTCGAAGTTGAGCGCAGCACATGGCGATGATGGAATCTGATACGGGCTGTATGAATGCAGCGATTGATCACCATGACAAAGACCTACCGATTGTCTTGGTGTCTGCCGTTGCGTTGATTGATGCTGATGGACGGGTGCTGATTGCGAAGCGACCAGAAGGCAAAGCCTTGGCTGGCTTGTGGGAGTTTCCCGGCGGGAAGGTCGAACCAGGTGAAACACCCGAAGTGGCCCTGATCCGAGAGCTTGAAGAAGAATTAACCATTGATGTCACGGTTGGGTGTTTGGCGCCCCTGGCGTTTGCATCGCACGCGTATGAAACGTTTCACCTGCTGATGCCCTTATTCGTATGCCGAATTTGGCGGGGCACAGTGACGCCGAATGAAGGTCAAGAGATTGCCTGGGTACGGGCTAATCGCCTTTCCACCTATCCCATGCCACCGGCGGACGAACCACTTGTCGCGATTTTGCGCGACTGGCTGTAACAGGAGATTTCATGTCAGGGTCCATCGTCACCGCAACGGTGCTGATTATCGGTAACGAGGTGCTCTCGGGCCGAACAAAAGATGCCAATTTATCGTTTTTGGCCGAACGTTTGAACGGGCAGGGCATCCGGGTTGTTGAGGCTCGGATCATCCCCGATATTGAGGGCGTTATCATTGAAACGGTGAATCAGTGCCGCGCGGCCTGTGATTATGTATTCACCACGGGCGGCATTGGCCCAACCCATGACGACATCACTGCCGCCTGTGTCGCCAAAGCCCTGGGCCGCGATTTGATCCGGCATCCCGATGCGGTGAAGCGACTTGAGGCGCATTATGCTGGTGGCGACATCGACCTCACCGAAGCGCGGTTGCGCATGGCGAACACGCCATCTGGTGATGACGTGCAGTTGTTGGATAATCCTGTTTCCGGTGCCCCAGGTTTTCAGTGTGAGAACGTTTTTGTGTTACCCGGTGTGCCGCGCATCATGCAAGCCATGGTCGATATGCTGCTGCCGCGATTGGCCGGTGGCAAGGTCGTTAAAAGCGTAACCATTGCGGCGCACTTACCCGAAGGCGATTTGGCCGACCCGCTTGGGGCTGTGCAAGACGCCTATCCAAACGTCGACGTTGGCAGTTATCCGTATTTTCAATCAGGCAAGTTTGGCGCGGCATTGGTGATGCGGTCTGATGATGAAGATACGTTGGCTGCCTGCGCGGATGCGGTTCGCCAGATGATTCGAGACTTAGGTGCCGAGCCGATTGAGGGTGAGAAAAACCCTGGACCCGAGGAAACCCATGCGCCTGCATGAAGAACGCGCCCGCAAAGAGATGTTTCGGTTTCTTGGGTTTCACCTTGCCGTGGGCAGTTTCGGCGGTTGTTTTATTGGCGTCCTGATTTTGTGGATCGATCTCGCCGGACTCAGGACCCTGCTTTGGAAGTCAGAAGATGCGTTCCTGATGGGATTTTTACTGTTCGCGTCCTTAATCCTGACCTTCGGGGCCATCGGTATGGGCATCGGCATTATGGGCAAGTCTGAAGAGCGCGAGGGTTAGCGCCGATAGATGAACCCGTCTGCGGCGTCTCGGGCTTGCCATCCGGCGCGCTGTAACTCTGGGTCTGTGTGTTCTTCTTCTGGATATCCCAGGCACAAATAACCGATCAGCCGCCATGTCTCTGGAACGTCCAAAATATCAGAAACCACATCCGGGTCTAAGATCGACACCCAACCCAGACCAATACCGTTGGCGCGGGCCACCAACCACAGTGTCTGCACGGCCCCAACGACGGAATAGGCCAGCATTTCCGGCATGGTCTGACGGCCGAGGCCAGATCCCCGTTCTGTCCCCAAATCGGCGAACACGGCGACATGGCTGGGGGCTTTATCGAGCCCAGCCAGTTTCAAACCCGCGTATATTTTGGCTTTTTCGTCAGTGTATCCGGCCAAGGCATCGGCGTTACACACGGCGAAGTTATCGCGAATGGCCGTGCGGCGGGCCGCATCATCCACCACCACCCACCGCCAAGGCTGGGCGTTACCGACACTGGGGCTGAGCATAGCCGCACTTAGCAGGTCTTCGATTAGGCCGTCTGGCAAGGGGGCGGTACGAAACCGGCGCACGTCTCGCCGCCAGCGAACCAGTTGTTCAAAGGTTTCGCGAAACGGCGCGTCGAACCGGGGCACAGCACCGCCATGCAGCGGCTTTTCAGAGGGTGTTTGGATCGGATCGGTGCTCATGCCGCGCAGCCTAAAGGCCTGTTGATTGAAGGTCACGCCCAGTATGTCGATGTGGCGGCGTGTCGTGCGTTGCAGAGCAGGGTTTACGCGGCTAAAGTCCCGCCGCTGTTTACTGAGTCGTTCGGTTCAATGCTCGTGCGGGCGTGGCGGAATGGTAGACGCAAGAGACTTAAAATCTCTCGAGGTGTAAACCTTGTGCCGGTTCAAGTCCGGCCGCCCGCACCATTTCTCCTAAAGTCGAACCGGCGCGGACGATTTTTTGTTTGATACCGCTTCGCTCTGGCGCACCATCCATCTTGAATATGCCCATGGCTATTCAGCTTGGAAATTTATTGAGCAAAACCAACAAAGCGGTCAGTTGCATACTGGCTATGGCAGGCGATACATGCGTTGATCATCTGGCTAAAGTGCTGCTGTTGGAGTGGCCTGTTCTTACCGCGTGCTGCTTGCGCCAGCGCCGCTGCAACCTCATGGAAGGCTCTGTCTTGCTGAACGAAGCCTGCCGGCACGGCGGCCATCAGGTCCACCTTGTCCTCTGGGGTCATCGACTGGCGCAGGATGAAGCTATCATGAATCTGCTGCGCCAACTCGGCAACGCGCGCATCGTTTCCAGTCACCATTGCCGCAAGTATTTCCTGGCTGGCTTCATTGATCGACAGCATCTCTTTGCGTAGAAGGTCTTGAAGTTTTGGCGTTAGTTTTGGTGAGACCGGTTCCGCGCTCTGTGCCAGGGCCAACCCACTAAGCGCTACGCAGGCCGCGAGCACGAGCCCAGGCACAATCAAACGGTTCCTTGAATGTCTTCCGAACATAGCCAATTTCTCCTTTATGCTAGGTGTTGTCTGATTCCAGTTTTCCATCCCGCAAGTGGAAGATGTGGTCGAAACGGTCGAAGATCTTCTCATCATGCGTGACGGCCAGAATCGCAGCCTCTTGTTCAGTTGCGACCTTGCGCAACAGGTCCATGACGATCCCCGCACGCTGAGAGTCCAACGCCGCCGTCGGCTCGTCGGCAAGGATGATGCGGGGCCGGTTGGCAAGTGCGCGGGCGATGGCCACCCGTTGCGCCTCACCGCCTGATAAATTGGCGGGCATCGCGTTTTTGCGATGTCCAACTTCCAGATAGTCTAAAAGTTCAACCGCCCGCCGTTTTGATTCATCCATATCGAATCCGGCAAGACTGAGAACCACGGCGACGTTATCGGTGCTGTTGAGGAAGGGGATCAGATTGTGGAATTGGAAAATGAAACCAACCTTTTCCAGCCGGAGCTTGCGCAGATCGGATCGTAGCCAGCGCCCGTCATAGACAACCTCGCCATCGAGGCTTAAAAAACCGGCGCTGGGCTCCAGGATGCAGCCGATGACGTTCAGGAGGGTGGTCTTGCCCGATCCGCTGGGTCCAAGCAGCGCCACCACCTCACCGGGACGGACCTCCAGGCTAACTTCGCGCAGGGCATCGACGCGGGCTTCGCCTTCGCCGAAATGCTTGGAGATATTTTGCACGTGGACAAGTGGCATTTTACTTTGAAGATTGCCCATTACTAACCCCCCAATGCCGTTGCTGGATCGACCTTGAGTGCCAGCCGCACCCCGAGGGCGCTGGAGAGGATGCAAACAAGGATCACCGCTGCCGCCAGCGCCAACCCGTCTTCAGGTTGGAGCACGACACGGCGCGGAAAATAGTCCTTGATGCTCGTGATCAGCAATGCGCCGAACCCAAAGCCGATCGTTCCCATCGCAAGCGCTTGCTGTAGTATGAGCCCGACAATGGTGCGGTCCGGCGCGCCAATCAGCTTGAGGGTGGCGATCTCGCGCAGTTTGTCCATGGTCATCGTATAGAGAATCAGCGCAATGATGACCGCCGAGACAATCAGCAGCAGAGCTGTGAACAGCCCGATTTGCTTACGCGCGCGCTCGACGACGGAACGCGTCAGGATAAGCTCCTGCTCGATCTGACTCATGGCGGCAAGATGCTTCCAACGTCGCGCCGCTTCGGCCACGCTTTCCGGCGAAACGTTCGGTGAGACGCGGGCGATAACGGCGTTGATCGTATCCGTGTCGCCGGGGCGACTGCCGCGCGCGATCTCTCGCCGCGCCGCTGGCGGTGCCAGCTCGAACTGGAGTTGCTGTGAATCCTTTAGCGTGATGTAGATAATCGGATCGCCGCCGGATGATACCTGATCATCGGTCATGCCGACGACGGTGAAGGTATCGCGGCCCAGTTCCACGCGACTGCCGAGCGATAAACCGGTTCGCTTGTCCGCGATCATTTCATAGTGGCTCCGGCCAATCGGTCGTCCGGTGGTGATACGGTCCGGCCCGCCGGGGCGTCCGAGTTCGTAGCCGACGACATAGAGCCGCAGCTTCTCATTGCCGCGGCGCGTCTCGACCGACTGATAGGTCACGCTGCCTGCCGCACTGACACCCTGAAGGCGAGCAATGGATTCCCGTGTATCGCCCGGAATGCGCGAGGATTCGGCAAATGGTCCGCGCGTACCCGATTCCACGACCCAGACATCAACGACGGGGGTGCGGACCAAGGTTAGCGCATCTTCGACCAGCCCTCGGTAAATCCCGATCATGGACAGGACGACACCCAGCAGCAGGCTCAACCCAAAACAGGTGAGCAGAAATCGCCCAAGATTGTGCCGGATATCCCGATAAGCCAGATTCATGGCTCCGTTCCTTCCAGTGTTTTCTCCTCCAGCACCTTGGCCGTGCGACCTTCCCGCAGCCCCGAACGAATTGAACTTACGACGCGCGCGCCGTCCAGAAGGCCATCGGTAATTTCGAGTCGGGAATCCAGTGTCCTGTGGCCGAGCGCGACCGTGCGGCGATGCAGTTCGCCATCCTCCACAGTCCAGACCGTGCCGTCGATCCCGCTGAAATGCTCGACAGCCGTTTCGGGAACCAGAAGAGCCTTATCGAGTACGTCGGTTGTAATGAAGATTTCGGCCTGTTCACCGAGATGGAAGCTTTTGGGGCAAAGGTCGCAGGCGACATAGACGCGGCGCTCCTCACTCACGCGATCACTTTCAATGTCAATGCGGGTCACATGGCCCTTGAATATCTGCCGGGGCAAGGAGCGCAAACGCACTTCGGCAAGCTGACCAACCCGCAGATCACCAGCCCGCGCTTCATCGACATAGGCCAACACCCAAATAGTTTCCGGTGCCACCAGCGTGAAGAGCGCCTCGCCTGGACTCAGAACCGAGCCCAGCTCTTTATGGCGCTGAACAACAATCGCGTCATAGGGTGCTCTGAGTAGATGATGATCCAGAAGCACTTTTTCCACGTCGAATTGCGCTTTAGCGTCTTCAAGGGCGGCCTTTGCAACATCCACCTCGCTGATCGCCACGGCCAGCTCGGCGACAGCTACGTCTTGCTCCATCTGCGCTTCTTCGGCGGCCTCGACTGAAACCGCCTGTCGGACAACCAGGGCCTGTTTGCGCTTGTTCGTCTGTTTCTTCTGGGCGAGTACGGCGCGTGCTTTGCCGATTGCGGCTTCGGCCATCTTTATCGCCGCTTCCGCATTGACGATTCCGGCTTTAGCTTTGGCGACGCGGGCTTCCTGTTCGGCGCTGTGCAGACGCGCCAGAACATCGCCTTCTTTCACGTGGTCGCCATGATCTGCATTCAGCTTAACAAGTGCGGCACCGACCTCGAAGCCGACTTTCGACAGGATGCGTGCCTCTACGGTGCCGAGGCCGAAAACCTGTATCAGTACGTTCTCGGCAGGCCGTGCGACTTCTACCGGCACCGGGCGCATGAAGATGAACAGGAATACGGCAGTAGCCGCAGCAGCGATCCCCAGCAGGGGCAGAAGATACCGGAAAAGACGTTTTTTCATGATGCGTTCCTTTCTCCATTAGCTCCCGCTCTTCGAGAAGCGAAACCCTCTAGTTGAAGCTCAAGAAGGCGTTTTCCTTCTTCCGTCAGGTCGAAATTTCGGCCGCTGATGGACCATCTCACGGCAAGGCCCTGCACCAAACCGATGATAAGGAAGGCGGCATCATCGGGATCAATATCGTCCCGCAGTTCATCCGTTGCGCATGCCTGTTCTACCAGTCCGACGATCAATCGGTGGAAACGGCTCATCAGTTCAAAGAAGGCTGCGCGCAGGCCCTTGTTTTTGGTGTGCAGTTCCCGCGAAAAGAGAATGGCGGGAATTGCTGGTGTGGATTGAATCAGTCTTAACTGCGTACCGATGAGCGCGCGTATCCTGTCTGTTGCCAGAGTATCGTCGCTCTCGGCTTTCTTCCAACGCGCTTCCATCATCGATCCGATGCGCGCGGCAACTGCTTCCCACAAATCTTGTTTTTTCGGGAAATGCCGGAATACCCCCGGCTGAGTCAGGCCTACGGCATTCGCAATTGTTTCGGTCGTTAGACGGTCAGGGCCAAGCTTATCGGCGAGGCGCAGCGTGGTGTCTATGATCTCGGCTTTGCGGACTTCGGCAGATTTACGGATACGCATTGGGTGTCACATAAGTTAGTGTTCAATCACTAATTAAAATGAATCTCAATTATTGTCAACTCTCACTGGTCAGAGCCAGGACAATGGTGCGTCTTTTCTTAACGCTCAAAGGGGCACGGTTTCTGCCCGCTCGTTGCCCGGAAGAAAACATACGAACATTGAATGGGACTGACCCAGATAACTCAATTTTGGAGTTATTGTGGGTATCGTGCGCAAGAGCCGCCTCAGTGACTATAAACAAGATCGTTTGATCGAGCATTTTATGTCTGGATCGACGGCGCTGACGACAGCCAAGCTGTGCGGTGTAAACCTTGTGCCGGTTCAAGTCCGGTCGCCTGCACCATTTCTTCTAACGTCGAACCGGCGCGGACGATTTTTTGTTGATACCGCTTCGCTCTGGCGCGCCATTTCTCGCAAGCTCGAACTGGAGCGGCCGATTTTTTGTTGATACCGCTTCGCTCTGGCGCGCCATTTCTCGCAAGCTCGAACCGGAGCGGCCGATTTTTTGTTGATACCGCTTCGCTCTGGCGCACCATTTCCATCGAAATTATGGCAGTGCCGAGTCACGAATATCCAAGAAAGCCGCCAATTTTGTTCATCTGTGGGTAGGGGAACTACCTATTGTAGCTATACCCACACCTCTCTACACATGAGGCCAAGGCCTTGGTGTATGGGCCTATAAGAACGAATAACCATGTGCGGATGGTCCCTAAGTCTTTCTAGCTAAAGACTTTACTTTGGTTACATGCTAGCGACCTAGACCATTAACACTGTGATTATGCCGAGGCCTTAGGGAAATTTTCTGAGGTGCAATGCTTTGGGTAGATGGGGTGTAATTACGACCATGAAAAACATTAAGATTCGATACCGCGTAGCATTGATTTCTTTGCTGCCTCTGCTTGGCCTTCTGTTTTTTGCCGGTCGTTACATTAACGTTGAATACAGCACCGTAACCGAAATGGAAAAAGTTGGTGAATTTGTGGGGATGTCGCCAGTCATCAGTGCCGTTGTCCATGAATTGCAGAAAGAACGAGGAATCTCGGCTGTCTATATTGGCAGCAAAGGCGCTAAGTTTGCGGATGATCTGCCCATTCAACAGGCTGAGACAGATGCGAAACTCGACACGCTAACGACCGCTCTGTCGTCTTTCGATGCGGCGTCTTTCAGTGATTTACTCGCCTCTCGCTTATCGGAAAGCCTCGATGCGTTGGCACAACTGGAAAGCATGCGTAGCTCCGTCACGTCTCTTGAAACAACGGTGCCCAAGATGGCCAGTTATTACACGCCGACTATTGGCAAGCTGCTGTCTATCATTGAATCAAAGTCCAAGAAAAGCGGCCATGAAGACATAACGACGCTTTTGATTTCGTACACCTCATTTTTGCAGGGCAAGGAACGGGCAGGGATTGAACGCGCGATGGGCGGTGCGGGATTTGGGAACGGATCGTTTCCGCCAAACATATATCAGCGGTTTATCAAATTGATCGCCATGCAAGAGACGTATTTTGATCGTTTTCTCGTTACCGCGCCGGATAGCATTAAGAAAATCTACGTTGATACCATGCAAGGCGCGGATGTCGATGAGGTGGAACGCATGCGAGTGATCGCACTGGCCAGCCTGGATACTGGGTCCTTGGAAGGCATCCAAGCTGGATATTGGTTCGAGACGATCACGAAGAAGATTAACCTGCTGAAGCAGGTCGAAGATGAAATTACCAAGAAGATTGCGGCCCATACCAATGCGTTAAAAGAAGAGTCAAATTCGGCGTTGATCGTGTCTCTCATTTTGGTCGTCGTAACGATCATTATTGCCATGGTTGTTGCCTTACTGACCGGATTGAGTATTACCCGGCCATTGGACAAGCTGAGAGACGTCATGGTGGTGTTGTCGAAAGATGATCTCACTGTTGACGTTATCGGCACAGATCGACGTGATGAAATTGGCGAGATGGCCAATACGGTTCAATCCTTCAAAGAAGGTATGGTGGAACAAGAAGCAAACCGTGAGCGCAACGCGGAACTGGAACGTAAGGCTCAGGAAGAAGAGCAACAACGCCAGCAGAGTGTAGCAGAGCGTGAGCGCCAGGATGTGGAGCGGCAACGTCAAGAAGCGGTTACGGAGCAAGCTCGTATTGAACAGGCCGACAAAGACAAGCGTGCAGCGCTCAACGAAATGGCCGATAGTTTGGAAGAGAATGTTGGCCATATTGTTGATGTTTTGATGTCAAGCATCGCCCAGCTTCAAAGTGCGTCGGAACAGCTCGCGGTGTCCGCTCAGACGACGCAGCAAACGTCTGAAACGGTGACGTCTGCATCCGAAATTGCATCCGGTAGTGTGCAATCGGTTTCTGCTGCGGCAGAAGAGCTTTCGGCTTCCATCTCTGAAATCAGCCGCCAAGTTGGCGAGGCCACTGGCATGATGGGGAATGCGGTGACGGAAATGCATACAAGCCGTGATGCCGTTGAAGGCATGGTGGGGGCTGCGTCGAAGATTGGTGAAGTTGTTGGCCTTATTACCGACATTGCCGAACAAACCAATCTTCTGGCTCTGAATGCGACGATTGAGGCCGCCCGCGCGGGTGAGGCTGGTAAAGGCTTCGCCGTGGTTGCTGCGGAAGTTAAAAATTTGGCGAATCAAACGGCACGTGCGACGGAGCAAATTAGCTCGCAGGTTTCTGAAATTCAGGGCTCAACAGAGGGCGCGGCGACGGCCATTGGTGGGACCGGCGACATTATTGAAAAAGCCAATTCAATTACTCTATCTATTTCAAACTCACTTGATGAACAAACAAATGCAACGGCTGAAATTGCCCGTAGTTCAGAAGATGCGTCCAGCAGCACATCCGAAGTTTCGTCCAACATTGTGACCGTCTCGAATGCGGCGCGTGATACAGGTGCTGCGGCGGGTGAAATTAGTGCGGCGACTGATGCTATTGCTATGCAATGCGAAGATCTTCGGGACGCAATGTCAAAATTCATTAGCACCGTTCGCTCGTAACGGGTCGTTTTCATGTCTTCGACTCTTTTGGGGCGGTAGCTGTAAAGTTAACGAATAACCTGTGACCATCTTTTGCATCTAGGTCGCGGCGTGCTTGGGCACAGGTTTATTGTTCCCGAAAAAGTTGAGAAAATCCGTGGTAAAATTGAACGATACGCAATCGTCGGCGACGTCCGGCCCGCTCGCAACAGAGACTTTGCTTGCGCCGTCCAGCATGGTGGCGCCGCAGCCTCAGCAATTTCCTTTTGAGAAATACGTGATCGTCGCTGCCCTTTTGGGAACGGTTGCAACGTGGGTCACGGATATCTCGGTTGAGGGAATGTTTATTGGCGGCGTTTTGCCCTACTTTCTGGTGATTTTTGTGTGCTGTTGGGCAAATGATTGCAGGGCCGTTGTTGTTGTAACCACCCTTGCTTCTTTGGCATTGATTCTTGGTTCCGTCATGAAAGAACCGATGCCGGAATTATTTTACATCAACCGGGCCATCATTTTCATTGCCCTGTGGATTGCGGCACTTATGACCGTAAGAGAAATCAACTTGCGGACCCGCTTGCGTGATGCCCAACAGCACGTGTCTGACCTTGCCCAACACCGGCAAGAAGAGATGAATGGCCGAATAAAGACTTTAGAAAACAAGACACTCATCGCCGCTGATATCGCAAATGTCGGATTTTGGGAATATTATATAAAAGGTGATCGAACCGTATTCTCTCCAAAGTATGAGACAATGCTGGGATGTGGCCCTGGTGAGCATATTGAAACGTTTGATCAATGGTGCGCCCGCGTTGATCCTGATAGCGCGGCTTATCAGCGAAGTATTGTGAATGAATTTGCTGCCGGAGGTCACAGCGGCTCGTACACGGCTCAGTATCACGTGGACTTCCCCAATGGATCCCGTCGCCATTTCATGACCCGGTCAGCTCCGATGGTCGATGATTCTGGTTATGCTTATGGGCTCTTGGGCGCCGACACGGACGTTACTGATTTTCTGGAACTGACAGAAGAGCTACGCAAAGCACGCGATGCGGCAGAGGATGCGAGCCGGGCGAAGTCGGCATTTCTGGCCAACGTCAGTCATGAATTGCGTACCCCTTTGAATGCAATCATCGGATTTTCAGATTTAATGTCATCAGAGACTTTGGGTCCCATTGAAAACGAAAGATACAAAAGCTACATCGCTGATATTCGTCGGGCGGGTGGGCATCTACTTATTCTTATCAATGATATTCTTGATCTGTCCAAGGTGGAAAGTGGCAAGTTCACGATCGAAACCCAGCCAACCAGCATTGCGCGAACACTTGAACATGTCTTCCGGTTCTTTGAACCCCAAATTGGGGAAAAGAACCTGAAGGTTGATATGGACGTGATTGATGCGGCGTTGACGATCCAAGTCGATAAAAGGCACTTTCGTCAGATACTGATGAACCTTGTTTCTAACGCGATAAAATTCTCTCACCCCGGCGGAACCATTCGTGCAAAATTAAATCTGAGTCGTGCTGGAAAAACCAAAATTATCATCAGCGATGGTGGAATTGGTATTGAAAGGACGGAAGTTGAACGCGTCTTTCAGCCGTTTCAGCAGGTCGCTGCTGCCTTTACCCGCCAACATCAGGGAACAGGGTTGGGGCTATCCATTGCCCGGTCATTAGCAAAATCAAACGGTGGAACCGTGCACGTTGAAAGCGCAGGTATCAACATTGGAACCAATGCGATTTTGACATTCTTGCAAAATCCCGATCGGTCTTCGGATAGTCTGACTTAAGATTTTTAATCATAGAAACCAGAGTTTCAGTTTGGACTCTAAAATGTCGCACGAAATATTATTGCTGGAATAAATATCCTCTCTTGAACGTCAGTGTCAAAACAACCCGGTGTCAATTGAACACCGGGACATTGCCAAGGGAGGAAAACATGGCATTCGACGACGACGATAAAAAACAAGATGTGCATAGTTTCTTTGCGAAAAACCCAGAGAAGGCGGATGAAAAATTCTTTGGGCGTGTTGCGAATTCTGATCGGCGTGGCTTTTTGAAGCATGCTGGTCTTGCGACAATGGGTGCCATGGTTGGTGCATCCATCCCATTCCATCGCAATATACCAACCGGGTTTATTCCCGCCGCAATGGCGAGTGAGAATGTGCTGGTTGGTAAAGATGGTTTAACATTATTGAATGATCGCCCGATCAATGCGGAAACACCGCCCGAATTTCTAGATGACGTGATTACACCGACATCGCGGCATTTCGTGCGCAACAACGGTATTCCGCCAACGGACGTTGATGCGGCAACCTGGACCCTAACGATTGATGGGTTTGTCGATAATCCAATGACCCTGAGCATCGCCGATCTGCGAAAGCAGTTTGACGTTGTGACGATGGCTCTGACCTTGGAATGTGGCGGTAATGGTCGGGGGTTTTTTAACCCGCCGGCAAAGGGCAATCAGTGGACCTACGGCGCGGTCGCCTGTGCTAAGTGGACAGGTGTGCGGCTAAAGGACGTGCTGGAAAAGGCCGGTGTGCAGTCAAATGTTGTTTACACGGCGCACTACGGTGCAGATGGGCATCTGTCAGGTGATCCAGATAAGCTCCCCATCTCTCGTGGCGTTCCGATTGCTAAAGCGATGACAGATAACATTTTAATTGCGTTTGAGATGAATGGTGCCCCGCTGCATCCATTGAACGGTGCGCCATTGCGGTTGGTGGTGCCGGGTTGGCCTGCGTCGACGGCGCAGAAATGGCTCAAGCGGATCGAGCTACGCGATATTGTGCATGACGGACCGAAAATGACGGGTACAGCGTATCGTGTCCCAAACCGACCCGTTGCACCGGGTGAAGACGTTGATAAAAAAGACTTTGTGATTATGGAACGGATGCCAGTGAAGTCGCTGGTTACCTATCCGGCCAACGGTGCGGATGTTGGTATGAAAACCGACGTGCGTGGTCATGCGTGGTCTGGGGACCGAACGGTCAACAAGCTCGAAATTTCGCTTGATTTCGGTACGTCTTGGCAGACCGCTGACTTGGATAAGCCCGTTAATTCAGGGGCTTGGCAGAACTGGCGTGCCACTGTTTCTTTCCCACAGGCTGGGTATTATGAAGTATGGGCCCGTGCGACAGATAGCGAAGGTGCGATGCAGCCTTTTGCCATCAATTGGAACCCTAAAGGGTATCTGAATAACACAATGCACCGCGTTGGCGTGCGCGCAAGCTAGTTTATAAAAGCGGGGGTCGTGCAGGCCCCCGCGCTTTTTTTCGGAGATAAATATGATACGGAGTTTGAACTGGGGCGCATTGGCCCTTGGTGCTGCGCTAGTGTCTGCCGTTCTGGTGACGGCCAACTGGACGGGAGCCTCAGCAGACGAGGCTGAACCACCAGAGTTCGGTATTTTGAAGGTCGCAGAGGGGGTGGAGACGACATACTACGCCTGCGTCGCCTGTCATTCCGAGATGATCGTTGCCCAACAAGGGCTTTCCCGGGTCCATTGGGATGAGCTTTTGGTTTGGATGGTCGATGAGCAAGGCATGGATGAGCTTGACGAGTCAGATCGAAACACGATCCTTGATTACCTTGCCGCTCACTATAACGAAGACCGTCCAAACTTTCCTGGCGCGGCCAACTAATTTACCCGTAGGCGCAGGGAGCGGCAGTTCGCACGGTTCCCTGCAAGGCCAGCACAGTGGGGGGACTCACCCGCTCTTGGGTCACTTGTTTTAGGTAATCGGTGACGGCGTCGAATCTGGCTTGGGCCATGCTGGTGGCGACGGCTTGATACCATTCAGACCCTGCTGTCCATTGGAGTGATTGGATGTTTCGCGGCGCTGTTGGAGGCTCACCGTTCCCTTTTAGGACGGTTAAGCGACAGCCGTTTTGACCGACGTAGTGGGCCGATGCCATGGTTTTTTCTTTCCGCGTTACGGCAAGTGTTAGGTTGGCATTCGCAAGGTCTGGAAATCCGTCCATCATAGAACCTGAAATCTGCCGCAGACCTGCCAGTGCTTCAACAGTGTAGTTTTGTGCAACGTACTCTGCGTGAATGTCCGCAGGGCTTCGTAGGGCCACGGAACCATCCAGAAAAACCACCAGCACCAATGCAGCGGCAACGGCTGCACCGCTCAGCCAGACCCAACGACGATGGTTGTCGTTGGCAGTAGAAACACTATTGTTGGTGTCTGGCTTGAGTGCGGATAACGCGTGCGCCACCGTTTGGATAGACTCGAATGCTTCGGCAAGTGCAGGGTCGGTCTTTGCCCGTTCTTCGATACTACGCGAATCCGCAGATGGCAATTCGCCATCTGCGAAGGCATTCAATAATTCCCAATCTTGATCTGAAACTTGCATTATGCCTGACGATCCTTCTGATCCGTATCGGACCCGTCTACCAATTTAAGCAAAGCGCGACGCGCACGGCTGATCCTGCTCATCACCGTGCCGTTGGGCACATTCATAACCTGCGCCGCCTCGGCGTATTTCATCCCCATGATGTCGACAAGAAACAAGACCTCTCTTGTTTCCGGTGCCAGTTTTTCAAATTCTCGCCGGATCAGGACATCGCGTGCGTGATCGCCAGTATGGCCGACTTCATAAGACAAACGTGCCAGGCTCGATGAATATTCCCGCCGAACACGACGCTTTCGTAGTTCGTCATAATGCAAGTTGCGGATCACCCGAAACATCCAGGGTCGTAGTTCTGGCAACAGGCTGGGCTGTGCATCGCTACGTAAGGCGCGTTCTATGGCGTCTTGAACCAAATCCTCGGCGTCTTCTGCGTGCGCAGAGATTGACCGCGCATAGGCCCGCAATTCAGGCAATAGCGTTTCAATTTTTGATATGGATTGCATGCCTTCAGAGTGGCTCAATTTAGATGTCTCGTCAAAATGCGTAATTGTCGATGCGGTGACTCATGACGTCCGCCCATAAAATCCAATACTTTCTTCGGCACTAAACATCACGCCGGGGCGTTCATAATACGAAAAAATCGCGATGACGCGCGCACGGTTGCCGCCGACGAGCGAAACCCGATGCGGGGTGTTGCGCCCCATAAACACGTTCAGTGTGCCTGGCTCTAAGAGCAAGGATTGAACGGCATCGTCCTCGCCTCGCAACAACTTAGCCACGCCATCATAATTCGGATCGGTGTCGGAGCGCAGATTGGTGCGATATTCAAACGCACCGCCACTATCGGCATTCTGTAACAGCAGAGTTGTCGTCGAATCGGTGCGGTCAAAATGCCAGTTCAAGGCTTCGCCATCGCGGTACGCCATGACATTTAGACGCGCCAATGGATCGTCCATGAGGTAAAATGGGGGACGCTGTTGGACGGTCGCCAAAAACGCAGCAAGCGGCTCAAACTCATAGACAGCGGAAACTGGATTGCCGATCAACTGGTCAGCGCACAGGGTGTGGTTAACCGTCTTGCATACCTTTAGGGCAGGATGATCACGCGGCAGCTCTGGTATGTCTTTGAAGTAAATATTGTGGTCGCGTGCATGGGTAAAGGATTGGGTTTCCATGCTTGGCATTAACTGTTCGACGGCTTGGCCGACGGCAGAACGGCGCATGAGGCCCGGCAGGTTAAACATGCCATCGTGGGCCATAGATGCTCGGCACGCTTCGACTACGTCGCGATAGGCTTGACTGTTCGGCGCGTGAAGAGGATAGCGTTCTAGGTCGATTATGCTGCTGATATCAGGTATCATAACGAACTATCTCCACACATTTCAAAAATCGTCAACGCCAATTTGAGTGCATTCCTATAATGAATAAAGCCTTTGTCAAAGAAACGGATCATGACCCGGACGATGATCTGGAAGAAACCGCTCCGGCCCTTCCTCAGGGTGCAAAAAACTATATGACGCCGGATGGGCATGCTCGGTTAGAGCGAGAATTGCGGACGCTGTTGCACGATGAACGCCCCAAGGTGGTCGAGACGGTTTCATGGGCTGCGGGCAATGGCGATCGATCAGAGAACGGTGATTACATCTATGGAAAAAAGCGTTTGCGAGAGATTGACCGAAGAGTGCGTTATATTTTGAAGCGCCTAGAAATTGCAGAAGTTGTTCACCCTGAAAACCAAACCAACCGTGACCAGGTTTTTTTTGGTGCTACCGTCACTTACGAAACCGAAGCCGGTGTTCAGCGCACTGTAAAAATTGTTGGTTTGGACGAGGCCCGCCATGATCTGGGAGAGGTCAGTTGGGTTTCGCCGATTGCCCGCGCATTAATGCGTGCGTCACAGGGAGACCTCGTAAAGCTTCATTTACCGGGTGGCGTAGAGGAAGTGGAGGTAATTGCCATCTCATATGCAGAGGATGCTACGGATTAGGCTTTGTTTCTTTGCTCGCGGCTGAAATCGCGATAACGCCTTGAACGGGCGGCATTTTTTTCAACTAATGGCCTTCTGCCATGTCTTTAAGGGCTTCGAAATCTGGTAAATCGATCTTATTACCCTCAAGCAGACGAATTGAGCCTTCTGTTTTTAACTTGGTTAGGGTTCGGCTAACTGTTTCTGTCGTGAGGCCCAGGTAATCGGCAATTGCATCGCGACTCATGGGAACGTGGACCGGTGTTTTTGGCTCGCCGCGACCTTCTGCGCGTCGCGACAGGTTCAATAAGAAAGAGAGGACTTTTTCTCTCGCTGTTTTTCGGCCGAGCAACAGCAACTGATCTTGAGCCTGAACAAGCTCGTTAGAGGCCATGCTTAAAAGACGCTTTTCTAGATGGGGTAGATCATCAAGCAGGGTTTCGAGACCGGAGCGTGCAAATCGGCAAAGACTTGTTGTGCCAATCGCTTCTGCTGAATAGGCGTAGGTGTCATTGAGAGCTATTCCAAGAAAATCCCCGGCGAATAAGAAGCCAGTCACTTGCTGCCGTCCATCGGGTAGTAGTTTGTAAAGTTTGACGACGCCCTCCGTGACATTGAACAACCACTCGGCAGTTTCGCCCTCTTCAATAACAATGCTACGAGGGGCCAGAGTGATTTGATTAGACAGATCGCCCATACGCTGAAGCTCTGGCGCGTCAAGGGCGCTACAGAAGACACGATCTTGCACAACGCAAGCCGCGCAGGGCGATTGTTTCCCGTCAATCCGACGCTTTGCCATCATGAGTTCGTTCAAATCGCCCTCCCACTCCGCACCTTGGTTGCGTGGATGCTTACTTTTAAATCGTTCGTATGGTTTCGACTTTAGGGTCTATGGCTTTGATGATCAACGGCTTTATCTTTGGGACGTGTTGTCATCGAGTCCTAAGGTCGTGGTTGATTGACCTGTATCAAAGACGGTCATGGCGACGGTCATGCAATCTTGTATCGTCACATAATTTCACCAATACAAATAATCGAGCAATCGATATGCCATTCTCGGTCAGACATTTCACGGAATCAGATGCGCCACGGGTCATGTCGCTGGTTCGGTTGATTAGGCCTGAGATAACGGAAGAAGATTGGGTTGCATTCGTTACACGGACCCAGGGAAAGGGGGCTGGTATTGTCGGTATCGTTGATGATGACGGGTATATGTACGGCTTGTTTTCATACCGAGTGAGCGAAAACCTTCGCTACGGGTGGGTCTTAAACGTCGATGATATCGTTATTGCCGGATTACCTGGTGTGAAATCAATAAGCCAGGCGCTGACGGACGGTATGGAAGCGCTGTCCACGCGGTTCCGATGTGACCATACGGTTATTTCGTCCGTTGATCAGTCCTCAGGGCAAGACACGCTGGCAGCATCCCTTAAGCCCTTTGAAGGTGAAGGGTATGTCGCAACGGGCACGTGGATCAGTAAGCCTGTCTCAAATGCTGCTAAATCACGTCGGCGCTGAGCGGTGCTGCCCTATGGTCACAAATATACACAAAACTTGATCTGCATCACATCCAGTTGACCTGCGTCAATGCCGCACTGCGGCACACCCGATACATCAAACAATGAAAGTGACCAAATCGCCGAGTTTTTCGGTTGGTTATGGTTCGACGAAGAAGGGGAACAAGAATGACGGACATGTTGGCGATCATCGGCCTAGGGGTCGGCGCGCTTTTGGGAATGTTCTTAGCCGCAAATGCTGTGGATACGATCATTTATGCCCACGGACTGTTGCTTGCAGGTGCGTGTGTATTGGGTGCATTCGCGATTATACGCTCCGGGCGTAAAGCGGCTCACGCGGGCAGCGGTACCATGGAACTGGAATACAATGATGAGGTCATTAAATATGGCGTTGTCGCCTCCACGTTTTGGGGCGTCGTTGGCTTCCTGGTTGGCTTGGTGATTGCGTCTCAATTGGCGTGGCCCGTTCTAAACCTTGATTTGCCGTGGACTAACTTTGGTCGACTTCGTCCCCTTCACACATCAGCGGTGATTTTTGCCTTTGGCGGCAACGTTCTGATTGCGACGTCGTTTTACGTGGTTCAGCGAACGTGCCGCGCCCGATTGGCTGGCACCTATGCTCCTTGGTTTGTCTTTTGGGGTTATAACTTGTTCATCGTGATTGCTGCGACCGGATATGTCTTTGGTGTGACCCAAGGCAAAGAATATGCTGAACCAGAATGGTATGCGGATATTTGGCTGACTGTTGTGTGGGTCACGTATTTGCTCGTCTTCTTGGTAACGCTGTGGAAGCGGAAAGAGCCACACATTTATGTGGCGAACTGGTTCTATTTGGCATTCATTGTGACAATTGCCGTGCTGCACTTGGTCAACAACGCAACCCTGCCGGTCTCATTCTTCGGCGCAAAAAGTTACATCGCCTGGGCGGGTGTTCGTGATGCCATGACCCAGTGGTGGTATGGTCATAATGCTGTTGGGTTCTTCCTAACAGCGGGCTTTTTGGGCATCATGTACTATTTCATTCCCAAACAAGCAGAACGTCCGGTTTATTCGTATCGTTTGTCGATCATCCACTTTTGGGCGTTGATCTTCTTGTATATCTGGGCCGGTCCTCACCACCTGCATTATACGGCTTTGCCTGACTGGACGCAGACACTAGGCATGGTGTTCTCAATTATGCTGTGGATGCCCAGCTGGGGTGGCATGATCAACGGCCTGATGACGCTGTCCGGTGCGTGGGACAAGCTTCGTACAGACCCTGTGCTGCGGATGTTGGTGATCAGCGTTGCCTTTTACGGTATGAGTACCTTTGAAGGGCCACTGATGAGCATCAAGGCGGTAAACTCTCTCAGCCACTACACGGACTGGACCATTGGTCACGTGCACTCCGGTGCGCTGGGCTGGGTTGGCTTTGTCAGCTTTGGCGCGATCTACTTCATGGCACCCGTCGTGTTCAAGGCGCAACGGTTGTATTCTCTGCGGCTGGTCAACTTGCATTTCTGGGTGGCGACGTTGGGCATCGTGCTTTACATCTCTGCCATGTGGGTGTCCGGCATTCTGCAAGGCCTGATGTGGCGTGCTTATGATCACCTCGGTTTCTTGGAATACTCGTTCGCCGAGACCGTCGAAGCCATGCATCCCTTCTATGTAATCCGAGTATTGGGTGGCGCGTTGTTCGTCATCGGGTCTCTGATCATGGCATGGAACGTCTACAAAACTGCAAAGCATCAAATCCGAAATGAACGGCCGATGGTCGAGCTCTCGGGCGCGACGGCACCGGCTTAAGTCAGGACACAGGAGAGAAAAAATGTTCTCACATGCACCAATTGAAAAAAACTCGGTCCTGATGGTCGTTCTTACATTGCTGGTGATTTCCATCGGTGGTTTGATCGAAATTGTACCACTGTATTATCTGGATACGACGATCGAGAAAGTACGTGGTATGCGACCTTACTCACCGTTGGAATTGGCCGGTCGGAACATCTACATCCGCGAAGGGTGCTACAATTGCCATTCGCAGATGGTTCGCCCGTTCCGCGATGAGATTGAACGTTACGGCCATTATTCGTTAGCTGCCGAAAGCATGTACGATCACCCGTTCCAATGGGGATCAAAACGGACGGGACCTGACTTGGCCCGCGTCGGTGGCAAGTACTCTGACAGATGGCACGTTGCCCACATGGTCAATCCGCGTAGTGTTGTGCCAGAATCAATCATGCCTGGTTATCCCTTCTTGTTGGATACACCGGCAAAAATTGATGATCTGAGCGCTCACCTTGCTGCAAACGTTGGTGTCGGTGTGCCGTATACGGAAGAAATGGTCTCGTTGGCTGTCAGCGATGCCTTCGGCCAAGCCAATCCCGACTCGGACGAGAATGATGGCATTGATGAACGCTATCCCAAAGCTGTAATTCGTGACTTTGATGGTAGTCCGGGGGCACCAAGTGAGATGGATGCCTTGATTGCATACCTACAAATCATGGGTCAGATGGTCGATTTTTCAGCTTACAAAGCTGAAGAAAATTTCCGCTAGAATCGAGCTAGGAAAGGAATAAATCATGGAATTTGAAACCGCATCACGCCTAGCCCAGATATGGGGACTCGTCGCCCTTGTGGGGATGTTTTTGGCGATTGTGTTTTACGCGTTGAAGCCATCGAACAAGAAAAAATTTGATGATGCCGCCAACATTCCCCTGAAGGAGGACTAAGATATGTCCGATCAGAAACACGTTGATGAATTCAGTGGTGTTGAGACCACCGGTCATGAATGGGACGGTATCCGTGAACTAAACAACCCAATGCCTCGTTGGTGGCTTTGGACGTTCTATGCGACCATCGTTTGGGCGATTGGTTACTGTATTGCGTATCCATCGTTCCCTTTGATCAATACCCACTTAAAGGGCGTCTTAGGATATTCATCGCGGGCTGAAGTCGTTAAGCAAATAGACGCGGCGAAGGCTGCCCAGGCTGGGATGTTTGAAAAGATCAATGCTGCCAGCTTGGAAGAAATTCGGACGACCCCTGAGTTGTTGGAGTTTGCCCGGGCAGGGGGAGAATCCGCTTTTGCTGTCAATTGTTCGCAGTGTCATGGGTCGGGTGCCCAGGGGAATGTCGGCTATCCAAATTTGAACGATGACGATTGGCTGTGGGGTGGATCTCTTGAGACCATTCATCACTCCATTACGCATGGCATTCGCAACGAGCAATCAGACGATGCGTATTTCAGCGAAATGCCTCGGTTCGGTGCTGATGAAATTCTTGAAAAGGATCAAATCAATGCCGTTGCTGAATACGTCCTGTCCTTGTCTGGGGCATCAACGGATGTGGCTGCCGCAACGGCTGGTGAAGAGGTTTATGTTGAACAATGTGCGGCCTGTCATGGTGATGCTGGGGAGGGCCTCGCCGAATTGGGTGCGCCGAACCTGTCTGATCCTGTCTGGCTGTATGGTGGCGACAAAGCCGCCGTGGTGCAATCGATTACCTATAGCCGAGCCGGTGTGATGCCAGCATGGGGTTTGTTGCTGCCGGAAGAAACCGTCAAGCAACTGGCCGTCTATGTACACTCTTTGGGTGGGGGCGAGTAAAAGCCTGTGTCCGACTCCGTTACCAGCGAACCGGTTTTGGAAACCCATGATGTCGAGGCGGTCAACCGAAAGGGCGACCGCCAACCGATGTACGCGAAGCGGATCAAGATTTATCCAAAGCGGATTAAGGGGCTGTTTCGCAGTTTGAAGTGGTGGATCATGGGGATCACCTTAGCGGTCTATTATATCACGCCGTGGCTTCGTTGGGATCGGGGATCGGGTGCGCCGGATCAAGCGGTTCTGATCGATATTCCAGGGCGGCGGTTTTACTTTTTCTTTATCGAAATTTGGCCTCAGGAAATTTACTATCTTACCGGCCTTTTGATAATGGCGGCACTGGGGTTATTTTTAGTGACGGCTGCTGTTGGTCGGGCTTGGTGCGGGTATGCATGCCCGCAGACGGTTTGGGTTGATTTGTTTATTTGGGTGGAACGGTTCGTTGAGGGGGACCGTGCTGCTCGCATCCGGCTGGATAAATCAAAATTTTCCATATCCAAACTTTTGAAGCGGACCGCCAAGTATGTGATCTGGATGATTATTGCGATGGCGACGGGTGGGGCGTGGATTTTTTACTTCGCCGATGCGCCAACGTTGATGGTGGATCTGTTCACGCTGAACGCACCGATGATTGCCTACTCGACCGTTGCGGTTCTGGCCTTCACCACCTTTACGTTGGGCGGCTTCATGCGCGAACAGGTGTGCACCTATATGTGCCCATGGCCGCGCATTCAAGCCGCGATGATGGATGAAGAATCACTGACGGTGACTTACCGCGAGAACCGAGGTGAGCCCCGCATGCCCTTCAAGCGAGGTGATGATTGGTCAGGGCGCGGCGATTGCATCGATTGCAATGCCTGTGTGGTTGTTTGTCCGCAAGGCATCGATATCCGCGATGGCCAACAACTGGAATGCATTACCTGTGCCTTATGCATTGATGCCTGCAATGACGTGATGGATAAGATCGGGCGACCGCGTGATCTTATTTCTTACGCAAATTTGGCGAATGACGCCCGCGTAGCCCGCGGCGAGCCAAAACGCTTGCGCCTCGTTCGAACGCGAACTGTTCTATACTTCTTGTTGTGGTCCGCTATTGGCCTGTTCATGGTCTATAACCTTATCACGCGGGCTGATCTTGATTTGAGCGTGCTGCGCGACCGCAATCCTTTGTTTGTACAAACAGAGGACGGGATCCGTAATGGGTACGAGTTGAAGATCATCAATAAATCGCATGATGCGCGTACCTTTGTGTTGTCATTGGACGGGATTGATGGCGCACGCATGAAAGTGATTGGCCAATCTGAATCGGATGCCTTGGTTCAGGCTGCGGCCTTTAGTGTGCCGCCCGATCAACTTCGCAGTTATCGTGTTTTGGTCTTTGCACCAAATGAGTCGTTAGACAGTGACAGCGAGCGCATCGACTTTGTGCTGGCACCCATTGACTACGGTATCAAACCCGTTCGCTACACCAGTGTATTCAGAGGACCAGATCAATGAGCAAAGCCGCCTCCCTATCGCCACGCGCCATCACTGGAAAGCACGTTTTGATCGGGCTTCTTAGTTTTTTTGGTGTCGTCATCAGCGTCAACATGGCGTTCGTTTATTTTGCTTTGGATAGTTGGACAGGGCTGGTAGCCCAAGATTCGTACCGCAAAGGGTTGGCATACAATGACACGCTGGCGGATGCCGAACGCCAAGCGGCTTTGGGTTGGAAAACAGCCGTTGGTTATGATGGAACTGCCCTAACTATTCGCCTGATTGATGAAAACGGTAATGCTTTATTAGCGTCAGATATTACGGTTGTTGTCCGTCGCCCGACCCATGAAAACATGGACCTAACGGTCACGATGGAAGCCGCTGATAATGGCTATGTTGCTCCCGTCACTTTTCCTGAGGCGGGCCTTTGGGATGTGGATGTGACGATTGATCGAGGTGCTGATCGTTATCGTATGATTCATCGACTTGTGGTGGCGCCATGACAACGCCAGCCTGTTGCCCAACAGCCATTGCGGCGCAGGCTGTTGCCATCAAAGACCTGGATGCACAGAGCACCCTCACACCCGCCGATGTCGGCCCGGTTTCTGACCCTAGCCATTTTATCCAGGAAAATGCGGAGGGCTATGCAACCCTGCATTTGATGGTCGAGAATGTCCATTGCGCTGGCTGTATTCGAACGGTTGAGAGCACGATGCTTGCGGATCCCGGCGTTGTATCGGCCCGATTGAATCTATCAACCAGACGCTTGGTCCTCAGTTGGCGGATTGGTGAAGTTGATCCACAGGTGTTAATGCGCCGGTTAGCGACGTTGGGTTATCCAAGTGCGCCCTATGATCCTGTCAGGCTCGCTGATGCCGGTGCCGATGAAGATCGCCGTCTGTTGCATGCGGTAGCGGTCTCTGGGTTTGCTGCGGCAAATGTTATGTTGCTGTCGGTCTCTGTTTGGGCGGGCCATTTTGGCGACATGACCGAAGTCACGCGTACATTCTTTCACTGGATATCAGCCATTATCGCGTTGCCCGCGATTGCCTATGCAGGCCGACCTTTCTTTACATCAGCGATCCAGGCTTTGAAGTCGCGAATAATGAATATGGATGTGCCGATCTCGCTGGCGGTTTTGTTGGCGTCAGGCATGTCTGTGTTTCAAACCGCGCAACACGCAGAGCATGCTTACTTCGATGCCGCCGTGACGTTGTTGTTTTTCCTATTGATCGGACGCTACCTAGACCGGCGTGCCCGCGCAAAAGCCCGGGACGCAGCCGAACACCTGATGGCGTTGTCAGCGTTATCAGCGACAGTTATTGGTCCTGATGGGACGCGCCGCAGCTTGCCGGTCAGTGCGGTTGAGCCTGGGATGATGGTTGCAGTGATGCCGGGTGATCGCGTACCCGTTGATGGTGTTATTGATTACGGTCGCTCGGATATGGATACGCAATTGGTAACGGGGGAGACAACGCCCGAGTCGGTTGCGCCAGGGGATCGTGTTTTTGCGGGTACAATTAATTTATCGGGTCCCTTGAAAGTCCGCGTTGCCGCAGCGTCAGAAGATACCTTGCTTGCGGAAATTGTCCGCCTCATGGAATCGGCCGAACAGGGGCGTGCGCGCTATGTGCGATTGGCGGATAAGATCGCGAGAATTTATTCGCCCGTGGTGCATATTGTTGCTGGTGTGACTTTTATTGGGTGGATGTATACGGGCGCGGCATGGGATACGTCGTTAATGGTCGCCGTTGCCGTGCTGATCATTACGTGCCCATGCGCATTGGGCTTGGCGGTTCCGGCAGTTCAGGTTGTTGCCTCGGGTGCGCTGTTACGGCGTGGCGTTCTGCTGAAGTCGGCAGACGGATTAGAGAGGCTTGCCCAAATCGACACCATTGTTTTCGACAAGACAGGTACGTTAACGACGGGCGAGCCTGTCCTATCGAATTCTGACGATATCTCGGATGATGATCTGGCGCTCGCAGCCGCTGTTTGCCGTGATAGTCGCCACCCTTTAGCTCGCGCGGTTGTGTCTGCTGCAAAAATACGTGGGCTTACGAGTGGTGAAATGGATGTGCAATGGGCGGAAGAATATCCGGGGCAAGGTATTGGCGCGATGATTTCTGGATTGCGCGTGCGCATTGGGAATGCAAAGTGGTGCAGTGTCAAAAGGCCTGGCGACGCTGAATTGCCTGGGCCAGAGTTTTGGATGCAGCGTGCAGTAGCGGATCCGATTCGCTTCTCTTTTATTGATCGGTTGCGCCTTGATGCGCAAGAGACGGTGCAAACGTTAAAGCAGCAGGGATACAATATTCTTTTGCTATCCGGTGATCGGTCGGAGGTTGTTGAAGCGATGGCCAAAGCTTTAGAAATTGAAGAGTGGCAAGCCAGTTGTTTGCCAGCAGAAAAAGTTGCGGTTCTCGATGCTCTGCGCGAGTCGGGGTGCAAAGTATTGATGGTTGGTGATGGTTTGAACGATGCACCAGCGCTTGCGGCTGGTTTCGCATCGATGTCGCCTTCGACAGCAAGCGATGTCAGCCGGACCACGGCAGATGCGGTGTTCCAGGGTGGAAAGTTGGCTCGCGTCACCGATACGTTGCGTATTGCCAAGCGGGCAGATCGAATGGTGAAGCAAAATTTTGGTATGGCGCTGGGGTATAACCTTATCGCCATTCCCTTGGCAGTTATGGGGTTTGCAACACCACTAATTGCAGCCATTGCCATGTCATCCTCATCTTTGGTGGTGACGCTCAACGCCTTGCGGTTGCGGCTGTCCGTGCGTTAGCCTTTGGACCATGAGGTCACAATGGATATTCTGATTTACCTAATACCCATCGCGCTGTTCTTGGGCGGTTTGGGTCTTGCTGCCTTTTTGTGGGCGTTGCGGTCTGGCCAGTATGAAGACCTGGATGGTGCGGCAAATCGCATATTGTTGGATGATGAAGATAAACCCTTAGCTGACCGGCAACCGTATGGTGAAGGTAAGACGGGGTGACTCTCCGCCGCCTGTGGATGGGGCTTTCCACAATCTTAAATATTGATCAGCAGGGTTTCTTCATTCCCTATCGTTATGCGGAAAGCACGGATGCTCCGCTGCGATACCCGGCTGTCGAATCCGCCTTTCAATCAGCAGCGCCAGCCTTTGAAGACCTCATCACGTCAATCAACAGGTATGGCCCAGAACTATCCCAAATTGGAAGCGATCCCGCGCCAGCGCCCCGGTTTGAGCAAGATTGGTTCCCGCGGTTAGATGCCTGCGCGCTTTATGCTGTTGTTCGCGCGTTTGGCCCCCGCCGTATAATCGAGGTCGGCTCTGGCCATTCCACGCGCTTTGCCGCCCGAGCGGTTGCTGATGGGCGTCTGGCAACACGCATTACGGCGATTGATCCTGCGCCCCGCGCGAGCATTGAAACCTTAAAGCTTCAGGTTATTCGAAAGACGGTTCAAGCTGCGGGCCTTGGCGTGTTTGCAGACCTTGAGGCTGGCGATGTTTTATTCATCGATTCTAGCCATATTCTCATGCCGGGCACGGATGTTGATGTTCTGTTCAATATCGTGATTCCAGCGCTGCCAGCTGGTGTGTTAATTCACATCCACGACATGACTTTGCCCGATATTTACCCGCATGCCTGGGTCTGGCGGGCCTACAACGAACAGCAAGCCGTTGTTCCGATGATTACCAGCGGTGGTTTTGATGTTTTATGGTCAAGCCACTACGTTGCAACCCGCATGGGCGACGCCCTCATAGGCACCGTGATAGAACGCCTACCATTGATGGACGGCGCATTAGAGACCAGCCTTTGGCTCCGCAAACGCTAAGTTTATTCTAAGCGTAGGGATCGGCGGCGTCACGGAGGCCATCGCCTAAGAAGTTAAAGGCCAGCACGACGATGATAACAGGTAGCATCGGGAACATAAGCCATGGGTAAAGTGCGACCGCATTGATGTTTTGTGCTTCCACCAGCAAGACCCCCCAACTGGTAACGGGTGGTCGCAGGCCAAGGCCTAGGAACGACAGCGCCGTTTCTCCCAAAATCATTGATGGAATAGACAGCGTTGCCGAGGCGATAAGGTGGCTCATGAAATTGGGTAGCAAATGGCGACCAATAATCCGCTTTGGGCTGGCTCCCATCAAAGTTGCCGCCGTGCAGTAATCTTCTTCGCGCAAGCTGAGAAGTTTTGAACGCACGGCACGGGCAAGCCCTGGCCAATCTAAGAGGCCTAAGATGATGGTGATGCCAAAGTAAATCAGGATTGGCGACCATGTGACGGGCAGGGCAGCCGATAGCGCCATCCAGAGCGGCAGTTCTGGCAATGACTTTAGTACTTCGATGGTACGCTGAACGACGTTATCGACCCAACCACCAAAGTAACCCGCCATGCCACCGATGGTGATTCCAAGAACGAATGAAATGATAATGCCGATTAACCCGACGGTCAGTGAAATACGGGACCCATAGAACAGCCTGGAGAACATATCCCGGCCCAATCGGTCCGTCCCCATTAGGAACATTGTGCCGCCTTCGGCAGCACACATCACATGGAAGGACCCTGGAATTAATCCCCAGAACCGATACTCATCTCCGAAACAGAGGAACCGTATGTGATGTCGAACATCGGGATTTTCTGTGTACTCACGCTTTAGGGTTTCCATATTCAAGGTGTAATCAAGCGCGTAGACAAAAGGCCCTTCGAACGATCCTTCATGGAATAAATGCACACCCTGCGGCGGCGCATAGATAAACTCGGTATTGCGGCTGCTTAGGCCATAAGGCGCGAGAATCTCGGTAATCAGAATAGAGGCATACATAACCAGCAATAAGATGCCGGATGCGAGGGCAAGTTTATGCCGCTTGAACCGCCACCACATCAACTTCCATTGGCTGGCCATGTAGTACTGTTCTTGTTCAGGCGTAAGCGCCTCAACCGAATGGGGATCAAACGGAGCAGGATCAACGTAGTGATCGAGCATTGCGTCGTTCTTATTGTTGCTCATCGCCGCGCGCCTCCCTCAAGCCGGATGCGCGGATCCAACAACGTGAGTAAAATGTCTGAAAGGAACATGCCGAGCACCGTCAGCATGGCTAAGAACATTAAGAATGATCCGGCTAAATACATATCCTGGCTTTGCAGTGCGGCAAGCAGCATCGGACCTGTCGTCGGCAGGCTCATGACTGCGGAAACAATCACCGACCCTGAAACCACCTGAGGCAACAAGCTGCCAATATCCGCAATAAAAGGATTCAGCGCCATGCGTAGCGGATACTTCATCAAGAGTCTGCCGGGTGGTAATCCCTTGGCACGTCCGGTGACGACGTACTGTTTTTGAAGCTCATCCAAAAGGTTCGCGCGCAATCGGCGAATCATGCCTGCCGTGCCCGATGTGCCGATGACAACTACAGGAACCCACAGGTGCGCCGCAACAGACAAGGCCTTATCAATAGACCAAGGCTGGTCCAAATACTGTGGATCCATCAAGCCACCGATTGAGGTGCCGAAGGTGACGTTGGCAAAATAAAGCAGGACCAGGGCCAACAAAAAGTTGGGCGTCGCAAGGCCAAGAAAGCCAATGAACGTCAGTCCATGATCACCCCAACTGTATTGGTGCGTGGCAGAATAAACACCGATTGGGAACGCAACAATATAGATGAAGATGATGGTGACGAAATTCAAAATGAGGGACAGGAACAAACGATCGCCGACAACTTCGCTGACCGGCAAGGAATATTCGAATGAGTACCCGAAATCTCCCTGAAGCATTCCAATGGCCCAGATAACGTATTGCTCAAAGGCGCTTTTATCCAATCCGTACTGAGCGCGGAGGAAGGCGATCTTTTCCGGATCAACCATCTCGCCCTGGCTTTCGAGTTCAGCAATATACGTTGAAAGATAGTCGCCCGGCGGCAACTGAATGATAAAGAAAACCAGCGCTGATATGGCGACCATGGTTAGAGCCATCGTCAGAATGCGTCGGATGAGATAATCAAGCATAGCCTATCAGTTCGCTGTCACGGTTTGTTTGTTAGCAAACCAGAATTGATCCGGACGATAGGCCCCAAAATGCGCGCCGGGGTCCCAATTAAAGATACCTTCAGGTGGAACATTGCGAAGATACTTGTTCACCACGACAGGTTGCAGCACACCGTTGATCAGGCCAATTGAAAAGATTTGGTCTGCATGAATTTCTAACATCTCATCCCAGATTGCCCGCCGTTCAGTTAGATTGTTCGATGCAATCCACTGTTTTTCCAACACCATTAACCGCTTTGCTTCCGGTAAATCGGGCGCCTCTCCGGCTTGACCGCCCGTCTCGTAATACTGGCCCCATTTTGGCCACTGGTATTGATGTTGGCTGACCGGGGCGAGTTCTGTCGGCGGCGTGCTCGCTGTGGCGACGCCATTTTCCATACCAAACCAGACGGCAATCTCGGTCGAGCCTCCAAATACGCGATTTCGAAATACTTCACGTTGCAGCGGTTTCGTATACAGCTTGATTCCGATTTCTTGCCACGTGTCATGAATCAGTTCCAAAACGTCGGCCTGCTCTGAATCCTCACCCGGCGTCTCGACAATGATCTCCATGGGCCGGCCATCGGGTAGCAAGCGTAAGCCTCGGCTATTTCTCTCCGTCAGACCTAAACCGTCTAGCAATGCATTGGCGCGTTCCACATCAAACGTTGCCCACCGCGTTGCTAGGTCTTTTGAGTAGAGCGGACTGGAAGGCAAAACGGTGTTGTTCGATTCAAACGCCAGGCCAAAATAAATCACTTGGTTAATTTCGCGACGGTTGACTGCCAATGATAACGCGCGTCTGAAATCAGCAGTGCGGAACAGTTCCCGCCATACGTCGTCGTTGGTGTTCATGTTTGGGAATAGCGCAACGTGTGATCCTTTGGCGGCTCGCCAAAGCCGAACTTCAAAATCATTCCGTTTTTCACCTTGCTTTAAAAAAGTGTAATCGGAAAAAGCAACCGATCGTGCCTGTAGATCTGATTCACCAGACCCAGCTTTTGCTGAAATAAGTTTTGCGCTGGCAATGGTAATGGCGACTTCATCAATGTATGGCAGTTGCTGACCCTGATCATCAACCCGGTGGTAGTAGGGATTCCGCACGAAGATAAACCGCTCGGCAGGTGGCTTCGTTGTGTTAACCCAGGGCTGTAAGGTCGGTAGTTCGATGTTGTCATTTCGGTATTGGCGTGATTTTTTCAGCATCAGGGCAACCCAGTTGCGTTGGCTTGCCTCTTCAATTTTCTTAGCCAACTCTTCGGCATCTTGATAGTCAGCGTGATACTTTTTCATGAAATGCGCTGGTCGGTAGATGTAGAGCGGTGAGGCTTGCGCTAACGCGGGCAGAAACAGGGGATTTGGATCATCCCAGGAATACCGCACGGTATGCTCGTCTATCAATGCAAAACGAGGGGGCTTACCCTTCACTTTTAATTGGTGCGGTGGGCCGGTTTGAGAGATTTTTTCGTTAAGGGCGATGTCTTCCCAATAGAAGCGGAAGTCTTCTGCCGTAAACGGATGGCCGTCTGACCATTTATGGCCCGGGCGCAAGTGCAGGGTGAACACTCGCCCGCCATCAGACACAGTAACATCGCGTAAGATGTCTGGCACAATTTCAAAGGCATGGTTGTAGCCGACTAGCCTAGCGTAGCCATAGACGGTCATGAGGCGAATGTCTTTGGCCCTTCCGAAAAGAGTTCGCAGCGTACCTCCGTATTGGCCAGATGTTCGATAATCTGGGGCAAAGTCGGCAACGGCGGGAATCGATGGCAAGCGCATCTCAACGGGTGGCAATTCGCCTGCATCGACTTTTGCAGCTAAATACGGCGATCCCTCAAAAGCGGCAGCTTGAACAGGAAACAAGGCAAACAACGCGATGGCTGCGACTGTGCCAATTTGATACAATAGCTGGCTCATGCAGCGGCATCCTTTGGGGGTTCAAAAGCGCGGACAAAGTGCCCAGGGCCAATCTCTATCAAATCTGGCTCGCGGCCATTGCGCCCGCCGAACGGATCAGGCCACAGCAGAGGGTTGGATGTTTTTTCTTCCATAACGAGTTCGAAATTTAATTTTCGATTGGGATCAGGGTAAGGCACGGCCGCCAAAAGGGCTTGGGTATAGGGATGTGAAGGCCGGTGGAAGAGTTGTTCACGGGGGGCCAGTTCAACCAAGCGACCGGCGCACATCACGGCTATTCTGTCGGCAATATAATCAACCACGGCTAAGTTGTGAGAAACAAAAATGTATGTCAGCCCCAATTCCTTTTGCAGGTCTTTCATCAGGTTCAGAATTTGGGCCTGAACAGAGACATCTAATGCGCTGACAGGTTCATCGCACAGGATTAATTCGGGTTGCAAAGCAAGAGACCTTGCGATGCCAATGCGTTGCCTTTGGCCACCAGAGAAACTGTGGGGGTATCGGTTGAGAAAACGCGGATCGAGACCAACAAGTGTCATCAGTTCCATGGCCATGCGTCGTCGGTAGTCCGCATCACCAATTCCATGAATAAGGAGGGGTTCAACCAAAATTTCAAATACGGACATACGCGGATTGAGCGATGAGAAGGGGTCTTGGAAGACGTATTGAATTTGCGGTCGTATTTTGACGAGTTCGTTATCGTGTAAGGATAAAAGATTGACGGGCGCTTTGTCTTGGCCACCGCAGAACAAAACTTCACCTTCGTCAGAATCGATGGCGCGCATAATCACTTTGGATAGGGTCGTTTTGCCGCATCCGCTCTCGCCGACCAAGCCTAAACATTCTCCGCGTTTTACCTGAAAAGAGACATTGTCGACGGCTTTAACGGTCGCCGAAGCGGCTCGTTTGAACCAACTGGTCCCTTTCTTTGTTGTGAAGGTCTTTGTAATACCGCGCACGTCCAGCAAAGGAACACCTTCTGGGGCAGCAGTCTTTGTCGCTTGTTCCCGGGCCTTGTTAAGACAGTCTCCTGTTTCTAGCGAGATTTCTCGCAACGGCACAAGACGCTCGCCTTCTTTCATATCAAAGTGCGGCACGGCCCCAAGAAGCGCCTTTAGGTACGGATGCTCTGGGTGCGAGAAAATTTGGTCAATGGGGCCTCGCTCCATGATGCGTCCGTGGTACATAACGGCGACTTCATCGGCAACGTTGGCGACCACACCTAGATCGTGCGTAATAAGCATTATGGCCATGCCAAGTTCTGATTGCAGATCACGCATCAGCTTTAAAATTTGCGCCTGGATGGTGACATCCAAGGCGGTTGATGGCTCATCGGCAACCAAGAGAGATGGACGACAAACCAAGGCCATGGCGATCATTGCGCGTTGGCGAAGACCGCCTGACAACTCAAACGGATAGGTATCGAACGCTGCTTTTGGATCGGGGAAACTGACCATGCGCAACATGTCTACAGACAATTCTCGACCTGCGGGTTTGTCGATATTTCGATGAAGCAACAGAGCCTCTGAGATCTGATCGCCAATCGTATGGAGCGGAGATAGTGATGTCATTGGCTCTTGGAAGATCATCGAAATACGATCACCGCGAATGCTGCGAAATGCTGCGCTGTCGGGATTAAGTTGTGCAAGATCAACGACACCGCTTAGGCCATGATAGGCGCTACTGGTCGGCGTTCCCATATCAAACAATATTTCACCAGATGTTACGCGCCCTGCGCGGGGCAAAATGCCCATAACGGCCTGTGACGAGACCGATTTACCAGACCCAGACTCACCCACAATGGCGACGGTCTTACCGGCAGGAATTCGAAATGACACGCCGTTAACGGCTTTGATCGGACCTGCTTGGGTCGCAAATTCAATATGAAGATTATTGACTTGTAGTAGATCTTTCACGTCGCCAAAGCCTCATGGTCACGGTGTATCAGGCCAAAGGCCATTAGGTTCGTTCGTGTCGGCATATCCAATTGAATGCCAGCGTTCTGAGTGGAGCGGAACGCTTGGACGACGATGTGTTCGAACTTATCCAAATCGGATGTCAGTTTTATGTTATGTCCCCCAGCCCCTATTGTTAGCCGATGCCATCCATTTGTTCCATCCCGCCGTGTCGAAAAGTACCGCAACGACATGGTTTCAAGGGCAGACCATCTAATTGTTTTCGTTATTGGCCTGTTGATTGAGATGGTCTCTGGTGTGATCGTCACGCGGACAATCGACCGGTATCCTGCAACGCACAAAAGGTAACAGCATGCGAGCATACAAACTGTGACGCAGATAACACCAAAGCTAACGGGGGTCGTGAAAATGTCATTTTTATTAACGATGTGAGCCGCAATCCAAGACAGCAATGCAAGCCCAACAATACCACATGCGCCATCCCGAATAATCGTTTCAGAGTCGTATCGCAGCGGGCCAATGGCATTTGCAGATGTCATGCCTCAGCGGTGCCTTTTGCAGCAAATACAGCACGTGGATCAAGCCATAGGGCAGCGGGATGATGGCTTAGTTTTGCCACAACGCGATCAATGAATTTCCAAGTTTCACAATCGTGAACCAGATGATGCGAGAGAAAGCCGGTTGCTTCGGTTGAGTCTACGATACCAGAACGGCGATGCCTGAGGTGCCGCAAGAGCATTTCGAGAGCTTGGGTTTCGCCCACAAAACCCCGGGACCCCCGCCAGTCAATCAAATCGATATGCGTGTTATTGACCGTGACGATGCGTGCAATCGGTTCTGAATTCCTTGCCCCATAAGTCGACAACCCAATAAACCCAAGACTTTCGATACATGCGGCCACACTGTTAGAAATTCTGTTCCACGGTGGCACAAGCACAGGCAGATGCCGGATGTAAGCCGATAGACAGCGCAATCCTAGGGTAAGGTCGTCTTTAATTGCGCTCAGGGGGCGATGATCACCCAGCTCTTGTTTCTTATGGCCCGATGGCGCGTGGTTTTTATGGCTAAAGCCGTGCACCATTGGCCATAAGTTCTGATTCTGTGCCAACACGTCTGGCAAGCTTTCACGTGCCTCTTTTGGGATGACTGCCAAGCCAATAGGGATGCCGCCAGCGGCAGTTGCTGTTGCCAATTGGGTCAAAGCTTTTGTTGCCTCGGTTGCATCATCATCACGCCACCATAGGGTCGCGGGCGTGCCAGCATCACCCCAGTGGTCTAATTCGGCGTAAACAGAATCCCAAGTTGCAGAGGCAGCATTCATTGATTCATCGGCCTTACAAAAGAGTCTCTAAGTTCGCGATCGTATCATTCGTAATGGGATGAGACGGAGGTGTGCTTATATCAACTTTAATTAACTTCTCACCAATCTGAATAGGTGCCTCAAACGCTGAGTTGATGCGTTGGAATAGCTTATCCAGGTCTTCCCCCACTTTTGCCTGACCAGCGATGATAGAAAAAGTAAAGCCGCTCAGGCGGGACAGCGTGTCTGCCTCGCGGATACTGCTGCGCAGCCGTTGTGAAACCTCTTTGATTGCCGCAGTTTGCTCGCCTGCAGACTTTTCATTTACGGCATCTGTTAGCTGTCGCATTTCAATAATGACCAAGGATGAGGCTCGAACTGTTCGCTTGTCGAGGGCAGGGGTTCTTCGAAGATGCTCGATAAAGAAATCCTTCGACGGCAGACCGGTTACCGTATCGTGGCTGGATTTTGGCGCAGAGGTCACGTCCCGCATCATGCGCTCCAACCGTCCAGCAATGACCCGGGCCAAATTTGATGCGACGGTTGGATTGTCGCTGACCAAGGTCAGGAATACGTCTTTCGCGATGCGCATAACAGCCGTATCACCAGCCGCAAGGACGGTCGCTGTTCTGGGCGCATCAGCCAGCAAAGCCAATTCACCAATAACGTCGCCTCGTTTGGCACCGGCAACGCGCCGGGGGCCTTCAGATGTCCCAACAACAATATCGACAGCACCCTTAACAATCACATAGGCAAAGTCGCCGGGAGCGCCTTGTTCAAACAAGACCTCGCCATCGTCCAAATTTTGTTGTTCTGAGGTGAATGCCAACAGTTTGAGTTTTGATCGATCCATGCTGGCAAAGAATGGAATTCGGGCCAGCAGTTCAGCATCGTTGCCGAGGCCTGTCTTTTCGCCATCATGAGATGATGTCGAGGGCGCGGATTCTGATCCGTCGTCGAGGGCTCTAATGCGGCCCCGCTCGGCGTGCAAAATCGTGTCGAAATCGCTGGCGTCAAACCCATCATCGCCAACCCACACCAGTCCTTGGCCTTTACGTTGTTCGCGCACAGCATTGCGAATCGCATCTTGTCCCAGTGCATCAAGCGCGTTGAGGGCTTCGTTAACGATGATTAATTGTGGATTTTTGATTATGGTTCTGGCCAGAGCAAGTTTCTGGCGTTGCCCCGCACCCAAGCGCTTGCCCGCGATACCGACATCAAAGGCGAGGCCAACCTCAAGCACGGGAATGGTCAAATCAATGTCTTCGAATAAGCCTAGGACCATTTCGATAACGCGGGGCATGGCGTCGCCCTTCGCACTGGAAACCTTTCCAAATATCACATTGTCTAAGATGTTAGAGGATGAATTATACGCATCTGGCTCAAAGAATTGAACTGCACCGGCCAAGTCTTTAGGCAGGTTCTCACAGAATGCCGCGCGCGCACCTAATAATCTCGCGCGCATTGTATCGTCAATTAAATCGAGGCGGTGACGCGCAACAATAAGTCGGTAAGGTAAATCAAGAAGACTATCGCGGTCGGCGTCGGTTAGATTTTCTATGCCTTTGTTCGTTGCCGTATTTAAGATTCGTTGGAATTCCGGTAATAGGTCTTCATTGATGAAGCTGAAACGCTCGAAGAATTCATGGCCGGGCGGCAAGTCTTGGAAAAGCTCTAACATCAATTGGGCGATGCGGCGGCCCATTTCCAAAAAGTCCTGCGTAAGCCCGACCTTGCCAAGAATTTCACGCATATATGGATGGCTGCCAAGTGTCTCTAACTCCAACCGATCATCTGTCGGTGTGCCAAACAGAATGTTTTCAGCAACGGATGCATTGTCGTTATAAGTCGCGGCATCATAGGTCTCGACAAGACCTTGGAATTCTTCGGTATTGAGGCGCTCCTCAATCTTGTGGCGGGCGGCAAGTAGCCCGGTGATGAGTGGTGGGTTTTCATTGCTGTCGACGTTTTGTCGAAGGCCAAGTTCAAGAACATCTTGGCGCAAGTTAACAAGGTCTAGCACCTCAACAATTCGGGCCTTCAAATCATCTTTTGAAGCAATTCCAGCAAGCTTAGCGTCAATCCATTCCGCGTTTATATCAAAGGTGCTGTTGCCGGCTGTTTCCGCTTCGGCAAACCATTTGTCGCGCACAGACTTGGTTTCGAAGTCATAATCGGCATCAGCGACCGGAACATGTTTCAAACCGTACAGTAAATTATCAAGAATGGATCCAGATTTTAGGTAGGCCTCTGAATCGACATAACCAATGCGACGACCAATAACACCTTCTGGTAACTGAATAAGGTCAGCAGGTCCGGCAAGAATTGAACCGCCAGTCGGCGTTAGCAATCGGGCCATAACCTGGGCCATTTCATTCTTGCCGCTGCCGCCTTGTCCCAATAGTGCGACGTGCTTATCCAATTCGATTTGGAAGCTTGCCCCTTCAATGACTTTATTACCGGAGTCGTCTTCGACTTGAACATTTTTCACTAGCATAGGGCTGCCAATTTCTTGTGGTGTACCGGCAACGGGGGCAATCAATTCTTCTGAGTTCATTCCAGCAGGCTCGAAGCGTTCGATCAGTTGTTCGTATTTGATTCGAGCATCTTCTTTGCGCTGATAATAATTCAAGAGTTCTTTCCATGGAGCGGCCACATCTTTGTAGGCAGCAAGAACGGCTACCAATGACCCGATAGAAAGCTCGCCCTTGATCACAAAATATCCGCCAATGGCATAGAAAAAGAAGGGTGTTACCTGGGCCAAGAAATTGTTTAGGAATTTTATGAAAAATTTCTTCCGGTAAATCGTATAGCGAATATCATAGATACGACCTAAACGTTCTGAGAAATCTGCCAATTCATATTGCGTTGCTGCGTTCGCGTGAATATCGCCAATACCCTGCGCGGTCTCGCTGATCCGTTCGGACAGTTTACGAACAGTTTTTACACGCTCTTTGCCCAACAGGTTTACAGCGCGCTGTAGCTTTGGAATGACATACCCCTGAATCGGATACAGAGAAATTGCCAGCAAACCTAAAATCCAATTTTGGACAAACATGAAAGCCAGCATGGTAATAAGCTGGCCGCCTTGAAACACAGGTAATGAGAATGCCTCACCAAAAAAACCGCCCAAGGGTTCGGTTTCTGTCGTGGTCATAGAGACCAATTCACCTTGTGACACATTTCGAAAATGAGAGATAGGAAACCGAAGAGTACGGTTTAGCAACATATACCGAATGCGCCGCAACAGTCGTTCGCCAACAATACCGCGATAGACATTGATGTAATACTTAAAACCGCCGTTGATCGCGACCAAAGCTAGGAAGATAAAGGACAAAACCAATAGATATTCAATCTGCCCGAGTTCGGTGCCGAAAATCGACCGCGGGCCGTCGCCACCACCAATGGCTTTGTTGACGATAATCTTTGGCAAATCATATGAATAATAAAGAAACGGAAACGAAACTACCGCCATGATTGTCAGGATAATCTGCTGACGTGTCGAATAGCGTAGAATGTACTTATAGACGGTTGATTCCAAATATCCCCGAAGCCGCCGCTATTACGGTTTTGGCTTCGCCCCCTTAAAGCATTGTTTTAATTAGCCTTCTGGCCAAATTCACCCCGGTCGGGCACGTTTTTAATGCGTGCGACTCTTTGACGATAGCAACGTGATGACCCTACTGCCAGTTAGGAATTAACCATGTATTGCTATTGGTGCAGGGACGTCGGTCGGATAGAAATGAGCGAGCGCAAGATTTCTACGCTGTTCTGCGCTCCCTCAGTATCTAAAACAGATTCAGTCGCCACAGGTATGTCAATGATCGCATCAATTGAGTGAGCAATATCATCCGTGTTGAGAGGCAAATGAAGGCAGCTTATGTGGCTGTTTAAGCGGCTTAGCTTATTGGCTCTCAGTGTTTGTTCCGTTTCGCCGGGCTCGGCAAAAGGGATGAGTAGGGCGGGCACGCCTGCCTGGATAACGTCCATGGTCGTATTATAACCCGCCTGTGAAATGGAAAGGCGAGATCGCGACAGTAGGTCAGAAAAGTCAGGGCGATTTGGTTCAAACACCGCATTTTTGGGTGCCTTCGACTTAAGGTCTTTTACAAAGTGATCTGGGAGGTTGGGCCCACAAAGAAAGCGCCAGGTCCAGTCTCGGGCTTTAGTTTTTGGCAGCGCCTGTAGGCAGGCTGAGAACAAATCTGTAGCAACGGCACCGCCGCCTCCGGATACGATAACCTGATCTTGTCGCGGTTGATTTATTGATCGTATTTTGGTGTCGGCAACCAAGCCCGTATAGACCAGACGATCTTCTATCAGGTTTACCTCTGAGAATGTCTCGTCCAGCGTGATGAAGTTTGGATCACCATGAACAAGAACCTTATCGAAGTATTGAACGACGGTGTTGGCAATTTTTTTGTCGCGACCTGGTTTGGTTTTTTTGACTAAGACATCTCGCAACGAGCAAATGACCCATGGCCGGTCTTGCTGGGCGTGGCAATATTTCAACAGGGGATCAAGTTCGAAAGCGAATGCGCGGCGACCAAACGGATACAATTCAATGACAACAACATCCGGTGCAGCATTCTTGTAGGCGTCTAGTAACGCCGACGTTCGAAGCGACTTCCAAGTATCGGAAATGGGCTTACCTTCCTCATCAATAATCTTGGAAAAAGCGGAGTCCGCTGCACGCGCAGGGGATAGCCGAAGGGTTTCTGCACCATCGAATGTGACGCCTGGGACATCAAAGCCACCCTGAACGACAGTGACGTGTAAACCAGCCTGGACCATATTTCGCACCACTGTTGCGGCGCGGTAAACATGCCCAACGCCTAACAGGTGCTGAACATAAAATAGAATTCGACCGGCTGTCACCGGGTAGGTTCCAATTCCAGCACGCCACCTTCTAAAACGAACCGTGTCTCGACCCCATTGGTCAGCCGGACGGGTGGTTCATTCTTCATATCCCAGCCCGTTGCTTCGGCCACGAGTGCGCGGATAACACCTTTGTGGGTTAAGAGGCCGACGTCGCGACCCGCATCGGTGATGGTCGCCATAAATGGTTTTAGCCGGGCTTGTACCTCGCGCGGGCTTTCGCCGCCTTCAGGTCGAAAATCCAACCCGAGCGCTTCGTTTGCAGCCATATCTTTCGGTGAATTCTCGCGCAAATCGGCCAGCGATTCTCCTTCCCACTGTCCCCAATCCATCTCAATCAGGGCATCCGACGATGTCATCACGAGGCCAAGGGCGGTTCCTGTTTGGCGACATCGTGATAGGGGGCTGCTATACCACTCTCGTGCGCGGTCTTCGTCTGATAAGTACCAGTGTTTCGTATCGAGAATACCGGCTTCGTCCAGATCCACATCGGTTCGGCCTTGAATGCGCCTTTGCCGGTTCCAAAGAGTTGGTGCGTGTCGAAGGGCGATGATACTGATGGCCATCATGTGCTCCTTAAGTCAGTGAGTGCACGGTCCAACGTCTGTGAGGCGATCCTGACCGTGTGCCGTGATTGAACCATATGAAGGGCGGCATCCGACAACCTGTGCCTTAGATCATGATCTGCCAAGACGCGACTTATGGCTCGCTGTAATTCATCGAGGTTGTTAGGGGGAACGAGAAGCCCTGAGACGCCATCAGCAACAATACCTGGAACGCCCCCGGTTCGCCCGGCAATGGTTGGGCAACCGGCAGCCTGAGCTTCCAGTAGGGCCATGCCATAGGCCTCGTTCACGGCTGGCCAAACAAAAACATCTGCGGCAGCAAAAAGTGCGGCGAGATCAGCGGCAGCGAGTGCGCCAAGAAAAATCGTTGGGGCAGAGCGGTTTTTGAATGCGCCTTCAATTTCGGATCGCTGCGTGCCGTCGCCCGCGATCAGCAGCGGCGCATCAATTGTGGTGACGGCCTCGGCCAACATTATATACGATGCCATCTTGTCGCCTGGGCGCATCATCGCGGCCGTTGCCAACCATGGTTGGTCCAAATTGAGATGAAAGGTTGTCGCCAATTTCTGGCGGTGACGCTTTCGTGATCGGTGAGCACGCACAAAGGGCGACGGATCCAAGAATGGTTTTAGCTCGACAATGGGTGTGCCTGGCGAAAGCGCCGGCGCCACACACTCATCATCCGTCTTGTTTAGACTTACAATGGCGTTCGCTCTCGCAAGGGCAATGTCACATTGTTGAAAATTGTTGGCCCATGGCCCGGTGGCCCTTTTAGGGGCGCGTGATGCTTCGGCGATAACATAGGGAATTTTTAGTGCCGTGCTGACCTCGGGGCCTAACCAATCCGGCGCCTTGTGATACAAATGATAGGTGAACCAAACGTCTGGACGTATCTCCGTTGCGCTCGACGGTGCCAACAAGCGATCAAGTGTGCGTCGGCTGCGGGCTTGAATGGCGGACTGGCGCTCGGCATCGCCTTCTCCATCGTATGATCGAAGCTTGCTGATTACCCTGACCTCATGTCCTGCATGCTTTAACGCCCGTATCAGCAACCGTGCCATCCGACGATCCCCAGATGGTGTTTGGTTAGACGGTGGTTTCATAGGAGCGTAAAACCAAATGAGCATCTGATCGCCTTATGTGAAGATGCGGTTGGATTTAAAGCGATCCTCTAAATCATCAATCCCAGCCGTCATTGAAAACGTGCTGCGAACCCGGGCCTGACCGGCTGCCCCTAAACGTATGCGATTATCTGGTTTCAGTAACAATTCAGTTAGGGCTGTGGTTAAGTGATCGGGATCGTCTTGCCTTACCAATAAACCCGTCTCTTGATCGGTGATGAGTTCAGGAATTGCAGATATGTTTGTGGCGACACAAGGAAGCCCCATGGCCTGTGCCTCCATCAAGACGTTGGGCAATCCATCACGATCACCATCCGCAGCGATTCGAGAATTTAAGACGAAAACATCGGCTTCTTCATAAGCGTGAAAAACCTCGCCCTGCGATTGCGCGCCGCGCCATTCAATGCGCATCGATAGCCCCAAGTCTTCTGCGTGAGATTTAAGCCGCTCTAACTCGGGGCCACCACCGATGTGAATTAAGCGCCAATGGATCTGTGATGGCAGGTTTGATAGAGCGGTTAGCAAACCCTCATATCCTTTTTTTGCAACGGCCCGACCGACGGACAAAATTATGACAGGGTCAGACGAATCACAGCCATCGCGTTGAGAATAGTTGGCAGACTCTTTGGGGAAGCGAGATAGGTCGAGGCCGTGATACACCAATGAAACGGTTGCTGGATCGGTGGCCAAGCTTGAAAGATGAGCCGCACCACTTTGCGTACAGGTTACGGCCCACTCCGCACTATCAAGTTTTTCAGTTAACTCCCAATCAGGAGACGTCCAAATATCTTTGGCATGCGCTGAAACACTCCAGGGTAGGCCCAACATGATCGCAGCGTACCGAGCGACACTGGCAGGCGTGTGAAGAAAGTGCGCATGAATGTGTTGGGTATCTGGCGAGCTTTCAGCCGCGAGCACCATCGCCTGACCGAACCGACGAAGCCGGTTTCGGGTTCGGTCTCTGGCAAAATCGTTGCGCCATACCTGATAAGCATTGCGATACCCCTGCAAAGTGCGGGCATGTCGCCAGGCGCTAAGAACACGCCTTGGTTCATCGTGAAGATATTCGGGTAAGTATGTTATCGGGGCCTGAATAGCATTATGAATAGGGTGGCGTTTGGTGTCGGTCGGATGACGCAATGAAGCAATGCGTATATCAATGCCACGCTTTTCCAGGGCTTCAATCTCTTGCGCAATAAACGTCTCAGAGAGCCGGGGATACCCTTTTAGAACGAATAAAACAGGACGGACTTTCATGTCTTCAAGTGGGCTGCCGGTTGCCAATTACGTCACTGTACGTAAGGCTGGCGTGATATCGTTTGTTGGCGCTGTTGCTTTATTTAACCATTGATCGGTCAGGCCATTGATGGTGGACAGGCCGTCAAGCAAACCCGGCAAGATGGTTTGTGATGGGGCGGGTTGGTGGCTGAGGGCGCGAATGGCGCTGGCCATCTCTGGCGCATCGCGAATACCTTCATCAACAAGCATGCTAGAGAGACCCAAAGCCTGAGCCCGTTCAGCACGAATATACTGTTCCAGTCGGGGGACGCGGCGTGGAACGATGAGGCTGGGCTTATCGAAGGAAAGGACTTCGCAAAATGTGTTGTATCCGCCCATTCCGATGACGGCAGTTGCATTCGCAAACAAGGCTTCAACATTGGCATCAAAGGTAATGGCCGTTACTTTTTCGATCCTACTAACCCGCTCCATGAATTCTGTTTGGTAGTTACTGGACATAAAAGGGCCAAGAACCATCATGACTGGAAGAGGTAGAGAAGGGTCATGTTCGTAGGCACGCAGAACCCAGTCTATAAGACCTGCCCCATCTCCGCCGCCACCTGTTGTGACCAACAAGTAAGGCTGCGTCACATCAAAGCCATCTGATTGCATCAGATCTGATCGTTTTTGATTCCAAGATCGTCGCAAGTATCCAGTGAATGTTAGTTTATCGCGAATACTTTGTGGTATTTCTAAACCAAAAAGAGGATCGTGGATTTCGCGCAAACCATAAACCCAAATATCGTCGTACAAGTCGCGCAGTGCGGGGACGGCATTTTTTCGGGTCCATTCCTCACTCAGCAGTTCGGGGTCATCCATGACGTCGCGAAGCCCTAAAATACACGGTACACCGCGTTCATTGAGCATTTCTAAAGTATTTCGAACCTCTCCGCGCAAGCCTAGTGGCTCTTTGTCGACCAGAAATATGTCGGGCTCAAAAGCGGTAGCCGTTCCTTCAATAATGGCAGCCCGCACGTCCATCAATTCTTCAATCGACATGTCCAGCGATAGCGAAGTGTAGTCTCCCTCGCGGAGTTTAATGACACCAGGAATTCGAACAAAATCAACCCGGGGGCGAAAATCAAAACTTCCAATGATGGGCGATCCAGAGAGAATCACAACCGACAGCTCGGGTCGATGACCGACAAGAGAATTTGCAATTGCTCGGCACCGACGAAGGTGTCCAAGGCCGAAGGAGTCATGGCTGTAAATAAGTATTCGGGTGCCGCCACGCTGTCTTGCCATGGCATTGCCTTTTCTAATTATGAGCAACCGGCATCCTAATCTGTTGGCCCTGGCATGCAACGTATTGTTTGTGTTGCTGATGAGCAGGCTTTGACGCACTGTCCCCGCATGAGTCGTCTAGAAAGTGCCATTCGGCGCCTACAAGCCCAAAAAGATTGCCTGAATGCGGTCGCAGATATGATTGCCCCGGTTGAAGGGACTGTCTTCGAACTTGGCCTTGGGAACGGCAGAACGTTTGACCATCTTCGCACGATACTGCCGACACGTGATATTTACGTCTTCGAGCGCAAGGTTGCTGCACATCCGGATTGCGTGCCAGACGACAACCATCTGTTTGAGGGCGACTTTTCAATCACGTTACCGAGAGTAGAAATGCAATTCCAACAAGGCGTCGCTCTGATTCATGCCGATGTTGGCTCTGGTGACGTGACGGCGTCGAAGCAGTTGGGGGCATGGCTGGCAACAGTCTTGCCAGCGTTCCTTGTTTCGGGTGGCATTCTTGCCTGTGACCAGGACCTAACAGGCATTTCATGTGATCGCTTAGGCACCCCAGACGGCGTACCAGCGGGGCGATATTATCTGTATCGAAAACCTTAACGGCGTTAACCGGCTTAGGCGTCGATTATACCATCGATCATGGTCAGCAGTTCAGTAACATTGATTGGCTTTTTGACATAGGCGTGAAAGCCCATTGCCATGGCATGATCAATATCGGATTGGCGCACCGAAGCGCTAACGGCGACAACTGGAATCTCCCGAGTGGTTTCCTCTGTCTTCAGCGCCTGAAAAACCGAATACCCCGACATGTCTGGTAAATCAATATCCAGCAGAACCACGTTCGGTATCGTCGATTGTGCTACGTCTATGCCAGATTGACCGTCATCGGCGAGGTCAAAAATAATGTTTGGGCGCCGAGCAAAAATTGAACGCATCAGTTCCGCATTGGCGGGGTTATCTTCAATATTTAACACCCGCGGCTGTGCTGCCAATGTTGGCAACGGCTTGGCAGATAAGACTTTTGAAGGATTGCTTTCGATGTTGTTTGCCATTTCACCAGTTAGTGCTGTTTCTGTGATGTGATTGTGTGCTTGAGGAATATCAATAAAGAATGTTGTTCCTTTTGCAAACTCTGATTCGAGATGAACGCGGCCTCCCATACGTTCCACGAGCTGTCGTGTGATGCTGAGGCCAACGCCGGTACCTTCAATGTCTTGGTTTTCGCGGCCAAGCCGATCAAATGGTTCGAAGGCACGATCTAAATCGGCTGCTTTGATGCCCTGACCTGTATCGTTAACCTTGATTCGAATCCAAGAATTGTCGAGCGTTTCTAATGAAATAGTGACCGTTCCGCCCTCGACGTTGTAGCTAATGGCGTTGGACAAGACATTCATGATGGCTGTTTTTAGATGTTCTGAATCTGTTAAAGCAATATCCTGAAAATCGGGATCAGTCACTGATTTTACAACTACATTATAGGGATTTGGCATTATTTGAGAGATATCAATGCAATCTTGGATAACGGGCAAAACTGGACACGCTTTAAGGCTGATGGAAACAACGCCGCGTTCGATGTCTTCTAGGCTCAGAATTTTTGTAATGAGGGAGAGCAGCGCGTCACCACTTCGATGGATTTGGTGAACAAAACGCTCGGCACGGGCAGACGCCGTGATGGAGGGATCTGATTCTAGTAATTGGGCAAAACCAAGAATTGCGTTCAATGGGGTACGAAGTTCGTGGCTCATTGATGATAGAAAGTCAGTTTTTGCTCGATTTGCTTTCTCTGCGATGTCTCTGGATTCTCGAAGGTGTCTCTCGACGTTTGCGACGACCGATATGTTTGTAATTGAGCCGCGATAGCCGACAAAGGTGCCGGATTCGTTAAAGCTTGGAACGCCACTGATTTCTAAATATACGTCTTCTCCCGTCGGCTTTACTCGTTTGTATCGGAATGCACGAAAGGGCTTTAGGGCATGTACGTCGCTGATATGTTCATCCCATATTTCATCAGGAGTGTCAGGCGTGCGTAGATCTTCATACCGTTTTCCAATGATTTTGGTTGCAGCATTGCCAGTAATCTCATCATACCGCGCCGAGAGAAACGTAACCCGAAAGTCAGAATCTGTTTCCCAGAAAATATCAAGTGCTGACTCTGCGAAATTGCGGAATTGTTGCTCGCTTTCTTTCAGCCGTTGCATGGCTTCACGTCTTGCGGTTAGTTCCGTTTCCAGCAAAACATTTGCTCTATTGAGTTGTACGGTCCGCTCGAAGATTGCTGCCGTTAATTTATCGTGATCCTTTCGCGTTGCTGAAACTAAATAGGCTGCGGATTTTGCGGCCTTACCAACTTCATCTTGTCGATCCAACAGATTTTTATCCAAACTGGCATCTTGCTGAGAAAGAATGTGCTGAATTCGATTGATCGGTCTAATTACCAAGAAATTAAGGGACGCGATGGTTGCGCCGCCGATAATGGCGGCAATGATCAGGACAAGACCAGCGACCTGTAAAATATAAGCAACCACCTGTTCGTTAATATGAGAGATATCAACGCTGATGCCGAGAATGGTACCGTCATCAAATGAAGGTAGGGCGACCATAATCTCTAGGGTGTCATCGACGACCTGCTCTTTGAATCCGTTGCCCAAGTCGCCGGATAACATTGTTGGATTGGCCCACGTCATTTCTTTGCCGTAGCGAATACTGTTTTGGGGCGTTGATCCGGGCCAAATTTCAACTCCAGAGATGACGGGGTTCGCGGTCAAGAGGCGAAGATGGTGCGCCAAGTCTACATGGTCTCTAAGCGCTTCGGGGGTCAGTGTTGTTGCTACAGCACTGAGAGCGTCTTTGCGGAGATCTTCAATGACGTGATTCTTAAAGTGATACGCGGATGGAATAAGGGCTAACGTCTCGACAAGCAAAAAGGCGCCAATCACGATCATCGTGATTCGCATGGATAAACTATTTAGCCCTAATGATTTGGAAGGGCTTGAACCCACCATTGAGGCAACTCTTGTGCCAGTTAAATAAGGCCTTAGTCTCGCCGATTAACCGCTTCGACAATAGTGGGGTTTCCCCCTAGTGTGGTGGATTCAAAGTTCATCGCATTTTTCGAGGCGGCGACTTTTGCCGGAATCCAGCTTGACGTCAAAATTTTGAATGCGTAAGACGGGGACGGGCCACGATCCCCCAACGGGTCGGCCCATCCAACATATCGCGGATGGGAGTACATTAATGACCACGATATCAATGCCGGACATGCGTCCGACTAATCTTTGTTTCTCGTCCGGACCCTGCGCAAAACGTCCAGGGTGGACGCCTAACGTTCTCTCCAACGCTTTTTTAGGCCGATCCCATCGTCACGCGACGGGCAAAGCGCGCTTGGCTGATGTTCTGGATCGCTCACGCGCCATCCTTGGCTTACCCGATAATTGGCGCATTGGCATTGTGCCCGCATCAGATACGGGTGCGGTTGAATGCGCCTTGTGGTCTATGTTGGGTGCTCGCGGTATCGATATGGTTGCCTGGGAAAGCTTTGGTGCTGCCTGGGTAACAGATGTCCAAAAACAGCTAAAACTACCCGACGTTCGCATCATCGAAGCGCCTTATGGGCACTTACCTGATCTAAGCAAGGTCAACTGGGCGCGTGATGTTATCTTTACCTGGAACGGGACAACGTCAGGCGTTCGCGTACCCAATGGTGATTGGATTGCGACTGACAGGGACGGCTTGGCAATTTGCGATGCTACGTCTGCGGCGTTCGCCATGAATTTGCCTTGGGATCGCTTAGATGTTGTGACGTATTCTTGGCAAAAGGTTCTGGGTGGTGAAGCTGCGCACGGCATGCTGTTGCTAGGTCCACGCGCTGTTGAACGGTTGGAAAGTTATACGCCGTCTTGGCCGATGCCGAAAATCTTCCGCCTCACTAAAGGCGGCAAGCTTAATGAAGATATCTTCAAAGGGGCAACGATCAACACACCATCAATGCTCGCCGTAGAAGATGCGTTGGATTCACTGAAGTGGGCTGAGAGCATTGGCGGATTGCTTGCGTTGATTGCGCGATCGGAATCCAGCCTCGCCACCATGGCATCGTGGGTTGGCCAAACACCCTGGGTGGAGTTTTTAGCCGTCGACCCAAAAACCTGGTCGTCGACATCAATCTGCCTCAGCATCAAAGATTCGCGCGTGTCCTCATTATCAGAAAAAGAGCAACGATCCTTCGTCAAACGAATGGTCACTCTGTTGGAAGAGGCTGACGTCGCTTATGACATTGGTGGGTATCGTGATGCACCGCCAGGCCTTCGAATTTGGGGTGGTGCCACGGTTGATCCGGCAGACATAGAGGCTCTGTGCCCCTGGCTAGACTGGGCTTTTAATCAAGCCATCTCCACGCTCTGAGCTAACAAACTTTTAAATCTAAGTTGGCGCGCGATGGATCGCTGCGCCCATAACCTTAAGGACAACAGGTATGCCAAAAGTACTCATCGCTGACAAAATGAGCCCTCTCGCTGCGGACGTTTTTAAAGATCGTGGTGTCGAAGTTGACGTTCAGCCTGGATTAAAGCCGGAGGCGTTGATTGCCATCATTGGTGATTATGACGGCCTCGCCGTTCGCTCGTCCACCAAAGCAACAGCGGAAGTTATAGCGGCTGCGGCGAACCTGAAAGTCATCGGTCGCGCCGGCATTGGCGTCGATAACATCAACGTAGCTGCCGCTACCCAAAAGGGCATCATCGTGATGAACACGCCCTTAGGAAATGCCATAACGACAGCGGAACATGCCATTTCCATGATGCTATCGATGGCCCGTCTGATTCCGCAGGCCAGTGCGTCGACACATGCGGGTAAGTGGGAGAAGTCTAAGTTTATGGGTGTTGAGGTCATGGGTAAGACTCTTGGCATCATTGGCTGTGGTAACATTGGTGCCATTGTTGCTGATCGGGCGATGGGCCTAAAGATGCGCGTCATTGCCTATGATCCATTCCTGACCCCTGAAAAAGCGACCAAGATGGGGATTGAAAAGGTCGAGTTGGACGAGCTTTTATCGCGCACTGATTTCATCAGTCTTCACACACCGCTAACCGATCAGACCCGCAATATTTTAGATGCCGCCGCGTTGTCAATAACCAAGCCAGGGGTGCGAATTATCAATTGTGCACGGGGTGGTTTGATCGTTGAAGAGGCCCTAAAAGCTGGCCTAGACGCTGGCCATATTGCTGGTGCTGCCTTGGATGTGTTCGCCGTTGAACCGGCGACAGAGAATCCGTTGTTCGGTATGGCGAATGTTATCGCAACGCCGCATTTAGGTGCATCAACCACAGAAGCCCAAGAAAAGGTTGCCGTTCAAGTTGCCGAACAGATGGCTGATTTTTTGATGACTGGCGCTGTTCAAAATGCGCTTAACATGCCGTCGCTGACCGCCGAAGAGGCTTTACGTCTAAAACCGTATTTATCACTCGCCGAACAGCTTGGCAGCTTTGCCGGGCAGGCAACGCAAAGCTCCATACGATCTGTTACCATCGAATTTGAAGGTGCTGTCGCGACCGAGAACACGAAACCGCTGACGGCCATAGCCTTAACAGGTCTTTTGGGGCCGTTGCTGGAGAGTGTGAATATGGTATCTGCGCCCGTCGTTGCGCGCGACCGGGGCATCTCAATCACGGAAAGCCATCGGGAAACAGGCGGTGATTATCAAACCTTGATCCGTGTGACAGTGGAAAGCGAAACGCAAACGCGAACGGTATCCGGCACGTTATTCAATGGTCAAGAACCGCGCATCGTTAACATCAAAGGCATTGCGATGGATGCAAAACTGGGCCCAAATATGCTGTTCATCACCAACAATGACAAGCCGGGTTTGATCGGTGCGTTGGGTACGATCTTAGGTGACGCTGGTGTAAACATCGCAACCTTTAACTTGGGCCGTGCCGAGCAAGGCGGCGATGCGATTGCCTTACTCGAAGTGGACGACGTGCCGGATGCGACAGTCCTTGCTAAACTAGCCGAATTGCCGAACATCGTCCGCGTTAAGGCCATGCATTTTTGAGGAGGTCATCCATGTTCAGTCATATCACCGTTGGGTCGAGCAATATGGAGCGATCGATGGCATTTTATGATGCGGTCATGCCCGCGATTGGACATGGTCGTCTGCCTCTAAGAAATGACAATTTTGTTGGCTATGGCTTGGGTGGCGAGCGGGTTTTGCCGTGGCTGTCATTTTGCAAACCGTATGATGGAAAATCCGCTACGTGTGGCAATGGTTTTCATATTGCTTGGGTCGCGCCAAACGAAGCGTCAGTTAATGCCTTCCATGCGGCAGCGATGGCCAATGGTGGCACGGATGAAGGGGCGCCTGGGGATCGGCCCTTATACCGCAGTGATTATTATGCGGCGTATGTCCGCGATCCAGACGGCAACAAGTTACAGGCTGTTCATTACCAAGATGGTCGGGTGATGGGTGCTGGGGGCAAGGTTCTTTCGCATGTCACGTTGCCGTTCGTTGACATCAAACTGGGGCTCGCTTTTTATGAACCCGTGTTTGCGACCATCGGCGTGACGCGCCGTGAACTCGAAGAATCTCCAGGTGAAGATTACGCCTTTAGCAAGGGCAGCGTGCAGTTGCCCGTGGCCTACGTGCAACGACCGTTTGATGGCAAACTACCAGCACCGGGCAATGGTCAGCACACGGCCTTTATGGCAGAAAGCCGGGCGCAGGTGGACGCTTTCTATGAGACAGCCATGCGCTTAGGCGGCACCGATGAGGGCAAGCCCGGACTCCGGCCCGAATATACGGCAGATTACTATGGTGCCTATGTACGCGATCCATCTGGCACCAAAATTCAGGCGGTGCATCGCAACGAATAACGATGGATTGACTATTGGGGGAATGGACATGGTGAAGACAACAACAATCGGGGCGTATCCAAAGCCAGATTACGTGCCAGTCCGTGATTGGTTTCAACTGACAGATGGCATGACCACATCAACCGTCACGGAACGATATGCGGCTGACTTGGCATCGGCGGGTGATGACGCAGAACCCTTGTTTGCCAAAGCAACGGCTGCGGCTGTAACCGACCAGATTGAATGCGGTGTCGATGTGCCGACAGATGGTGAGCAGCGCCGCGAAAATTATGTGCATTACCATTGTCGCCATCTCGAAGGGTTTGACTTTGAAAACTTAACTGAGCGGGTTTTGCGCGATGGGGCGTACAAAGCTGAACTGCCAACGGTTCGATCAAAGATTGCCGTCCGAGGAGAACACTTTTTGGTGCACGATTTCAAATGCGCGCAAGAAGCGGCGGGCGATGTTCCAGTAAAAATGACCGTGCCAGGGCCGTTGACCATCGCCGATACAACAGCAGATGCGCACTATGGTGATCCAGCACAGTTGGGTCGTGATTTAGCCGACGCGCTTAATCATGAGATTCGTGCGTTGGCGGCGGCTGGATGTCGTTACATTCAAGTGGACGAACCCTTGTTTGCCCGCAAAGTTGATGAGGCCTTGGCTTACGGTGTCGACAACCTAGCGCGATGTTTTGAAGGCGTGCCAGAAACAACTACGCGCGTGATGCATATGTGTTGTGGCTATCCCAACCAATTGGATCAAACCGACTATCATAAGGCCGATCCTGGTTCCTATTTGGCTTTGGCAGAGGCGATGGATGCGGCACCTGTGGATCAGGTGTCGATCGAAGATGCGCATCGCCACAATGATTTGTCGTTGCTGGATCGGTTCCAGCAAACCACGATTATTTTTGGCGCGGTTGCGATTGCGACGAGCGCGGTTGAGCCAGTTGACGCCATCCGTGAACGGCTGAAACAAGCGTTAGGACACATTGATAAAGAACGGCTCTGGGCAGCGCCTGACTGTGGCCTTGGTTTTCTTGGGCGTGATTTGGCGATGATCAAGTTAAAAAATTTGGCGGCAGCCGCGAAGCAAGTGTGATCCGTGGGCAGCCCGCGCCTTACCGTAATTTTCGCGCGGTCCGCCAAGTCTGCCAATTTACAAGTTCTGAACCGCCAGCATTCAGGCTCGCATCGCCCCTCAGTTTGTCCATGAAAATCATCAGATTAGCACAGTCATATCTGGCACTCGGCGCAATCAGACCGTGGAAGTCTAGGAAATAGGCAGCATGAGCGACCTGTTGAGTGCGGGCGTAATCGAGTGATGGATACCGCCCCACATCAACACCCAGCGCTTTGAGTTGATCAAAATCGGCCAGTTTAAGTGTTTGGCCCATATCAACTGACAATTCATGGATTTCGTGGTTTAGACGGCTTGGCCAAATAGGTTCGAGCGACAATCTGTAGCCAATTTCCGCCAAGGCGCCAGGCGCTTCCGTCGCTGTATAAAGCACATCGAATATATTCGGGGGACTCCAGCGACCTCCGGCAGAAGACCCGATCAAGGGGTCTCGGCCTTGCCGAACAACGCGCCAAACGGGTCCGGTAAAAGCTGTCGGTTCAATCGCGGCTAGGGCATCGATCAATTCTTGTTCGTGAACGCGCCATACCGATGCCATTGTCTACGTAAAGGTCCCGGCATCTAGACTCTCTAAGATGGCAAGGACTTCGTCCGTTCGCTCTTCATGGATCAAGTCAATGGGGCGCTGATCAGCCAAAAGGCGATGGCGCGAATACAACCACATTCGCGCTTCATCTGGGGCATAAAAATCGGAAAGGCGATCCACGACATACCGAAGATCCGAGATCAGAAGTTGGGTTTTCGGTTGTGGAAACGCGGACCCAGCATTCCAACGAGAGACGGTTGCAGGTGAGACGTCGGCGATGTTCGCGACATCCATGCCTTTCAAAGCCCCGTTCGTCTTCAAATCATCAAGAATTTTGGCAACAGCGTTTGTCATATTCATCTCGATATTAACAAATTTCTTTCAAATTATAAATTTCTGAAAGAAAATAATCAAGCTATGAGGTCTGACTGGCTTTCTAAGCCCGTTTGAGCTGACCCGCCAGGGCATTGGCGCCGTGATCGGCAATCGTTCCGATTTTTGTTCGGTCGTAAGACGTGGTCTGATAGATCAGATTAATCCAGTTGCCATAGAGAATATGGCCGTTTGATCGCCAGCAATTGATTGGCTTTTGGCTTGGATCATCGTTCGGATAATAGTTATGCGGCACGCCGATGGCATCGCCATTGGCCACGTCGCGTTTGTATTCAGCGTCTATGGTATCGGAATCATATTCTAAGTGATTGAACATATGAACGTGGTTGAGAAGCGGATCATAAACTAAGCAGACGCCGGCATCTTCCGATGTGACCAAAACTTCCAGATGCGGGTGAGCCTTAAAATCGACAGTATGATTTTCCGTATGCCGTGATACCGGTACCGGGAACCTGTCATTCAGGCCTCGAACCAAACTCGATGTTGGATCCAACAGTTGGTGTTCAAACACGCCAAAGGCTTTGCCGGGCAGGGGGTACTTTTGGATTCCGTAAAAATGATTGAGCGCCGCTTGCGCGCCCCAACACAGATTGAACAATCCATGCACATGGGTGCGCGACCACTCAAAGATGCGTTTTAATTCTTCCCAATACATCACGTCTTCGAACGGCAATTGCTCGATGGGTGCGCCTGTGATGATGAGGCCATCAAATTTTTGATCCTGCACCTCAGTCCAGGGCACGTAAAAATCTGAAATGTGTTGAGCCGACGTTGTTTTTGGCGCATGCGTCGTCAGCCACAGCAGCGTGATTTCGACCTGCAAGGGCGTTGCCCCAAGAACCCGAGCCAATTGCGTTTCTGTCTTAATCTTTTCTGGCATCAAATTCAGCACGGCGATCCGCAGGGGGCGGATATCCTGGCGCAGGGCCGCATCTTCATCGATGACGGGTACGCCTTCGCGCTCAAGAATCTGTCGGGCCGGTAAATTGGCAGGTACTTTAATTGGCATTTCAAATCTCAGTTTTTTGTCTGGCCACGCGCCTCAGCGCGGCGGCGACACGTAGAGAGATAGGTCTCGACGGTCTGCGCTGCAATACCACCATCACGAACGGCTTCGCCCATAACATTAAACAAAAGTCTTAAGAACCCGTCACCCGTGGGTGCAACACCGCCAGATGCGGCTTCAAACAGGCGAACAGCGGGTATGCTGACTCCAAATTGCTCCGCCAATTTCTCATAGCGAGGGCGACGGTCATCCAGCAGCGCTGGAAACAATTTTCTGGCAAAGGCTTTTGGGTCGATACCTCTACCATCGTCAGGTTCAGTGGCTAGGCGCGGCGTGATGAAATTTGGGTAGTAAAACATAGGCTTAGGGTCAGTTTCTGCCCGTGCTTTTAAGGCTTCTTCATTCTCGGCACCTGACCGAATGTGAAAGATTAGCGTTTCCGATTGCAGGGCCTGAATAACTGGGTCATTAGGGTCATCAAGATCGCAGATTTCGCATAAACTGCCCGACGCATCATTCATGAAATGCTGACATTCATATATGTCCCAGGCTTTTTGAATAAAGCGCGGCACATCGGTCATCGATTGACGTTCACCGTCGGCGTACAGCCCTTGGCGTTGCAGAAACGTTGCTTTGTCCAGCCCGCCCGCCGAAGCATCGCCAAACATCCCTAAAAAGGTCGAAACCGGGTCTAAATTGTCCGTCGTAATGTTGTGATTGATGTAGATTGAGTCAGACCGCAACAAGTTAGCGACGAATGGATCATCCATTTGCATAATCTTCGCTTTAATGTTGTCGAGAATGTGTTCTGACAAGTACCGTGTTCCAATGCGATAGTCGGCCGAATAATGGAACCAACCCGCGTTTCTGCGCAGTGACGTCGACAACAGTGTTTTGCCAACGCCGGACATGCCCAACAGTGTCACAGCGTGAGGAAGACGCTTGAACGAACCGAAATCAGAAAGAGCAGGATCATGTGTCATTATCGTCAAAACCATTTGAATTGCGGCACCATGACCGCGCTGTTGCAAGAATGGAAACAGGGTTTTGACCCATCATTAACCGAAAGGCCACCCGCGTGAAGACTCCTCACCTTGTTTCTCTCGCCACAGCAACACCCAGCCGCGTGGTTGAACAAGCAGAAACTGCGGCGATCGCACCGCAATTGTTTGGCGGCGATAGCGCTTTGTTGGAAGCCATGCGTCCTGTTTTCGAAAATGCGGGCATTGATCGACGCCACTTGGCGCAACCTCTTGATTGGTATTCAAAATCAAGCGGTTGGAAGGAAACGCAAGCGTTGTTTGTGCAGCACGCTTTGGATTTATTGGAACGTGCGGCCAGGGATGCCGTGGCAGAGGCCGGGCTGGCCATGACGGACATTGATACGGTCATGACTGTTTGTACGACTGGCATATCAACGCCGTCGCTTGAATCGCATCTAAAAAACCGACTTTCGCTGCGCGACGACGTGATGCGCCTGCCGATCTTTGGGTGGGGTTGCGCTGGTGGCGTGTTGGGGCTGATGCGCGCTGCTGACGTAGCAAAAGCGCATCCAGGATCAAACGTTCTGTTGTTGGTTGTTGAACTTTGCACGCTGACGTTTCGGCCGGGTGAGCTGACCAAAAGCAACGTAGTTGCCAGTGCTTTGTTTGGTGATGGCGCGGCGGCGGCAGTGATCTCAACCACTGGTTCTGGGCCAAAGATTGCAGCAGGTTGTGAGCATACCTGGCCCGATAGCTTGGGCGTGATGGGCTGGCGGGTCGAAGATGATGGCCTGGGTGTCGTGTTCTCGCGCGACATTCCAAACTTAGTGCGAAACGACATGAAAGGCGTCTTAGATGGCTTTTTGCAGTCCCAAGGTTTGATCCTCGACGATATCAACGCTTTTGCGCCACATCCTGGCGGGGCGAAGGTATTGGATGCCTTAGAAAGTGTATTTGGTCTAACCGAGGGCGGCTTGGGCGATGCCCGCGACGTTTTGCGCAATTATGGCAATATGTCTTCGGCAACGGTGATGTTTGTTTTGCAGCGGGTGTTGCGGCGCGGCCTTACTGGGCGGTGTCTTCTCAGTGCCTTGGGACCGGGCTTTACTGCGGCGCTCGGGCTGTTGGAGGCTGAGACATGATGCAGATGTTGGCAGACATTGGCTGGCCTGACGTCATCGTTGCCTTGGTTGCGGCGCAACGAGTCGGTGAATTGATCTTAGCCAAGCGCAATACCGCCGCCTTACTGGCTCAAGGGGCCTATGAGGTCGGAAGCGGGCATTATCCAGCCATGGTCCTGATGCACGGGTCATGGTTGGTGTTGATATTGGTCATGGTTCAGTTTGACACCCCCATCAATGGGGCCTTACTCGCAGTTTTTTGCCTGTTGCAGGCGTTGCGGGTGTGGGTGATCGCCAGTTTAGGTCCTTATTGGACAACACGCATTATTGTTGTGCCGGGCGCACCGCTGATTTCGACGGGACCGTATCGCTTTGTTCGACATCCGAATTATTGGGTGGTTGCCGCAGAAATCGCCGTTTTTCCCTTGGTTTTTGGCCTTTGGCAGATTGCGATTGCTTACAGTTTTTTAAACGCTGCGGTCCTGTTTGTTCGGATCAGGGCAGAGAATCAAAGCTTTACGGACAGGTCTTCCGAGTGATCCAGCGGAAAACTATTCAAAAAAATGATTTGAGGACTCCCCAAGGGGCCATGGCTTTGCTTTAATCATACGTAGTGAGAGGACGATCAAGGGGCCTCTCAGACACGGACCCAAATTGGGACGCTTACGGGAGGAGACCTGAATGCAAAAATCGCTGCACATTGATCCGGAAAAATGCACCGGATGCCTACAGTGCGAATTGGCGTGCTCTTACGACAATGAAGGGGTGTTTAACCCTGCAAAAAGCCGGATCAAGGTTTTCAATTTTCATAATGAAGGTCGTTTTGTTCCGTACACTTGCACCCAATGCGCCGAAGCATGGTGCATGCAAGCATGCCCGGTTGACGCCATTCAGTTGGATCACGAAACCGGTGCCAAGATTGTTCACGACAACATCTGCGTTGGTTGCAAGGTTTGTACAATTGCGTGCCCATTTGGCACCATCAATTACAACGCACAAACCGGCAAAGTTATCAAATGTGATCTCTGCGAAGGCGACCCAGAATGCGCCAAAGCCTGTCCGACCGATGCCATCGTTTACATCGATGCGAACTGGACCGGCCTTGAGCGCATGAAGAATTGGGCCGCTAAGACAGATAGTGGATCACAAGCGAGCGCGTAAATAATAAGGCAATCAGCCACATAAAAGCGCAACAACATTGGGAGGTTGGTATGGCTTGGGCAGGACAATTGCTTCGCGTCGATCTAACGAACGGCACGGTTAAGAAAGAAGCGATAAACATGACGTGGGCCCAACAGTATTTGGGGCAACGCGGTTTAGCGACGAAGTATCTGGTTGAAGAAACGGATCCAAAGGTCGATCCGCTCTCGCCAGATAATAAAATGATCATGGCCACCGGGCCGCTAACGGGAACATGTGCGTCCACGGCGGGTCGGTATTCGGTCATCACGAAAGGTGCCCTGACGGGCGCTATTGCGTGCTCGAACTCTGGCGGCTTCTTCGGCAACGAAATGAAGAACGCTGGGTATGATATGATTATCTTTGAAGGCAAATCACCAAAGCCAGTGTACCTGTACGTTGAAAATGATGATGCAGAATTGGTCGATGCATCTGCCTATTGGGGCAAATCCGTATGGGACACAGAAGAAGGCTTGAAAGAACAGTATGGTGATGACTTGCTGCGGGTTGCGTCTATTGGTGTTTCTGGCGAAAAAGGTGTGAAGTACGCCTGCATCGTGAATGATATGCACCGTGCGGCTGGGCGTTCTGGCGTTGGTACAGTCATGGGATCGAAGAACCTTAAAGCAGTCGCTATCCGCGGCTCGAAAGGGGTTCAAGTCAAAGATCCGAAGCGATTTTTTGAGGCGACAAATGCGGGCAAAGCTATTTTGGCTGAAAACGCCGTCACCGGCCAAGGATTGCCAGCCTATGGCACGCAAGTGTTGATGAATGTTATCAACGAAACAGGGGCATTGCCGACCCGTAATCACCGCGATGTCCAATTTGAAGGGGCTCACGCCATATCTGCCGAAGCGATGGCAGAGCCGCGCGAGTCTGACGGTAAGCCCAACCTGATTACCAATGGGGCTTGCTTTGGCTGCACCATTGCCTGTGGTCGGATTTCTTCTGTTGATCGGACGCATTACACGGTTGTTGATCGTCCGCAGTACCAAATTGCATCTGGTGGTTTGGAGTATGAGGCCGCTTGGGCCTTGGGTGCTGCGACGGGCGTGGATGATTTGGACGCCCTGACATTCGCCAACTTTATCTGCAATGAGCAGGGCTACGATCCAATTTCCTTCGGCGCCACGGTGGGCGCCGCAATGGAAATGTTTGAAGCCGGCGTCATCACGACCAAAGAAACCGGCGGGATCGATCTGAAGTTTGGCAACGCCAAGGCGTTGACAGATTTGGCGGAACTGACCGGTCGCAATGAAGGTTTTGGGGCTGAAATTGGCCTCGGGTCAAAGCTTCTGTGTGAAAAATATGGTCGCCCAGAGTTGTCCATGTCCGTAAAAGGGCAGGAATTCCCAGCCTATGATTCACGCGGCATTCAAGGCATGGGCTTGGCGTATGCCACGTCCAATCGTGGCGCATGTCACCTTCGTGGGTACACGGTTGCTTCGGAAGTCTTGGGCATTCCAGAGAAAACAGATCCGTTGGTGACGGACGGTAAAGCAGGTTTGGTGAAAGCGTTCCAAGATGCCACGGCGGCGGTTGATTCGGCTGGCATCTGTGTGTTCACCACGTTTGCCTGGACTTTAGACGATATCGCACCGCAGATTGACGCGGCGTGTGAAGGCGAATGGACCACCGAGAGCTTACTAGAAGTTGGCGAGCGTATTTGGAACATGGAACGCCAGTACAATATGGCCGCAGGCTTCACGGGAAAAGACGATACGTTGCCACCGCGCTTGTTGAAGGATGCGGCGAAAGTTGGCCCTGCAACGGGTAAGACAAATGGCCTTGAGGCTATGTTGCCAGAGTATTATGCGGCCCGTGGGTGGACGCCGGACGGCACACCAACGAATGAAACGGTTCAGCGTCTCGGTCTTTAAATCAGGGCTAAGACACGAATGGTTTTGAATGCGATGTAGGCGGGCGGGGTTCGGTTTTGACCGGGCCTCGCTTGTTTTCGGGGTTGGGAAAACCCTGATTTAACAGGAGATATTTCATGCGTCATGTGATCATTGGTGCCGGTCCTGCGGGCGTTATTGCGGCAGAAAATCTGCGTAAGCTCGACAAAGACTCGTCGATTACGATGATTGGTAAAGAGGCTGAACCGCCGTATTCGCGGATGGCCTTGCCGTATTTTTTGATCGGAAATGTTCCGCAGGAAGGAACCTATCTTCGCAAAACCGAAGGCCACTATGACGCGCTGAATATTGAGTATCGCCAAGCAACTGTGGCTTCGGTTGATACGGGCGCTTCTAAATTAGCGCTCGAAGGTGGCGGTAGTGTTGATTACGACAAGTTGCTGATTAGTACTGGGGCGCATCCAATTAAGCCACCGATTGAAGGCCTTGATCTGCCAGGCGTGTACCATTGTTGGACGCTAGAAGATGCCCGCAACATTATCAAATTAGCGGACGAAGGCGCACACGTTGTCTTGATGGGTGCGGGGTTTATTGGCTGTATCATTTTGGAAGCCTTAGCGCTTCGAAAAGTAAATCTCACCGTTGTCGAGATGGCGGACCGTATGTTGGCCCGCATGATGAATGAAGCCGGTGCCGAAATGATGAAAAGCTATTGCCAAGAACGGGGCGTTGGCGTTCACACGAATACAAAGGTCACGGGTATTGAAGCTGTAAGTGATGGCGAAGGCACGCTGAGTGTCCATCTAGATAATGGCCAAGCTTTGCCGGCGCACGTTGTTGTAGTGGCTGCGGGCGTCCATGCCTATACAGAGTTCTTAGATGGCAGTGGTATTAAGGTTGAAGAAGGCATCGTTGTTGATAACCACCTTCGCACGTCAGCCGACAATGTGTTTGCGGCGGGTGATTGCGCCCAGGGTCCTGATTTTTCAACAGGTGGCTGGTCTGTTCACGCCATTCAACCAACCTGTACAGAACACGGTCGCATTGCAGCGATGAACATGGTTGGCCGAGATAGCCGCTATAAAGGCTCACTGAACATGAACGTGTTAGATACATTGGGCTTGATTACGTCCAGCTTCGGCGCATGGGACGGGGTCGACGGTGGCGAGTCGGCAGAGGTTATTGATAAGGATCGCTCGCGCTATATGCGGCTCGAATTCAAAGATGATCTGTTGGTAGGGGCGTTATCGTTGGGACGCACTGATCATATCGGCTGTTTGCGGGGGCTTATTCATTCGCGGGTCAAACTTGGGGTTTGGAAGCAACGGCTGATGGCGGATCCACAAAGGATTGCCGATGCCTATGTTTCTTGCACCAGCCCAACCTAACCCTGTGTCCGAGACTATCCTGAAAATTCGCCTAAAGCTGTACGCGTCTTTGGCGCAGTACTTGCCGCCAGGTGCAGAGAAGAACGAGGCGGAAATTAGCATTGCGGAAGGCGCATCCGTGCTCAGTGTCTTGGAGAAATTTGGCGTGCCGCGCGAACACTGTCATTTGGTGTTGGTAAATGGGTTGTTTGCCACGCCTGAAACTCGTGACACCCATCAACTTAAGGATGGTGATCACCTTGCTGTGTGGCCGCCTGTGGCAGGTGGGTGATCGGCGAAGATGGCCAACCCTGTGATCATTGAAAAAGACATGGCTTATAACCGCAAAGATATGCTGACGGGCATTCGCCGCGCTTTTGGTGATGCCATGTCGGTGGTTGGTAACACGGTCACAGTGACGCTGGATACCGGAAAACTATCGGTCTCATTAGGCCCAGAACTCGAACGGAAGATCGCCTTGATGCGGATCATTCATATGAACGTGACCCTTTCGTTCGAAGGGTTTGCGGATGGCGCGCGGGAAGAAACCCTGGTGCAGTTTGACAGGGCGTTCCAGCGCGGTGGCGGCTAAACCTACCTTCTAACGTTTTCTTTCATATGGATTGTTGGTTTGGCGCATCAGCATGCGGATTGGAATGCCGTCCAGCTTAAAGCTATCACGCAATCCATTGGCTAAATACCGAACATATGATTCCGGTACGGCCTTCACCTGAGAGCCAAAGACGGCGAATGTTGGTGGCCGTGTTTTTGCCTGCGTCAAATAGCGAATTTTGATGCGCCGTCCTTTTGAGAGGGGAGGCGGGTGTGCTGCCAGCATTGCCTCCAGCCAGCGGTTTAAGGCACCGGTCGAAATGCGGGTTGACCAGGTTCTGAATATTTTTTCGACAGCGGGCATCACCTTATCAACGCCTTTACCCTCTAAGGCTGAAAGCGTAACGATTGGGACGCCGCGTACCTGGGTGAGGGATGTTTGTAATCGATCATGCAGTTGCTGGCGCGCTTCTTGAGGGAACTCAACCACATCCCATTTATTCATGCAAATTACCAAGCCTCGGCCTTCATCGATTACATGATGGGCGATGGTCAGGTCTTGTTTGTCTATGCCAATGGTTGCATCCAACATCAACACAACAACTTGGGCATATTTCACAGCCCGCTTGGCATCGTTGACCGCTAACCACTCGACCTTATCGGAAACGCGCGATCCACGGCGGATGCCGGCGGTATCAACCAAGCGTATGGAGCGGCCCCTCCATTCAAAATGGCTGCTAATCGCATCGCGTGTGACGCCAGCCATAGGTCCGGTCAGCATTCGGTCTTCACCTAAAAGCTTATTAACAAAGGTGGACTTCCCAACATTGGGCCGACCGACAATCGCCATATGCAGCGGCTTTGTAGGATCATCGTCGATGGCGACTTGCTCGACGTCTTCATCTTCGAACGCACCCATCGAAAACCGGTCATCGTCTTCGTCGTCGTAGGTTTCGAATGCATCGGTGGGGGCAAGTGCGGCCAAGGCGTCGTAGAGCCCATCGAGGCCTTCGCCATGCTCGGCAGAAAGTGCAATGGGTTCGCCCAGACCAAGGCCAAAGGCCTCTCCCATCCCAGGCACGCCGGCTTTGCCCTCACATTTATTGGCGACCAAGAGGACGTCTGTCGGTTGCTTGCGCAGCCAATCAGCAAAAAATTTGTCCAGTGGTGTGACGCCCGCGCGGGCGTCGATCAGGAAAAGAACAACGTCGGCATCCATCATTGCCATTTCGGTTTGGCGCCGCATGTCGCCTTCGATGCCGGTCTTGGCGTCTTCGAGACCCGCTGTATCAATCAACGTGAACATCAGATCAGAGATGCTGCCGTCGGCTTCTCGGCGGTCACGGGTAACACCCGGCTGGTCATCAACCAACGCGAGGCGTTTACCAGCCAAACGATTGAACAACGTGGATTTGCCAACGTTAGGACGTCCGCAGATCGCAACGCGATACGCCATGGCGTATGCCTTTCTAGAATGACGCTTTTTTAGCGGTAAGCGACCAGTTCGGCGTTATCCGCCAGGAAATATAGGGCACCATTTGCCACGATTGGTGGCACAGAAACGCCATCTGGCATTTCTAGAGTACCTAACAAATTACCAGAATACGGAGACAGCGCCCAGGCTTCACCATGTGATCCCGCAACAATCAGTCGGTCACTGGCGACAAGAGGTCCGGTCCAAACAATCGGATCGGTTTTATCCTCTTCGTCTTCAAAACGCGGTAGACCACGGACCCAATAGATACGACCATCCGTTCGCGAAACACTGATGATTTCGGCATCAGGGGTCAGCACATAAATGAAATCACCGACAACCCACGGGTTGTTGTAACCCCCAATGCGGCGCTCCCAGATACGGCGACCGCTGCGTAGCTCAAATGCTGCCATTAGACCAGAGTGACTGATGGCAATGACCATACCGCGATCAATGATGGGGCGACCACGAATATGAGAAAGGCCAGAAATAACGTCAGTCCGTCGTCCCGATGCGAGGCTTTCCGTCCATAGCACGCGGCCCGTATCAACACGCAAGGCGACCAGTTCACCCGACGAATACGGCACGATCAGGACGCCTTCATCTTCCGCAGGGCTGGCACCGCCAAGGATGTTCGCAACCTCGGCAATCGATTCATGCTGCCAGAGTTCTTCCCCCGTTTCCGCGTTTAACGCGACGAGGGAATTATCAATGGCGACGGCAAAAACACGACCGCCGCGGACGGTTGGGGCAGTGCGCATTGGTGCCAAACCGGTAACGGTCCAGGCCCGCTCGCCCGTGTCAGCCCGCAAGGCAACGACGTGACCAAATCCGGTTGTCGCAAAAACCAACCCTTGGTCGCTGGCAAGGCCACCGCCGATGTGACCGTCGTCTTCTTCGTCAGGCGTTAGTTCGGCATCCCAAAGCTCATCGCCTGTTTCAGCGTCGAAAGCGATGACGACGCTTTCTGAATCCATCGCAAAGACGCGCCCGCCAGCAACGATGGGTTCAGACGTATACCGTTGTTCGTCATTAGCTGCCGCGCCGATGTCGCTGCTCCATTGTTCTTCTAAAGTGTCGTTGATTTGAAGGTGGTGCATGGCATGATTCGCATAGCCACCGGCTTGCGGCCAATCCGCGTTTAGAAAAGGGGCAGGCAGCAAAATGTTTGCATCCGCCAAGTCTGGATCAGCAGATATTGTTCGTTCGTGCAGCAATACGGCGACGCGATCACCGGGCAACGGCGCGTTTTCTGCTTCACCAAACCAATCGTCTAAGATACCTCCACAGCCGGAAAGGGCAGGAACGATGACGGCTAGCATTGCGAGGCTACGAATCGGAAAGCGAGTGATTTTTATCATCATCTGTTGCCGTTCTATGACCCAGACTTTGGAAGCGTCGACACGATGGCGGTGGCGCGCTCACGAAGTCCATTTGGTGCCAGGGCATCAACTGCCAATGAATCGAGTGTTGAGCGGGCAGAGGCAATATCCCCTGCTTCAATGTCAATCAGCGCAGAAAGTTCACGGGCAACAAAGCGCATGTGATTGGTTTCAGCCATAAGAGATGCCAATTCAGATTGTAGGGCTTGATCATCAGTCCCTATCTGCATTCCTGCAATAACCGCACGAACGGTTGCGATATCGCGGTAAATTTCGTCCACTGCGGTATCGGTCGCAATGGCGCGATAAGCCGTGCGTGCCGCAGCAATATTGCCTTCATCCGCGAGCAGTTGCGCTTTGCGTAACGTGGCAATCAGCGCATAGCCGCCATCAGCTTCGGCGGCTAGCGTTTCAAATGCAGATCGTGCCGATACAACATCACCATTGCGGGCTAATTCTTCGGCAGAATCAAATTTGCGCCCCGTTTCAAGGCGTTGGTCGGTGGTATAGCCGGTCCACCATTGGAAACCCCCGACGCCGACGACAAGCGCAACAACGGCAGCGGCTAAAATACTGCCGTACTGTTTCCACAGTTTCGCGAACTTTTCTTCGCGTAAGTCGTCCTCAATCTCTCGTAAGAGCGGGTCAGATGTCTCAGCCAACGAATTATACTCCAAATACTGACGCAGAAGGCTGCGTTGGGGTAGACTACCTAGCCTGTTGATAAGCGCGCGACAATACCGTCCAAAGGCCTTGGGTTCAAACAATCTGGGTCGACACCGGATTTAAGAGCCTTAACGACTCATTAACGATGTTTGTTCATTGTTATCAAATTGATAATTAGGGGGTCGCGATGCGCGTCTCAATGGTCAGTGCTGTTATATCAATCATTATGCTTTCGGCATGTGACGTCTTGTATGTGGGCTCTGCTGCAACGCTCGTTACGACGGATAAGACCATTACAGATCATGCAATCTCTATTGCCAGTGGTAAGGATTGTTCTTCTGTGAGAGTTGAGCGTGGGCAGTCTTTTTGTAAAGAAGATGAGGTCAATCCAGAGCCAAATGTTCATTGCTTTCAAACGCTTGGTGGAATTGATTGTTACCGAGACCCGGTTGACCCGTATGATGCCCGAAAGACGAAAGTCGGGCAGAACGACCATAACACGACGGGGCAGTAACCCAATTTGTGATGTTTGGACATCTGATCTGGTTTCAAGCTTGATTCCACGCTTCCATTGACAGACGTTGCAGACACTTAATTCATCAAGATGGGGATCGCCGTGAGAACGCTGCTGATTGCCACGGGCATAGCAATGCTTGGGTTGGCCGCTGTGTCGGCCTATATCCTGTTTGAATCCGACGATGATCCGGCCAAGATTGCCCGCAATCAGTTTCTAACGGCCTATGAGCAACTGTTGCCAGAGGCCAATCGTGGTGATCTTCGCGCCCGAATCGCCATCGGTGATTTGCTGCGTGATACGCCCGTTGAGCATGGTGGAGACCCAGCGCGGGCTGCTGCTTTCTATCAAGCTGCCGCTAAAGATGGTTTTGCGACGGCGCAAACACGGTTGGGTCAGTTGTACGAACAAGGCCTTGGGGTGCCACGGGACATTGGTCGAGCTTATGATCTGTATCGGATTGCTGCGCAGGTCGGGCGTCATGCAGATGCCCAATATGCGTTGGCTCAGATGTACTACCAAGGGCGGGGTGTGGCGCACGACTACGGGCAAGCTGTTGACTGGTATATGAAGGCGGCAAGCGGTGGGCACCCGGTTGCACAATTCCTTGTCGGGCGCATGTACCGCGATGGCTGGGGCATCAACACGGATATTATGGAGGCCTATATTTGGTTTTCGTTGGCCGCAGAGCATTCCGAAATCGTGCGGGCTGTAGACCCGGGTTTTCATGTCATCAAAGAAAAAGACGATGTTCAGGCGGCGCTGAATGCCCATCAAATACGCGAGGGTAACCGCCGAGCCGATCAGCGGAGAGTTCGTCGATAGCCCCGATGCCTAATAACGATGCATCTTTAAACCTTTAGTCCATATCGACGGGTTACAAGATCGTAGTGCTATCGGCTTGTTATGGTTGAGAAGTGGTTCGAATTTTTAGAGCATAGTGTGGTGGATTCGAAGTTCACCGCATTTTTCGAGGCGACCACTTTAGGGAACTTCGAAGCCAAAACCACACGAGATCACTATGTTGCTAGTGTCCGGATCGAATCTGACGTTCGAAAAGCGGATGTCCCAAATGATACGAACTTCAGATTCGGGACAATAGCCCGTGGTACCCATCGGCAAAATTGTACCGCCAGTTCGAGGTCGATAACTGGAAATCTGTTATCGCCGAGATGAAGGCTAACTTAACGACTGCGTCTGCGGCACGGAAATCTCAAGGTTAAGCTTCATGCCGATGTGCGATGCTTTGAAACCAAGGCTTTCGTAAAATCGCTTGGCATCGGGGCGTTCGGCATCTGTTGTTAACTGAACCATTCCGCATTCAGAGGCTCTCGCGCGTTGGATGGCATGATCGAATAAAGTGCGGCCTAAGCCCAGATTCCTGTGACTTGCTGCGACACGCACACCTTCAATTTGGGCGCGAGGCATACCCATCCGAGATATATGCGGAAGAATCAAAAGCTGCAAACAGCCAACAACCAGTCCGGCTGCATCGCAGGCGACAAGCAAGTGATTGCCGCCTTGTTCCGCCATGGCGTCAAATGCCTCAGTATACGCCTTAGGTAAAGGATCGGTGAGCTTTTCTCTCGTTGCGCCCAACTCATCATCAGCGAGCAAGGCAACAACGGCGGGAAGGTCGCCATGTGTCGCCTCACGGATCAAAATACCATCAGACATGCAGAGTTATGCTGGCCACGGCAGAGAGAATGTTTTGATGGTGGTGAAGCTCTTCATCGCTTCTTGAACACCTTCTTTATAGCCTAAGCCTGAGTCCTTAATGCCGCCAAACGGTGACATTTCGATGCGATATCCAGGCACCTCCCATACGTTTACCGTGCCGACACGGAGATCAGAAACGAAGCGGGTGATGTCATCCATCCGATTTGTACAAACACCTGATGACAGACCAAACGCTGTCGAGTTTGAAATACGAATTACGTCATCAATGTCTTTGCAGCGGATCATCGGCACAACGGGGCCGAACGTTTCTTCGCGAACCAGTTCGCAATCAAACGGTACGTGGTCCAGAACGTGCGGTGGGAACAAAGCACCTTGACGGGGACCGCCCGCGTACAAGAGTTCCGCACCGTTTGAAACAGCATCAGCAACACGGCGTTCAAACAGCATGGCAGCTTCTTCGTCAATCACGGTGCCGATATCCGTATTTGGATCCATGGGATCACCACAGATCAGCTTTTTGGTTTTCTCAACGACCAGGGCCGCGAATTCATCGGCAACGCTATCGATGACGAGAATCCGTTTTACTGCGGTGCACCGTTGACCAGAATTCTTCGTGGCCCCAGCGACAGCAAGCTCTGCGGCTTTGCCCAGGTCTGCATCATCCATAACAATCAACGGATCATTACCGCCAAGTTCCAAAACTGTTCGCTTATAGCCCGCAGTTTCAGCAATGTGTTTACCGATGCGAACGCCGCCAGTGAAGGTGACGAGTTCAGCATTGGGGTTGGTAATCATGGCGTCACCGACAAGGTTCGGATCGCCAGTTATGACTTGCAACATTTCTGGTGGTAGACCCGCTTCGTATAACAAATCAGCCAACAAGAACGCGGTCAGTGGTGTTTTTTCTGTCGGCTTTAGGACCATGCAATTGTTGGTCGCAACACTGGGTGCGATCTTATGAGCAACTTGGTTTAGTGGGTGATTAAACGGGGTGATGGCGCTGATGGCTGTGAGCGGTTCACGGAGCGTGAAGATTTTACGCTGTTTACCATTCGGCGTGATGTCGCACGAAAAGATCTGACCATCATCTACCATACACAACTGGGCAGAAAGCGTAAAAACGTCGTATGCGCGACCGGTTTCATAAAGTGAATCTTTCTTTGATAGACCGCATTCTGCCGTAATCAGATCAGAGATTTCATCGGCACGGTCACGAATGATTTCGCCTGTTTTGCGCAAGATATCAGCGCGATCAGAGCGCGACAATGTCGGCTGGTATGCGGCAGCGATTTCAAAGGCGTTGCTAACGTCTTGTAAGGTTGCTTTTGGCACGGTGCCAACGACGGCGCCGGTGTGTGGGTTCATGACGTCGATTGTTTCATCGCGCTGAATTTTTTGTCCGCCAATACGAAGGGCTTCGTGGCGAATGGGCAATGAGGCATCCATGTGTGAGGCTCCTGTATCGTTGTTTAAGCAGCAGATCGCGCGGCTTGTGTGTGATTGAGGACCAAGTCAAAGGCATCAAAATTGCGCAAGGCGCGCGAGGCATCTAGGCCCTGAACAGGTTTTGTTAGAATAAGGGGAACGGTTTGTTCGGAGACCCCGCCGTGTGATCGCAAAGGTTCATTTAGGCCGGACAGATCGTGTTCTTGCTCGCGGGTGCCTAAAACCGTGTGGCGGGTTGAAACAACTATCAAGTCACCCAACCGTTCTTCGGGCAATTCAAACCGCGCCGCTGCTTCGGCACGGGTTAAGACGCACTCTAACTTATCCAGCGATTGAAGATGAGCGCGCACAGCATCAATATTGGCGCCTGTCATATACAAGGTTGCAAATGATCCCAACGCGCCGTGATGAACGACATAAGGATCGGTGATGGGTAAAATCACACGGGTCGAATCATGGCCAAACTGCGTATCCAATTGGTCTTGCAGATAGGTGACGTCCGGCAGGCCATCTTCGCCAAACTTTGCATTCATACCGTGATCTGCCGTCAGGGCGATGGTCGCGCCCAAAGCATCGAGCTGGGCTAAATACTTGTCCATCATGGCATAGAACGCATTGGCTACGGGCGTGCCTGGGGCGTGCTTGTGTTGAATATAGTCCGTTGTCGACAGATACATTAGATCAAACGGTCGCTTGGTCATTAGCGCAACGCCACACGCAAAAATAAACTCAGACAACTCGGCTGAATAGACATCTGGCACGTCCATATCAATCAGGTCAGCGGCATTGTCGATGCCGTTTTCTGCAAGGGTTGTTTGATCTGCTTTTTCTGACGAGAACGAAATAGCCCGGCCTGATGTCATATCTAGGCCGTGCCCCAAAAGGCGGCGAAGCTTGTCTTTTGCGGTTATAACGCAAACCGACGCGCCCGCATCATGGAACGCTTTGAATACCGTCGGTGCTCGTAAGAACTTTGGATCATTCATCATGACCGCTTCGCCGGTTTCCGGATTGAGGAAATAATTTCCAGAAATGCCGTGCACGCTAGGCGGCTGGCCGGTCACGATGGACAGATTGTTTGGATTGGTGAAGCTGGGGACAACGCAATCAACTCGAAGATCTGCACCATTGGGCATAACAGACGCCAGAAAGGGCATATGCCCGCCGTCTATAGCGCGTTCAATGTAGTCTGGTTCCGAGCCATCAACGCAAACAACGACGGTTGGCGTCGTTGGCCACGCATAGGTTCGATCATTAACGACGACATGGGCTGGGTGGGTGATCATTTGAAACTTCCTTTATTCGGCGGCATTGGTGTCGGACGAAGTGCTGACACCCATATCGCGTAGCACCTGTTTGATTGTGCGCAGAGCGCCTTCAATTGTGTCGCGCCGGATATCTCCGATACACCCAATGCGAAAACTTTCTGCCACGGTCAATTTACCGGGATAAATGATGTAGCCCTTTTCGCGAAGGCGATCATAGAACGTTGGAAAAATGAAGGCAGGATCTTCGGGCATATGGAATGTAACAATAATAGGGGCCTGTAGATCGTCTTCCAACAGAGTTTGAAAACCCATGTCGCGCATACCGCTGATGAGTAGGCGGCAATTCTCTGAATACCGTGCTAGTCGGAAAGGCTGTCCGCCCTCGGCTTCAAACTGCTCGATGGCTTTGTCGAAGGCGAAAATGACATGCGTTGGCGGCGTAAATCGCCACTGCCCGTTATTTTCCATGGCGTTCCACTGATCGTACAGGTCCAGGGCCAGGGAATGGGCATTGCCTTTGGCTGCGACCAGGGCCTTCTTTTCGATGAGGGCGAAGCCCAACCCGGGCACACCTTCAAGGCACTTGTTGGATGATGCCATGACGGCCTCAAAGGTTATCTCATTTGCATCGAGGGGCAGGGCACCAAAGGCGCTCATAGCGTCGATAATCAACTTTCGATCATGGCGCGCAACAGCGGCAGAAATATCTTGGATTGGATTCAGAATACCCGATGTTGTTTCGCAATGGACCGCCAAGACATGAGTAATAGTGGGGTCTGCAATCAACGCTGCATCAAGGGCCGTGCAATCAGTTGGTACGTTTTCTGGCGTTTCTTGAATAGTATAGTTTCGGCCAATCACGCTGAGAATTTTTGCCATGCGATGACCGTATGCGCCATTAACGAGGATAAGCGCTTTCCCATCCCGGGGTATCAATGTGCCCAAGGTTGCCTCAACTGCGAACGTACCGCTGCCTTGTATGGGGACGCACACATGCGTGTCTTCCGCATGCGCAATACGCAAAAGACGACGCCGAACCCGAGCATTCGCATCAATGAAAGCACCGTCGCGTGATCCCCAGTCGTGGAGCATCGCGGCTTTGGTTAATGCAGACGTGGTTAAAGGGCCGGGCGTAAGCAGAACGGGATCATCAGAGTCTGGCATCATGGGTCCTTTTTGTCGCGTTTATCATATGGCACACATCAGATTCTCTCTTAATCGGTCAAAAACGGTCATAAAGCCACAAAAAAAATATGCAAGTGAGCCATGCGTTGGGTGCAGATTACCCGATATAAGGGGGCATAGGCCAAGTTATTATTTCGTGACACGTTGCTGTTTTCTGCGGGCGGTGCGTTGACCTGCTAAAGGAATTGCCCGACTCTGTGGCATCTTTTCACAAGGCCGTTCAGAACGAAAAGGCACGTTGATATGTTGGCTGAACAACGCCGCAGCCTAATCTTAGATTTGTTGGACAGAGCAGGATCGGTTTCGGTAACGGAACTGCATAGTCGGCTGCGTGTTTCGCGAGAAACGATCCGCCGGGACATCACCCGATTGGCCGATGAAGGAAAAGTTCGAAAAACTCACGGCGGTGCTTTGGCGGCAGAGGCGGTCGAGCCAGCTTTCGACGAACGCATGTCGGTTAATATTGACGGCAAACGGGCTTTAGCCTGGGCGGCTTCAGAACTCGTCCCAGACGGGGCGTCGGTTGTGATCGATTCGGGCACAACAACGCTGTGCTTGGCCGAACACTTGATGGTTCGGCATGGGCTTACGGTTTACACGAATGACATTCATGTCGCTGGTCGCCTGAGCAATCGAAACGGTAATCATGTCTTCTTGGTCGGTGGTGAGTTGCAAGGGGGCGAAGGGGCACTTTTGGGCCGCGATGCAACGCGGACCTTATCTCACTACATTGCCGACTTCTCGTTTATTGGGGCATGCGCAATAAGCGACGAACCCTGGCTTTTGGATTACACCCGCGAAGGGGCAGAGTGGCGGGAAGCGATGATTTTGCAAGCCCGCCGTGCGGTCCTGTTGGCAGACACATCGAAATTTGGCATCAGTGCCCCCATTCGCGTACAGAAAATCGAGAAGATTTCGACCATCATCACCGACAAGCCTTTGACCGCGACTTACGCAGATGGCTTCCGCAAATTGTGTATCGAAACCGTTTTACCCGCCGCCTAAGCGGATAATTTCACGGTCTCTCCGTGGCGTTCACACGCGATGGACGCCAAATCAACGAAAGCATCAACAACCGCTTCGGGGGCCTTCAATGATTCTGGGTCTTCACCGGGAAAAGCCTCTGCTCGCATGCCGGTGCGGGTTCGACCAGGGTCAAGGATGTTGACGCGAATGGGGGTTTTTTCAACTTCAACGGCATAAACACCCGCCATCATTTCAAGCGCTGCTTTAGAAACGGCATAAGCGCCCCAGTACGCACGAGGTTCTTTAGCCACACTCGATGATACAAAGATGGCTCGCGCGGACTCCGACATCCGCAATAACGGATCAAAGGCGCGGATCAGCCGCCAGTTCGCATTGACGTTAATTTCCATGACGCGATTCCAAACCTTCGCATCATAGTGATTAATCGGGCGCAACCCGCCCAGTAGGCCCGCATTGGCGACCAAGATATCGAGCCGACCAAAACGTTCGTGGATAGCCTGGGCAACCACGTTGGCGGCGTTGGCATCTTCCAAATCAATTGGAACCAGTGTCATCGACAGGCCTTCGGCCTTCATTGTGTCATCTAGTTCCTCAAGGGCACCCTGGGTTCGGCCCAAGGCAATGACGTGCGCACCCTCTCTGGCAAAGCCTACGGCAACGGCACGACCGATTCCACGGGTTGCACCCGTGACTAAAGCAATGCGCCCGGCAAGGCGTTGATCAGGGGATCGGAGGGCCGTCACGTCAGTCTTGTTCAGCCAGCAGTGACAACTGCCGTGAGACGGTCCCACTTTCGTGATCGGTCAAGGGGATGGTGTAATCACCAGTGAAACAGGCATCGCAGAAATTGCGATCATTGCCTTCGCCGCGTTCTTCTTCGCCCACGGCCCGGTACAAGCCACCAACGGAAATGTACGAAAGCGTATCGACCCCAATGTGCGCGGCCATGGCTTCAACGTCCATACGGGCAGCCAGAAGTTTTCCCCGTTCTGGTGTATCGATGCCATAAAAACAGGAGTGCGTTGTTGGCGGGCTGGAAATTCGCATGTGGACTTCTGTCGCACCCGCTGCTCGGATCATTTCGACAATCTTGACTGATGTTGTCCCGCGTACGATGGAGTCGTCCACCAAAATAACCCGTTTGCCCTTAATGACGCCTGGATTGGCATTGTGTTTCAGTTTCACGCCCAAATGTCGGATCTGATCGGTCGGCTCAATAAAGGTTCGTCCAACGTAGTGGTTACGTATTATGCCTAACTCAAACGGAATTTTCGCTGCCTCTGCATACCCAAGAGCGGCAGGAACGCCCGAATCTGGAACAGGCACGACAACGTCAGCGTCGATATGGCTTTCACGGGCTAACTCGCGGCCAATTTGTTTACGGACGTCATAGACGTTATGGCCCTCTAAGATGCTGTCTGGACGGGCGAAATAGATGTACTCGAAAATGCAGAACCGGCGCGGGGCTTTAGCGAACGGTTTCAGGCTGCGCAGCCCTTTTTCATCAATGACGATGATTTCGCCGGGTTCAACGTCGCGTACCAATTCTGCACCGATGATATCAAGCGCACAGGTTTCTGATGTCAAAATGTACGAATCACCCAAGCGACCGAGCACGAGCGGGCGAACGCCATAAGGGTCGCGCACGCCAATAAGTTTTTGCCGGGTCAGGGCAACGATCGAATAGGCCCCTTGAATTTGCATCAGGGCATCCGTCAGCCGATCAACCACGCGCGTATAATCGCTACGTGCGATCAAATGAATAATGGTTTCGGTGTCGCTGGTTGACTGAAATATGCAGCCGCGCTCAACTAGGGATCGCCGCAGGCCATAGGCATTGGTTAGGTTGCCATTGTGAGCAATCGAAAGGCCGCCGAAGGCGAAATCCGCAAACAACGGCTGCACATTGCGCAATAGCGTTTCACCCGTCGTTGAATACCGCACATGGCCGATTGCCATGTTGCCACTCATCTTTTCCATCACTTCCAACTTATTGAAGTGATCGCCGACCGGGCCTAAGGCTCGCTCACTGCGAAAGTGCCCGCCATCGTATGACACGATGCCAGCGGCTTCTTGACCGCGGTGTTGAAGGGCGTGAAGACCCAGCGCCGTATGCGCCGCTGCGTCGGATGAATTGTAGATGCCGAATATGCCGCATTCTTCATGCGGGTGGTCGTCATCTAATTCGGCGTGGGTCAGACTCTGTGGCATGGCGGTTATATAGACGTCCTAAGGCGGCTTGTCATTGGTCTGTTGTCACATCTTCGTCATTATTGTGTGGCTTCGATTAACCGCTCAAGCGTTGAGCGCTCATTTTGTTCATAACCATTGCTGCTCGGCGGGCGCTCACCTTGGGGTGCGGGCTGTAATAGCTGCTCGGCTGTGCCGTCGGATGATGATTGCTCGGGCGGCGCCACGCGAGGCCGTCCGCCAAAAGATTCTGGGATTAGCTGAGTGATCTGCGATGATCCTTCAATAATTAACGGCATCGTTCGGGCGTCTTTCAACCAAACTGGATGATCCGCTCGGGGCAACACGATCTCCAGGCCAATATAGGCGACGCAAATCATCAACCCGCCGCGCAGCAAGCCAAAGACAAACCCTAACGACCGATCTAAGACGTTTAAGGCGCTTTCTTGAACCTTACTAGATAGGGATCTGGTGAGAACGGAAAGCGCAATCAGGGCTGCAATAAAGATGACAACGCCCGCTGCAAGATCAGCGGCAAGAGCGACGGGAATGAGGTCTCGGGCGAATGGTTTGACATAGGGGAAACCAAAGACTGTCGCCGCAATGGCACCAATCCACCCTAGAACGGATAAAATTTCGTGTACGAGGCCCCTTACGTAAGCGAAGACGCCCGATATGAGCAGTGTCGCACCAACGGCAATGTCGACAACGTTGATGGGCAAATTGGTGAGGCTATCCATTCACCAGTTCCTCTGCCACGACTCGTGGCCCAGCAGGCGCGGCTGCATGAATATGCACCATCAGATCTGACAAATGACCAACTTCCTTCATTTTGATTCCCTTTGGTGCGGATATTTTGGCAGCAGCGCCGCGCCGTTGCGGCACGAAGGCAGCATCAAAGCCCAGTTTAAGGGCCTCTTTCAACCGCGCATCCATGCGTCCGACGGGGCGGACCTCACCAGAGAGCCCGATTTCACCAAAAACAACGCTCGGGCCGGGCACAGGAACGTTTTCACGGGCGGAAATAAGGGCCGCAGCAACGGCCAGATCGGCGGCAGGTTCTTGAATGCGTAAACCGCCAGCAACATTCAAGTACACCTCAAAACCGGCGAAACTGAGGTCACAACGGGATTCGAGCACAGCCAGAATCATCGCCAATCGGCTACTATCCCACCCAACAACAGCGCGGCGCGGTGTTGCCTGGCCACTGGGCGCGACGAGGGCCTCAATTTCAACCAAAACAGGACGTGTGCCTTCCATTCCGGCAAAGACAGCGGCACCGCTGACGGGTTCGTCTCGATCTGCCAGAAAGAGGGCTGAAGGATTAGCCACTTCTGCCAAACCTTTGTCGGTCATTTCAAACACGCCAATTTCATCGGTCGCGCCGAAACGGTTTTTGACGGCGCGTAGAATTCGGAAGGCGTGTCCGCGTTCGCCCTCAAAATATAAAACCGTATCAACCATATGCTCCATGACGCGCGGCCCGGCAATGGTACCTTCTTTGGTGACGTGGCCAACAAGAATCAGCGTGAAGCCATGACGCTTGGCGAGCCGGATCAATTCTTGGCTGGCGGTACGAACTTGGGCAACCGTGCCGGGTGCGCTTTCCAGCGTATCGACATACAGTGTTTGCACAGAATCAATCACAACGACATCAGGGCTGTCAGGCCCTGACAGGGTCTTAGCGATGTCTTTAACAGACGTTGCCGCAGCCAATTGAACAGGCGAGTCCACGACTCCCAACCGGCGGGCTCGCAGCCTGATTTGCTCAACCGATTCTTCACCTGAAATATAGGCCGTCTTGATGCCCTTTGATGACAGTTTGGCGCAGACCTGAAGCAATATGGTTGATTTTCCGATGCCTGGATCACCGCCAACCAAAAGCGCAGAACCTGGCACCAATCCGCCACCAGTAACGCGATCCAGCTCGGCAATGCCCGTGACACGTCTGGGCGGTTCAGGAGCAGCATTGACGTCATCAAGAGCCTGGAAGGTGATCGCATTGCCTTTGCGCGCATCAATGCCTTTTGGCGCAATTTCAGGCGGTCGTTCTTCAACCAGCGCATTCCAATTACCACAGGCATCGCATCGGCCCGACCATTTCGGAGAAACAGCGCCGCAGCTTTGGCAAACGTAGTGTGACTTTGCACGGGCGGCCAATGTGTGTTCCTTAATTCCAGAGTTGCGCTTAAGCGCGCGCATCTGCGGTGATGGGACCTTCAGCGCGTCCATTCACAAACTGATCAACGTAGGCATTGCCGGAATTGTCAATTTGATCTGCCGGACCTACCCACATGATCTTCCCTTGATAGAGCATTGCGATGCGATTGGCGATCTTTCGTGCGCTGACCATATCATGGGTGATGGTCAGCGCTGTCACGCCAACTTCCCGTGTGGTCTTCACAATCAGATTGTTGATGACATCTGCCATGATTGGGTCGAGGCCCGTGGTTGGTTCATCAAAAAAGATAATTTCCGGATCAATGGCGATAGCACGGGCAAGGCCAACGCGTTTTTGCATGCCGCCAGACAGTTCTGCTGGCATGAGATCACATACCTTCGCGTCCATACCCACCTGGGCGAGTTTCTCGACCGCAACCTCGCGGGCTTTTTCACGATTCATGCGTTTTTCTGCTAGCAGCCCAAAGGCGACATTCTCCCAAACTGGCAAACTATCGAACAGAGCGGCACCCTGAAACAGCATACCAACTTTGCTGTTGATCCGATCGCGAGCCTTTTGGGTTATGCCGACGATTTGCTCCCCATCAATTTCAATGGATGATCCAAGGTCAGCACCCATAATGCCAAGGCAGCATTTAAGCATCACGGACTTGCCGGAACCCGAACCACCAATAACGACCACGGACTCGCCTTGATTAATTTCTAGATCAAGTCCGTTGAGGACGTGTTTTGTGCCAAAGGCTTTTTTGACGCCGGATAGCTTCAGCGTTGGTACGGCATCGGTCATTAAAAGAACACCAATGTCAGAACATAGTTGAAGGCCAACAGTAGAATGGATGCAGACACCACCGCGTTGGTTGTGGCTTGACCAACACCCTGCGCGCCACCTTTTGAATAGAACCCGTTATAGCACCCCAGCAACGTGATGATGAACCCAAAGACGGATGCCTTCACAAGGCCTGAGACAACATCCATCACCTGCAAAAAGTCCCAGGTGTTTTTAAGGTAGATTGAGGGGTTAAAACCCAATTGATAGACCGCAACGATGTAGCCGCCAAAGACGCCAATGATATCAGCGACCAAGACCAAGACTGGCATCATGGTAACACCCGCAATAACACGCGGAACAACAAGATACTTAATTGGGTTCGTTGATAGTGTTGTTAGAGCATCGACTTGTTCAGTAACCCGCATGGTGCCGATTTCAGCAGCCATCGCGGCGCCAATGCGCCCGGCAACCATAAGGCCGGCAAGGACGGGGCCAAGTTCTCTGGTAATCGATAAGACAACAACATTTGCGATGGCTCCCTCGGCAGAGAAACGGGAAAAGCCCGTGTAGCTTTGTAGTGCCAAAACCATACCAGCAAAAATGCCTGTGAGGCCGACAACAGGCAGCGAATAAAACCCAATCTCGACCATATTTCTCAGGATCATGCGCGGATAAAACGGGGGCCGGACGCAGTGGTTCAGTGTTGCCGCCATGAAAGTCGTTAGCCGACCGATTGAGCCAAACAGACTCAGGAAGGCAGCCCCCGTCGCGCGAAATGGATTCATGAATGAGTTCCTTGAGGGCGGGGAATTTCGGCATTCACATACGTGCGGGCGTACCGGTCGCCCAATGACGTCAAAATTTCGTAACTGATGGTGCCAGCCTTATCAGAAACCGCATCGGCATCCTCATCGGTGCCGATCAAATCAATCAAAGCCCCCGGGACGGTCACAGTTTCCGGCACGCTTGTTACATCGAAGGTGATTAAATCCATTGATATCCGTCCCACGACGGGAATTCGATGCCCGCCAATTGTGCCAAACCCTGAACTCGACAACGAGCGAAGATAGCCGTCCGCATACCCCACGCCAACCGTCGCGACCCGTGTTGGCCCCGTCACATGATAAGAGGCACCGTAACCGACGGTTTCTGAGTGGTCAACGTGACGAACTTGCAGAATTTTCCCTTGAAGTTTAATGGTTTGCGCCATCGGATTGTTGGTTTGTGGTGTTGGATTTCCGCCGTATAAGGCAATGCCGGGGCGGCCTAAATCAAAGTGATAATCAGCGCCAAGAAAAATGCCGGAAGAGTTAGCAAACGAGGCCCGCTTGGCGTTGCACAGTTTTCGATAAGCGTCAAAACGAGATCGCTGTTCTGCATTTAAGGGATGGTCCGGATCATCAGCGCAGGCCAAATGGCTAAGGACAACATCAATGTTCAAGCCACTCAGCAAATCTGGCGTACTCTGCAACCGAGAGACTTCGATTCGATCTAATCCGAGCCGCGCCATACCTGTATCAAATTGCACGTCGCAGGGCAGGGCTTTTTGCTTCTGTATGCAGACACTTCGCCACCGATGCACATCGTCTAAACTATTGAGAACAGGGGTAAGGCTGTATTCAACAAGGGCATCAATGTCGCCTGTCCAGATGCCACCCAAGACATGAATGTTGGCGGTGGGTAAAACTTTGCGAAGATCTACAGCCTCTTCTGTCAAAGCAACGCAAAAAGTACGGCATCCTGCCTGCCATAGAGCGGGGGCCACATTATCGGCGCCAAGGCCGTAGGCATCAGCTTTCACGACCGCCGCACAGGGCACGTTATTCAGCTTTAATTGAAGCCGTCGCCAGTTTTCGGCAATGGCCCCTAAATCAATTGTAAGAACGGCGGCAGACTCTGATACAGACCTCGGCACTGGCAACCTCGAGACACAATTGCATTAATGACCTGAGTAGCTGTCCGAGTGGGCTTGGTCCAGGTCTTCGAAGCGGGTGAATTGACCTTCAAACCGCAAGGCGATATCACCGATTGGGCCGTGACGCTGCTTGGCAACGATCACTTCGGCAATGTTGCGTGATTTCTCAAGGCGTTCCTCAAACCGTGACATGCGTTCGGCGTAACGATCATCTTTTTCCGCAGCGTGTTGGGTAACGCGGTCACGCTCTAGGTAATATTCTTCCCGGTAGATGAACGTGACCACATCGGCATCTTGCTCAATGGAGCCTGATTCGCGCAAATCAGATAGCTGCGGTCGTTTATTATCGCGCTGTTCGACAGCACGCGATAGCTGAGATAGGGCAATGACAGGAACATTTAATTCCTTCGCCAGCGTCTTCAGGCCGCGTGTGATTTCAGAGACCTCTTGGACGCGTCCGTCAGACCGACTGCTGCTACTACCGGAAATAAGCTGAAGATAATCGACAACAATCATACCCAGATTGTGCTGCCGCTTTAGGCGGCGGGCGCGGGTGCGCAGCGCGCTGACCGTCAGGGCTGGCGTGTCATCAATAAAGAGTGGCAGGCGTTCTAACTCTTGGATCGCTTCGGAGAGGCGGTGGAATTCGACGTTAGAGATTTGGCCTTTCCGCATTTTATCTGATTGAACCTGAGTGGTCTCAGAAATGATTCGGCCCGCTAGCTGCTCGGCAGACATTTCCAGAGAGAAAAACCCGACGACGGCTCCTTCTTCACCCTTCGTGCGAACGTAGGCATTTGCGGCGTGATAGGCCATGTTGGTGACAAGCGCGGTTTTACCCATGGACGGACGACCGGCCAAAATCAACAAGTCCGAATTGTGCAAACCGCCTAAAAGTTGGTCGAGATCGCGAAAGCCCGTTGTGACGCCAGCCAATTTGCCGTCACGCTGCATGGCGATGGTTGCGGCTTCCATGGCTTGCTTGACAGCAGAGGTAAACGGCATGAAACCGCCCTCAATCTCGCCTTCTTCTGCAAGGGTGTATAGGCGTTGCTCGGCCTCTTCTATTTGACTGCTGGCAACGTCTTCGACATCACCGGAATAGGCCCGGTTGGCAACCCGCTCGCCAAGGTCAATGAGTTCGCGCTTGAGATAAAGATCATAGATCAGGCGTCCATACTCACCTGCGTTTAGCAAAGGGACACCGGCGGCTGCCAGTTCCATCAAATACGCGGGGCCACCAATTTCTGAGAGACTTTCGTCTTGTTCAAAGAACCGCCGAAGCGTGACCGGATCGGCAATTTGGCCTCGCTCAATCTGCGTGGTTATGGCTTTAAAAATTTTACCGTGCGCGGCAATAGCGAAATGGTTGGGGCGTAAGAATTCAGCAACGCGTTCATGCGCCTTATTGTTGACGAAGACGGCGCCTAGCAGGGCTTTCTCTGCCGCAATGTTATGAGGCAAGGTACGAAACGCCGAGGCTGAGGTCGTCTCGGTCCCGCTTTGAGGATTAGAGATAGTGGCTGTAGCCGTCATTTGCGAATTTGAATTTGCGGGTGGTTCAAGTATTGTTGGCATGAGACGGACCATAAGGACGGGATCGAATCGAAGCCATCAATCACATTACCAAGAATCGAAAATCCAGGGGTTAACTTATGGGCTGTGGGAGTAAGTTCTGGTCAGGCCGATTGGTCTGTGGATTGCGGGTGTCGAATGTGGACAACATCAAAAGCCCGCGCTTGCTAAAACCAATCAGTTGAGTCTAGTGCATCACCAATAATGATGATCAGGCGAATTTCTTATGAGGCGTTGTGATCTGCTTCCGAAGTTCGTGCTCGCGGTTGGTCATGTAGTCTCGTGTGATAGGAAGTTGATCCAACGCGGTTGACATCTGTATTTGAAAAACGGCGAGGCTAAGATAGCGAAAGGCAATCTCGCTAGCGGCCAGATAAAACTCCCACATTCGAACAAATCTCTGATCATAAAGATGGGCGGCTTTCTGCTGGTTCTTTAGAAAATTTTGTCGCCATAACCGAAGTGTTTTTGCGTAATGCAGACGCAGAATTTCAACATCAGTCACCAGCAGGTTATTTGTTTCGATGGCTGGTGTAACTTCGGATAGAGCCGGGTTGTACCCCCCGGGAAAAATGTACTTTCTAATCCAAGAGTCGGTTGCCCCCGGACCGTCCAACCGTCCGATTGTATGCACCAGGGCGACACCATCGCTTGGATCCAGCATTTCACGAAGGCGTTTAAAGTAAGTGTTATAATGGTGAATGCCGACGTGTTCCAACATGCCGACGGAGACAATGCGATTGTAGTGTCCCGCGTGGACCCGGTAGTCCTCGAGCAGAATTTTAACGCGATTAGACAATCCCAATTTTCTGACACGTTCAGTTGCTGTGTTGTATTGTTCACGTGACAAGGTCAGACCTGTCACATGACAATCAAAATCCTTTGCCAGTGTGATCGCCATCCCACCCCACCCGCAGCCAATATCTAGAATTCGTTGACCCGGTTGAACCATAAGCTTAGCGGCAATGTGCGCTTTCTTGTCAGATTGCGCCCGGTCAATGTCGTCATGGTTCTCTGTGAAGTACGCGCAGGAGTACTGTTTATCCTTGTCCAAAAACAGATCGTAGAGTTGCCCTGACAGGTCATAATGATGAGCAACATTTTCGCGAGAGCGGTTGATTAGATTAAATTGATGCAAGGCGCGAAAGGTTTGTTCAGTTCGATCAATGATGCGGGTTAGCCAGGGCCAAGCGTGTTCTGGATTGCTTTGGCAGACAAGAACCATCAGATCATAAATCGTTCCCTTTTCTATGGTGAGGCGACCATCCATGTAGGCTTCCCCGGCGGCCATTCGTGGGCGCAGCAAAAGAAGCCAATGCAATGTCGGATCATGCAGGGTAACCGAGACACAAGGATCACCGCCGTTTCCGAACTCATGTCGGCGACCATTCGCGTCCGTAACAAAAAGTGTGCCGGTACGGACTGTATGAGAGAGGAGCCGTTTGAATAACATCTCCATAGCCTCATGCTGATTCGAGACGATAATCATAAAAAAAAGCCGGTACGAAGTTCAATTCATACCGGCTTTTCGCAGAGCGTGTATTGATCAATATCAGCTTGTGGGCGTTTCGTCCGCATCGGGTTCAGATGCCGCATCGGGTTCGCTGTCAGCGTCATCAACATCAGTCTCAACCTCAAGGCCTTCTTCGAAGACTTCTTCGGCTTCGAGGACAGCCTCGTTTTCTTCTTCATCCTGAGATCCGATAACAGCTTTACCTGTCTTCAGTTGGGTCTCGCCTTCGTCTTTTGAGCGGGCGACGTTTGCTGTTACGGTCACAAAAACTTCTGGATGAAGTTTAACGGTTACGTCGAACAGGCCAATCGTCTTAATGGGCTTGGCGAGATCGACCTGATTGCGGTCAACGGTAAACCCAGCCTCAATTAAACCCGTTGCGACATCGCGAGCACTGACAGACCCGTAAAGCTGGCCAGCTTCGCCGGCTTGACGAATCAACATGACATCAACGCCATTCAGTTTTTCGCCAACAGCCTCAGCTTCCGTCTTACGGGTTAAGTTGTCGGCTTCAAGATGAATGCGGCGTTCTTCAAAAACAGCCTTATTCGCATTGGTTGCCCGCAGAGCTTTTTTCTGTGGGATCAAAAAATTACGCGCATAGCCAGGCTTGACGGAAACTACATCACCCATCTGCCCCAATTTTTCTACGCGTTCCAACAGGATCACGTTCATGACGTCATCTCCTCGTCGTTGTCCTTGGGTCCGGCAAAACGACGGCGAATGCCGGCCCATTGTTCGATCATGCCCAGTCCGGTCACCGCCAACATGCACCAGACTGACATTAAGATAGTGATATAAAAGATGATCAGCAGGCCCTTGCCGTAGCTGACCAATTTGGCCATCGCATGCACGACCGCCAGTCCCAAAAAGAAATAGGGCGTTGCCAAAACCAGAGTTAGGTTTCTAAACGCATACCCAGCGTCGCCATCCAATACCAGCGCCAGTGCCGCAGAAACCACCAACGGCCAGGCAAGAAAATCTGGCAGAATAATTTGGCTATAGATGGGGCGAGGGCGAAGGCTTTTTCCATTACGCGATAAAATTGTCATCGCAATAGAGGCATTGATAAGAATCATGGTGATCCATGAGGCTCCAATGGCACCGGGAAGCCAAGGTGCAATGGATTGCACAAAGGTATCGCGTTGAGCATCGGTCGCTGCTGCTGCAAAAATCATCATGGCATCATTCAAGGTGCCTTCGACAAGGCCCAGCAAGCCAGGTTCTGATTGCGCCAACATTGTTGCAACAATCAAAAAGAAGACGCCTGCCATCAACGTGACCATGGCCACGACGACGCCAATTGGCATGAAACCAACAGAGCCAGTCTGAGGTGCCGCCTGTCCGCCAGTCGACGGTGCCGCCATCAAGGTTACGCGAACGATCAGCCAAGCGGGTAAGGCGTGAATGACGGCGAAAAGCAACGCTGTCATTGAACCACCAAAAATACCGGTCAGAAAAGCGCCGGACAGGCCCGCAATCGCAGCAGCCCTATACCCTTTTGCAAAACCGACGACCAAGATGGGTAGTGCGGCTAAGTAGCCCAGAAGCAGGGCGAAAGCTCCGCCCGTCACGAGGGCGAACCCTAATGTTGCGCTGGCCGCTCCGGCCGCAATCGCAATCGGCAGATCCTTGTTCATGTCACTCAGTTCATCACCATTCGCTCTTCGTGCAAACGGCCTGAACCCCATTGTCATTGGTTTCATTGGTTCGAGCCACTAAATGGGGTTCCAGCGCTTCATGTGGAAACCCTGGAACACCATTCACACCTTACTTAATAACGTAAGGCAGCAGTGCCAAGAACCGTGCGCGTTTAATTGCTCGGGCCAATTCGCGTTGTTTCTTTGCGGAAACAGCGGTGATGCGGCTTGGAACAATTTTGCCACGCTCCGATACAAAACGGCCAAGCAATTTGACATCTTTGTGGTCGATTTTCGACGCATTGGGACCAGAAAACGGGCAGCTTTTGCGACGACGATTAAACGCCCCGCGACCGCCGCCAACAACTTTCACCTGACGATCATCGCTCATGCTACGTCTCCTGTGCTGGCTGGGGCTACGCTGACTTCTTCCGCAGGTCGGTCACTGCGCGGCGGACGATCACCACCTCCGCGCGGGCCACGATCTCCGCGATCACCACGGCCACCGCGATCGCCACGATCCCGATCTTGCCGGGTCAGAATGGCAGATGGTCCTTCTTCCAGCTCATCAACACGAAGCGTCATATAACGCAAAACGTCTTCATGTAACCGCATTTGGCGTTCCATCTCGTGAACGGCCTCAGAAGGCGCATCAATGTTCAACAGAACATAATGGCCTTTGCGGTTCTTTTTGATCCGGTAGGTTAGGCTACGAAGACCCCACGGTTCGGTCTTAGTGACCTGGCCGCCGCCTTCAGTAATGATACCCGTGAACGTTTCGGTTAGGGCTTCGGTTTGCGCACCGGTAATGTCTTGGCGCGCAATAAACACGCTTTCATAGTATGGCACAGATTGTAACTCCCTCTGGCTTATCTCTTCCCCCGTAAGGCTGTGCGGCCTTACAACGGCATAGTCAGGACGATCCCGACAAGGAGCGAAGGCGCGGACTATAGCGATTCCTTTAATTCCTGCAACCTTTTCTATTTGGTGCGGTTAATACTGATTTGCCGGGGTGGAAAAGAGCCCGTAAAACATGGTTTAATGATGACTTCGAATAAAGATCGTTTTAGCCTCTCTGGCCGTGTGGCGTTGGTAAATGGCGCATCGCGAGGCATGGGTTATGAGATCGCCAAAGCCTTGGCTGAAGCGGGTGCCCGTGTGTTTTTTGGGGGACGCAACCAGGCGGCGCTGGAGATGAAAGTCTCAGACTTGCGGTCCGAAAATTTGGACGTTCATGTCTGTTGTTTTGATCAGACGGATGCAGATCAAACGGCAAAGGTGTTTCATAGCTTTAATGTTGCTCCTGATATTTTGGTCAATAATATTGGTGCGCGAGACCGCCGCGGACTGAAAGACCTGCCAGAGGATGCTTTCACTGGATTGCTCGATGCTCACATTACGGCAGCGTACCGGCTTTGCCGCCTTGCCGTGCCGGGAATGGCGCGCGCTGGCGGTGGGGCAATTGTCAACCTGACATCAATTGCTGGGCCAATCGCGGGACCCTCTGACCCAGGTTACACGGCGGCAAAGGCGGGTCTTACCGGATTAACACACTCGTTGGCGGTTGGGTTAGCGTCGCAAAACATCCGTGTGAACGCCATTGCTCCAGGATTTTTTGCAACAGAAGCCAACACAGACATGGTGGCGGACCCGGATACGCTGGCCTTCGTAAAGGCCCGTATTCCCTTGGGTCGGTGGGCACGGTCCGATGAAATTGCCGGAGCCGCAGTCTTTCTGTGTTCAGACGCGGCCAGCTTTATCACAGGCCAAACAATTACGGTGGATGGCGGGCATAGTGTCAAAATGTGAGCGCCGCCAACGATCAAAATACGTTTCACCTAAAACCACCTATGGTCAATTGATTCCAATGGTTTGGGGCACGTTAATAAATTTCTGTTATCATCATCGGTTAAGTGGTTTGTTTTAAGGCTTCAACTTTAGAGTGAATAACGTGGTGCTGAAAAATCGGAAAACCGTTATTATTGAAGATGATCCTGTCTTCTCGGAGGTTGTGGCAGCGCTGTTTGAGCACAGGGGCTATCAGACCTTTGCCTTCTTTAATATGGAAGATGCAATCAATGGCATTCCACATTTAAAGCCAATTTTGGTTATCGCAGACGTCTTTCTTCCAGGAATTGGTGGGGTTGAAGGCATTCGATTGCTCAAATCAAAATGGCCGGACCAGAAGATACTAGCGATGTCTGGCGGCTGGGGCGGTATGTCCGCTGGGGAAACGTTGAAGGCGATTAAAACCATCGGTGCCGACGGAGGCCTGATAAAGCCATTCGGTTCAGAAGATTTAGATGCTGCAATGGAAATGCTGGGGCTTCCTACCAAGCTTAAGTAGCGTAAAAACCCACTGCCTTGACACATTGCCGACCCCTTGCATGACTGAACACTTCGAGTCTCAGCAAAAGGTATCGATCTATGAGCACGGTTACCGCATTTGTTTTTCCGGGTCAGGGCAGCCAGACAATTGGCATGGGAAAAGACCTTTACGATACGTATCCGTGCGCCAAAGAGGTCTTCCAAGAGGTTGATGACGCGTTATCAGACCCGCTATCTAGAATTATTTTTACCGGCGATGCGGATGATTTAATGCTAACAGCCAATGCCCAACCGGCTTTAATGACGGTATCAATGGCAACCTTGCGGGTGATGCAGGTTGAGGGTGGCTTTGATCTGGCTTCACAGGCGCGGTTTGTCGCGGGTCATTCATTGGGCGAATACACGGCGCTTTGTGCGGCAGGGACGTTCTCGCTAGCAGATGCGGCGCGATTACTGCGGACGCGCGGATTGGCGATGCAACAAGCGGTGCCTGTTGGTGAGGGGGCCATGGCGGCAGTTTTGGGGCTGGACGTCGATCAAGCGAAAGCCGTGGCTGAGGAAGCGGCTGGCGATGACGTATGTGCTGCGGCCAATGACAACGCAGACGGGCAAGTCGTTCTAAGTGGCCATACTCAAGCGATCGAACGCGCAATTGGTATTGCAAAGGCAAAGGGTGCAAAACGCGCGATGTTGCTGCCAGTTTCGGCTCCTTTTCATTGTTCTTTGATGGCACCAGCAGCAGATGTGATGTCTGATGCCCTATCGAAAGTGGCAATGAGCGATCCGTGCGTACCGTTGATGGCGAATGTTACGGCGGCACCCGTTAGCGACGCGCAAACCGCTAAAAACCTCCTCATTGAGCAGGTCACAGGAGTTGTTCGTTGGCGCGAATCGGTGTTGGCGATGAAGGCAGCGGGGGTCGAACGCTTGGTTGAGTTGGGGGCGGGTAAGGTTCTTACCGGACTGGTTCGCCGAATCGACAAAGAACTAACGGGAACCAACGCTGGAACACCTGATGAAATTGATGCCTTGTTGGGCACTCTGTGACATAGAAGCGATCAGCCAACAATACGGGGGGAAACATGTTTGATCTTTCAGGAAAATGCGCCTTGGTCACAGGGGCTTCAGGTGGCATCGGTGGTGCCATCGCAAAAGACCTTCAGGCACAGGGCGCCGTTGTTGGGTTATCCGGTACGCGGGTTGAGGCCTTAGAAGCCGTGAAATCTGAGATCGGCAATCATGCTCATGTTTTGCCAGCAGATTTAAGCTCGGCAGAGGGCGCAAACACACTCATGAAAGACGCCATCGCGGCGATGGGCGCGGTCGATATTTTGGTCAATAACGCGGGCCAAACGCGTGATGGTTTGGCGGTGCGAATGAAGGATGAGGACTGGCAGCAGGTGCTGGATGTCAATCTAACAGCCGCTTTTCGACTGTCGCGTGCGGCCCTGCGCCCCATGATGAAAGCGCGTTGGGGGCGAATTATCGGCATCGCGTCTATCGTCGGGGTAACAGGAAATCCCGGTCAGGCAAATTATGCGGCGTCAAAGGCAGGGATGATTGGCATGTCAAAATCTTTAGCCCAAGAAGTTGCGAATCGGGGTGTGACAGTCAACTGCGTGGCACCGGGTTTTATCGCAACCGCGATGACGGATGTATTAACCGATGAGCAAAAAGCCGCGATCTCAAGCCGCATTCCCTCTGGTCGAATGGGAACCGTCTCTGAAATTTCGAGCGCGGTTGTTTATTTATCCAGTGAAGAAGCGGCCTACATTACAGGTCAGACCTTGCACGTTAACGGCGGGATGGCGATGATATAGGTGATTCTAGGACGCAGCGTTTCGCCTAACACGTTCGTGTTGTGCCGGTCGTTTGTCACAGAGTCTGCATGAAGGATGCTGGTCAAGCTTTGGGGGGTGTGCTATTTCGCCCGCCACTTTGAGATTAATCATCCATTAATAACACAGAAGCCGAGGGCACAAACATGAGTGACGTAGCGGATCGCGTTAAGAAAATCGTTCTAGAACACTTGGGTGTCGAAGAAGCCAAAGTTGTCGAAAATGCCAGTTTCATTGACGACTTAGGTGCAGACAGCCTTGATACGGTCGAATTGGTTATGGCCTTTGAAGAAGAATTTGGGATCGAAATCCCTGATGACGCCGCAGAAAAAATTCTGACTATCAAAGATGCGATTTCATTTATCGAATCGCAATCTTCTTAACGAATTGCCGCTTGATCGCCCGAGGATGTCTCGGGCGATTTGTGGCAATGTGTTATCTGACTATCACTATTGCTAGGGGGCGCTGAATCATGAGACGCGTCGCTGTTACCGGCCTGGGTGCTGTTACTTCACTGGGCTGTGGTGTCGAAACCATTTGGAGCAGGCTCCTTGAGGCTCGTTCGGGTATCCGAACCCTAGAAGGGTTCCGTACCGATGATCTGGCAACCAAAATTGGTGGTCAAGTGCTTGAAGGCGATGGCTCCGATGGAACCTTCAATCCTGACGCGTGGGTATCTTCAAAAGATCGCCGCCGCATGGATCAATTCATCGTTTATGGCATGGCTGCGGCTGAACAAGCTGTTCAGCACGCTGCATGGACGCCTGATGACGAAGAAAGCTTGTGCCGCACGGGTGTTCTTATTGGCTCTGGCATTGGTGGGCTCGATACGATTGCCAGAACAGCCCTGGAGCTGGAAGAAAAAGGCCCCCGGCGGGTTAGTCCCTTCTTTATTCCTTCAGCCCTTATCAATTTAGTTTCAGGTCAGCTATCCATAAGGCACGGTTTCAAAGGGCCTAATCATTCCGTAGTGACCGCATGTTCAACCGGCGCCCATGCCATTGGCGATGCCTCGCGCCTCATTATGCTAGGTGATGCCGATGTCATGATTGCAGGAGGCGCAGAAGCCGCCATTTGCCGGATCGGCGTTGCCGGTTTTAACGCGGCAAAAGCACTTTCCACCGATTTTAATGATACGCCAGAACGTGCTTCTCGTCCTTGGGATAAAGATCGCGATGGATTTGTTATGGGTGACGGCGCTGGTGTGGTCGTATTGGAAGAGTGGGAGCACGCCAAAGCGCGTGGCATCCCTATCTTAGCTGAAGTCGTTGGGTATGGGCTTTCCGGCGATGCACACCACATCACGGCCCCTGCACCTGACGGAAATGGCGCTTTCCGTTGCATGACGATGGCGTTGAAGAGTGCTGGGCTGAACCCCGAAGACGTTGATTACGTGAATGCACATGGCACATCGACGCCGTTGGGTGATGAGCTTGAACTTGGTGCCATTCGCCGGGTATTTGGTTCAGCGATTGAAACGATGTCGATGTCATCTACAAAGTCAGCCATTGGCCATCTTTTGGGCGCAGCGGGCGCTGTTGAGGCAATTTTCTCAATATTAGCGATGCGGGATTCTATCGTCCCACCAACCTTGAATTTGGATAATCCGTCCGATGGCTGCGTGAATGTTGATTTGGTTCCACATCGAGCGAAAGAACGCCAGGTTCGAGCTGTGCTGTCAAATTCGTTTGGATTCGGCGGCACCAACGCCTCTGTTGTCTTCAAAGCACCGTCTTAAGGCAAGAATGGAATGACCATTCGTCGTCTAAGCACAGCTTTACTGCTGTTTATGGCCCTGTCGTCGTTGGTTGTTGCCAGTTATTTGTGGGTTCTGGGCGAGGTTGCGAAGCCCGGTCCATTGGCGCAAGACACAATCATCGTTATACCAAAAGGCGTTGGATTATCTGAAATCTCAAGCTTGCTTGAGGCTGAAGGGGCAATCGTCAGACCTCTTTGGTTTCAGTTGTATGCGCGCTGGCGCGAACGCGACCGCACGTTGCAAGCAGGGGAGTTTATGTTTCCTGCACAAGCGACCTATGATGACGTTCTTGATATCTTGGAAACCGGTGCCGTTGTTCAGCGACGTATCACAATCCCAGAGGGCCATACGTCTTTGCAAGCGGCTGCGGTTATTCAGTTGACCCAAGGTTTAAAGGGCAACATCGAACGGGTTCCAGAAGACGGCACGTTGTTGCCTGAAACGTATAACTATAGTCGCGATGACACCCGGATGGATGTCCTTGAGCGGATGGAACAAGCGATGCGAGACGCGGTATCCACGGCATGGGCTAATCGAGCACCTAATCTGCCCCTCGCTACACCAGAAGAGGCCATTATCTTGGCGTCCATCGTCGAAAAAGAAACAGGCGTTGCAGAGGAGCGCGCGCGGGTCGCCGCCGTCTTTATTAACCGCCTTCGCAAAGGCATGCGCTTACAGTCGGACCCAACCGTGGCCTATGGTGTCGCAGGCGGCAGGGGATTAGATCGACCTTTAACACGAACTGATCTGGATACACCCACACCGTACAATACGTACACCATCAAAGAATTGCCGCCTGGGCCGATTGCCAACCCTGGGGTGGCGGCACTGGAAGCGACCCTTAATCCGATTGAGAGCGATGAGTACTATTTTGTTGCAGATGGAACGGGCGGCCATGTTTTTTCAAAGACGTTGGCTGAGCACAACCGTAACGTTGCAAAGTGGCGTAAAATTGAGAAGCAACGCAAACAGCAATCGACACAGTAACAGAACACGGTCATCCCTTTTTGGGTAGTCGGCTCGTCAAAGTATGGGCCAGACCATCCGGCAGTGCCCCCAACAGCCAAGCCCCGAATACCATTGGCCAGGGAAAAGCGATTCGGCCCCTGTTGGCCGTCAGGCCTTTTTGAATGATATGGGCTGCGCGATCTGCGGGCATCAGGAACGGCATCTTAAAGGTGTTGGCATCGGTGATTCGGCTTTCAACGAAGCCAGGGCAAATGACCGAGACGCCAATTCCGGACGGCGCAAGTTCGCCGCGAAGTCCTTCGCCCCAAGATCGAATGGCGGCTTTTGATGCCGCGTAAGCTGGGGCGGAGGGCATCCCTCTAAAGGCGGCCAAGGATGCCATAACGGCGATTTGCCCTTGGCCCCGTTTGCGCATGGCGGGCAGGGCTGGAAAAATCGTGTTTAGTGTTCCTGCTAAATTGATGGCAAAGATATCGCGCGCTTGATCTTCACTTTCTTGATCACCAGCCGTTCCGCCAGAAATACCCGCATTGGCAATAACGAGATCCAACGGGCACGCAGCTTCGGCGGCAAGAACCCACTTTGCTGTTTCAGCCCGATCTTGGATATCGAGTACCGAGGTCGAGACCGTTGCGCCTTGGAATTTGCACGCATCTGCCACATCTGCCAGACGGTCGACGTTACGGCCACAAAGGGCCATCGTAATGCCCTTTTCCGCATATTTCAAAGCGAGAGCGCGCCCAATGCCACTCGTGGCTCCAGAGATTAAAACAGAGCGTGGATTTTGGTTCATTAGATTGAACGATCGTGGTTTGCGGGGCTGGCGTGGCCCCATTAAAGTGCGTTCGCCGTTCTGTAACAAGAGGATAAAGATACCGTGACGAAAACCCCAACGACCGCTGTTCAATCAATGACTGGTTTTGCCCGTGTAGAGGGTGAGGAAGAAACGGTCACATGGGTTTGGGAAGCAAAAAGCGTGAACGGTCGTGGCTTAGATGTTCGAAGCCGTGTGCCGCAAGGTTATGATAGATTCGATCCAAAAATTCGAGATGCGTTGCGCGCGACCTTCGCTAGAGGCTCTATCTCGATCACGCTGACGATCTCTCAAAACCAAGGTAGCGCCGGATACCATGTCAACGAAGACATGGTCCGTTCATTGGAAATGGCTTTGCCAAAGCTTCAAAAAGCCTTCCCAAATGCTGCGCCGATTTCGATGGATGGATTGCTTGCGATGCGAGGCTTGTTCGATGCCAGCGACAATTCAGAAAATGCCAATCAAGAGGCATTAGACGTGATACTGACTGAGGGGTTATCGACAGTCGTTAGTGGTTTAATTGCAGAACGAGCGCAAGAAGGTAAGACGTTGCAGGCCATCCTCACCGAACGTCTTGACGAGATGCGTGAGTTGGCCGCAGCGGCTAAAAGTTTGGAAGTAACAAGACCAGAAACAATTCGTGCCCGCTTCGAAGAAAATATCGCAACGTTCTTAGGAGATCGTCCAGGGCTTTCAGAAGAACGGTTGGCGCAAGAGGTTGCATTGCTGGCAAGCAAAGCCGATATCCGCGAAGAGCTTGATCGGCTGTCTGCGCATATCGAGAAAGCGACGAAACTATTAGAAGGTGGCGGCGTGACTGGCCGGAAGCTCGATTTCTTAGCGCAAGAGTTTAACCGCGAGACCAATACGCTTTGCGCAAAATCTGGTGATGTCGAACTGACGCAGATCGGTTTGGCGTTAAAGACAAGCGTCGATCAGTTTAAAGAGCAGGTACAGAATGTTGAATGAAGAAACACAGCAAGGGTCGTTGCGGCGGCGGGGTTTAATGTTAGTTTTATCGTCGCCGTCAGGGGCTGGTAAATCAACAATATCACGGGCGCTGCTCGATGGTGACAGTCAGCTCTTAATGTCTGTATCGGCAACGACACGACCAGCCCGTCCAGGCGAGATTGAAGGAACACATTATTTTTTTGTCGATCAATCTCAGTTCGATGAAATGGTCGCGGAAGATGCCTTTTTGGAACATGCCACAGTGTTTGGAAACAGTTATGGGACGCCGCGTTCTGCTGTTGATGCGGCATTGCAAGATGGTCGTGACGTGTTGTTTGATGTTGATTGGCAGGGAACCCAACAAATTCAAGACAAAGCGCGCGAAGACTTAGTCTCAATTTTTGTTCTGCCACCATCCATTGAAGAATTAGAACGGCGACTGTATTCACGCGCGCAAGATTCAGAAGACATTGTAAAAGGGCGCATGGCGAAAGCCACGTCAGAGATGAGTCACTATGCCGAATATCAGTATGTTATCGTTAATGACGATATTGATCGGAGCGTTGCAGCCGCGCGGGCGATCTTGCAGGCCGAGCGTCTGAAAAGACGGCGTCAGGTTGGTTTGACAGACTTTATACGCAGTATGGGCGTCGGCCAATAAGGCTTCTATGGGTTGTCTTGCACCGCTTGCCACGCGACGGCAATTCTAACGAATTCGGAAATGGATAGCGTTTCTGCCCGGCGTTTTGGATCTATCTCAAGCGCCTCCAATGACTGCGCACTGATGGTGGCTTTCAACGACTGACGTAGCATTTTTCGGCGCTGGCCAAACGCCGCTTTGGTGACGGTTTCCATCGCGTGCCAAGGAACGGTTGATGCTTCTGTTCGCGGGGTTAAACGGACCACGGCAGACATGACCTTGGGTGGAGGTGTAAAGGCCCGCTTATCGACGGTGAAGAGGCGTTCGGCGTGACATAACCACTGGGTCATGACGGAGAGACGTCCGTAAAGCGACGAGCCTTTTTCAGCAACGATCCGATCCGCTACTTCTTTTTGGAACATCAAGACAAAGCTGTGATAGGCGCTAACGTTTTTCAGCCATGCAATTAACAAAGGCGTACCAACGTTATACGGAAGGTTTGAAACAATGCGTCTCGGAGCCTCTGGGCATAACTGTTGGAAATTAGCATTTAGTGCGTCGTCTTCAATGATTGTGAGGCGATTGTCTGATGCCGTAACGAGATCGGCAAGGGCTTCTATACAGCGTGGATCACGCTCAATAGCAACCACATGGGCGGCCCCGGCGCCAAGCAATGATCGCGTTAGGCCACCGGGGCCTGGGCCAATTTCAATAACGGTCCCCTCTGCAAGGTTTCCGGCGGCGCGAGCGATCCGATCCGTCAGGTTGCCATCTAACAAAAAATGCTGCCCCAACCGTTTGTCAGCCGCAAGGCCATAGGTCGCGATGACGTCGCGCAAAGGCGGTTGATTAACCATGCTTATCGTCATGAAGACGCTGCGTCGTGTTTGGTCATCTGAGCCGCTAGCCGAAGGGCTGCCATAAGGCTTGCCGGATTTGCTTGGCCTGTACCTGCAATATCCAAAGCTGTCCCATGGTCAGGTGAGGTCCGAACAAAGGGCAGGCCTAATGTCACATTGACGGTGTTATCGATATCAAGCGTTTTTACCGGAATAAGGGCTTGGTCGTGATACATACAAAGGGCTGCGTCATAGGTTTGGCGTGGACCCGGTGCAAACATGGTGTCCGCAGGCATCGGACCGCGGGCATCAATCCCTTCTGAGATCAGTTGATTGATCGCTGGTTGGATAATGTCGATATCTTCTCGTCCCATGGTGCCAGCCTCGCCAGCATGTGGGTTTAAACCGGCCACAGCAATAACTGGTGCTGCCATGTGAAAGTGCTGTTTTAGGGCCGCTGCGAGTACTCGGCCAGCGTGAACGATGGCGTCTGTGGTCAGGTTTTTAACCGCGTCTTTTAAGGGTTCATGAATTGTAACGGGCACAGTTCGAAGATCAGGGCCTGCCAGCATCATGATTGATTTGATATTGCTACCAGCCAACTGAGCAAGATACTCGGTATGGCCTGGCGCGGTAAATCCGGCTTCGTACAACGTTGACTTTTGGATTGGATTCGTCACTACGGCGGATAAGTATCCGTCCTGCACGGCTTGGACGCTGTGATCAATTGATGCGATGACGGCACCCGCATTTTTAAGTTCTGGCTTACCAAGGATACAGGGCGCACTTAACGGAATTGGATAAACCGGTAATGCCTGATTAAATACATCGGCTGGAATGGCGTCGAGCGCATCGAATAATCTAATCGGTACATCATATCCGAGGCTGTCTGCCAAGGTTTGCAGACGGGCAGGATCATCAAAGACAACAAAAGCAGGGCATTGGGTTTGTGCGCGATTTCGCCATGTCTTCAGTGTTAATTCGCCACCGATACCAGATGGTTCACCCATGGTCAGCGCAAGATATGATGAAGATGGCATGATGAGTGTTAGGCCCTATTGCATCTTACTGCCGGATTTCGACGAGTGCTGTTCGTTTTAAGTCTCGCAGATACTGCCGCGCTAAATTTTCTAGGCGTTCGTTTAGAATGCGTCGCCTGATTTGCTCGCGGATTTGTTCTTCGTTCGCTTCACCAGTGCGCTCGCAAACCATAAGAACGACAAGACCATCGGCGGTTCGAACAGGCGCACTTGGTTGACCAATTGCAAGATTATCAATCGCTGAGCGAATGTTTGATGGTAGGTTATCTTGCGAAACAGTTCCGACAGGGCCGGATAAGGGAGATCCAAGTTCAGCCCCTGCTGCTTCCAAGGCTGAACACCCTTGAATGCCTAATGCAACTTGCGTTGCCGTGGCGGTCGCTGCTTCAATAGCGGTTGCATCGGCACTGGGCGACAACGGTGTATGTAATTGGCTGAGTGTTACGCGAATTTCACCAGTTGGCAGACCGGGTGAGGTTCTTTCGTCGACCATTGCAATCAAGTAAATACCCAACGGCGTTTCAATAGGACGTGTCATTTGCCCTGGCGAAAGGTCGCCAGCAACGGGTGATAGCTCTGAGCCTAAATCCTCTAACTGCATGTATCCAAGATCACCGCCGTTGACGGCGCTTGGTGCGCGGGAGAAACTTTGAGCGAGGGCATTAAAATCAGCGCCATTTTGCAGTTCTTGAAGCAGCCTTTGTATCGTCTGCTGTGCTTGCCTTGGGTCGCCACCTTCGGATGGTATAAAAATTTCAGCAAACCGAAATTCAGATTTTCCGGCCCTTTCCTTTAAATCTTGAATAACAGCATCTATTTCTTCATCGCTAATGTTCACATCTGATGCGAACCGAGCGCTTATCGTGCGGAGCCATACTGTTTCCGCCTCAAGTTGCTGGACAAATGGTTCAATGCTTGCACCATTTCGCTCCAGAATTTCGGGCAAGGATCCAAGGGCCAAATTGCTACGTTGTTCAAATAATGAAATTCGAGCAGCCACAGCGTCTTGATTGGGCTCGATGCTTAAGCGCTTGGCCTCTTGCCGTTTAATTTTTTCGTCAATCATAAGGCGAAGCACTTGAGGGGCGAGGCGTTGTTCTGAGGCTTCTGTGATCGGAATGCCCGCAGTAACCATGACGAAACGCAAACGTAAACCCAAATCATACGCTGAGATTACTTCATCATTAACGACCGCAACGATTCGTAACGTTTCCTGAGCGCCAGAATGTTTCGCCATGATAAACATGGCACTGATGGCCAAGAAACCTGCGAGGAGTAAAGATTTTTGGATACGTACAAGCATCGTTAGAACAATCCACTATCGGTTCGAATTTCTCCCAGCGTCTTAAACGTCAGAGTAAAAAACAGCGCATCTTCCGGTTCAAGTTCGCGATCACGGAAGAACCGTCTTTGTGCCTGAGCGGAGAACTTCAAGCACTCATCTTCATAGGTTAAGTTCAGACCGACACTGCGCGTTTCACCAGCCGCTTCGTCGCGGATCATGTCAAAGTTGGTCCGCCAATGCTTATTGATCTGGGAGCTAACAGCCATATTAATTTCTTCACGACCCGCAAACTCACTTCCTGATACCGCATCAAAAAATAGATAACTCGTTGATGCCCTGAGAGCTGGAATGCCAGCAGACAAATTCACTTCATGACGGCGAGCATCAAAGCTGTCTTTGTCAATGCGCGTGCGATAGTTCAAATCTAAGTGGTCACCCGGTTGAATAATGACCCGACCGACAAAATCAGACACATTATCTTCAAGCCCTGTATTCTGCCCGAATGTTTGATCTTTTCTCGGGCGATAACTCTGCCCGACTAATACTTCTGTTCTGCCGCCACTATTGCCATAAAGGCCCCAGCGAACGCCGTAATGCAGCCTGGCCCCACCTTCGATTTTATCGATGCCCGAGAACCTATTCGACGTGAACAAGTTCGTATCATCGAATTCAAAAGCGAGACTATCCTCATTTGGAATGGTGTCTAAGTTGCCGCCATTGGGTGCTATGAAGCCACGAACGATAGGCTCGATAAGCTGGTACGAAGACTTTTCACGCCTCACGAATGGGTATCTCCAGCCAATTGAGGCCTCTGGAACGACGCGTCCCGTAAGGCCGGAAAATTGACCTTCAGTACCGCCTAGAGCGTGATCATTTACGTGGTACGCGTCAGCCTTCAATTCTAATGTCATATCGTAAACGTCGCCTTTAGGTGCCGTATACGGAAGATGCCAATAGGGCCGAACTGATATCCGTTGCATGTCGGTACCATCGTCTCGATCAAGCGAAACAACGTTACCATTTAGTCCGAATCGTCCCCCGGCGGCGCCCGGTCTTCCCTGATGCTCAAACTCGATCAAAGGTAAAACCAGCGGAATCGTGTCTGGATTGTCCGATGCGCCAAGACCTTGAAACGCGTAGGATTCAATTGAGAGATAATTTCTGTCTCTGAAACCCTCGACAAACAACCGGCTTTCGAGTGTTGTTGGGTGCGAGATGCCGTAGCGCGCCAAATAGGTATCATCGGTTGCGCGGTGAACATCAAAGCCCCACCGCCATGTGTCGTCGACGTCAAATCGAACTTCAGAATCGACATGGCCGCGCAAGTCATTCTCACTATCCAGGGCTAAACTGGAATCCATGTCAAAAGATCCATCAAGCATGCGTTGACGATAGTCCAACAGTGCGCCTGGCCCTTCTTCACTAGCGAAAAACGGCGTGACGGTCGCATCTCTATGGTCGCTGATTGCCCAGTAGTAAGGTGTTCGCACAACGGTCCCCAAATTTGAGGAGCCACCAAAACTGGGAGCGAGAAAGCCAGATTGCCGCTCTACCGTTGGATCGGGATGCGAAAGATATGGCGTATAGACGACGGGGACACCGCCGAGCTCTAACCATGCGTCTTTATATTCAATCCGTTGTTTATCACGATCATGGTAAACCTTTACGGCTTTGAGCTGCCATAAAGGTGCCTTTTCTGGATTATCAGAACACAGATTACACGGTGAATAGACAGCCTTGGCGAACTCTGTATCCGCATTAATTCTGCGACCGCCATTTGCGGCAATTCTCGAACCGTCACTAAGGATCATCCGCATGTTAGAGGCGATCCCGTTGCGGAGATCACCGGACAGTTCGATGTAATCCGTAAACATCACATCGCCGTTTGGCTCTAGCAATGTTACGTCGCCACTCGCTGTCATTAGATCATGTTTTTGATCATACGAGACCGCATTGGCGATCAGCGTACGTCCCCCATAGTTAATTTCGACACCACCGCTTGCCGTTATGACGTCTAGATCACGATCATGGCTTAGCGTATCAGCTTTGAAGTCAATGGGTTCATCTTGGACGGGGGTTTCGGGCAAGGCACCTTGTGCACGTGCAAAATTTGGCCCGATGACGAGCATGGCTCCCAAAACAATCGCAACGCTTACGCACATGAACCATGTGGTGGCGGGCAAGGTCGTGCCGGTTGCCATCATGTTAGCCGTCCTCAAGGTGGAGCAGGGTTGCCAAGCCCATCATTAGAGTAACGCCAGCCGGTGTCCAAGCAGCGAGTGTGGCCGGTATACTGTCAGACAATCCCATTGCAAAAACGACATCGGAGAAAAAGTATAGGACAAACCCTGTCATCGCGCCGCCCGCAATAATCATGGTTGTTCCGCCACGCCTGTTCGTTCGGAGCGTGAAAGTGGCAGCGATCAGAACCATCGCACACATCAAGAACGGGGAGGCAAGTAACGCGTGCCAGTGCAGTCTATGCCGCGTTGCCGAAAACCCTGATTCTTCAAGAATGCGGATAAATCCCGGTAAATCCCAGAAAGACATTGTCTCTGGAGGCGCAAAACTATCTTGGATCTTGCCAACGGTCAGGTCTGTTTCCAACCAAAGATCACTCTCTGTCAGGGTCGGCTCTTCCGGCCTGCGAACCTGCGCATTTTTGATGTGCCAAAATCCGTCTTCCAGTTCCGCAGATTGTGCGTCGATGCGCTCAACAAAGCGGTCGGCACCTTCGTAAATAAAGACCGTTACATTGCGAAGCTCAACGTCGATGCCATCTTGTAGGACATTCGTTGCATAGACGACGGATTGATCTGTGCCGTTTGATTGGCGAAGCCATAACCCAGAGTCGGAAATTGCCAACAAGCTCTCTCTGCCTTTGAACTTAAGGCTTTCCAGGCGTTCGTATCGCGATAGCGTTTGCGACGCTATTGGGTTTAAAAGCATGACTTGAATTGCGCCCAGCGAAAACGCCAGCAAAAGAACGGGTAGAAGGAATTGCCATGCGGATACGCCAGCGGCCCGCGCCACAACAAGCTCATGGTGTCGGTTGAGTTGCCAAAAGGCGATCATGCCACCGAACATGATGGCGAACGGAAAAATTTTCTGACCCATATGCGGTAGTTTTAGAACGGCAAGTTCAATGAGGTCAGCAAACACAATGTCGGGCTTGGAAGCAGCCCTGCGCATCAATTCGACACAATCAAACAAAAAAATGAGCAGCAGAAACAAGGTAAACAGAGCAAAGAAACTCATTAAAAAATGTCGCGCCATATAGAGCGATAGGACGGTCGAAAGTCGCATGATTGCTCTATGCTCCCGTCGCTGAAGCGGTGTTAAGGGGGGCTTCTGCGGGCGGGCGATAGCGCGACGGTTTTACCAAAATAAACAAACCAACGATGATCGGCAGAATCGCGTGAAGATAAAGCAGGGGGACCCAATCTTGGTTTTTAGCAACGTGATTTTCGAGGCCAACGGCGGACCCCAGCAGTCCCAAAAGCACGAAGATCGATATCAGAATGCGTCGCCACTGTGTGCGTCGGCTGGCAACGCCGGACAGAATGCACCCCAGACCAATGAGGGTGTAACCCGCAGCGCGAACCGGAGCCAAAAGACGTTTATGGCCTTCTACTCTAAATTTTCCAAAGTTTTTTGGGTCCAAATTTGTGTCATTTTCGACATCAAATAGCTCGCTCACCGTTCGTTCTCTTGCTTCGCGGTGCCGAATGCCGGAATGCCCTTGTGGCTGCGGAAGCTTAACAACCGAACGATCAAAATACAGCAGCGATAATTGTCCTGAATCCGGTGAAATCTCCTGCCTGTTACCATCAAACATAACAACCTGGGCACCTTGATCGGTTTCTACCATCGCACCGCGAGACGCCATCATCGTATAAGGATGTTCTTCGTTGCGGTTGTCATGCATTAAGATTCCAAGCAACTGCCCATCTTGGGATCGCTCGCGCACATAAACCACGATCCCTTTGCCAACGTGATTGAAACGGCCTTCTTGCAACAGAACGTGCGAGTATTTGAACCGAATATCCCACTGCATATCTTTAAAATTGCGATAGGATTCAGGAACAAGCCACAGATTCAAAAAATAAGAAAAGGCTACCACAGCACCGGTCAACAAGAACGCGGGATAAGCCAACCCAAGTTGCGAAACGCCGGCTGCACGCATGACAGCAATTTCGCGGTCAGTAATCAGTTTGGAGTAGACAAACATCACCACGGTAAACAGGGCAATGGGAACGATGATGTCCAGAAGGTTGGGCAGCGACAGCAGCGTTAAATACAAGAATGTGCCCGTCGAAATGCCCCGGTTAACGATCAAATCAATCAAACGGAGCGAGTAAACCAACCAGATCACGCAGGTTAGTCCTAACGACACAAGAATCATGCCGAGGCTGAGTTGCCCAAGAACGTATCGCGTTAGTCGGTTCATTGTCCCTTTACCCGGCGCGGGCGATCATGAAAACGACCCGCACCATGGGTGAAAACCCATGTATTAGCAAGGGCTTAGAATAAATTTAGCGACTGAAATAAGGCACGGTTGAGGTTGCAATGTTGAGACCATAGAAAGATGAGTCGCTTCAAAGGGTTGGTCAAAAATTGGCCAAAAAAACAGCCCCAGATGACCACAATATCTAGCCGATAAGGTGGTCATCCAAGGCATATTTTGTAAGGATGAGAGGCTAATTGCCGAGCAGGCCTTTGACGCCTTCAACAGCACCACCAACCGCATCGGAAGCGCCTTCGACAGCACTGCCCGCAGTGTCTTCAGCGGCTTTCGTCGCATCCTTTACTGCTTGACCAGCGGCGCCTTCGAGTAACCCAGAAAGATCGAGCGAGGTTGCAGCCTTCGTTGCCGCACCTGTTAACGTATCCAATATGACGGCAGCGATCTCTGCCGGTGATGCACCACCGCTATCTTTGCCAATATCCCGCACCTCAATGGCGGGAAGGTTCGTGCCCAGCTTACGATCACCCAGTAGGACGGAGGCAACGTTCACTTCGCCGCCGCGAATGGTCAGCAATTCAATGACTATTTTCTTTTGCGCACCGCCGTCTGCTGCTGGTTCTGAAGCAGCACTGCCGCTGGATAACTTTTGGGCGAAGGCATCAACATTGCGTTTGATCGCGTCAACGTTTGAGCCATTTTGGGAAAGCTCGTAAGTGACTTTTGGGCCAGCGATCAGCACTTCGCGAATGACCACCGTGTCCGTGGTGATCGATCCTGTATCGATGGAAACACTGATTTCACCCAGTTCAAAGGCGGAATCTGACTCAAACCCAGCAGGATTTCCGACGACCAAACCCTTAAGGGCACCTTTGCCAGACATCACATCAACATCGGCGCTGTTCAGGCTGACGGTTGCTTGGGTCGCATCCGAGCCTACGCGCTCAACGGTTTCTTTGATTAGGTGATCAATGTTAGACCACAAAAAATAGACAAGGCCTATAATCACGACGAAGAGGACGCCACCACCGATTAAAACCTTTTTCATCGCAAAAATCCTTTATTTTTAGCCGTTATTATCATCGTGCATGAAGTCCGCTAAACCGCACTTTAGGTATTCAAACAGGGTAGGCACGATAGGGGCTGTGCCTTAGTTCATGCAACTGCTGTTCGATGGCATCTAGACAGGCGGCAATATCTTACCCGGGTTCATTAAATTAGCCGGATCAAGTGCATTTTTCACAGCGCGCATCATATCGACTTCTACGTTAGATCGATAGCGTACCACGTCATCGCGTTTCATGAGACCAACACCATGTTCTGCCGAAAAGCTGCCATTCAAAGCCATTGTGACGTCATGGACGGCCCGTTGTATTGTTGGAACAAATGGGCGGAATTCGTCATCGGTCATGGTGTCTGGGCGCACAGCATTGAAATGAATGTTGCCATCACCGTAATGCCCGTAAGCAACGAGGCGGGTTTCCGGCTGAATATCTCGAATTTTTGCTTCGGCTTTGGTCAGAAAGGCGGGGATATCAGAAATTGGGACGGTGACGTCATGCTTGGCGCATAAACCGGCTGGAATTTGTGCCTGGGTGATGCCTTCACGTATCCGCCAAATACCGGCTGTTTGAGCTTCTGTCTCAGCGAGAACGGCGTCGGTTACATCCCCAGAGTCCATGGCATCAGCCAATATTTGTTCAAACCGGCCTCGTAAAACGCCGTCATCGGGGCCTGTCGACGCAAATTCGACAATCGCATAAAAAGGATGGGGCTGATCGAGAGGCACGGAAACGGCATCGATGAAATGCTCTGCCAGGGCGACGCCCGTGCGGTTCGACACTTCAAACGCATTCAACACATCGCCAGCACCGGCCATACAGCGGTCAAATAATGAGATTGCTGCGTCAACAGTCGGCAAAGCACAAAACGCTGTTTCGCGCGCGGTCGGCCTCGGAAACAGTCTTAAAACTGCGGCCGTGATGATGCCAAGCGTGCCTTCGCCGCCCAAGAAAAGGTGCTTGAGGGCGTAGCCCGTGTTGTCTTTCCGCAAGGATCGCAAGCCATCCCAGATACGACCGTCCGGTAGGACAACTTCTAAGCCCAAAACCAAATCCCGAGCATTGCCGTAGCGCAGGACATGGATACCGCCCGCATTGGTCGACAGATTGCCGCCAATTGTGCATGTACCCTCTGCCCCGAGGCTAAGAGGAAATAATCTGTTCACATCTGCGGCGGCACTTTGGACATCGGCCAGAATGCATCCCGTTTCAACAGTCATCGTAAACGTTTGTGGATCAACGTGACGAACGGCATTCATCCGGGTTGTTGATAGAATGATACCGCCTTCGGCCACAGCGCCGCCAACCAGACCCGTATTCCCGCCTTGTGGCGTAACGGTGACGCCGTGGTCATGACACAGCTTGACTACATCAGCCGTTTCCTGGGTTGAGGCGGGGCGGACCACAAGTTCAGTCTGGCTACGATAGCGCTTTCGCCACTCCGTCAGATAGGGTTCCAGACCTTCTGCATCGGTAATCAGGCCAGCAGGCCCGACAATATCGGTAAGCTGGTCAACAAAACCATCAGGCAAGGGGGATAGAGTTTGGGATTGTGTTTTCATTTGCTTTGTTTCGCACGCCCGCGCTGCTTGCGTCTATGGGTTCTTTGCGGTGGAACCGCGATGCAGCCGATCATTTATTGCTCGCCCAAGACCAATCATGGGAATAGGAGCAACAGAGATTGCGGATGCGCCAGCGGAATCAAGCTCTCGTAAATATCGAAAAAGGTTTGCTGCCGCTTCGACGACATCACCAGCGGAACTAAGGTTTTTACTGGCTTTTGGTAAGCCTGGGATAGCGCCTGGGCCAAAACCAAGCCACGCCTCACTCTTATTAACTGAATTAGCGTTAATCACTAAAGGTGTACTTGGTGCATAGTGACGGATCAACATGCCGGGAGACGCTGGGGCTGTTTTGCTGCCTTCGGTCGTGGCATCTTTGACGCAGAAACCAATAATCTTATCGATATCTTCAACAGCCAAGCACCCCGCGCGCAGCAGGATAGGACGATCCTCTTGAAAACCAATAACAGTTGATTCTAATCCACCCACACAGGGGCCACCATCAAGGATTGGCAAGTCCATGTCTGGAAACTCGGCGGCAACGTGGCTTGCCATCGTCGGGCTAAGGCTACCGGAACGGTTGGCACTTGGGGCCGCAACAGGGCGTCTGCACAGGCTTAAGAACTGCTGCGCCGTCGGTGACGCGGGCACACGAATGGCCAGGGTCGGCAACCCAGCAGAGACGAGGTCTGATACGTCGGTATCCGGTAATCTGGGTAACACCAACGTCAACGGACCGGGCCAAAAAGCAGCCGCTAGTTGCTCTGCAATTTTATTAAAAGCGACGTACTGCCGCGCCGTCACCAAATCTGGGACGTGTACAATCAATGGATTGAAAGTTGGGCGCTGCTTTGCTGCAAAGACTTGAGCAACTGCGGCGTCGCTCATGGCGTTGGCACCCAAGCCATAAACCGTTTCTGTTGGAAATGAGACCAAATAACCACCGCGTATCAGTCCTGCTGCGCCCGTCAGCATGTCTTTATTGATGGGCAAAATATGGGGCGCGGGTCCAGGGGGTCGGTTCACGGTGGGCTTGGCCTCACGTTAATTAACGAAAAAACAGTTAACCTTTAAATCCGTCTAACGGACCAGCGCCGAGCGCAATAAAACCAGGGTTCTCAAAGTTTGGCTTCGCATATCCCAGTGGTACACCGTCAACCCGCGTTACGCGACCGCCAGCAAACTGTAAGACCGCATGACCGGCTGCCGTATCCCATTCCATGGTGCGGCCAAACCGCGGGTAGAGGTCTGCTGTTCCGTCAGCAATTTTGCAGAACTTTAACGAGCTTCCGGCGGAAACCCTTTCTTTGATGGTGAACGACGCCAAAAACTCATTAGTCGCTTCATCGGCATGGGATCGGCTCACCAACGCCGATATCCCATTGTTTGGGATGCGGCGGCATTGAATTTGACGGGTCGGTTTTTCAGGCTCTTCCATGAAGGCCCCTTCGCGACCGCCAAAATAAGTAATGCCTTTGGCGGGAATATGCACAATACCCAGTACCGGTTTTCCCAGTTCGATCAACGCGATGTTGACGGTGAATTCTCCGTTACGGCTGATGAATTCTTTTGTGCCGTCAAGGGGGTCCACCAACCAAAAGGGCCTGTTGGAAACGTCAGGTATCCGTCCAGCAGCAACAGATTCTTCCGCAACAATTGGAAAATCGTTGGTGATTTCTTTTTTGATTCGGTCAATGATGATGGCCTCTGCGGCATCATCGGCTTGTGTGACTGGCGACTTATCACCCTTTGTCGCGACGGTAAATTCTGTCTGATAGATATCCATGATGGCATCGCCAGCACCCTTAGCAATTTTGCCAGCGGTTTCTAAAACAGCCAATCCCAGCGATAGTGTCACGCAGTGAACTCCCTAAATCATGAAACAAAAATGCGGTTTGTTTTCAGACGGCATCGCGCCAGAGTCGCGCCGAATCCGCAAGCGATTTCGACGAAATCTCTTCCGCAATAAACCGTTTTGCCGCAAATGTCTCTGACCAATGGTTGGGGGCCATTCCGGCTTTACGCTTGAGATGGTCCACAAACGTTGCCGCATCGGGCAATTGCTCCCAAACGGACGGTAAAAATAGCGCACGGCGATTGCCATCTTCAATGATAAGGCCATCAATACCGGGACGTAGTTGTGATAACAGATCGGCTTCGTCGGTAAACGTCATGGCTGTCGCGGGGCTCAGAACAGAGATCGACAAAACCAAATCGCCCGTTTCGGCTGCTGTTAGGGTTTTAAAACGCGGGTCTTTAAAAGCTGCCGAGAACGCGTTTTCTGCAACGTCTTGCGCTAAAGGGCGGTACGCTTGGGGAGAGCCAATACAGCCTCGCAATTGCCCAGCTTTCTTCAACGTAACGAAACAGGCACCGGTTTTTTGAAGATCGGTTGGAAATGTTTGCAGGTTGGGCTGCACGGATCGGCCAACCTTTAATCCATTTCGGATGGAGGCCGCCGCGACATCTAGCATGGCCCCACCATAACGCTTTAAAAGAGTCTTTGTTTCCGCTTCGAAGTCAGTCTTCGTTGGATTATTCCCTGCTTCATAAAACGCCCAAGCGCCATATCCGACAACACGATCTTTTGGGCCCGCCGTATCCCCTGAGTTACACAAATCAACTGTTTCAACCGTCATGCCCCGCTGCTTGGCCAAGGCCATCAATCCTTTTAGAGGAATCCGCCCACAGGCTTGGTCCTGACCAATGGCATCTATATCGAGCGCTTCGATGGCGTTACAGGTCTTACGATCAAGTGCTGAGGCCTCGTCATACCCCAGGTAATGGCTAAGATCGCTTGAGACCACAATCAGCGTTTCTGGCCCTCCCCAAAGGGTGCTCAGAACGCGGGCCACGACCTCTGGTGTGGCGTCTCCAACAACCATTGGCAATACCGTGGCCGATGGGAAAAGCGTCTGCAAAAAAGGGAGATGAACCTCGAGAGAGTGTTCTTTTTCATGCGTGGCGTCGAACGTGTGGACGCCTTCCAGTTTAAGCGCACTCTGTCGTAATTCTATATCCACAGGCATGGTGCCCAACGGCGTTTCAAAGCCATCAGCGCTGGAAACGGCAAAGCCACGCACGGCAACGCGATGGCAGGGACCGATCAAAACGATCCGCTTTATAATTTCTGTACTAGGCTTTAATCGGGCATAGACTTTAGCAGCCGTTGCGCCGGAATAAATGTAACCGGCATGGGGGGCAACAATGGCTTTCGGAGCATCGTGGTCAGCGCCAACTGTTCCGGCTTTTGCCATGAGAGACGTGATCAGAGGGGTTAATTCAGACTCTGTTCCGGGATAAAATTGGCCAGCAACGGCCGCTTTGCGGATCATGCCCATAGTGCGATGTCCTGACCTAATGATGTCTCAGAACAGTTTAGCGTTTCTATCCAGGGGCAAACAATAGCGTCGATGCCCGGCGATCAGGCCTCGGACTGTCGCCACGTGGTTCGCTCCAGCCGTAACACGAAACACGCGTCTTTTCCGAAAGTGCGGTGGCCTTCGGCTTCAAACTTCATTTTTTTATAGAAGGCTATGGCGCGGGTATTTGTGGCTAAGGGATTAATCAGAATTGTATCAACGTCCGACGACCAAAAGCATCGCTGGATCGCCAACCTCATCATGGCTGTGCCGTATCCTTTGCCCAGGTGGTCTTCTTCGCCAATCCAAATATCAATCGCCCGGAAACCGGATCGTATATTTCCCCAGTATCGACTGATTTCAAACTCTGGGTCGATAATGACCAAGGCACCGATGGGTGTATGGTCGGTTTCAGCAATCAAAATTTCACGCCAGGGCGGATCGAAGTTAATTTCGGCGGGCCAATCGGCGTGATCATCGGTGCCGCTTGAATCGATGACGTGTTGTTTTTTGTCCCATGCTCGAAGGATCGGAACATCATTTAAAGAGGCAAGGCGGAGAAGAACAGTCGGCATCAATAAATTGGCCGGTTAATAACCAGCACTTCGGTCAATTTCATTCTTCAAGGCCTCGCCAGCCTTAAGACTTCGCCAGTTATCAGCAACATCTTCGAAGCCGCCATCCATGTGCCAACCGGATACGTGGGGGATGAGTGTAACCCCAGGGTGGTCCCAAAGGGGACTATCTGCCGGTAGCGGTTCTTGGCTAACCACATCCAAAACTACATGGGCCGGTTGTCCGGCATTTAGGGCTTTCAGCAAGGCCTCTTCGTCAATCAGATCGCCCCGACCTACATTGATTAAGGTTGATCCCGGTTTCATCGACGCAAGCATATCTGCGTTCATGAGGCCGCGCGTGCTATGTGTAGATGGCAACACGGAACAAACGTAATCACATTCGCCGAGCATGGGTTTCAAGGCCTCTGGACCGTGCCTGGAATCGACGCCTTCAATCGACTTGGGCGATCGGCTCCATCCCAGGACACGAAAACCCAGTGTCGCCATCAGCTTGGCTGTGAGGCCACCGATGAAACCCAAACCGAGGACACCAACGGTCACATTTGAATTAAGCGGAGGTTCAATCGGGTTCCATACATGATTGGCCTGATCCGTCGCATAATGGCGAATTTGCTTATGATCACGCAAAACGAACGCCAAACAGAATTCTGCCATTTCGCTGGCACAGGCATCGGATCGCAGCCGACACACCCGAACGCCTTCTGGCAATTCTGGATTAGCCGCCATGGTCTCGACGCCCGCCCCCAGTTTTTGAACCAACTTTAGGTTCGGCAATTGGGCCGCTAAACCGGGCAGAAGCTGCGTGCAAACCAGCATCTCAACGGTCGCCAAATCGCCTGTATCATCCGGGTAGGTGAAAATGGGCGCTTCATCACCAAGAAGCGGGTGTAAGATGCCCCGCACCTGTGATGCTGTTAACCATTCGGGATTGTTCGTTTCGATGAGTATTGTCATACCACAACGCTAGCGGATGATGCGGCCTCACGGCAATCCTGGTTTTGCGAAACTTATGCCCGCCAGAGGGGTTTTCTAACCTCGATCGCAATTTGCTGAGTTGTTAAGCCCATATCGATCCGGTCGTGTTCATTCAGGCGTGCCAAGATAGAACGATCGTGGGCGCGCTGCTGCCACACCAACAGAAGACGAAGCGCCCGTCGGAAAAGACCTTCCGACCTGCGGGGGGCAGTAAGCGCTTGTTGAATCTGCGCTGTGTTCGGGGTTTGTGAAAAAGGCATCTTCGTCTCCTGTTTTTTGGTGAGCAACAGGATGACAGTGCGTTGTTTTAATCGCGTTGTCGCGGTTGAACAGTTCGTTCGCGACCGAAGGAATTAGGCTGTTTTTGCGTCTGATTGGGTGGGTGAGGCCATCGCCAAACCCTCAGCACAAATGTCAAAATGCTTCTGAAACGCGGCACGTCCCAGTGGCGTTATGGTCAGGCCACGGCTGCCTTTTTGGCGCTCTAGCCATTTCGCCTCTAGCGACAGAGTCATGACCGCAGCCGCTAGGCTACCCGCTGCGTGATGACGTCGCTCTGTCCAGTCCAAACAACTGCGAATCATCGGGCGTTTTTTCTCGGCGAGCACGGCCGTATCAACTCCCAAACTTTGGAAGAAAGCCAGTCCGGTATCGGTGACGGCAAACGTCTCGCCGTTGACCGATACGTAACCCTGCCGGCAAAGGCTCTCGGCTAATGCAATACCCAACCGTCCGGCAATGTGATCGTAGCAACTGCGGGCAATCAACATATCGGCGGTTGCGCCACGCGGTTTATTGCGGGTCACGTGATCCGCTGGGGTTAGAACGGCCAGGGATTCGATGACCCGGGCGACCTCTGGTGATGCCAACCGCATGTACTTGTTTCGACCGGCTTTTAGCGTGGTGATAAGGCCTTCACGTTCTAGCACTTTTAAATGCGCACTGGCCGTCTGCGGGGTGATGTTCGCCGTACAGGCAAGCTCTTTCGCCGTAAAAGCGCGACCATCCAGCAGGGCGCATACCATGCTGGCGCGGCTTTGATCGGCTAGCGCGGCGGCAATTACGTGAATGCGGGGTTCTAGATTCATAGCCGCACAATAACACACAGTTGCGCCAAAACGTGTCAGGATTGTTCGATGGTGGGCGAAGTATTGGATTCGCTCTTATACGGTCGAACCGTTTCTTGCTTTTTGCATCGCTTCAAGCTGCGCCCGTCGTTCCATAGCAATTGGGTCTAGGTCTGTTTTGGCAATAATGTCAGCGGGATAATAGCCATAATCATCTACGCCACGAACCAGTAGGGCGGTATCATCGTCCGTTCTTGTTTGGCGCATGTGAGGTGCTACGTATTGGACGTTTAAACCGATGCGGCGATCATCCGATTTGTTAGGCAGGGATGAATGGACTGTCCAGCCATGATGGAACGAGGCTTCGCCTGGCTGCAACGGGCAATGCAAGGCTGTGCTCTCATCCATATCTTGGATTGTTTGGCCCTGAAGCAGAACATTCGTCGGATCATCGGTTGGGCTGTGCGGACGCATGCCTTGTTTATGACTGCCTGGAACCATCCGCATACATCCACTTTCGGCGGTGGCGGGGGAGAGGGCTAGCCACATGGAAACCTGGGCGTCATCGCTAAACCCCCAATAGGTCAGGTCTTGGTGCCAGCTAACATGAGACGGTGCGTGCGGCTCTTTGATGATATACTCCACATTGTACAAAAGAATGTTGGGGCCGATCAGGGATTCTACTGTGTCCAAAACGGTTGGATGGGTCGCCAACTCATAGGGTGAACGCAAGATCGTATGGACTTTGCACTTGTAGTGAAGGGACCCGATTTGCGCCTCCACAGATTCCATTTTGCTCCGATGTTTCGCAGCTTCTTGCGCCGATAGAATAGGGACCGCCGATACATAACCATCTTGATCATACCGGGTGGCGAGGGGGGCAATTGTGTCGAGCGACATCGCGTTTTCTCCCACGTGCAAATGTTCGGTTTCACAAATGTACGGAACGCCGTTTTCGCTTTCTCGTCAATTTGAAAAAACCAAGGTCTGACCAAAGCAATGCTTATGAGTCGCTCGTAATTCTGTGATTGATCTGATTAACTCTAAGCGACGTATTAATGGACTAACCAAACTTGCAAAAAATTCAGGGCCGAACAATGAAACGATCACCTTCCAGTGTGATGACTTTGGGCCGCCGATCAGCGAAAATGATGGCAGCGGGAATATGCCTGATCGCGTTAGGGGCCTGTTCCAGCATCGATTTGTTGTATGCGTTCGCCGATGACGTCGTTGAAAGCCGGGCAAAGTCTTTCCTTGATGTGTCAAACCCGGAAGACGCCGCCCACCTGGAACTAGCAATCGATGCTTTGTTTGTCGACCACACTGAAAATATTGTGCCGCGCATCAGTAGTTATCTAAACGCTCAAGCGGATGCCTTAGAGGCGAATGACTTGGGCGAAGACCGGGTTGCTATGGCCGTCTCAGATTTTCGCGCGCTCACGGCCAAAGCCACTGAGATGGCCGTGCCCTACATTACGAACGTTCTGATTCGTCACACGACACCAGAGCGGATCAATTATCTTGAAGTGCAACTGGCAGAACGGCGTGCAGAACGCGAAGAAGAATTTGACGATCAGACCATAGAAGAGTTTCGCGTAGCACGGATCAAAGCTCTGACGGATGGTGTTGAACGGTTTATCCCAGATTTAACGGCTGTCCAGGTCAGTATTCTTGAGGCACACGTTGACGCAGAGATTGAACGGAACGGTCGGCAACGCTGGCTTTTGAATACGGAACGTCGCCATGCGGCGTTGGTGGCTTACCTGCGAACCCAACCGGACGAGGCTGCATTGGCCGACTATTTTTATGTCTGGACGACACGATCCTATGAGGTGGTCGACCCAGACTATAAACCACAATCGGCCATGTGGTGGATGGCCAAAACTGATTTGTTTTATGAGTTGGCCAACAGTATGGAAGACGGCCAGCGGCTAGCAACGATTGATCGTTTGCGGTCTTATGCGGCTGATTTCGCAGCATTGACCAGTTAGGCTTTTTTCCAGGCTTGTCTTTGGCGTAAAATCTGTCGACACAGGTTTTATGAAAAGCCCGCGCAAGCCGCTATCGTACCCTGAGTTTGTCATGCTTCTGGCGTTTATGGTCTCCATCGTCGCGATGGCAACCGATGTCATGCTGCCCGCGCTACAGGAAATGGGCCAAAATCTCGGCGTGACCGACCCCAACGACGCGCAGTTGGTTATTACGTCTTTGTTTGTCGGTTTTGCCATTGGTCAATTGTTGGCCGGACCGTTGTCTGACCGCTTTGGCAGACGCCCCGTGATCATCTGGGGCTATGCGGCGTTCATGGTGGGCTGTGTGCTGTCTCTCATTGCTGAAGATATGACCCTGATGCTTATTGGGCGTGTGCTTCAAGGATTGGGGGCTGCGGCACCCCGGGTCGTTAGCATCTCTCTGATTCGTGATGGATATGAAGGCCGTGCCATGGCCAAGGTCATGTCGGTGATAATGTCTGTATTTATTTTGGTTCCGGCCCTGGCACCCTCCATTGGCCAAGGCGTGATGGTGTTTGGCGGGTGGCCTACAACATTCGTTTTATTGTTCTTTATGGCCCTGTCAGCGTGTGTTTGGTTTGGCCTTCGCCAACCGGAAACGTTAACACCGGAAAACCAAAGACCGCTCACCGCTGCGATGTTGTTCAGCGGTTGCGCCGAAGCCCTGAGAAACCCGGTTGTGTTTGGCTATACGGCGGCAACAGGCTGCGTGTTCGGGGCGTTCCTGTCTTACCTCAGTTCGGCGCAGCAAATCTTTCAACAAACCTTCGGCGTTGGCGATGACTTTCCGATCTATTTCGCGGCGGCAGCGCTCTCCATTGGCGCTGCGTCCCTTGTGAACTCAATGCTGGTGATGCGGTTGGGAATGCGGCGTATCTCGACGGTCGCCCTGGTCGGCGTTGTGGCGCTATCGGGTGCGTTCTTGGCCCTTGAGATGATCGCTGAGGGTCCAATTTTGCTGTGGCACTTCATGGCTTGGATCATGCCGAGTTTCTTCTGCATCGGCTTATTGTTCGGCAATTTGAATGCCCTCGCAATGGCGCCCCTGGGTCACATGGCGGGCTTGGGTTCGGCCTTGGTTGGGTCGGTCTCCACAGTGATGTCGATTCCCGCCGGATGGTTCATCGGCAATCTTTACGACGGCAGTGCAATACCGATGGTCGCCGGGTTCTTGTGCCTTGGTGCTGCCGCCCTCGCTATCGTGCTGTGGGCCGGGCCTTACGTGGATCGTTCGTGATTGGGGCAGAAGCGGTAGCAGCCAAGCCCTAACCATCCTATATTATGAATATGACGATAAAGCCTCCGCTTAAGCCAATAGACCCGATGGGCGAACCGTCGCTTGAGGCGCCGCCGGTTGATTTTGGCAATGCGCGGCCCGGGCGGTATTGGCACGCGCTAGATGACGACCGCATCCAATGCGATGTCTGTCCGCGTTATTGCAAGGTTCGACACGGCCAGCGCGGTCTATGTTATGTGCGGGCCAATTGGAATGGTCAGATGGTGCTGACGACCGATAATCGGTCCAGCGGGTTTTGCATCGATCCGATTGAAAAGAAGCCGCTGAATCACTTTTTGCCAGGCACACCGATCCTGAGTTTTGGCACGGCAGGCTGCAACCTAACCTGCAAGTTCTGCCAGAACTATGACATTTCGAAAGCCCGCGAATTCGATAAGCTTGGTCAGTACGCGACGCCGGAGATGATCGCAAAGGCGGCTGAAGACACGGGCTGCCGTTCCGTCGCCTTCACCTATAATGACCCCGTCATCTTCATGGAATACGCAATTGATGTGGCCGAGGCCTGTCATGAACGCGGAATCAAAACGGTTGCGGTCACGGCGGGATACATTTGCGATGAGCCGCGTCGGGAATTTTATCAACACATGGACGCGGCAAATGTCGACCTAAAAGCCTTCACGGAAGATTTTTACCATTCGCTTTGTTCAGCGCACTTGGGTCCGGTCAAAGAGACTCTGGTCTATCTGGTGAAGGAAACCGATGTATGGGTTGAGATCACAGATTTGTTGATTCCCGGTCACAACGATTCAGACCATGAGATTGAAGAGATGTGCACCTGGATTCTCGAAGCACTTGGCCCTGATGTGCCTCTGCACTTCACGGCGTTTCATCCGGATTGGAAGATGCGCGACATTCCCAAGACACCACCCGAAACGTTGCTGCGGGCGCGGCACATCGCCAAGCGGGCAGGGGTGAAGTATGTGTATACGGGCAACATTCATCACAAAGAGACGGGATCGACCTATTGTCCGGATTGCAATGATTTGCTGATCGGTCGTGATTGGCATGAACTCTCTGATTGGAACCTTCGATTTGATGGAAATTATCATGCTCAGTGCCGTGGGTGCGGAACCCAATTAGCGGGCGTGTTTGATGGCCCACCAGGTGATTGGGGGCGTAAGCGTCAATCCATTCGATTTAAAGAACCTGTCTAAAATTTCGGTCATGCCGTGACAGGCAAGGTCGGCCCTGCTAACAGGGCGCCACGCTTTTAAGGAACCATGTGGCATGACCCTCAAAAAAGGTTTGTTGATCGGTGCGAAAGTCGCCGTTTCGGTCGCGCTGATTGCCTATCTGTCAACAAAGATTGACTTAGGCGCGGCAGCAGATCGCATTGCAACAGCGGATTGGGCGTTGGTTGCGGGGGCCGTGACACTGTTGTTTTTGCAAAATGTTATTGGCTCATTCCGTTGGTGGATTGTGCTGCGAACATTGCAAACGCCAGCGCCAATTTCTTACCTAAAAGCCCTGCTCTTCTTTTTCATCGGCATTTTTTTCAATCAAGCCCTGCCATCGACGGTTGGTGGCGATGTGGTGCGTATTTATAAAACCCGGCGAGCTGGCGTTAAGTTGGGTGTGACTGTGAACTCTGTGATGCTAGAGCGCGCAGGAACGGTATTGGCCCTGATCTTGATGGTCATTGCCGTGCTACCCGCGTTTTTACCGCGTATTGGCGAGGCCGAAGCCGCATGGATTGCCCCGGCATCAGGCGTCTTGCTGGTCGTTGCACTTGCTGGGTTGGGGTTCTTGATGATCTTGGACCGTCTGCCGGAGAATCTAACCCGGTTCCGCTTGATTCAAGGCCTTGTTCAACTGGCGGTAGATGCGCGGCGTGTCTTCCTCAGCCCGATCCCCGCTTTTAGTACCATTGGCGTTGCCGCCATCGGGCACTTCAATTTGTGTTTGGGTGTCTATCTGTTGGCGTTGTCTTTGGACATTAACGTGACATTGATAGATTGCGTTGCGTTGTTCTTGCCCGTGTTGTTGGTGATGACTTTGCCGATTTCAATTGCCGGATGGGGACTGCGCGAAGGGGCGATGGTGGCTGCCTTTGCTTTGATTAGTGTGCCTGAAACCAGTGCGTTTGCTCTCTCCATCTTGTTCGGCCTGATCAATGTTGCTGCGGCCATTCCCGCAGGCATCGCCTTTTTACTATCGGGTGATGGTCATTCGTTGTCCGATATGGAACACGAAGTTGAAGACGGCGAAGCAGCACTTCAACAGCAGAACAAACAGGCCTAGTCAAAACTAGTTTATTGCATTCGAATTTGTTCATACCGCTGTTCAATAGTGATCCTGGTTTCTTGCCGCGATGGCCTGCATATGCTTGATAAGGGCATCGGTCAGACTATTCTGACAGTCGGCTTGTCGCGGTGCGGCGTCATCTTGTTGATAGACAAAGGACTCTTCCATGAAAATTGCGTTCACCAAACCCGGGTTGCCTGCCAAGGGCGTTGCAGTTGTGTTGGTTTATGCCGACAAGGCCTTGTCGGCCTCCGCTATGGCGTTGGACAAAACCATGAAGGGTGGACTGAAAGCTGCCATTGGTGCCAGCACGTTTACGGGTGCGGCGGGACAGGTGCTGACGGTATATGTCCCGGCTGGCAGTGGCTTGCAGCGGGCGTTGTTGGTGGGCATGGGTAAGCCAGCGGACGTTACGTTCTTGAAGGCCCGCGAAGCCGGTGGACGCATTTGCCATACGTTGGCGAAGGCAGGGACGGCGGCAACTGTTTGCGTTGATGTGGGCAAGGGTTCCGCGCTGACAGCCGACGCGATGGCGGCCGAAATGGGGATGGGGGCCACGTTGCGGGCGTACCGGTTCGATAAATACCGCACCAAAGAAAAATCAGAAAATAAACCAACCCTGACATCACTCAGCATGGCTGTGGACGGCGCTGTCAAAGCGCGCAAGAGCTTCGCTGCTTTGTCGGCGATTGCCGATGGGATCAAAACAACCCGTGATGTGGTCAGTGAACCACCCAACATTCTGTACCCCGAAACCTATGCCCGCGAGGCCAAAAAACTCGCGAAGCTTGGCGTGAAGGTTGAAGTGCTGGGCGAGGCTGAAATGACCAAGCTCGGCATGGGGGCCTTGCTGGGTGTTGGCCAAGGATCGCGCCGCGAAAGCAAAATGGTTGTCATGCAGTGGATGGGCGCATCAGGGAACACGCGCTCTAAAGCCAAAAATGCAAAAGGTCCGATTGCGATTGTCGGCAAAGGCGTGACCTTCGATACAGGCGGAATCTCGATCAAGCCCGCTGGCGGTATGGAAGACATGAAGTGGGACATGGGCGGATCTGGCGTTGTGATTGGCCTGATGAAAGCGCTGGCTGGCCGTAAGGCAAAGGTCGATGTTGTTGGTGTCGCGGGTATGGTTGAAAATATGCCAGATGGTAATGCGCAGCGCCCCGGTGACATCGTCACATCCATGTCCGGTCAAACTATTGAGGTTATCAATACAGATGCAGAAGGCCGCCTCGTATTGGCCGATGCCCTTTGGTATACGAAAGAACGCTTCAAACCTTCTGCAATGATCAATCTGGCCACGTTAACAGGCGCGATCATCATCAGCCTTGGGGATGAATATGCCGGGCTGTTTTCAAACAATGATGATTTATCGAAAAAGTTATTTGATGCTGGCATGGAAACCGGCGAGAAAGTTTGGCGCATGCCGATGAATGAAAGCTACGATAAAGCCATCAATTCTGACGCTGCGGACATGCGGAACATTGGCGGTGGTCGCGGGGCCGGGTCGATTACGGCAGCACAGTTCCTGCAACGGTTTGTCGGTGATGTTCCTTGGGCTCACTTAGACATCGCCGGTGTGACCTGGTCAAAACGTGATGCACCATTCATTCCAAAAGGCGCGACAGCGTTCGGTGTGCAAATGTTGGAACGCATGATTGCAACACATTACGAAAAGTAGTGGGGCACCATGACAGAAGCTAATCCAACCCCACTGGAACCACCGGCAGGGCCAGAGGTTTGGTTCTATCACCTTGAGCGCTCTTCGTTAATGGATGCGTTACCCAAGCTTTTGGAAAAAACTTTGGAAACCGGGGCTCGCGCTGTCGTAAAGGCCGGGTCGCCGGAACGGGTCGATGCTTTGGTCGGTGATCTGTGGAGCTATGATGCCGCATCGTGGCTGCCGCATGGGTCTGCTAAAGACGGGCGTGCAGCAGACCAGCCGATCTGGTTGACCGATAATGATGTAAATCCAAATGGGGCTTCTTTTTTGTTTTTGTGTGATGGTGCAGAGGCCCCGGCAGATTTGATAAAAAACTACGCGCGATGTTTTGATCTGTTTGATGGTCGCAACATGGAGGCGGTAAAAGCCGCACGTGGGCGCTGGAAAGTGATCAGCGGTGCGGGGCTAACACCTGCCTACTGGCGTCAGTCGGATGAAGGGCGCTGGCAACGTCAAGAGACCTAGGGTCCAAACTCATTCAGATCGCACAATTGCGTTCCGCCAAGGGGTTCAAATGCAAGGAAATCAACGCGCAGGACATGCCAAAGCATATTCAGGCGTTAGTGACGCCGCAGTTGGGGTTCTTGGCGGAACCCGAAGGGCGGGGGCTCTTTGGCCGACGCATGCGTCGCCAAGCCTTGAAAGATTACCGATATTCCTGCGGCTTGGCTCCTGTTCGCCGGTCAAATATGCTCCCGCGCGATGGGTGATTTGAATGAGTTTGGACCCTAATCAGGAGAAAAAAACATGCCCTCGTTATTTCTTTGGATGAAACGATTCCGGTGGATCGCGGCGACTTGTCTCATTGTTCTGATTGTAATGGTGCCGAGTGTATCAGAGGCTGCGTGTGATGAGCCTTTTATTCAGGGGGCCGACTTTTGCCTTGCAACGAAAACGTATGGTGCAGAGACCGCTGGCGACTCGCCAACCTTGGTTGTGTTTTTACATGGCGATATGTCGCGTGGCGGTGCTGCGCATTATTTGTATGAACGCGCGGAAGAAATGGGCGGAATCCCAGGCGTCGTTGGTGTCGGCCTTATCAGGCCGGGATATTATGATAACGGCGGCAACACCAGTGACGGACCCAACAAGCGTCTCGATCACTACACGGAAGAAAACAATAGGATCGTTGCCGAAGCGATCAAGGCGCTCAAACAAAAACATAAGGCTGGGCGAACAATTGTTGTCGGGCATTCCGGTGGGGCGGCTCAAACAGGTGTGATTCTGGGGCGATACCCCGATCTGATTGATGGGTCTATTTTGGTCAGTTGTCCGTGTGACATTCCGCAGTGGCGGGCGAACCGGGGCAAAGACCCGTGGCCGAACAGTCAATCTCCGCGTGATTTTATTGACCAAGTGTCTCTGGACATAAAGGTTATTGCCATCACAGGATCGAATGATTCCAACACAGCCTTTTCTTTGGCGGTTGACTATGTTGATCGACTAAAAGCCCGCGGTATTGATGCCCAGTTTGTTATGGCGAACGGTACGAACCATGGTTTTGATCGGCAATGGCCGACGGTTGTGAAAGAACTTCGACCTATGCTGTTTGAGTAATCAAGGGTTTGATTGTCGTCGAATAAATAAAAGTGCCGCAAAGACCAAACCTACGGCGCTGAGGCACGCAGCACCTAAATACGCCATGCCGTCAAATGCAGCATATAGATGCCCCATCGCAAACAGTGAAGCGCCGATCGCAAGGCCCGTTGCAGACGTCAATAGCGCGACGGCGCTGGCTGATTTTTCTGGCGGCAGTTGTTCTGCCACATATCGAATACTGCCGAGTTGAATGATGCCAAAACTAAGCGCATGCAGTGTTTGCAGTCCGAAAATAGTGGCAGCGGTGGGGGGATCAAAGGCCATGATCGTCCAGCGCACAATTGCTCCACCTGCCCCAAAGATGAGCATGCCAATTGGGGTCCAAGATTTAAACAATCGCGTTGCGAAGGCGAACAAGATAACTTCGGCAATAACCCCCCATCCCCAAAAAAGGCCGATGGTGGTCTCGTCAATTCCCAGGCTTTGCCAGTGCAGTGTGCCGAAACCGTAATAGGTCGCGTGACTGGCTTGGGTAAACGCAATCGCGCACAGAAAAAGTCGAAATCGCGGGTCTCGCAACAAGGATAGGGCGACGGATTGCCCAGGCGTTGATCGGTCGATCCGCTCTGTCGGCAAGAGAAAACAGCCCAATACCATGACGAGAATTGCAACAACCATCAGCGTAAAGAAAATTGAGGATCCGCGCAGCTCGATGATATGACCGGCACCGATGGTGGCACCGATAAAGGCCAGTGAACCCCAGAGACGTACCTGACCGTAGTCCATTTTGTTTGCTCGTGTCGCCCGAACCGATATGCCGTCAATCAAGGGGAATAGCGGAGACCAGAAACCAAAAAATAGGATGGTTAGGGCCAAGAGAGGCCAGAATTCAACGGCTGCGGTGAAGGGAAGAAAGGTAGCAAACGCGATGACCACACAGGTGATGATAACAGGCTTAGATGCACCCTGGCGGTCGGCGACGGCTGCGCCGATTGGGTTCACGATCACTTTTAAGGCAACGCTAACACCGATCAGGAGGCCAATGGATTCGAGTGTGAGGCCTCGGTCAGCGAGCCATACCGGAAAGTACGGCAGTAAAATACCCACGCTGGCAAAGAGGGCTGTATAGACCAAGCCGAGGCGAAGGCCTGTTGACGGCATAGAGGAAGTTATCGACACGCGTAAGCCATCCTGTTTTCAACCGGGGTGGCGGATGCTATTGCAGCGGAGCAGCGAAGTCCCGCCGCAGGTTATTTGCAAAGGTTTTCTATGTCGTCCGAAATTGATGCATTGGTGCAAGATCAATACGAAAACTTCCCTTATCCGCACCGTGATCCGGCGGATGAAGCCAAGCGTCTTTTGCAAGTTTCGCCGTCCGGTCTGGACGAAGTCGCGCATTTCTTGTTTCAAGGACACATGGATCGCTCTGTCTCGTTTCAGGCCCTTATTGCGGGCGGCGGCACAGGGGATTCTCTGGTTATGTTGGCCCAACAAATGGTGGATGCTGGGCAGTCTGGGCACATTGATTATCTTGATATGTCAACGGCGTCGCGCGCGGTGGCCGAGGCCCGCATTCAAGCGCGAGGTCTCTCAAACGTGACGTTTCACACGGCATCTTTATTAGATGTCGCATCATTGGCTATTGGCCCATTTGACTACATTGATTGTTGCGGCGTCTTGCATCATTTGGATGACCCCGGCGCTGGTTTGCGGTCGTTGGCCTCTGTTTTAAAGCCGACGGGCGGCATGGGACTTATGGTTTACGGCGAATATGGTCGTGATGGCCTTTATCCGGTGCAAGACCTGCTGAGAGAGCTTTTTCCCATTGAATTGCCGCCTGCTGATCGAATTGATGGCGCAAAACGTCTGCTTGCGACCTTACCAGCGACAAATCCCTTTAAGCGAAATCCATTCATGGCCGATCATCGCAATGGAAAGGATACTGAAATCTTCGATCTGTTGCTCCATTCGCGTGATCAGTCTTACACAACCGCAAAAATCGACGCGTTATTGGCCAAGGCTACGCTTGGCTTAGTCTCTTATACACGTCCCGCGCGATACAAGCCCGAAGCCTATATTTCAAACCCTCTCATTCGGGGAAAAATGTCGCTTTTAAGTGCGGCTGAACAGCGCGCCTTGGCCGAAGTTCTATGCGGCAACATAAAGAAACACACATTTTACGCAGTACCTGCCAAGAGGTTAGGCCGCACATTAGCGAGCCTTGAACATGACGGGTGGGAACACTTGGTTCCCTTGTTGAGGGAGGTTGATGGCAAGGCATTGGCACAATCGTTTCAGCCCGGCATGCCTTTAACCGTTACGCTTGATACCCTGGACATAAAACTTCAATTGCCACCGTTGGCGGGGGCGATAATGCGCCGGATTGATGGGCAACGCACGCTGTCTGGCATTCTATCAGAGATGCGTGAGACTAGCCCTGATCTAACCGATGAGAACTTTCGGTCGCAATTTTCCGTGTTATTCGACGCATTTGTCGGTGTTGGTCGAATGCTACTGCGGCGTGAAAACAATCCCCAGGTTTAGTGTGTTACAGCGGGTTTAAAGCGCTAGATAAGGTATAATAGCCTTTTAGTCTTCCGATTCGGGGTAGGACCAGGAGGTGTGCTTTTGCCGAGTTTGTCTCAGTTAATTGAAGATATGCGGCGCTGTCGGCTTTGTCAGCGCATTGCCTTTGCTGTTTTCGGTGCCGTTTTTATTGTGGTGTCGGCCATTTTGGTTGTCGCGGCGCAGCGGTACGAAGATGACCGCCTATCCGATGTTTCTGAACGGGGCCGCACCGCCGTTCATGCGATGTTTGCCACCCATCAGTATGCTATGTCTGCTCCCTTGTTGTTGGCCGTTGCCAATGCGTTGAGTGCTGAAACCCTCGTAAAGGGTGGGGCGATTTATGGGGCGGATGGGGCGCAACTTGGTATCTTTGGTGAGGCGCCAAGGCTTACACCAGCGGACACCCTGGAAACACGGTCACGTCTCAGTGCGGATGGCACGCGATACGACATATTTTGGACGGACCAGGAAATCGGTGCCGATGTCATGATGGTCGCCCGGTTAGACTCGTCTTCCGTGTCCGGGCAGGTATGGGGTTTCATGGCGTGGGTGGTGGTTCTTGTTGTGATCATGACGTTGTTCGTTGGTGCGGTTACGCTGATGATCGTCACAAAGTCTGTGCTGTCACCCCTGGTTCGATTTCGCGGACACATTCATCGCATGGCGGATCAACTTGCAAATGGAGACCAGCACGACGCTACGCTGAACGACTATGACCCTTTGCCGAAGCGAAATGATGAGTTGGGTGATGTTTTCCAAGCGTTCGCAATGATGCGCATGCAGATGGCGAATGGCCTTGCGGCACTCGGGGATCGCGAACGTGCGCTAACAGAAGCACGATCCGACTTCGAAACAAGGCTGGCTGAACGCACAAAATCTATGAGCGACGCAAATGCGGCGCTGTTGAAACAGATGGCTCAATTGGAACGAGCAGCAGATCGCGTACACACGATTGCGTGCCTCGCCGAAGAAGCCCCCGATGCCATTCTAAAAACCGATGAAGATGGTGTCTTGTTGTTTGCCAACAAGGCGGCTGCACCGTTACTGGCGGAATGGAAGACAGACGTCGGCGACCCCCTGCCAGAGCGCTGGCGACTTGAGGTCGAAAATTCGGTGGAGAGTGATGCGTCCGAACAGAAAGAAATGGATGTGATCGTCGACGATCACATTCATACGTTGATGTTCCAGCACTCACCAGAAACCCGAACCGTTCGATTGTACGGGCGCGATGTGACCGGCCCCAAGAAGGCGCTTGCGGCTGGCCTTCGCTCGGCGGTTAGGGACCCTCTGACGGACTTGGCAAGCCCGACAGTATTACAAGACCGGCTCGAAAGATGCTTGGCCCAGGTGGCTCAGGGCGGCAGGTTGGCCGCCGTTCATTTGGTCAATGTCGATCAGTTTCGCACGTTGAACGAAGATTTGGGTCTTCCAGGCGGCGACACAGTCTTGAAGGCAATTGCCGTTCGTTTGCAGTCCTGTGCGGGACCATTGGATACGGTGGCACGGTTGGGCGGTGATAGTTTTGTCTTGGTCCAAGCCGCGCCAGAAGATGCCGATGACATGGCCCAGTTTGCGGCAGAAATTCTGGACCGGGTGAGCCGTCCGATAAAAGTTATCGATCAGGTTGTGCATGCGACAGCCAGCATTGGTATTACGGCATTACCCTCTGACGGCCGTGATACCGAAACCGTTTTGCGTCATGCGGAACTGGCACTTTCGCATGCCAAAGGGGACGGGGGCGGCGTTGCCCGGTTCTTTGTCGCGCGGATGAACGAAAGCGTGCAAAAAGGTCGTGCTGTCGAAGGGGCCTTGCGCCGTGGATTGGATCGCAGTGAATTTACGGTCGCTTATCAACCAAGGCGGTCGTTGCGCACGGGTCGTATCACAGGTGCAGAAGCCTTGGTGCGTTGGGATCATCCAGATGAGGGACTAACCGACGCCAGTGCCTTTTTGCGTATTGCAGAACGGTCAGGCTTAATTGGCACGTTGGGTGAATTGGTTTTGAATAAATCATGCCGGTTGATCGCCTCATCCGCCGATTCTGGTCTGCCTAATTTGGTTCTGTCGGTAAACATTTCTGGCATTGAGGCGAAAACCCGCGATGTCGTTGTTGGGATTAAAGATGCCTTAGCCGCCAGTGGCATTCCGCCCAGTGCATTAGAAATAGAACTCTCTGAAGCCTTCTGTGTCGAGGATACAGACACCGCAGCAAGACTGTCAAAAGGGTTGGCTGATTTAGGCGTTGCTGTTGTGATTGATCAAGTTGGCGCGGGTCAAACGGGATTAATGGCAATTAAGCGAATTGCGCCGTCTCGATTGAAGATTGCTGCTCAGGTGGTCCGCAGTATTGATGGGACAGCCGCTATTGGTCAGTCAGATGGTGGCGCCGTTGCCCGCGCTGTTTGCCAGTTGGGCCAAGCCTTTGGCGTTGCTATCACAGCGGTTGGCGTGGAAACGGACGCCCAGTTACGGTTCCTGCGGGATGTTGGGTGTGATGATGCTCAGGGGCACTGGATTGCAAAACCAATGCCTGGTCATGCCGTGCAGGGCTTTATTGAAAGCCATTCGGCAGATATCGGCTTGAATCTATCGTTGTTTGAAGGTCGTCGTTCCGCTTAATTGAAATCAGTTCTCGCTAATCCCAATCACATGCTATCCATCGTTAGTGACCGTAACGGTCTAACGGATATAGGCAATAGACCTAACGGACTTGTGAGGGGCTGTTACGTTGGGGTAAATTCAACGGAGAGATAAACACCAAACTCTGTTGCAATATCGCTGCTGACACGTGCATGAACTTTGCCTTGACGATCCATAAACCGCTGTTCGTCTTCAATCGGAAAGACGCCCTCGTGCCAAATATTCGGATGAATATACAGACCGCGTGTGCCGTCACACCAAAACGCGATAACGTTCTCTGGCTTTAAATCATCCCCGGGCAAGGCAACCGGCACTAAAAACGGTTTTTTATCGAGCGGATAAAACAGTTGCCCGCCGTCTGGGTGGTAATTCAGGTGCCACAGTAAGACACGATCACGCGGGCATGTCGGTGTCTCTACCGATGCCTGTTGTGGATCACAGGCAAAGCCCAACACATAGTCACCGGATACGGCGTCGTTCTGACCGCGCAACACATCACCGGTCCAGAAGGAATGAAACGTGCCCTCTGCGTATCCACCTTCGTCGCCAGAGTCTGTATCAACGGGGCGCCAGCCTTGTGCCGGCCACCGAGTAATTTCAATGTCAAAGTCGTCAGGGTCATCAACCATCTGGCCATAGCCCTGAAGAGTCTCATCGGTTGCGACAATGACAGGCACATTAATAACCGGAAGGCTTGGCTTATCGGCAACGTCGAACAGATATGTCGGTGCTGTGTTATTGCTCATGCCACGGCCTTTTCTGCCATCTCCAAATCTTCGTGCGCCTTCAGCCAAGCCGCTTCCGCTTTTTCAAGGTCGTCTTTGGCCAACTTATGTTTTAGCTGAGCGTCCATTACCTGACTGGTTGACCCATTATAGACTTTTGGGTCGGCCAAGCGAGCTGCAAAGTCTGCAACACGCTGGGTGTGTTTTTCGACGATTTTTTCCGTGTCAGAAACTTTTTTGCGGAGCGATGCGGTTTGCTCGCGCAGGGCGGCACGCTGCTTGCGCTGGTCTTTCTTGCTGATCACAGGGCCTGCGTTGGTCTCCGCTTTCGCCTCCGCGCTTTCTTTTCGGCGGCGTTCGCGCCGGTCGCTGATCAACTTGGCGCGATAGTCGTCAATAGTGCCATCAAACGGGCCGACGTTGCCGTCTTCAATTAACCATAGGCGGTCACAAACCAGTTCGACCAAATGCGCATCGTGGCTGACCAATAAGACGGCGCCAGAGAACCCATTTAGGGCATGAACCAAGGCTTCGCGAGCATCGACGTCTAAGTGGTTGGTCGGCTCATCGAGCATCAGGATATGGGGCTTGTCCAGGCAGATCAGGGCGAGCGACAGGCGCGCCCTCTCACCCCCTGACATCTGCGCCGATGGCGTTTCCACCCGATCCGCATCCAGCCCAAAGGGCGCCAGACGCCCACGAATTTCCGAAGGCTTCATATCCGGGGAATGCCGCAGAACATGAGTCAGCGCGTCAGCTTCTGGATCAAGCGCTTCAACCTGATGTTGGGCGAAGTAACCAACCTGGAGTTTCGGTGCGCGGACCACGGACCCAATTTCAGGTGCGATCTCTTTCGCGAGCGTACGCAGCAATGTGGTCTTGCCGTTGCCGTTTGCACCCAACACGCCAATCCGGTCATCCATATCCAGGCGCAAGGAAACCCCGGATAGAACAGGCTTGCCCGGCTCATAGCCCACATTCACATGATCAAAAGTGACAATCGGTGGTGGTAGCTGTGTTGGTTGCGGCAGGCGAAATGAAACCGATGGGTCTTCGACGGCTTCGGCAATGGGTTGCATCCGCGCCAGCATTTTTAGGCGGCTTTGTGCTTGCCGTGCTTTGGTTGCCTGGGCGCGAAACCGATCAACAAAGGACTGAATGTGCGCGCGTTCGGCGTCTTGTTTCACCTTCAGGCGCACGTCAGCCATTTGGCGTTCACGACGCAACTGTTCAAACCGATCATAGTTGCCGGAATAGCGCGTTAACTTGCCGCCAGACAAATGCACGATGGTATCAACAGATCGGTTCAGCAGGCCGCGATCATGGCTGATGATCAACAGCGTACCGGGCCATTTGGCAAGATACTGTTCCAGCCACATCGCGGCTTCCAGGTCCAAGTGATTGGTCGGTTCATCCAGTAATAATAAGTCAGGGCTCGCGAACAGGGCGGCAGCCAGAGCAACCCGCATCCGCCAGCCACCTGAAAAATCAGAGACCGGACGGTTCTGTGCGTTTTCATCAAAGCCCAGACCAGCGAGAATGCGCGCCGCGCGGGCAGGGGCACCATGGGCGTCAATGTCGGCCAGTCGGGTATGAATTTCAGCAATGGTGTTACCATCGGTTTCAACCTCGGCACGAGCCAGCAATGCGCTGCGTTCGGTGTCGGCGGATAGGACGGTTTCGACCAGCGTTTGCGAGCCATGCGGGGCTTCTTGGGCGACACCACCGACGCGCAGACCTTGCGCGATATTAATGCTGCCCCCGTCCGCTTGCAGTTGCCCCCGGATCAGACGGAACAACGTTGTCTTGCCGGTTCCGTTTCGACCGACAATACCGACGCGTTGGCCTGTATCGATGGCCAAATCGGCATCTTCCATCAGCGTGCGTCCGGCAATCCGGCAGGTGAGGTTTGTTATGTTTAGCATAGCGCGCCCGACGTAGCACACCGCCCCCAGGCAATGCCAGTGATAGCGCAACAGAAAGATATTTGAAGGCCTCTCCAGGATACTTTATCCTATGCGAGTATCTTATCAAAGGGCACAACCCAATGGCTATATTTGTCGAAAAGCTGAAACAGTTTCGCTGGGCAGCGCTTGGCGTTGCTCTGTTGGGATGGGCTGCGCCTGGATTTCCTCAGTTGTATCGGCGTCGGTATGCACTTGGGCTAGCGTTTATTCCCGCTTATTTTATTTTAGCAGTTCCTAGCGCTTTCATTGATGATTTTTGGACTGCTTATATTCTCGATAATGCTGCCGTTTATGTGCCATCAGTTGTCTCGATTGGTGTCGCGATTGTTCATGATGTTGTTCTGCCGAATCATCGTCATGGATTTGGTTGGAAACGTGGCTCAATTTTATTTTTATTGGTATTTTCATTTACAATTAGCGTTTGGCTAGTGCTAATAGATTACGTTCCATACGCAAAGACATTCGAAATTTACGGGGATTACGAATACCCTGAATATTCGCATATGGAACCAACGCTCCAGGTTGGCGATACGCTTTTAATTCGTAGACTTATTGAAAAGGATATAAAGGCTGGACGCATCTATTTGTTAGGTTGGGTGTTTTCGGAAAGGCATAAAAAGCGCTTTCCGAATTTCCGGTGGGAAGGACGAGTGATTGGATTGCCTGGGGATCGCATCGCTGTTGACCACGGCCGCATTACCCGGAATGGAGTGCTGATTACGCAGGATTGTCAGATGCGCGACGAAGACTTTTTTTGCACCGAAGATATTGAGTCAAACATTACACCCTACCCTGTTCGGATTACGCTGGCAGACCCCAAGCAAATTTCCTGGCCTGAATTAGTCGTGCCACAGGGCGAGGTCTATATTGTTCCTGATTATCGGGGCAAAGGCATCAGTAGTGTGACCGTTGGAACCATAAACATTGATGAGATTGAAGATGAGGTCTTGGGGCGGACACATCCCGCCCCAAGAAGTCTCTATTAGTGATGTCAATTGTTGTGACGTTCACAGACGTTGAGGCGAAGGACAGCGCGTCCCAATGATTGTTGGAGATTTTCTAAGTCGGCGCGTAGGGCCTGGAGGTCTTTGGTAAGCATTTCGAATTACCGAACATTACCCAGGGAGATTTAATGACATTGATGTCGCGATTCCCCCTAAGCACTTTTTCTTCCTTATCGATAACCGTGGTATGGCTCTCGATAGTAGGCATAGAGGTGCGTTTCCTTTTGCGCGAATTTCACAGCTTGTCATTGTCAAAATATACCCGTCGGTAAAACCAATTTAAGGAGTCTTATCGTGCAACAAAGATTAGCCTGTCTCATAATTGCTATATTCGTTTTTGGCGTGTATCAGCCAGGATTAGTCGTCGCAGGTGAAGCGCGTAATATTGATCAAATCATTCGTGATTTGTCTGATGCTATGAACAAAAAAGATAAGGCAAAATACGAGGAATTGGATGATGAGCTATTCTTTGCCATCACTGGTTTGCAACGCAGAACACAAAATGTCGAGGCACTCACTCAAGATAATGATGCGATTAGAAATCTGGTCTGTAAATATTATTCGATAACCGATTCATTAATGACGCCAAATATTCGATTACTTGTTAAACATATGTCACGCTTAATGGCATGGGGCTGGCAGCAAGATGAAACCAATCAAGAGAGTGCTTCCACCATCCTCGTGTGTCCGCTTGATCAACCCAATGCAATGAAGTTGTATTCTGAGGCTGACACTTGGGTGCATACGTTTGTGTCTCTAACTTGCGTGGCCGCGCAGGAAAAAATCTCTGAATATGAAAACCTGCGGGGTCGATTTCCGGGTGACCAATTGTTTGCAACCTTAGAAAATATTGTTCGCATTGAAGCCACAGAGAGAGGGTTGTCTCAATGTATACCTCGCAACTCTGCCCGCCAGATAGATCCATCTGTTGAATTTAGATTATTATTACAAAAAGCACATGATGATGATGCGGCTGCGCAATTTGCAGTTGCTCAGCAATATGAGTCAGGTATTGGCGGTAAGAAAGATTTGCGTTCAGCATACTTTTGGTATGTTAAAGCCAGCAAAAATGCCCATACTCGCTGGACTGATAAATCAGCCCAGCGAGTATGGAAGAAATTGTCCTCTGCGGATAGGGTTGTTGTAGAGATTATGCTTGAACATAATGCAATTATGGATGGTAAATTATAAATTATTGCAATTTTTATTGCGGCTATTTTTAATTTTGTGAACGACATGTTTCTAATCTTTGTGTAAGCTCATTCCAAATAGTATCTATGCTTTCTTCCTTTCTTTTATTCTCTTCTAATTTTTTGATCAGAGGTTGAATTTCTTCTTTTATTGCTTGAATCAGAAGCCGTTTTTTTGCCTCGCCGAGGTGAGGTTTTAAATTGCCGTCCAAAGTTTTTTTATAACGACCGTTAATTATTTTGTAGCCAAGGCGTCCCAATATTCCAGTATCTTTGAACTCTTCTAAGTCGCTTTCGTCAAAGTGATCGCGCGCACTTGTATTTTCGAGAATTTCTAATTCCGCCTTGGCGTTTTCAAGCGCTGATTGAAGTTCTCGTTTCTCTGCGATGATAACGCGATGCTCTTCTTTGATTTGATCTAGTGCGTCCTTGATACTTTGGCACGGGTCTTCTTTTGGCTCATCGGGCTTGCTAGGTTTGCTCGGATCGCTTGGCTTTTCATCCGGCGCACTGGGTTCATCCGGCTCTTCTGTTGGCCCGTCGGGTGTATCATCATCGGAGCCGTCGGGGTTATCGGGTCGATCGACTGGCGTATCGCCAGGCCCATCACTAGGCGCATCGCTCTCTGGGTTGTTATCGTTCTCCGCCAGCGGGGCCGGATCGGCGAATACCAAGCGTGTCATCTCTGGCAGGTCTGCCAGGGAGAACGGTGCTTGTCCCATGGTTTTGAGTTGATCGTTTGATGCTTTGAACAGACGCATGGCATCCATGGGTGATTCTTTGGCCAACTGACCGAATAGATCGTCAACCTCATCATCGGCTTGGCCGGACCAGTTTTCCTTCACGGCTTCGGCAATGTGCTTCGGAACCGTTCCTTGGCCGTAATTCCGGGTGAGTGCGCGCACCAACCGGGCGTTTTCAGCAAATGCATCACCGGGCAGGGCGTTTAGGTTCGAGGCTGCACGACGGCGGGGTGCCGGTGTTAGCGCCTTGTTCAAGGTGTTGAGTGTTGGTCCACCTGGGTTCAGCAGGCCATCCACTTTCAGCTTGTTTATCTTTTGGAATGACTTGACGGCTGATTGTGCTTCTTCGTCGTAAACGTCATTGTTTTCGTTGCGGGGATGGGGTTCTAGGAATCCACTTCCGATCAGACCGAGGCGTACCTTTTTGACATCATTGATGGCGTTGCCGTCTTGGTCACGGCCCGGGCCGACAGGTCGTTTGACCTTGATCAGGTCTTCGCCTTCACGGGCTTTTGCTGCGTTTGATTTTTCTAAAAAATTTCCGAAGGCCATAGCTCTCTCCAATTGCGGGCATACCGTGACTGTTGTTCAGCAATACAACGAAGAGTGTGATTTGTAAAGAACAAAAAAAGAACAAATAGGATTTTATAATTTTTATATCGATGAAACAATCATCGACGGGGTCACTCAACCAGCCTATATCCATCGGTATAGACGATGAAGGAAAGTCCCATGTCTGAATCCCTAAGGTATCTGCCGACGCTACGGCAGTTTCGCTATTTGCTGGCCATTGCTGACCATGGTCATTTCGGCAAAGCGGCGGATGCCTGTGCGGTGACGCAATCCACTCTGAGTGCGGGCCTGAAAGAGTTGGAAACCGCGCTGGGCACAATCTTGGTGGAACGCACTAAGCGCGTGACCATGCTGACCCCCTTGGGCGAAGAGATCGTTCAGCGCGCACGGGTGTTGCTGAGGGATGCGGGCGATATTGTCGATCTGTGCCAATCACGGTCGGAAACTTTAAGCGGGCCGCTGCGGTTGGGTGTGATTCCCACCATTGGACCGTATTTGCTGCCGAGTGTGCTGCCGACTTTGCGGGCGAGCTTCCCCGATTTGCGAATCCTTTTGCGTGAAGAACAGACCGATCCGCTGCTGCGGCGTCTCGAATCGGGGGCTTTGGATGCGGCTTTGTTGGCGACGCCCTATGATTTAGCCGGGTTTCACGTCGATGAGATCAAGCAAGACGGTTTTCTGTTGGCCTGTTCTGCCAATCATCCGTTGGCCAAGGGGAAGGGCGATGTTTCCATCGACGAGTTAGACCCGACGGAGGTTTTACTGCTGGAAGAAGGCCATTGCATGAGCCGCCATGCGACGATGGCCTGTCGTATCGCGCGTAAGGTCGATTCCGGCGGCATTCAGGCTACCAGCTTGTATACATTGGTGGAAATGGTTGCTAGTGGCCTTGGTGTGACGTTGTTACCAGAGATTGCCCTGGGCTCAGAGCTGTTAACCCGCACCGATGTTGTGCTGCGCGGCCTGAAAGGCACGCAGGGCGGGCGGTGTATTTCTATGGTGTGGCGAGCAGCAAACCCGCGTAGCAAAGACTTTCAGGCCCTCGCAGCAGAAATCCGCCGTTCCGTTACGCCATAGTCGGATTTTATAAATTCGTACGAAGGCGGCTTGCGGCTGGCCTCATGGAACGCTATATACCCGCCGCCGCGCTGTTGCGCGGCGTTCGTCTTTTCAGATCACAGATTCTTGGGGGTACCTATGGGTATCGAACGCACGCTTTCAATCATTAAACCTGATGCGACACGCCGCAGTTTGACGGGTCAGATTAACGCTCGCTTTGAAGAGGCGGGCTTGCGCATCGTCGCGCAGAAGCGTCTTCAACTGACCACGGCTCAGGCCGAAGGTTTCTATGCTGTTCATAGCGAACGCGCTTTTTTCAATGATCTGTGCAGCTTCATGACCTCTGGTCCTGTTGTCGTGCAGGTTCTGGAAGGTGAAAACGCCATCACCCGCAATCGGGAAATCATGGGGGCGACCAATCCAGCCAACGCCGAAGAAGGCACCATCCGTAAGGATTTTGCTGAGAGCATTGAAGCCAACTCTGTGCATGGCTCAGACGCGCCAGAAACGGCTGCTGAAGAAATTTCTTACTACTTCAGCCAAACTGAAATCGTCGGCTAAGGGTGTTGCGCGCGGCGGCAGCGTCGCGCGCCTTCCGCCTTATAGCGGTGGATTTATCAAACACAGTTCTGATTTTGCCTGTTGATTAAGTGTGGCAAGGCTGTCGTCTGTCACCGGTATCGTGCTGCCTGCGACCCAAGCTAACGCCCTGGGATAAATCAGATGTTCTTGCGTCAGCACGCGCGCGGCCAGACTTTCAGGCGTGTCATTTGCCAACACCGGAACAGCAGCTTGAATCAGGATCGGCCCGGTATCCATTTCCGTTCGCACCAAATGCACCGTGCAGCCATGAAACTTAACGCCTGCGTCGAGGGCGCGCGCATGGGTGTTTAACCCTTTGAAGGATGGCAACAGGGCGGGGTGAATGTTCAGCAGCCTATTGTGCCAGTGTTTGATAAAGCCATCGGTCAGCAACCGCATAAAACCGGCGAGGCATATCAACTCACACTCTGCGGCTATGGCCGCTTTGGTCAGCGCCGCGTCAAACGATTCGCGATTATTGTGGTCTCTGTGGTCAATAATTTGGGTCGTAATGCCTGCGGCTTGGGCTTTTGCAATGCCACCCGCGTCCGGATTATTGGCAACGACAAGCACAATATCGGCCGGATAGTCAGGGGCTTTCGCAGCCTCAATCAACGACGCCATGTTGCTGCCACCGCCAGAGATAAATATGGCTGTCTTTATGCGGGCCACGACGCGCTCAGATTTTCATAGCGAACACGCGGCGCATCGCCATCAGACGCGGGAGCCGCTTCGATCCTACCAATAACCGCGACCTGTTCTCCGGCGTTGGATAAAACATCCATTAGTTCAGCGGCATGATTTTTTTCTGCGATAACACAATAACCAATGCCGCTGTTAAACGTCCGAAGCATATCGGCGGGTTCAATGCCGCCGGTCTTAGCAAGCCATCCGAAGCACGCTGGCGGTGTCCACGATGCAACGTCTAGCACAGCACCCAAGTCATCGGGCAGTGTGCGCGGCAGGTTTTCGGTGAGTCCGCCGCCGGTTATATGGGACATGGCTTTGACATGGCCGGTCGCCAAGGCTTGCAGGACAGGCCGAACATACATGCGCGTTGGTTCCAAGAATGCCGCGCCGATGCTGAGGCCGTCGGCAAAGGGCGCTGGCGCGTCCCAAGAAAGACCAGCGACCTCGATAACTTTTCGGACCAAAGAAAACCCATTTGAATGAACGCCGCTGGAAGCCAAGCCGATGACAACATCACCGGTCGCAACCGTATCGCCCGTGACGGCAGCGCCACGTTCCATCGCACCAACACAAAAACCGGCTAAATCATAATCGCCATCGGCGTACATGCCGGGCATTTCTGCCGTTTCGCCACCAATGAGCGCGCATCCGGCTTGCCGACAGCCCTCTGCGATGCCGGAAACCACGGCCTTGCCGTGTTCTGGGTCTAGTTTGCCGGTGGCAAAGTAATCCAAAAAGAACAAAGGCGCTGCGCCCTGAACGACAATATCGTTCGCGCACATGGCGACGAGATCAATCCCGACCGTCTCGTGCAGGCCGGTTTCAATAGCGACTTTCAGCTTGGTGCCGACTCCGTCTGTGCCAGAAACCAAAATGGGGTCTTCAAATCCAGCCGCTTTAAGATCAAACAAGGCACCAAAGCCGCCGAGGCCTTCCATAACGCCGGGGCGGTTTGTTGAGGCCGCCAACGGCCCGATGGCTGACACCAGCGCGTCACCCGCATCAATATCAACGCCAGCATCTTTGTAGGTGAGGCCATTTTTCTGGTCGTTTCGCGGATTGCTCATGGTCGCCCTTTTTTCGCCGCGACCGCGTGGTATGGTCGCACCAATTGAACCAACCAGTGAGATACCCGGACAGTGCAAAGAATGCCAGCCAGCTTTTTATCCCGTTGCCGTTTGATTTTGGGATTTGTTGTTGCCGTATTGCTCGCCGGGACGGTTGTTTTGGCGCCGCAGACAGCGAAAGCAGACGCTTTTACAGTGGCGGATGTCACGATTGATGTGACGGCGCAGGCTGCCTCTCAGGCACGTGAACAGGCCCTTGGTGAGGGAGAGGTTCTGGCATTCAATCTGTTGATGCGCCGTCTGACCGAACAACTCGATCACGAACGATTGCCGCAGTTATCGGCTGAGGCAATTACTGCTCTGGTCCGCGATTTTTCTCTGAACGATGAGCGCATATCAAATGTGCGCTATATCGCGCGAATGACCGTGCGGTTCCGCTCAGCAGATGTTCGAGATTTATTGTTAGCCTATGACATTCCGTTTGCGGAAACGAAGAGTAAGCCTGTCATGGTCATACCCATTTTGGATACCGGCGGCGGCCCAGAGTTGTGGACTAATACGAATGCTTGGCGTTTCGCCTGGGCCGATTGGCTAACCCAGGCAGAGGCAGGCGGATTGGTTCCGTTCGTTTTGCCGTTGGGCGATCTGGCGGACTTGGCAACGCTTGATGTGACTGCGGCAAGGGCAGGCGATGCCGCGCGATTGCGAACCTTGGCGCAGCGATATGGCGCCACGGAATCACTGATCGTGCAGGCGCGCTGGACACCCAGTGACGCAGGCACCGGTTTTTTGGATGTTTCAACAACGCGGATTGGCGTAACTGGGGTTGGCCCAACGTTGGCCAGCCGCATTGTAAAAGATGTTGTCGAGGATGATGCGACATTTTTGCTTCGCGCTGCTGCTGCTGTTGATCGGCAAGTCCAAGATGATTGGATTCGGGCCAATAGAATTGCCTTCGATCAACGCGGCATCATGGCAATTGTTATTCCGGTTGAGGCCTTATCGGATTGGCAACGGGTCAAGAAACGCTTGAATGGTGTGCCCATCATCGAAGACCAGCAAGTTGTGATGCTGAACCGGACAGAGGTTCGGATTAACCTGCATTTTATTGGGACGCCAGAGCAATTAACCCGCGCCCTTCAGCAGGCCGATTTGCTTTTGTATGAAAAAGACAGTCAATGGTATTTGTATCCGGAGACCGGATCGTCGCAGCCTCAATTGAATGTGCCACCGTCATGAGTCGGGAAGCTCGCATCATATCATGGTTGCTGATTCTGGTTGGAATCGGGTTCTTGCTGAAGTTGCTCAGTCCGATTCTTTTGCCCTTCATTGTCGGCTTTCTGATTGCCTATCTTCTTGATCCTCTCGTTGAAAAACTTGATGGCATGGGCCTGCCGCGGGTGTTGGCTTCTTCCTTTATTCTTGGCCTGTTCTTCCTGATTTTGATTGGGGGATTATTTGCCCTAATTCCTTTGTTGGAAGACCAGTTTCAAAAATTGATTGAACGATTGCCCGCCGTGATTGAGGCGGTGCGTGAACGCATCCGGCCCTGGTTCTCGCAGATTGAAATCATGCTGGGGGCCGAGAAAATGTCTGACTTAAAAGATGCCGCAGGTGGTTATGTAGGCACAGTCTTTACGACAATACGTAAACTTCTCGTTGGGGTGTGGAGCGGCGGTAAAGCCATCTTTGAAATTTTATCGCTTATTATCATTACCCCAATTGTTGCTTTTTATCTGGTTTTGCAATGGCCGTCTTTGGTGCGAATTATCGATGGCTTATTGCCGGTCGATCACGCCGACACGATCCGCGAACAGTTAACGCAGATTGATTTGACGGTCGCTGGGTTTGTTCGCGGTCAAGCGTCTGTCTGCCTGACTTTAGCAACCTATTACGGAATTGGCCTCACCCTTGTCGGCCTTGAATCGGGTTTGATTGTTGGCTTGATCGCCGGGCTCATTTCGTTCGTGCCCTATGTTGGGGCTATGGTTGGTTTGCTTGTTGGGGTTGGCCTTGCGTGGGTTCAGTTCGGCGGCGATATCGCTATGATTGGCATCGTTGCGGGCGTCTTTATCGTGGGCCAAACGATAGAGAGTTATGTGCTGACACCCCGGCTGGTAGGTGGCCGCGTTGGCTTGCATGATTTGTGGATCATTTTTGCCCTGATGGCGGGTGGCGCCTTGTTTGGATTTGCCGGCGTTCTGTTGGCGGTGCCGGTGGCTGCCATCATCGGCGTGTTGGTTCGGTTCTCCATCGGTCGGTATAAGGAAAGCGCGCTTTATTTGGGGCACGACGTAAGCGATTCATGAAACCGCCCCAAAAACCGTCCGAGAAATCACCGTCACAAATTCCCTTGGATTTGGCTGTGCGCCCAGCGTTGGACGCCGCAGACTTTATGGTTGCCGATGCCAACGCAGAAGCCGTTGCCTGGGTTGATCGGTGGCCAGAGTGGTCTCCCCCCGGGCTGGTCGTCTATGGCCCAGAAGCCTGCGGCAAAAGCCATTTGGCGCGAGTATACTTGGCGCGAAGCGAAGCAACCTGTCTGCTTTCTGATGATCTCCGTAACCCAGATTTGCGACCCGATGGATCGCTATACATTGATGCCGCAGATACCATTGTGGGTGATCTGGAGCTTGAGACAGCGCTGTTTCATCTCCTGAACCGAGCGAGAGAAAAAGGCGCGACGGTTTTATTGACCACGCGTTCTGCCCCAGCCCACTTACCGTTTGTTTTGCCGGATACAGCATCACGGGTTCGGGCGTTTCCCGCAGCCGAAATCCATGCACCGGACGATGGCCTATTGTCGGTCTTGATTGTTAAGCATTTCGCGGATCGACAGGTGCGCGTTGAGCCCGAGGTTATTCGTTATATCGTTAGCCGCTGCGAGAGATCTTTCGCGGCCATACGCGATGCCGTCGTCGCCATCGACAATCGCGCATTATCAGAAAAACGCGCCATCACGGTTCCGTTGGTGCGTGACGTTCTCAGCGCCGGTTCTGAATCTTAATCACGATAACCCGGATGTTTGCGATCCAGCATCCGCATCAGCGCGGGCCACTCGCGCTCGCCATGTGGGCCATTATCGGGTGAACCCCAGGCCATCAAAGGTGCGGCAGCTTCCGCTGTGATCTCAATGGGGGCGTCCGTGCAACTCAGGATATCGACCTGCATTTTACACGCCATCTCAACATAGTAGTGGTAGAAAAAGGCTTCGGCTGCCGTGCGCCCCACTGTCAGGATGCCATGATTTTCCAAGAGCATCGCATGGTTATTTCCCAAATCATGGGCCAAAATTTGCCCTTCATCTGCGACCGCTGTTGAATCCAAATAAGGATGTGTCGACAGCGTGCCGAGAACGATTGCAGCATGTTGGGTGAGGGGGCGCAAACCACCGGGCGTTGCCGATACCGCAGTGCCCGCCCGTGTATGGGTGTGCATGACGAAATTGATTTCTGGCCGCGCGTTCAGAACGTTCGAATGAATGATGTGGCCTGCCAAATTTGTGTGCCGCGGTTCTCCGACGAGCTCGCCGTCGAACGTAAACTTAGATAAGTTTGACGCGCATATTTCATCGAATAACATATCCGGCGTATTTAAAAGATAGTGGTCGGGCTGATCGGACAACCGCGCCGAAATATGCGTCACAGTTAAATCGGTCCAGCCGTAATTGACGCACAAACGATATAAAGCGGCTAAATCATTTCGCGCTTGGGCCTCCACGTCAGAAACGCCTGATGCGACGGTCAGAGATGCAGCTTGTGACATTATAACCTCCTGCAATGAATATGCTGGACAATACTGTGACACAATTTCTACCACATAGGATAGTTAGATTGCTCGTAGCTTTGGCATTTTCTCCCTCTGCCATTGGCCGCTCATAACGCTGTTTGCTAGGCAAAAGAAAAGGAAATCATTATGGACTTAGGGCTAAAAGATAAGCGGGCTGTGGTTTGCGCCGCATCAAAGGGGTTGGGTCGCGCCTGTGCGATCTCACTTGCACGCGAAGGGGTCGACTTGGTTATTGCCGCCAGAACCTTGGGGCCACTGGAAGAAACAGCCGCAGCGATTCGCTCAGAAACAGGCGTTAATGTGACTGCTGTTGCTGCTGACGTCACCACGGACGAAGGTCGCGCGGCTGTCCTCGCTGCATGTCCAACACCTGATATTTTGGTGAACAATGCGGGCGGTCCACCACCCGGTGATTTTAGAAATTGGAACCGCGATGATTGGATTAAGGCTTTGGATGCCAACATGATTTCAGCCATCCTTATGATGAAAGATGTCGTCGATGGTATGATTGATCGGAAATTTGGCCGCATCGTTAACATCACGTCTGGGGCCGTTAAACAGCCAATTGAGGATTTGGGATTGTCGAATGGAGCACGAACGGGCCTGACGGGCTTTGTTGCCGGATTGTCGCGTCAAACCACGCAACACAATGTGACGGTCAACAACTTGTTGCCTGGACCATTTGAGACGGATCGGTTGTTTTCAAACTTGGCATCTGCGGCTGAGAAGGCGGGACGATCTGTCGAGGACCTAACCAACGAGTGGCGATCATCCAATCCTTCGGCGCGGTTTGGCGATCCAGCCGAATTTGGTGATCTTTGTGCCTATGTCTGTTCTGCGCAAGCCGGGTACATGACTGGGCAGAATTTCTTGATTGATGGTGGTGCTTACCGAGGGACGCTGTAACGCGCGGCAGCCAGGCGACGGCGCGTCCGTTCACTTAAAGCGGCATGAACGCTCAGGGTGATCAGAATGATCGCCCCGCAGGCCATGATGGTTGGGGGCGGCACCTCATCTAGAACCAACCATACCAAAAGCGGGCCAAAAACAGATTCAAGGAGCATTAAAAGGCCAACCTCTGCGGCGGGCAGATAGCGGGGTGCCGTCGATATTAAGATCGAAGCCAAGGGCATGAGGATAGCGCACAGTGGAATGACCAGACTCATCTGCGCACCAGTCATGGCAAGAGGATCGCCAAAAATGAATCCAATGGGGATGGCCATCAAACCATAAGCAAAGAACACTTGGGTGTTTGAGATGCTGGGCCGCGCCCGTAAAACACAGAAGAAAACGGCCATGCCGATTGCTGTTACCAACGCAGCAATGTCGCCGATGGGATCACCGAATGATGCGGAATGTCTCAAAATAATCCCTAACATCGCGATCACGATCAAGATGCAAATCCAGGTGACGCGGGGCAGGCGTTCGTTCATGAAGAGTCGGCCAAAAACGGCGGCAAATAATGGCGTCACCGCGATAATCAGCAATGCATTCGCTGTTTCTGTTCGCTGGATCGCGGTCAAGAACCCAAGGTTGGTGATGATGTGTAGCGCCGCAAGAACAACCGTTAAAATTTGAAAGCGTTTGGCGTACCCGCTGTAATCTGTTCGTTCAATCCAAAGAGCATAGAAAATCAGAACGCCCGTCATCAAAACACCGCGCCAAAAGAGCATATCAATTGGCTCGGCATCAATCAGTTTAAGGAGGAGAGCATCAGGGCTTAGGGCCAAGACTCCCGCAACCATGATGATTAGACCCGTCTTGTGCGTGCTCATGGCAGCACCCTGACCCTACTTGGTGTTTTGATCCAGGTCTTTTGGTCGGGTGAAGGAAATGAATTGGGTCGATTTCGCTGAAAGCGTACCCCAATTTTCCGAAGTGGTAAAAACACAGACAGCACCGGTCGGAAACTTCTGCGCCATACGCATGGCCAATGGATTGCGCGCCTCCGGTTCGTTCAACAGCGTCAAGGCCAGGCCTTGAAGGCCTGGGTTATGACCAACCATCAAGACCGTCTTGGCTGCTATGCTTTGCCGCAACACCGAAAACAACACGGTGTGACCCGCTTCATAAATATCCTGGTCATATATCACCGCAGGTGGGTGATGCTTCGATCGAGCTAGATAGGGTTGAAGTGTTTGCCGTGTCCGAACTGCGGGAGAGCAAATGATTGCATCAGGAGAAGGAAGAGCACGGATGATATGGGCGGCCATTTGGGGTGCTGCGCGTTCGCCCCTAGGGGATAGAGGGCGGTCAAAATCGTCAAGCTTTGGATCAGTCCAGCTTGATTTGGCGTGCCGCCAGAGGATGAGTGTTCTTGTGGGCATCAATCTCAGTATACCCAAATTCTCCGAGCAGGTCCGGCACCTTGGCAATCGCGTCGGATACACATTTGGCTGACTCCGGACGAGTCTTCTCATCTCCCGACGCTCCGCCGACCCTGTAGTTGAGTGTGCAGCCATTTGTGCCAAAACGTTCGAACTCGCCCTTGAGCACGCCGCCGTCCTCACGCGACATGTCGAAGATGCCGAACTTGAGGCTTGAGCTGCCCGCGTCAAAAAACCAGAACTTTCATTTATCTCCCTGCTAATATGAACGGCCGCACCTATAGAGCGGCTGTGTTGTTTGTTCTGTTAGTTTGTGCCGCTTTCGGCGCGCCGAAACACAAGCCGGAGCTGCTTTTCCACTTCAATGATGGCGAAGAAAACCGCACCGACTGCAACAATCAGAACGCCGTCGGCAAAGGGTACTGCGGCGGTGCCAAAAATGTGCTGAAGGGCCGGTATATAGGTCATGGCAAACTGTGCCGCCGTCACCGAGATAACGGTCATCCAGACGACGCGGGTGCCGCGTATGGCCTTCCATGTCAGCGATGTGCCGTAGATATTGCGGATAAAAAACAGGTGGAAAATTTCCAGAACCACGAGCATATTTACAGCCATCGTGCGGGCGAGTTCCGGCGCGTAGCCCTTGTCGATGCCGTAGCTGTAGATGCCGAATACGGCGAACACGAACAGTGCGGACACGAGCACGACATGCCATATCAGCTCACCGGTCAGGATAGGCGCATTTCGTGGCCGCGGCGGCCGGTGCATGGTGTTTTCCTCGGTCGGCTCAAAGGCCAGGGCAAGGCCGAGGGTGATGGCGGTAATAAGGTTAATCCATAGAATCTGCACTGCAGTTACGGGCAGGGCCATACCAAGAAAAAGGGCGATGACGATTGTCAGAGACTCTCCGGCGTTGGTCGGCAGGGTCCAGCTGATCACCTTTTTAATGTTATCGTAGACGGTACGACCCTCACGCACGGCGGCGGCGATCGAGGCGAAGTTGTCGTCTGCCAGCACCAACTCGGCAGCTTCTTTTGCGGCCTCACTGCCTTTCTGGCCCATAGCGATGCCGGCGTCCGCGCGCTTGAGTGCAGGGGCGTCGTTCACGCCGTCGCCGGTCATGGCGACTGTAAGGCCGTGTGATTGGAGCGCCATCACCAGGCGCAACTTATGTTCCGGACTAGTCCTGGCGAAGATATCCGTATCGACGACCAGCGCGGCAAGTTGAGCGTCATCCATGCCTTCGATATCTGTGCCGGTCAGGACGCGCTCTGTATTTTGGAGACCGATCTGTTGTGCGATGGCGCGGGCGGTACCGGCGTGGTCGCCCGTGATCATCTTCACGCGAATGCCCGCTTGGTGACACTCCGCGACGGCTTCGATGGCTTCGCTGCGCGGTGGATCGATGAGGCCAACTAGGCCGATAAGCGTTAACTTGCCTTCCAGGTCGGTAGCATTCAGCACTGTGTGGCCTTGGGGAACCGTTCGCGTTGCGAGGGCAAGGACACGTTGGCCCTGAGCGGCGATGGACTCAATCTGCCCATGCCAGTACTCCGCGTCGAGCGGGTCGGTTGAGCCTTCAGCACCGCGCTGGTCGGCACACATCTGGAGGATGCGCTCCGGGGCACCTTTGACATTGATGCCCGCGTGCCCTTCGTGGTCGTGATGAAGGACCGCCATATAGCGGTGGCTAGCATCGAACGGAATTTCGTCAGTACGCGCCCAACTGGTGAACGCTTCGTTTCCCTGACCCATGATCTTGCCGGCGAGTGCTTGCAAGGCCCCTTCCATAGGATCGCCCTCCACCCGCCAGTTGACGTCGTGAGGGTGAAGCGTGGCGTCATTGCACAAGATACACGAGCGCGCGACTTCTTGAAGTTCGTTATCGGTTGTCGCGTCGTGGGTTGCATCCCCGAGCCGGATCGTTCCCTCAGGTGTATAGCCATTGCCATCGATGACAAACGTGCGGGCGCCTGAGACCAGCGTCACCACCATCATCTCATTGCGTGTCAGCGTGCCGGTTTTGTCGCTACAGATGACAGAGACGGAGCCAAGGGTCTCAATCGCAGGCAGGCGGCGGACGATAGCGTTTCGCCGCGCCATGGCCTTAACGCCAATGGCCAGTGTGATGGTCAAAACGGCGGGAAGCCCTTCGGGAATGGCTGCCACCGAGAGACCGACCACTGCCATAAACAACTCGGCGAAGGAAGCGTGTCCGACGAAATAGCCGTAGGCGAGAAGAACGCCCGCGATAAGGAGGATAAAGATGGTCAGCCAGCGGGCGAAGCCATTCATTTGACGAACCAGGGGGGTCGTCAGCATCTCGACTTTGGAGAGCATGCCGCTGATACGGCCGATCTCTGTCGCCGCACCAGTTGCAACGACTACGCCCCGTCCGGTGCCGCCAGCGACCAGCGTGCCGCTGTAAGTCATGCATGTGCGGTCGCCAAGGGCGGCTTCGTCCTGCACGGGCTTCGTTGATTTCTCAACGGGGACGGATTCGCCGGTTAGAATGGCTTCTTCTACGCGTAGCCCACTGGCTTCCAGCAAGCGCAGGTCTGCGGGCACTTTCTCACCCGCTTCCAGGAGGACGATGTCTCCCGGCACCACGTCAGCACTGTCGATGCTGATCCGCTTGCCGTCCCGCAGCACGGAAGTATGCGGCGCAAGCATTTGCCGAATGGCATCCATGGCCTGCTCGGCACGGCCTTCCTGGATGAAGCCGATAATTGCGTTGGCGATGACGACCGCGAGGATGACACCGGTATCGATAAGATGACCAAGGCTTGCCGTGATTGCTGCCGAGCCGATCAAGACGTAAATCAGGACATTATGGAAGTGGGTGAGAAAGCGGAGGATCGGGTTTTTTTTCGGCGGCGCGGGCAGACGGTTCGGGCCATACTTCGCAAGCCTCTCATTTGCTGCGCCCGCGCTCAGTCCGACCGTTTGGGTTGCCAGTGCGTCGACGGCTTCCTGTCCGGTTCTGGCGTGCCATGGTCTCACATTTTTGATGTCGGGCGTGTTCATCCCTCTGCGTCTCTCTTGGCCCTGTGTTCTGTCTAATTCATTGTGAATTCCCAAAAAAAATCACAACCATTTTATAGATGAAAATATCTCAAGGGCACTTCGAACAATGCCCTTCTCCACAAAACTTAGGCCGACTTTGACATGATATGAAGCCATTTTGTGATGGCTTCATGATTAATCCACGCCCCAATGGGCTAACTACGCGGTAAATCTGCCGTATCCGACAGAGTCCGCCCCTGATACGGTCATGGCGGCGCGACGGACAACCGCTCTAACTGTACCAGACGGCGCATATTGTACGTCAGGTTCTTGAGCCCGATGCGGGCCTTGGCGCGAACAATCCCGATACTACGCACCAACGTGCCGCCCATGTCGTTGCTTTGCGAGCCAAAAACATGCTCGACACGGACACGAACTTTTGAGCGGGCCTTGTTGCCTTGCTCTTCACTTTTGCTCAGAGGCTTGTTCCGGCGGCCCTTGCGATGGATGCGGCTCGCCAGGCCTTTATCCACCAACATCTCTTCAATCTCCGCCGAACGATAAGCGCGTTCGCCCCTAGGGGATAGAGGGCGGTCAAAATCGTCAAGCTTTGGATCAGTCCAGCTTGATTTGGCGTGCCGCCAGAGGATGAGTGTTCTTGTGGACATCAATTAGGTGGCCAAATGCTGAGTTTGAAATAGGGCGCTGAATAAGCACGTATGTACTGACAGTGGGGCCGCAGTTTTCTATGATGCCGATAAGATCAATTTGAAACAACCTTCACGATGATGAGTAACACCTGATGAATGCCCCGATACCCGCTCAAAAACCCCCCCTTGTTAGCGAAGGAGCCAAAGGCCCCCCGTCAGCGGGAAAAGAGGTGCTGGCGACGATTGGACCACGATCTAAGATGCGGTTTATAAACCGTGAGCTTTCATGGCTGGTCTTCAACACCCGCGTCTTGGAAGAGGCGGGTAATAAGTCGCACCCGTTGTTAGAACGCCTTCGGTTCTTATCGATTTCAGCGGGAAACCTTGATGAATTCTATATGGTTCGTATTGCCGGCCTGAAAGGGCAAATTAAGGCCGGTGTCACCACGCTGAGTGCGGATGGTTTGCAGCCAAAAATCCAGTTGCAGCAGGTTCAGGCTGAAACCGAAAGACTGATGAACCAGCAACAAGCTGTGTGGCGGTCTTTGCGATCAGAATTACAAGACAACGGCATCTCTGTTGTCGATGCAAATTCTTTGAATGCGCGCGACCTTAAATGGTTAGAAGGCTATTTTATGGATCAGATTTTTCCGATCCTAACGCCGCAGGCTATTGACCCGGCACACCCGTTTCCATTCATTCCAAACTTTGGCCTGAATGTGATGATGTTGCTGCGCTTGAAAGGTGCCACTGAAGATCTGCGGGCCTTGATCCGGGTGCCACATCAGCTTGAACGTTTTGTGCGCTTACCGGGCCATGACATTCGATTTGTACCGATGGAAGGTATTCTAACTCAGTTTCTGGATCGTTTGTTTCCGAATTCTGAGGTCTTGTCATGGGGCGCATTCAGGGTCATCCGCGACAGTGAAATGGAAATTGACGAAGAGGCCGAGGATTTGGTTCGAACCTTTGAATCGGCGCTGAAAAGGCGGCGGCGGGGTTCTGTTATTCGTTTAACCTATTCTGATGATTTGGATGAAGAGCTTCGCACGTTGATTGTTCGTGAATTGGCGGTCGATGAATCAGACTCGCTGCCGATGGACGGGTTGCTGGGCTTGGTCGATGTGAAACAGCTAATCGTTTCAGAGCGGCCAGACCTTTTGTTTGAACCGTTTAATGCTCGTTTCCCAGAGCGTATTCGGGACTTTGGCGGAGACGTGTTTGCCGCTATTTCCAAGAAAGATATTATCGTTCACCATCCTTATGAAAGTTTCGATGTGGTTGTTCAGTTCGTTCGGCAAGCCGCGCGAGACCCGAACGTCGTCGCGATCAAGCAGACGCTGTATCGTACATCAAACGATTCACCGATTATTGCAGCGCTTGTTGAAGCGGCAGAGGCTGGCAAATCGGTCACAGCGATGGTCGAGCTGAAAGCCCGGTTTGATGAAGAAGCAAATATTCGTTGGGCCCGCGATTTGGAACGGGCCGGCGCGCAGGTTGTCTATGGCTTCGTTGATCTGAAAACCCACGCGAAAGTGAATTTGGTTATACGGCGCGAAGGGCGGACACTGCGGTCTTATTGCCATTTTGGGACCGGCAACTATCACCCGATTACGGCTAAGATTTATACGGATCTATCGTTCTTTACGTGCGATCCAGTCTTGTGCCGAGATGCTGCCCGCTTGTTTAACTTTATGACGGGGTATGCCAAGCCAGAAAAGTTGGAGAAAATCGCGTTCGCACCGCACACGCTGCGTGAAACGGTAACGAAGGGGATTGATGGCGAAATCGCCAATGCCAAGAAGGGAAAACCGGCGGCGATCTGGGCAAAAATGAATTCTGTTGTTGATCCTGACCTTATCGATGAGCTCTATGCGGCGTCTCGTGTCGGCGTGCAGATTGATCTTATTGTCCGGGGCATCTGTTGCCTGCGACCAGGTATTCCGGGGCTATCCGATAACATTCGGGTTAAGAGCGTTGTTGGTCGGTTTTTGGAGCACTCGCGAATCATTAGCTTTGCGAATGGCCATCCTTTGCCGTCTCGCCATGCGAAATTATGGATATCATCTGCTGATTGGATGCCCAGAAATTTAAACAGGCGGGTGGAAACCCTTGTTCCCATTGAGAATGAAACCGTCCATCAACAAGTTTTGGATGAAATTATGATCGCCAGCTTGCAGGATACGGATCAAAGTTGGACGATGCGGGCTGACGGAACGTTCACGCGCGATAAATCAACGGGGTTCTCGTGCCACCACTATTTCATGACAAACCCCAGCCTGTCCGGTCGCGGAAGCGCGCTAAAGCCAAAGCGGCGCAACAGAAATCAGGCAAAAGCGCCCCGAACCCGGCGCACCACTTGAACCCGGTGATTGACGGGCCAGAATCATCCCCGCTCAGCGAAGACGATCCCATCGGTATTGGTGGTGCTCAGCAGAATGCGTCAGGTCATGTCGCGGTTATTGATGTCGGGTCAAACACTGTGCGATTGGTGGTGTATGACACACCAACACGACTGCCCATTCCAATGTATAATGAAAAAGCCCAATGCGAGTTGGTGCGTGGTATGGCAGAGACAGGGTGCCTGAACCCTCAAGGGGTCATCCTGGCACATGCGAGCTTGGCTAGATTTATCCATCTGGCGCGGGCGATGGGTGTGGAGCATATGCGGGTTGTGGCAACGGCTGCCGTGCGGGATGCGTCAGATGGTCCCGCTTTTGTAGAGTCCATCGAAAGCACGCATGACCTAGAAGTCTCGGTCTTGTCTGGGTCGGATGAAGCCCGGCTCGCAGCCCTCGGTGTTCTTTCAGGCGTGCCCCGGGCAGATGGCCTGTTGTTGGATTTAGGCGGTGGCAGTGTTGATTTGGTGGGTTTGGATGACGGTCGTTATGGTGAGTCCGCAACCCTGCCACTGGGACATCTGCGTTTATCTGAGGCCGTTGGCAATGACCGCAAAAAGGGCCTGCGCCTCGTCGCGAAACATATCACGACGCTGGATTGGATTGCGCAAACCAAAGGCCGCACGCTCTATGTATGTGGTGGGTCCATGCGTGCAATTGCGCGCGTCTTTATCGATCAAACATCGTATCCTCTGCATGTGATCGATAATTATGCTGTGTCCGCCGAAGAAGCGGCGCGTCTCGCCGATCTGATTGCACGGGCTAGCCCAGATACAATTGCGCGCATCCCAGGAATTTCGCGAAAACGCCAGTCAACGCTTAGCCATGCGGCGACCGTACTGAGCGTTTTGATCAATTATGCTAATCCGGCAACAGTCGTGTTTTCTGGTTTTGGTATGCGGGAAGGGCAACTGCTTTCCATGTTGCCTGCCGACGTGCGCCTGCAAGACCCTCTTATAAGCGCGTGCGCCAGTTTGGCAGAGCGAACTGGTCGCTTCAGCATTTCCGGTGATGCGATCGTTGCCTGGTCCGATATCTTGTTTGCTGGCGAAAGTTCCGCTGAGCGGCGTATTCGCAGGGCAACAGCATTGCTCAGTGATATCGGTTGGCCGGAACACCCGGATTATCGCGCCGAACATGCCTTTCATCGCGTGCTTCGGGTTCCGTTTGCCGGATTAAGCCATTCAGAGCGTCTGTTTGCCGCGCTGGCTATTTACATTCGATATAATGGGAATATTGGCGACAAAGTGACCACGCCTGTCATGCGCCTGTTACCGGAAGATGAACTCGAACGGGTGAAGTTGTTGGGTCTAGCACTTCGACTGGCCCACACAATATCCGGCAGTGCGCCCGGCATTTTGGAAAGAACACGTTTAGGGCTGACACCACAGACGCTGACTTTGCGCACGCCAAAAGACAAACATGGATTTGCTAGTGAGACGGTTGATCGCCGCTTGAAAACCCTGGCCCACGCCTTAGGGCGCCGCAGCCGCATTATGACCGAGCGGAGCTAGGTGCTTAGGTTGTAGTGAAGAATTAATCATTTGATCCAGATTGCGATGGCTGCGATTTGTACAAATCCCATATAGTTTTGGATGTGTTTATCATATCGCGTGGCCACGCGTCTGAACTGTTTGAGATGGCC